>ERZ1106941.2084-NODE-2084-length-16386-cov-5.834976_pt1 | contig 16386 bp, 14 predicted proteins | sample MGYA00403670_ERZ1106941 | MGnify/ENA primary metagenome ERZ1106941 (study PRJEB35170, sample SAMEA104062400) | human gut metagenome | biome: human gut; feature: human-associated habitat; material: faeces | place: Denmark | collected 2012-06-04 ...
AATAACATTTTAACAAGCGAAAAGGCTGATGTTTATCAACTGCTGATTCGCATTATTAACTGATAAATAAAATATGTAGTATGCTTAACAGAATCATCAAGTATTTTCTCGATAACAGAGTTATAACATTGTTATTACTTGTTATCATCATTGTTTGGGGACTATCTACAGCTCCATTCAATTGGCATGGTGGCGTATTGCCACGCGACCCCGTCCCTGTGGATGCTATTCCTGATATAGGGGAAAATCAGCAAATTGTCGCCACCGAATGGATGGGACGTTCACCTAAAGATATTCAGGAACAAATTACGTATCCGTTATCTACTTCATTACTGGGGATACCCGGAGTAAAAACTATCCGCAGTACCTCTATGTTCGGTATGTCGTTTATTTATATCATTTTTGACGATAACATCGAATTTTACTGGAGTCGTTCCAGAGTTTTGGAAAAGCTGAACTCTCTACCTGCGGGAACGCTGCCTGTAGGAGTACAGCCCAGCTTGGGGCCCGATGCCACCGCTTTAGGACAAATATTCTGGTATACTCTTGAAGGACGTAATCCTGAAACAGGAGAGCCTACCGGAGGATGGAACCCCGATGAATTACGGACTATTCAAGACTTTTATGCCAAATATTCGATTTCGGCAGCCGAAGGAGTATCCGAAGTTGCATCTATTGGTGGGTTTGTGAAAGAATATCAGGTAGAAATAAATCCCAATGCCATGCGTGCCTTTAATGTATCCATCATGGATGTGATGAATGCGGTGCAAAAGAGCAATTTGGATATTGGTGCTGAAACGGTGGAAATCAATAAGGCTGAATATCTAGTCAGGGGATTGGGATATATTAAGAATGTTTCCGATCTGGAAGAAGCAGTTATTACTGTCCGCAACGGTGTACCCGTAAAAATAAAAGATGTCGCTTTTGTTAATCTGGGCCCGGCTACCCGTCGTGGAGGTCTGGATAAAGAAGGCGTCGAAGCTGTCGGTGGCGTTGTAGTTGCCCGTTACGGCTCAAACCCGATGCAGGTTATTGACAATGTAAAAGCTAAAATACAAGAAATGGAAGCAGGGCTTCCTCAGAAAACACTGGCGGATGGTACCGTGTCAAAAGTTACTGTTGTTCCTTTCTATGACCGGTCAGGACTGATACAGGAAACTATCGGCACACTGGAAACCGCTCTCTCCCATGAAATACTGATTTGTATTATTGTTGTAATCGTATTAGTATTTAACCTGCGTGCATCGGTTGTAATTTCTGCCATGCTTCCTATAACGGTGCTGGCCACCTTTATCATTATGCGTTATACGGGGGTTGAAGCCAACATTGTCGCGCTGTCGGGTATTGCCATCGCTATCGGGGTCATGGTCGATGTCGGGGTTGTCTTTGTCGAAAATATTATCCGGCATATGGAAATGCCCGAAAACAAAGGAATAACCAAAGGTAAAGCGTTTGTAAATTTGATACATAAAAGCGTTAGTGAAGTTTCGGGAGCAATTACCACAGCTATGCTTACCACCGTTGTGAGCTTCCTGCCTGTCTTTGCTATGCAGGCGCAGGAAGGGAAATTATTCCACCCGCTGGCATTTACAAAGACTTTCGCATTGGTATCAGCCCTAATATTAGGATTGAGCCTATTGCCTACATTGGCTTATTTTGCATTCTCTATTAAAATAACTTCTGCACAAGTACGAAAAACAGCCAATATTATCCTGATAGCCGCAGGTATCCTGTTGTTTATCTTTACAGGCGTATTTGCAGCCCTGGCACTTACCCTGTTCGGACTGAACAACTTCCTTGCCAACCGTTGGACGAATAAAAAGATACCTACCTATATCAATATAGGCATCGCCATATTGGTTGCCGTCTATTACCTGACTGTTGAATGGCTGCCTATCGGGCCACAGGAAGGATTCTTCCTGAACCTTATATTTGTCCTTGTTGCTATAAGTGTAATTTTAGCCTTGCTATGGATATTGGTTATTTATTACGAACGCATCTTACGCTGGTGCTTGGCACATCGTTGGAAATTTATGCTCATCCCTCTGGTTACCGTATTTTTCGGTATCATGATATGGTTGGGATTCGATACAACATTCGGCTTTGTCGCCAAGGGGTTTGAAGCCGTCGGCTGGAAAAATTTCAGACAGACTGCTTTCTGGCAGGCTTCGAGTGAACGTTTTCCCGGTATCGGTGAAGAATTTATGCCAAGCCTGAATGAAGGCTCGTTCCTTTTGATGCCTACAAGCATGCCCCATACGGGTATAGAGCAGAACCTGCAATTTATTGAAACGCTTGATAAGCGCATCTCCAATATTCCCGAAGTAGATATAACCGTAGGTAAGTGGGGACGTGTCAATTCGGCACTCGACCCGGCTCCGACCCAAATGTTTGAAAACACAATTATCTATCGTAGTGAATATATTCTGGACGAAAATGGACACAGGCAACGATTTAAAGTAAACCGTAATGGAGAGTTTCTATTAAAAGGAGGAGGAACTTACAATCCGGAAGATGGCTTTCGCCTGTTACCTGCCGATAGCCTTATCACGGATAGCAAAGGTGATTACTTCCGCCAGTGGCGTCCCCATATCAAAAAAACGGATGATATCTGGCAGGAAATCGTCAATGTATCTCACATGCCTGGACTTACCTCCTCGCCCAAACTACAACCGATAGAAGCCCGATTGGTGATGCTTTCGACAGGTATGCGCGCACCGATGGGATTGAAAGTATCAGGGCCCGATCTGGAATCCATTGAACAAGGTGGAAAAGCATTGGAAACGGCCTTGAAAGATATTCCGTCTATTCTTCCATCTACGGTGTTTTATGACCGTGCCGTCGGAGCACCCTATATTGAAATAAAATTAAACCGCCGGAATATGGCACGTTATGGTATTACCGTAGCCGATTTACAGGATGTAATCAGTGCGTCAGTAGGGGGAATGCCTCTGACCACAACTGTAGAAGGGCGTGAACGTTTTCCGGTGCGTTTAAGATATCCGAGGGAATTGAGGGATAACCCGGATGAACTGGCTAAACTGATTGTACCTACGGCAACCGGAGCCCAAATTCCTTTGAAGGAAGTGGCAGATATAGAATATACCAAAGGGGCGCAGATGATCCAGAGTGAAAACACGTTCCTGTTGGGTTACGTTATATTCGACAAAGTAGCCGGAAAAGCCGAAGTAGATGTTGTTAAGGAAGCCGATAAAATACTCAGAGAGAAAATATCATCCGGACAGTTGGAATTACCCAAAGGTGTATCTTATAAGTTCGCCGGAAATTATGAACAACAGGAACGGGCAGCTAAACGCCTGCTGGTTGTTGTACCGTTATGTTTATTGGCAATTTTACTCATTTTGTATTTTCAGTTCAAGACCGTTACAGCATCGCTTATTCACTTTTCCGGGGTGTTCGTAGCCTTTTCCGGAGGATTTATCCTGCTATGGCTTTATGGAGAACCCTGGTTTATGAATTTTTCAGTTGGTGATATGAACATGCGCGACCTGTTCCAGATGCATCCGATCAACCTGAGTATTGCCGTATGGGTAGGATTTATCGCTTTGTTCGGTATCGCAACTGATGATGGGGTTCTTATGGGGACATATATCCATGATACTTTCCTTGAACGCAACCCACAGACCAAAGATGAGATAAGAGAAGCTGTAGTCCATGCTGGATTGAAACGTGTACGCCCTGCTGCGATGACTACCGCAACCTCACTTATTGCCTTACTTCCTGTACTTACATCGACAGGTAAGGGAGCAGATATTATGATTCCGATGGCCATTCCCACTTTCGGAGGAATGCTTATCCAGTCCATGACCATGTTTGTAGTGCCGATACTACAATGTTGGTGGCGTGAATCAGCAATAAAGAAACACGGTAATATAAAAGAATAAAAACAGAAAGTATTATGACAACAATAAGAATCAAATATTTAACAATGCTGTTGTTGATGCTAATGGGTACCGGTGCAGTTTCAGCACAAACCGCTGATTCACTCAGCCATTACCTCAAAATAGCTGCCTTTAATAACACCGGAGTTAAAGCGGATTTTATGGTTTATAAGGCATCTTTGCAAAAAGTTCCACAAGCAGGAGCTTATGCAGATCCCGAACTTGAAATAGGCTTTTTCCTTGAACCGATGGATATTATCGGAGGGAAACAGGTTGCCGAGTTCAAACTGATGCAGATGTTCCCTTGGTTCGGTACAAAGAAAGCGGCACAGACCGAAGCCACGCATATGGCAAAAATGTCATTTGAAAAATTCCGTGAAACCAGGGATAACCTTTATCTGGAAGTTTATACCCAATGGTATCTACTTTGCAGCTTACAACAAAAACTGATGAACAACAGGGATAATAAAGCCCTGCTGACTCAATTGGAACAACTGGCGTTACGTAAGTTTTCATCGCCATCAGCAGGTGCAGGTGCAGGATATTCAATTTCCGCCCCGACCCCACCAACCAGTACACCTCCGGCAGGAAACGGAAGTGGCATGTCATCCATGTCCTCGATGGGAAGCGGTATGTCTTCAGCTGGTTCTCAAGCAACCACTCAGAGTACAAGTATGTCTTCGATGGGCAGTTCAGGTAGTAGTATGTCATCAGGTATGAGTAACTCGGCTTCGGGAGGTATGTCCGATGTATTACGTATCCAGTTGGAAATAGCTGAATTGGATAATAATATAGAAAGTATTCTTTCGGAAATAAAAGCGGAAAAAGCAAAGTTCAATGCTTTACTGAACCGTTCCGCCGACAGCGAAATACAAATACCCGAAGCCTTTGAGCAACTCTCATTCCTTTTCGATCCTGAAGCTATGACAAAGATTAGTGATCAGAACCCTATGCTGGGAATGATTAATGAAGAAGGGCTTGCCTATAAAGCTAAAGCCGAAATGGATAAAAAGATGAGTTATCCAATGTTCGGTATTGGAGTACAATATATGCTTAATAAAAAAACGGATGATCCGATGTTTGGAATGGGCGATATGAACGGAAAGGATATGATTATGCCGATGATTTCAGTTAGTATCCCACTTTATCGTAACAAGTATAAGGCACAACAACGCGAAAGTAAATTTTGGTGGCAAGCCAGTAAAGAGAAGTACGCCAATACTTACAATGCGATAGAATCTGAATTATATAAGACAAAGCACCTATTGGATGATGCTTCCCGTAAAATTTCGCTTTATAAAAAACAGTCAGACCTTGCTGAAACAACCTACAATTTGGTTGTACAGGAATTTGTTGCAGGAAAAAGCGATCTAACCAATGTCATACAGGTTCAACGGCAACTGTTGGATTATCAACTCAAAAAAGCCGAAGCAGTCGCAAGTTACAATACAATGGTGGCATCCATCCAAAAGCTGATTTCATTTAAGGATACAGAACAAAACGTAAATAACACATATTATGGAAACGAATAAATTTAAAAAGATAATCAATAATAATTATATCAAGTACGGATTGATACTCATTGCAGGACTATTTATCGGATGGCTGATATTCGGAGGCTCATCCAATAATCATAATGAAGTAACTGAGCATGTACACGAGGAAGGTACAGAACAAATCTGGACTTGTGCCATGCACCCACAAATAAGGCAAAATAAACCTGGTAAATGCCCTATTTGCGGTATGGATTTGATTCCGTTGAAAACGTCAGATAGCGCTGATGAGGCGATTGACCCAAAAGCAATTCAATTGTCAAAAGAAGCTGCCGCTCTGGCTAATATACAAACGACTGTAATCAGCCGCCAAAATCCGATAAAAGACATTCAGTTGTATGGTACGATACAAGCTGATGAACGATTGTCACAATCACAGACATCCCATGTCAGTGGACGGATTGAAAAACTCTTTATCAATTTTACCGGAGAAAGTGTGAAGCAAGGGCAAACAATTGCTACAATTTACTCTCCCGAATTGTTAAGTGCACAACAGGAATTATTGGAAGCTGCTAAAATGCAATCAGTACAACCTGCCTTAATTCAGGCGGCACGTGAAAAACTGCGCCTGTGGAAATTGACAGATGAACAGATAGCAAGGGTAGAGCAATCGGGTAATGTATCTGCATTGGTGGAAATAAAAGCCAATACTGGCGGTATTGTAGTAAGTAAAAAAGTGAGCCAAGGAGATTATATTAATCAAGGTAGTGTCCTTTTTGATATAGCCAACCTGTCACAAGTATGGGCTATGTTCGATGCCTATGAAGTAGATCTGCCCTTCCTTAAAGTCGGGGATAAAATTGATTTTACGTTACAGGCTGTACCCGGTAAAACATTTACAGGCCGAATATCCTTTATTGATCCGATATTGGATAGAACGACCCGTACAGCTAAAATTCGGGTAGAAACAGCCAACTCCGGTATGCAATTAAAGCCAGAAATGTATGCCAATGCCATTATCAAAGCCCCATTGAAACAATTCAATAATGAAGTTGTCATACCAAAATCATCTGTGTTATGGACAGGGAAACGTTCGATTGTCTATGTGAAACAGCCGAATACACAGTCTCCAGCATTTATGCTGCATGAAATTGAACTCGGCCCTTCACTCGGCGATTCGTATGTTGTGCTTTCGGGTGTAAATGAAGGAGATGAGATTGTAACTAACGGAGCCTTTACTATTGATGCCAGTGCGCAACTCGAAGGAAAACGCAGCATGATGAATACCGAAGCATCCCGTCCTGTTACTGGACACGAAGGTCACAATATGTCGGGTGGTTCATCAGGTACAAACCAATCCGAAACTTCAACTGGGCATGAAGGACATGATATGTCTTCTATGCAGAAGTAACATGCCATGATAAATGTGCAGAAACTATGTGAAATATCTAAGGAACGCATAAAAAAGCTACTAAAGTAGTTTATGACGCATTCCCCGATTACTGTAAATATAGAAAATAGAAATAATGGAATATTAATAATTTAAAATCAGAATAAAATGAAGAAGTATGTTTTAGTTATAGTATTGGGATTAGGCATCCTGTCTTTTAGTGCGTGCAACTCAAAAAACGCATCAAGTAATGATACTGCCAAAACGGAAACGGTGGCTCAATCGGGTAATGAACATCATCAGGATGAACATGCCATGTTGGGCGTACAGGGACTTTGTGAAACGTGTAAAGAACGGATAGAGACCGCAGCCAAAAGTGTCAAAGGCGTATCTTCAGCTATGTGGGATATAGAAAAAAAGGAACTACACCTGAATTTCGATCCACATCAAACAAATATGGATGCCATCAGTAAGGCGATTGCCAAAGTCGGACATGATACGGATAGGGATACGGCTGACCAGACAACATATGATGCACTGCCTAACTGTTGCAAATACAGAAAATAAATACAAATGATTAATCAATTAAAATAAAAATGAAATGAAAAAAATAATTTTGTTTATAGCAGCGATTACATTTTTATCGGTAAACAGCCTTAATGCTAACAATCAGGATAGCCTGCAAAAAAAAGATACAATACATGCCGGACATGGAGGACATCATCAACATGAAAAAAGTGAGGCGGTGAAAGATGCCCATGCTATGCTCAAAGTAGAGGGTAAGTGTGATATGTGTAAAAAACGCATTGAGACTGCCGCATTAAGTGTGGAAGGCGTGTCTTCAGCTATTTGGGATAAAAAGACGAAAGAACTACACCTTAACTTTGACGAAAAGAAAACGTCTATTGAGGCAATAAGTAAGGCTATTGCTAAAGTGGGACATGATACAGAGAAGGATAAAACAGATAAAAAAACGTATAATGCCCTACCCGGCTGTTGTAAATACAGGTAAATCCTGTTAGAAATATATTAAACGGTAAATAAATAACCGGGATATGCGAGTATTATATTTAAAGGGAATGCTCCGATTGAGCATTCCTCTTATAAAAAGAAGCCAGACATGAAACATACATATACAATAGGCGGTATGACATGTGGTCATTGCCGTTCCAGTGTGGAAAAAGCACTGAATGCGATTGAAGGCATTCATGCAACTGTTACTCTTGATCCTCCGGTAGCCATCATCAGGATGGATAAACACATACCTACGGAAGTTTTGCAGGATGCCTTATCGAAAGTTGGCGATTATACTATAGAAATTGCTCAAAATGTGTCACATAATAATAACCCTGATCATGTAGAAATGAACAGTATGCATCAAGGGCATGACCATACTGGTATGTCTATACCATTGGAACATGGCCACCAAAATCATGACCATGCAGGAGGACATATGGCACATATGGGAAATCTTAAACAGAAATTCTGGATTTCCCTTATCGTAGCAATACCGATTATTCTGTTTTCCCCCATGATGGGGATGAAACTACCTTTTACCCTTTCGTTCGAAGGTTCATATTGGGTAGTGCTGTTGTTAGCTTCATTCCTATACTTTTACGGCGGATGGCCGTTCCTCACTGGAGCTATAGGTGAACTAAAAACGAAAAATCCGGCCATGATGACATTGATTTCAATGGGTATCACTGTTTCTTACATATACAGTGTGTACGCTTTTGTTAGCAATTACATTCTGTAAGTGCCGGGCCACCGAATGGATTTCTTTTGGGAATTGGCGACACTGATTGTTATTATGTTACTCGGTCATTGGATAGAAATGAAGGCGGTCGGTAATGCAGGAAACGCATTACAGAAAATGGCTGAGTTGTTGCCTGGAAGTGCGCATCTGGTACAACCTGACGGAAGTATTAATGATGTTCCTCTTCAACAAATACAGGAAGGGCAGCATGTAATGGTAAAGGCAGGAGAAAAAGTGCCTGCCGACGGGAAAGTTATATCCGGTGAAACATCTGTTAATGAATCAATGGTAACCGGTGAAGCCAAAGCCATAAAGAAAAACGAAGGAACAACCGTAATAGGCGGCTCGGTCAATGGTTCGGGCTCTATCGTAATAGAAGTGACAGGCACAGGCGAATCGGGTTATTTGGCACAGGTGATGAAACTAGTAGGACAAGCCCAACAAGAAAAATCACGAGCGGAATCCATTTCCGATAAAGTAGCCAAAGGACTCTTTTATATAGCATTGATAGTAGGTATCACTGCATTTATTGTTTGGTATATTATCGACAAAGATATAAATATCGCATTGGAAAGGATGGTAACAGTGTTTATTATTGCCTGCCCACATGCTTTAGGACTGGCGATACCACTTGTCGTTGCTCGTTCCACATCATTGGGAGCTACACATGGCCTGCTGATCCGCAACCGCAATGCATTGGAAAAAGCAAAGGATATATCCGTTGTAACTATGGATAAAACGGGTACACTCACAGAAGGGAATTTCCGCGTTTCTGTTGTAAAAAGTCTTTCGGATAGATGGAGTGATGCAGATATACTGAAAACAATGGCGGCAATGGAAGTGCATTCTAATCATCCGTTGGCAGTGGGTATTTTGGATAAGGCTAAAGAGTACAAAACAGATATACCAAAGGCTGAAAATGTAACTCTGATAAGCGGAACAGGTCTATCGGGTACAGTAAGTGGGCAGGAAGCGAAGATTGTCACTGCTGCATATCTGGATAAAAACGCAATACTATATGATAAATCCCTGTTTAATGACTTGGCAGGAAAAGGTAATTCCATAAGCTACCTTTTAATCAATAATGAAGTTGCAGGCTTAATAGCTCAAGGTGATCAGATTAAACCGGAAGCAAAACGGACTGTGGAGGAACTTCATAAAGAAAACATTACCCCAGTCATGCTAACAGGAGATAATGAGGCCTCTGCAAAGTCTGTTGCCGAACGAGTAGGTATTAACGATGTATTTGCTTCCCTCTTACCTGAAAACAAAGAGAAAGTTATTTTGGAATACCAACATAAAGGTAAAACTATTATGATGGTGGGTGATGGGGTGAATGATGCCCCAGCTCTGGCTCGCGCAGATATTGGCGTGGCTATAGGCGCCGGAACAGATGTTGCAATAGATTCGGCAGATGTGATATTGGTAAAAAGCAATCCGTATGACATTATTCATTTTCTTTCGCTCGCAAAGAACACATCGAACAAAATGGTACAAAATCTATGGTGGGGAGCAGGGTACAATATTATCGCTATACCATTGGCAGCAGGAGTTCTCGCTCCTGTAGGTATTATCCTTAGTCCAGCCATAGGAGCTGTGCTAATGTCCGTCAGTACAGTGATAGTCGCTATAAATGCATTAATGTTGCGAATGAAATAAATTCTATTTATTCATTACCTGATGGAAATTTTAATTGTTTTTATTTGATTCTGTTAAGTGTCACACCGGCATATGAAATAACCTGATAAATTGGAGTATATATGTCGGTGTGCTTTATCATAATTTTGACGTTTTTAATAATAAAACTAAAATTATATTACAGGTATATTTTTGGCTTTCATATGCTTAAATTTAAATCTTTCGAATTTTAAAATGAAAGAATATAATTCAGAAATATTAAAAGTAGTACATACAGAATTGGAAATGGTTGATATGGAAAGTTGTAATATTTCCATAGAAGAAGCTGAATCGATGATAAATTTCTTGAATGATTGTTTGGAAAAAATGAGAAGTTATTTTCTTTCTTTAAACTCAATCGATTCATCTGATGAAATATGTTTTTTTAAAGAAATCAAACCCGAAGTATTAGGGTTTTTGCTATATTTCAATAAAGTACACACAATTGAATTAAAATGTCCAAATGGGAGTAATGATACATTAAAAAGTTACTATGAAAATGAACAAGAGAGTCTTACTTATTTTTTTGAACGGAACATAGATTTTTACCAATACTACAGGTCAAAATCAACATATTTAGACGAACATTATTTTCTGAGAAAGAAAAAATCGTATAAACTTTGCATAGACAGCGTTCACTTTATAATGGATAAGTATTTTTCAACCGGATATGATTATAAAGTAGCAAAAATTATCTGTAATGAAATGCTGCGCATTTATCTCAATAAAAAAATGCATCAGATAGAAAAACAAATTATAATAAATAAAAATAGATCTTCATTTCCGGTCAGTGATCTAAAATGGACGGGGCCATTAATCGCTTTAGTAGAATTAGGATATGGATTTGATTCAAGTAAATATGTAAACCGAGGAAAAGCCGATATTAAAGAAATAATGATAGGATTAGAAACTTTGTTCAATGTTGACTTAGGAGAATATTACAGAACATATATATCAATAAAGGATAGAAAGATGGAACGGGCTAAATATTTAAAAATAATTATAGAGAATCTCTTACGACGAATAGACGAAGACGATTCTTCTTAGATTTTCTTTTCATAGAAACTACCAACTTGGTAGTTTTTTTTTGCCTTTATCCTACCTATTCAAAATCCACTAAAACCGTTGATTTCTCGTCAAAAAAACTCAAAAAAAACATCAACCAAGTTGGCAGAAAAGTATTTTTCGACTTCCCAACTTTGCAGCAAATCAAACAGTTGCATTTATGGATGTCATAACAATAGAATCCCAAGCATACAAAGATTTAGTATCTAAAATCAATGCCATAGCGAAATTCGTTATAGATCATCAGGATGATGATACTACCGATCCAGACGAAATGTGGGTGGACAGTTACGAAGTTTGCACTTTCCTCAAAATCAGTGAACGTACACTTCAACGTTTACGCAGTAACCGGATGATTTCTTATTCTATTATCTCCGGCAAATCATATTATACCATTGCAGAAATAAAACGGATGCTTACTGAAAAGAGAATCCGCAGTACTGATGAATGTATGAATGACCTTATAAACAATCATAAATATCATGCTCAACAAAGACGAACTATTAAGACGAACAAATAACGGTCTTGATGTTTTCAAGCATTATATACCAGTCCAATGGAAAACAGGGCGTAATTTCCTCAATCCCTTGTATGAAGACCGTAAAGCGTCATGTAATGTGTATTTTGACCGTCGCAATGGAGTGTATAAGATTAAGGATTTCGGCAATGACGATTATAGTGGTGATTGCTTCTTTTTTGTTGGAAAACTAAAAGGCTTGAATTGTGGAAATGGTGCCGACTTTGTAGAAATATTAAAGACCATAAACAGGGATATGGCGTTAGGATTGAGTGATTCAGATTACTCACATACTCCGCCAATCGCATCAAACAAGCAACAGGCTCCACCGGAACCGCAAAAAAACAAACCGTATAATATTCTTCAACAAAAATTCACCCAAAAAGAATTGGATTTTTGGATGCAGTCAGGCATTACCCCTGAAATACTTAAACTATACAAAACAGTATCACTAAAAGAGTTCAGGAGTGAAAATAAAGACAATAAGCCATTTTATTATACTTCACACACAGAAGCCCAAAACCGCCAAAACGATTTTTAAAACCAATTTTATGCTAATTGGAAGGTAGGCTGTCGGTCGTTGTTTCCTATTTTTTTCTATATTTCTCATAATTTCTGACTTTTTTTTTATGCCGTATCGGAGCCGGTGAGGTGTGATCGAGTTTCAGGTGCCTTACTCACGTAGTGCTTTTTGGCAGCATCAAGATTTTTCAAAAAAATACACTCGCTTTCCTGTACCTGATAGGGGTACAGGTACATTTCTTTAAGAAAAGAGGCTATAATTATTGCCGGATAATTTCTTAAAATCTATCACAAAAGAGATTTTGAATCGAGGAAGATTTTTTTGAAAACACGTCTGATCTTGTGCAGCCAATAAACATGAGATAAATTCGCGCCTGATACTCGTTCACTCCGAGCCGCTTTCCGCATACATAGCTAAATGAGGAAGAAATTATATCGAGGGAAGTATAGAAAAAAGGAAATCGAGTTGTCTGCTATGCGTTTATCATCATAAAACGCAGAACTTTCCCCACAGAAAGGAAAGCTATATATATAAAAAGCCTGTACCAATATGATACAGGCTCCGTTTGGATTGTGATATATACTTTTTACTTGGCTCTGGTTTTACCGTAGTATTTGCTTCCATCGGGAGATAAGTAAAAATCGAATGTTTCTTCAACGGCTGTTCCACCGGGAGGAACCAATGAATATTTACATCTAACGATTACGGCAAGAACATCTGCCGGATTCCTACTATCATAACCTTTCAAGTTATCGGGAGTAAGATTTCTAAGCGAATCTATGCGATCACTCATAACAGCAATGTCAGTATTGTATTTTTCATGATTATGCTTTGTTGATTGATAAGACTTTAATTCTTTAGTCTTCTCAAGGGCAAGTGCAACACGATCAATGATAAGTTGTTTGTCTTTTCTGAACTCATCAGTTAAATAAGCAATACTGTCGGCAACCGTAACATTGCCGGTTTCGCTAATCTCCACAATTTTGAAGTTGAGATTTTCTTTTGTGTCGCTCCCTTTTAACAGGTTATCAGTAATGATTTTTTCGTAATTACTCGTTGATGAGTTGGAACCGCAGGAAACCATTAAAACAGCGATAAATAAATAAAATACGTGTTTCATATCTGAATGTATTAAACGTTTATTAATTCATTGAAATAGCCGGAAGTTTAGAATGCAGGTTATATACTATCAGAACTTCGGCTGTCTTTTTATTATCATTCCGGGTATATTCGGTTAGTGCTTTCATTACCCATTCTCGAAAAGCCCTTGCTTCAAAAGATGCTACACGGTAGCTGACAAATATCAGTGCTTCCAGATTATACAGTACCGTTTCGCATGGGTGCCCATTGTTCTCAAATTTATGTATTCGGGTAACATCTTCCTCATGGAGTAACCCGGATTTGAATATACTCCGAAAGTTGTTACCAATCGTATTGACGAATACATTTAATAAGTCGGCAATTTGATGTTTCGTTACCCATAGGGTGCAATTTACAAGTTTTGCTTCAACAATCAGTTGATTTTCATTGTTTTCTTTAATATTTATATATCCTCGTTCCATAATTATATTATTCTTCATTGTGTTGAACATTAAAACCAATACGTTTACGGGGTTTATTTTCCAGTTCTTTTTGTGATGCCAGTTCGGTAAGAGCCTGGTAAATATCACTGAACTGCATATTTGTTTCCACCATAAATTCCTCCAGTTTACGATTTAATTCCGCATATCCCAGTGCATATTGTCGTAAGGCGACAAAAGCTCTGATGATAGATATATTAACCTGAATGGCCAGCGTACTGTTAAGAACGCTTGAAAGTTGGGCTATACCTTGTTCTGTAAAACCAAAGGGTAAGTATTTTACGTGTTGTCCTTGACCTTGATTTTCTAAGGTGCCAAAATTGCACCTTAAAAAATCGTACTCATCTTTTGTGAGTTCTATCATAAAATCGGGTGGGAAGCGGTCTATGTTCCGCCGGACAGAACGTTTCAGGTTTTTTGTTTCAACCTGATATAACTCGGAGAGGTCATAATCTAACATGACACGCATACCCCGGATTTCATAAATCTTACTTTGAATAATCTGTAATTCCATGATAAATATATTTAATGGGTTAAACAGCGACCTGGGTTTTAGCTTTCATTGGTTTGAAAGTTAAATTATTCTCACTTTCAAAGGTGTTTGACCAGAGAGAGGATTTTTCTTCTTCCGAAAGGCTGTGCCACATGACGGATATTCGCTTTAATCTTTCGGGATCATCAGACAAAGTGCCGGGAAGATTAAATAAAGCCATTTTTTCACGTAGTGAAAGGCACTCAAAGAGTTGATCTAATTTAGATTTAGATTTGGTTCTCTTTTCTTCCAGTTTTTCAGCAAAAGAAGCCATATCATTGCTGACTTTAACATCAGTAATTCGTGCGTAAATTTGGGTAGTTTTGATATTAGTATGCCCTAACATCTTTGACACGCTTTCGATAGATACACCTTTTGTAAGCGTGAGAGTCGCAAACGTATGTCTTGCAAGGTGATAGCTTAAATTTTTATCAATTCCACAGATTGTTCCGATTTCTTTGAGGTATTCATTCATCTTTTGATTACTCATTACCGGAAGTGCTTTATCATCTGGCAATTTACCCGAATATTTCTCTATAATTTGCTTTGGGATATCAAGTAAAGGCACATTATAATTTACGCCTGTTTTTTCTCGTTTGCCCATAATCCACAATCCGTCATCGAAAGAAGTACGAATATTTGACTGGCGCAAATTCTTTACATCTATGTATGCAAGTCCGCTAAAGCAACTGAAAATGAATATATCCCTTACTCGTTCAAGACGTTCGGAAGCGAATTTCTTACACATAATTATATCAATCTCCTGTTGTGTTAAGTAGCCACGATCCGTTTTTTTGAATCGTATCTTGAAATTGGCAAACGGGTCAATATGTATCCAACCGTTGTTTTTCGCCATGATAATAATGGTTCGGAAACGTTGTAGGAATTTTGCAGTCGTATTTTCTTTGCATTTACAGGTAGTCATCAGGTAAATCTCGAAATTATGCAGGAACATATGATTTACTTCTTTCAAAGAAATATCTGATACATTATAATACTCCTTGATGAAGCCAGCCATGCGTCTATAGGCAACTTCATATTTTTGGAGTGTTTCTTTAGATTTACTTATGCCGACTAATTTGGCAAGATCCTCATTGTGGCGTTGGAAAAGTTCGAGAACAGTTTGATGTTTTATTTCAAGACCGAGAAAGATATTTTTTACCCTTTCGGCATTTACATTGTTTTCACGGGTAAGTAATTCGTGATATACATTATAAACACTCGTTTTAATAGCTTCTAAAACAGAATTGATTTCAAGGGCTTCTTTTGTTTTGCCAATGATAGTAGAAGATTTCGTGTCCCATAATTCAGGTTTAATACTATATTTAGTATTAAAACGGCTTGCTTGTCCGTCAATCGTAATCCTCCCAAAAATAGGTATTGAACCATCTGATTTTTCTTTGTCTCTTTTCAAATAGAAAAGAATCTTAAATGTACTTTTCATAAACTCATTTTTTAATGTTACAAAATTACTTATAACTATCTGTAAATGAGTTTTATGCACACTGCCAAATGGCGACAACATACTGCCAATTTAGGACAAATCGTACCCCCTATAAAGTGATTTTTCGTACCCCCTGCACCTTTTTTAAAAAAGGGGTACGAATTGGGTTAGATGCTTTGTCTTTTTTTGTCTTTTTCTTGGCTTTCGACTAAGACAGGATAAAAAGAAAAAGTCCTCCATATTCACTGAATATGAAGGACTTGTCTTACTGTTGGCGCCTCTTGTCTTAGGCTCCCAGCGGTATGGACGGGAAAGCCACCTTTAAGGTCTAAATCGCTGTGTTTCAATATGTTTCCCTCTTGATTTTGCTTAGGGGGTACGAGTTGGGTTAAGTTATTTTTAACTTACTTTATTTCAACACATTAGCTTTCCAAATCTTTCCGACTGTTTGGGCGGTGCGTACGGGACTCGAACCCGTGACCCCATGCGTGACAGGCATGTATTCTA
>ERZ1106941.2107-NODE-2107-length-16213-cov-6.952841_pt1 | contig 16213 bp, 16 predicted proteins | sample MGYA00403670_ERZ1106941 | MGnify/ENA primary metagenome ERZ1106941 (study PRJEB35170, sample SAMEA104062400) | human gut metagenome | biome: human gut; feature: human-associated habitat; material: faeces | place: Denmark | collected 2012-06-04 ...
CGATTAGTCTATACCATCGGTTCTTTTGTTACAAGTTTACCTCTGAACAGTAACGGAAAAACAAGCGTTATTATTACCAGACCAGACATTTTACAACGGTTTCCGGCATGATCTACCGGATGAAACAGAATGCTGTGGGACTAGCAAATATCTGTATTTTGTCAACAATGGTACTGGTTGTGATTTCTATGACAGTATGTATGTACGCCGGACTTGAAGATGAGTTAAAAACACAGTATCCGGCAGAGCTGGAAGTACTGTTTTATGACCCGGATGGACAGCAGGATTCCGGGACATTTGACCGGATGACAGATGAGATTGAAAATGTGATAAAAGAAAATGGCAGAGTAATAACAGGCAGACAAAAAGGAATCTATGCGGGGGCGGCAGTCATGCTGTCTGGAAATAAGGTTATGGCGCTGGATCGTTCTAATATGGATTTTTCCAATATGTATATGCTTGAAGTTATGACAAAACAGGGATTTGAGGAATATATGCAGGAATCAATCCCGGATATTTCAGATGGAAGCGTGGCAATAATGGCAGATCCTGTGTATGAGCTGGAAAGCATTGTGATTGGTGATGATGAGTATCCGGTGGAACAGACCATGAAAATTCCGGGGAAAGATGCAATGACGGAATTAGTGGGAGGTACTGTAATCGTAATTGTAAAAGATGAAACTGCATTAGAAAAGATGCGTCAGCAGTTATCAGATATGGAGACGGATGCCTATGGGGAAGATCGAAAAGTTGACCTTACCTATATGATGAACTTTGATATGAGTGGATCTGTGGAAGAAAAAATTGCCTGCGCAAATGCTGTGCGGGAGCACCTCAATGAATGGCAGAATGATGAGACAAATCCACAGATTATGCGGTTGGAGTATAATGTAGTATCAAGAGCGGAGGGCCGCATAGATTATGAGTCAAGCAATGGCGGTTTGTTTTTCCTTGGACTGTTTTTGGGAAGCATGTTTTTGATGATCACGGTACTGATTATTTATTACAAGCAGATATCCGAAGGTTATGAAGACAAGGAACGGTTTGCCATCATGGAGAAAGTCGGAATGAGCAACGCAGAGGTAAAGGCCTCGATCCGTTCCCAGGTGCGCACGGTATTTTTCCTGCCGCTCGTCACGGCAGCATGTCATCTTGCAGCAGCATATCCGATGCTAAAAAAACTGCTTGCACTGGTGGCTTTGTATAACGGAACCCTGTTTGCATGGTGCTTAGCAGGCACAGTGCTGGTATTTGGACTGATCTATCTGGCAGTCTTTGCAGTTACATCAAGAAGCTATTATAAAATTGTGGGAAATCAGGTATAAGACGGCTGCCGCATCTGTTTTGCAATGGACAGATGCGGTATTTTTGACATTGGAATCCGTTCTGTGTTAGAATCAGTCGAAATTAAAAAATGAGAGTTTGAAGATGGAGATCGTGTGACTGTGCATTGTCCCTAAAAGGATAGAAACGAGGAAGATTATGGAACAGATAAAAAATATTATTTTTGATGTGGGGGATGTTTTACTCTCCTACCGGTGGAAATATATGCTGATGGATTATGGTCTTACAGAAACGGAAGCAGTGCGCATTGGAACAGAAATGTTTGATGACCCGGAAGGATTGTGGGGACTGCTTGATCTGGGAACCGTCCCACAGCAGGAGATCATTGAGCATTATTGTAGAAAATATCCGGCAGATGAAAAGGTGATCCGCTGGTTTATCGGGCATGGAGAGTATATGCCCGTAGCAAGACCTGCAGTCTGGGAACTTGTACACAAATTGAAAATCCAGGGATATGGGATATATCTGTTATCAAACTATTCAGAAGAATTATTTAAAAAGCATACAGAATACGCGGATTTCATGAATGATATTGACGGACTGATCGTGTCCTATATGGTGCACAAAGCAAAACCGGATCAGGCGATTTATGCAGCACTCTGCGAGAAATATGAGTTAAATCCATCTGAATGTTTGTTTTTTGATGACCGTCTGGAAAATGTACAGGCGGCGATAAGCTACGGCATGCAGGCGAAGCGGGTATTGTCAAAAGAGGGGCTTGTGGAGGATCTGGAGAAAATTGTGCAGGTATATGAGATTTCGCAAAAGAAATAGGGGTTGTTTTTTTCGCCTATTATCTCTAATAAGCGTAATGATCGCACATATCATGATAACAAATGTAAATAAGTCTGAGTATGTAACCATATTGCCGTCCTCCTATATCAAGACTCGGAGGAGCAGGCGCAACCGTCCACCGGCTGCCTGGGTAAATATATTATATTGTCAATGTGTCACAAGGGAAAATAAGAACTTCTATGAAAAATAAAAGAGAGCAGACAACGGGAATCGAACCCGCCTCCTCAGCTTGGGAAGCTGATATACTACCGATGTACTATGTCTGCCCGTAATGAAATAACTACTAATTATTATAGCAAAACGAAAAAAGATTGCAACCGTTTTTTTGACGGTGTAAACTGAGAGAGAGAAACATTGGAGGAAACGATAACGATATGAAATATCCAGAATTTTTACCGGAAAACGGAACGATCGGTTTTGTGGCACCATCTTTTGGCTGCAGTATAGAGCCGTACCATACAGCATTTTTAAATGCACAGAAGAAATTTACCGGACTGGGACATAGATTAGAACTTGGACCAAACTGTTATGCGTCGGAAGGAATCGGCATCAGCAGCACTCCGGAAGCATGCGGGGCGGAGCTGACAGAATATTATTGCAGCGATAAAAATGACATACTGATCTCCTGTGGCGGCGGTGAACTGATGTGTGAAATCTTAGACAAAGTAGATTTTGACAGGATCAGGGTGACAAAACCAAAGTGGTATATGGGATTTTCCGATAATACTAATATGACATTCCTGCTTGCAACGCTGTGTGATACGGCATCTGTATATGGGCCATGTGCGGCGGCATTCGGCATGGAACCGTGGCATGAGAGCCTTTGGGATGCCTATCATCTTCTGCGTGGAGAAAAAAGCAGTATAGAGGGCTATGCACTGTGGGAAAAAGAAGGAAAAAAAGACGAGGAACATCCGCTTGAACCATACAATGTGACAGAAGAGAAAAAACTTATGGTATGTCTGCCTGAAAAACAGAAAAATAATGTGCAGTACAAACCATTGGTGCAGCCGGCAGAGGAATTACAGGAAGAAATCACCATGCAGGGAAGACTGCTTGGCGGCTGCATGGATTGTCTGGTCAACCTGCTTGGAACAGAATTTGATAAAGTACAGGAATTTACAGAGAAGTATCAGGATGACGGAATCATCTGGTTTTTAGAGTCCTGTGATCTGAATGTGATGTCTATCCGCAGGGCGGTCTGGCAGATGAAACATGCCGGATGGTTTACGCATGTAAAAGGTTTTTTGATTGGAAGACCGGCGGTGTTCGGACAGGAAATGATGGGATTAGACCAGTACCATGCGGTTACAGACCTGCTTGCCGGGTATCAGGTACCGGTCATTATGGATGCGGATATCGGACATATCCCACCGATGATGCCGCTTGTCTGCGGAAGTTATGCGGACATCAGTGTCAGTGGAAATGCGTTGAAAGTAAATATGCAGTGGAAATAGATTTCCCCCAAATTATAAAATGACATTCACATTGCTGCCGATTCCGGTGTTGAGCAGTGTGTTTAAATCAGCAGTTACCGGTGTAACAGATGCGATGTTAAGTGCATTCACAGCGGTAGAACCGGTATCAGCAGAATCGGTTTTGCCGGTGGTGCTGTCAGAAACAGACGAGGATGTCTGTTTATTTGCATTGCGCTTTGCCAGTGCATCATTGTATTCGATCTGTGTCAGAATGCTGCTCCTGTTTTCAAAACGTCTGGCATAGGAATTGACACGCTGCATGTACTCTGAATCTGAAGAAAACAGAGACTCAAATTTTGAAATATCCGCGGAACCAAAAAGAGAACTGCGCGATTCGAGCGTGCCGTTGTCTTTTACGGTAATACCGATCTTGTCAAGCTGGCTTTCATACTCTGCAGTCAGATTCTTCAGATTTTTCTGGGTGTTTTTGACGGTACGGTCGTCTGATGCACCGGATGAGTTTATCATATTATTGTAGGTGCTGATGAACGCTGAAACACTGTTTTTGATATTTATTTCATTATCGTCATCATATGTAAATGAGCCAAGGGAACGTATCGCACGGCGCAGCGCATGCGAATCGGCACCCGTGAGGGTGGAATTGGTCAGATTACTGCGTGATGTGGTGGTACGTGCATCCGCATTTGCTGCATAAAAACGACGCATATAATAGGATGTACCAAGTGTGGTTCCGGCTCCGACATAAGCGGTATTGGCCATAAGAAAGACCTCCTTAAAAATCATCTGTTATATGTTTCGGTCGAAAAGCGTAGATAATTAACCATGGCATTGAAAATTTATTTGCGTTATACTACTATAGAAACAGCAGAAATATTACGACAGGAGGGAGAAGATTATGGAGATAATAGTTTGGTTGGCATTGATTATTTTCTTTGTGGTATTGGAGATCGCTACCGTTGGTCTGACATCGATCTGGCTGGCAGGAGGAAGTCTTGCAGGACTGATTTGTGCGGCATTTGGAATGGGAATCACGGGACAGATCATCGTGTTTGCAGCAGTGTCATTTGTACTGCTTTATTTTACAAGACCCTGGGCTCTGAAATATTTAAAACCGCATCTGGTTAAGACAAATTATGAGGAAGCAGTTGGAAAAAATGTCTGTGTCACAGAGCAGATTGATAATGTCAGGGGAACCGGAACCGCGGTTATGAATGGTCTGGAATGGACAGCCCGCTCGGTGGATGATGAAAAGACCTTCGAGCCGGGGATGATCGTGATGGTAAAGGAAATCAAGGGTGTCACTCTTTATGTGACGGAGAGCAGTGATATGCCTCAGATGAATGGAGATAAATAGAAATGAAACTTGGAATGGTATTTGAAGGCGGGGCAAACCGCACGGTTTTTTCCTGTGGAGTAATGGATAAATTTCTGGAAGAAAATATCATGCCGGATTATTACATCGGTGTTTCCGCTGGAATGGCATATGGATTGTCGTATCTTTCCGGGCAGAAAGGACGTAATCTGGAACTGATGGAAAAATATATGGCGGATAAGCGCTATATGGGTATGCGCCATCTGCTAAACCGCAAAGAACATGCGTATTACAATACGAAGTTTGTGTTTGAAGAAGTACCGAATGAGCTTCTTCCGCTTGATTATGATGCTCTGGCACGTTTTCCAGGAGAGATTGAAGCGGCAGTCACAAATATTCACACAGGAAAAGCAGAATACATGGAAGTCCCGCGTGGGAAAGAGATGAAGGATCTGCTGATTGCAACCTGTTCACTGCCGATTCTTTTTCAGCCGGTAAAGATCGGCAGACATTATTATCTGGACGGCGGACTTGCAGATTCGGTTCCTTATGAGCATGCTATGGAAATGGGCTGTGAAAAACTGGTTGTTGTTCTGACAAGGGAACGCGGCTATGTAAAGACACAGGAAAAGGCGGCAGGCGTTATGAACCGTCTTTATCAGCGATATCCGAAGATCGTGGAGGATATGAAACTTCGCGCGGAGCGCTACAATGCTTCCATGGAAAAACTGATGCAGTTAGAGAAAGAGGAAAAAGTATTTGTGATCGCACCGGAGTCGACCTATGGAGTTGGCAGGACGGAGACGGATACCATAAAATTGCGCAGGCTTTATGATGAAGGTTATCGTATTGCCACAGAACAGACAGACGCCCTTCGCGCCTATTTGAATAAATAATGCAAAGGAGAAAAAAGATGAACATTGTATTTCTGGATGCAAAAACTATCGGGGAAGACATTGATCTCTCCGGGTACGACAAACTTGGAACAGTTATAAAATATGGATTTTCCACAACGGAAGAGGCAAGAGAGCGCACCAAAGATGCCGATGTGGTGATCGTAAATAAAGTACAGATCAATGAGACATCGATCGGTGAGGCAGAGCACTTAAAACTGGTCTGCGTGACTGCAACCGGAACGAACAATCTGGACAAAGCATATCTGGATGCACATGGCATTGCCTGGAGAAATGTTGCCGGATATTCCACGGAGACGGTGGCACAGCACACATTTGCCCTGTTATTCTATCTCTGGGAAAAATTAAGATACTATGATGACTATGTCAAATCAGAAAAATACGTTGGAGATATCACATTTACCCATTTTGATAATGTATTCCATGATCTGAATGGTAAGACATGGGGAATTATTGGGCTTGGAGCGATCGGACGAAGAGTTGCGGACATTGCCAAAATGTTTGGCTGCCATGTGATCTACTATTCTACAACAGGGAAAAATAACCAGCCGGGTTATGAGCGTGTGGAGTTTGATGAGCTGCTTGCAAAATCAGACATCGTGTCCGTACATGCGCCGCTGACAGAGCAGACAGAAGGGCTGATGAATGCAGAGGCATTTTCTAAAATGAAACCGTCTGCCATCTTTTTAAACCTCGGCAGAGGACCGATCGTTGTGGAAAGAGATCTTGCAGATGCGTTGGAAAATAAAACGATCGCAGGAGCCGGACTTGACGTACTTACCGTAGAACCGATGAGTGCAGAAAATCCATTGAAACGGATCAAGGACAGCGACCGTCTGATCATTACCCCTCATATTGCGTGGGCAAGCCTTGAGGCGCGCACCAGACTGATGAAAATCATTGAGGGACAGATCCGTGACTTCTTTGGCGGAAGTGATAAATAAACACTAGAAGGTACACTTTGCAAACAGCCTATTAGCCTGTTATCAGAAGTAATATACAAAAACAAAATACAGAAATAAAAATACCGCGCAGATTTGCGCGGTATTTTTATTTGAGGTGAGCTGCCTTTTGTCACATGGATCTTCATAGAAAATTGTAGAGTCGTTACTTCAGGCAATCAGCTCGGAATCGTAGCACTCAACCCGCTGTGAAACGAAAGATTTCCATATTCCTGCAAAAAATCTTGTATAGCAGCGTCCTGCCTTGCTGAATCAGCACCTGCATGAAGTGCAGCATACAGCGAATGGATCCGGGACAGGTACAGCTCTTTGGATTTATCATACAGTTCAAAGAAACTCTCATTGGAAGTAATGGAAGAATCCCATGGATTTTTCCACAGTGCATGTCTTAAATTAAATGGATCCGTGCGGAAAAACAAGGTATCACTCGGGATCAGTGGTGAAAACAGCGGATATCCGAGACAGATCCGCTCCGTCAGCCGGACAATGGCCTTTTTCTTTCCGGAATCATCGTGCATCAGCCAGAGACCAAGCTGCATGGAAAAAATAGCAAGGTACATGGTATATTTGCGGAATTTGACATCCGGAAAGGCATAGCGGTAGGCATAATAGAGCATACTTGCAATAACATGTTTCTGGCGGTGTGTCAGCCGGATCGTGTCCTCGGTATGGAAATTGCAGGGCTGGCGGTGCAGTTTTAAATCGAGCAGTGCGGTATCGATATCTGTTTCCAGATAGGCATGTCTTGAAAAATAGGCGTTTTCCTTTTTATCCTTATAGTGTGTCATGGCATAAATATACGGATGACATATTGTATCCAAGGTATAGTGCCCGAGAAAACCAATCAGGTAGGCTTCTGCAATGTTAAGATCCGTGCGGGAGGAAAACTGGTTACGGCTTTCAATCAGACCCTGGAAAAAGGCACTGGTCTCGCGGACATGGGCAAGAGCACCGATATTGTGACCTTCTAACACATAGGAAGGAAGATAATAAAAGAAAATATCCGGTCCCTGAAGTCCGAGACCGTAGGCAGCGCGATTATAATAAAGATTCTTTTTTAAAGAATTATTTTTCAGGTTATGATAAACCTCTCTTCCGAATATATAATGGGTAACATATCCAGGCATGATTAAAAATCTCCTTTCCATGAAATGAACCATCGTTATTATAACCAGTTTGGAAAGAACTGTTAAGCATGGCAGTTAAGATTTAAGAAAAAAGTAATAATCGCTGATTGACAAAGTTTATTGGAATGATATAATACAACATAGTTATCAATACTACATGATGACACATGAATGCTATGCAAATATTGTCTGATGTAGTCGGAAAATAGACAAAAAAGCAAATTTGTATATTAGATGGCTACATTAAAAAGTCATTGCATATTTAAAAAAGAGTGCAATTTTTTTATACTTGCTTCTAGTAAAAGAATGTGAAAAAAATAACGGAGGTCGGAGTTATGGCAAATTTAGCACTGACAGTAGAGAGAAAAGCATTCAGCGTCGCAATCGATGCTGCACTGAAAAGTCTGAACAAGGATCGTGAGAAAGGATTGTTACAGATCGTAGATCTTACAGAGAAATTTATGGGAGATAACTTCCGTAAAGAAGCTTATGATGGTGTAAGAAAAATGATCCAGAATCCGGATCACAAATGGATGCGCTATGTCAATCGTCTGTTGGATGAGACAGATCCGCATGTTGCAAAAATGACCGCATTAAACCTTGGTTTTCAGGCTGCATTTTATGGAACAAAGACCATCCGTAAAATGAGAGAGGTTCATGACTGTAATATCCCGTGGCTGATCTTAATGGATCCGACAAGTGCATGTAACCTTCACTGTACCGGATGCTGGGCAGCTGAGTACGGTAATAAATTAAATCTTTCCTTTGATGAGCTTGACAGCATCGTAACACAGGGAAAAGAACTTGGTATTTATTTTTACATGATGACCGGTGGAGAGCCTCTGGTTCGTAAAGCGGACATCATCAAACTCTGTGAGAAACACAATGACTGTGCATTCCACTGCTATACAAATGGTACACTCGTAGATCAGAAACTCTGCGATGATATGAAACGTGTCGGCAACCTTTCCTTATCCATCAGCCTTGAGGGATTTGAGGATGCGAATGATTTCCGCCGTGGAGAGGGCGTATATGATAAAGTTCTTCATGCAATGGACCTTTTACATGAGAACGGATTGATTTTCGGAAACAGTGTATGCTATACTAGCAAAAACATGGATGCTGTTACATCTGACGAATTTTTTGATCTTCTGATCGAGCATGGAAGCCGTTTTGCATGGTATTTCCATCTGATGCCGGTAGGTATGAAAGCAGCTCCGGATCTGATGCCGACCAAAGAACAGCGTGAATATATCTATCACAGAATCCGTGAGGTTCGTGCGATGGAAGGTGGAAAAGAAATCTTTGTTATGGATTTCCAGAATGATGGTGAGTTCGTAGGCGGATGTATTGCAGGAGGAAGAAACTACTGCCATATCAACCCGAAGGGTGACGTGGAGCCATGTGTATTCATTCATTATTCCGGTGCAAATATCCGTGAAAAATCACTGTTAGAGTGTTTGAAACAGCCATTATTCATGGCATACAGAGATAACCAGCCATTCAACGACAACATGCTGCGCCCATGTCCGATGCTTGAGAATCCTGAGATCTTACAGCGTATGGTACATGAAACAGGTGCGCACTCCACAGATGTTGAGGAGGCAGAGCCGGTAGAACATTTATGTGGAAAATGTGAGGCATATGCATGTGAATGGAAAGAGACTGCAGACAGACTCTGGAAGGAGCATCCATACAAACAAAAAGGCTACACCAATTTCAAAAAGAAATAAGTTTTGTTCACAGTTGCAGTGTGAGCAGCAATAATAAGGGGCGATTGTTATCAGTAAAATACAAAAGCAGCTTTTAAAATGGGGACTGGTTCTGGCAGTCATTGGTATTATCGTGTATACTTTCCGTGATTCGGCAGGACCGATTTTAGAACAGCTTACGAAAACATCACCAGCCGTTGTCATTGGCATTTGTCTGATGGCAGCGGTATATCAGATCATAGAAGGCATAATCACGACCGTGCTCGCAAAGCAGTATCGGTCGTCTTTTGCATGTAAAAATGGTATTACGAATGCGTTTTTATGCTCTTTTTACCGGGTGGCAACGTTAGGAAGCGGTTCCGGAGTTGCAGCGATCATTTATCTGGGTGAGCATGGAATTGAATATGGCGGGGGATTTGGACTGTATATGATACAGTATGCGCTCCACAAAATAAGCATTGCATTGTTTTCTGCAATCTTTTTTGTGATGAACTGGGAATTTATGAGAAACTGGTTTGGTGATTATGCGGGACTTTTAGCTGCCGGATATGCGCTTACACTGGTGATCACACTTGGGTTGTTTTTATTCTGCTGTTCGAACCGGTTTCATCATCTGATCTGCCGGCTGCTTGACTTCGCAAATCAGAAATTTCATGGAAAATTTGAAATAATGGCAGAAGAGATCAAAAGGCAGTGCATGATGCTTGAGGATGCTTCGAACCATCTGATGAAAAACAAAAAAGTTACCACAGAGGTGATCTTTCTTTGCCTGTTGAAATGCTGTTTCTGGTACGGAATACCGTATCTTCTTTTTAAAGGTGTTCAGTTTCAGGGTAATCCGGCACTGTCCCTGTCACAGGTACTGGCGATCACTTCGTTGTCTGTCATGCTTGCTGCGGTTATTCCGTCTCCGGCCGGGATCGGTTCCACGGAATTTGTATTTACAACACTTTTTGCAGGAATCGTCGGCACTGGTATTGCCGGATCTGCGTCGCTTTTATACCGGTTTGGCACATTTGTATTTCCATTTCTGGTGGGGGCTGTTGTTGTGCTGGTAAGGCATTTCAAAAGAAAAAAATTATCTTCAGGAAGCATATGAAAAGATTAGTTGTAATCTCAAAGTAAATATAGTAATATGAATAAAGGCACAAAACAGATAGTATACTGTATTTAAAATTGAATTAGGGAGGAGTTTTATATGCCAGGAGTAATTGTAGCACTGATTATTTTAATTATTGTAGCACTGCTGATCGCAGTATCCTGTGTTAAGATCGTTCCACAGGCGACTGCATGCGTGGTAGAACGTCTGGGAGGTTATCTCGCAACATGGTCTGTAGGTATTCATTTCAAAGCACCGTTTATCGACCGTGTGGCAAAGAGAGTTGTATTAAAAGAGCAGGTGGTGGATTTCCCGCCACAGCCGGTTATCACAAAAGATAACGTAACAATGCAGATCGATACCGTTGTATATTTCCAGATCACAGATCCGAAACTTTATGCATATGGCGTGGAGAACCCGATCATGGCGATCGAGAACCTGACTGCAACCACACTGCGTAACATCATCGGTGATCTTGAACTCGATGAGACACTGACATCCAGAGAGACGATCAATACCAAGATGAGATCTTCTTTGGACGTTGCAACCGATCCTTGGGGAATCAAAGTCAACCGTGTTGAGTTAAAGAACATCATCCCGCCTGCAGCAATCCAGGATGCGATGGAGAAACAGATGAAGGCAGAGCGTGAGCGCCGTGAAGCAATTCTTCGTGCGGAAGGTGAGAAAAAGTCAACCGTCCTTGTTGCAGAAGGTAAGAAAGAATCAGCAATTCTTGATGCGGAGGCTGAAAAACAGGCAGCGATCTTACGCGCAGAGGCAAAGAAAGAGGCAACGATCCGCGAGGCAGAAGGTCAGGCAGAAGCTATTTTAAAGATCCAGCAGGCAAATGCAGACGGACTTCGCATGATCAAAGAAGCTGCACCGGATCAGAATGTGATCCAGTTAAAGAGCTTAGAGGCATTTGCAAAAGCAGCAGATGGAAAAGCAACCAAGATCATTATTCCGTCCGAGATCCAGGGAATCGCAGGTCTTGCAAAATCCGTTACGGAAATTGCAGCAGATCATAAATAAAATCAGAAAAAATTTATCAGAACGGATGGTGCGCGTGGTGTACCATCCGTTGTGGCATAAAAAGAAAATATGCGCAGCCATGCAAAAGGAGAGAAAAGGACATGAACTTAAAAGGACGTAATTTTTTAAAACTAATGGATTTTACACCGGAAGAGATTACATACATGATCGACCTTGCGGCAGATCTGAAAGCGAAGAAAAAACAGGGCATCCCGCATGACAGCCTGACCGGAAAAAATATTGCACTTATCTTTGAAAAGACAAGCACCAGAACACGCTGCTCTTTTGAGGTGGCAGCACATGATCTCGGCATGCATGTTACTTACCTTGACCCGTCAGGTTCCCAGATCGGCAAAAAAGAGAGCATCCCGGATACCGCCCGTGTGTTAGGACGTATGTTTGATGGTATTGAATACCGTGGATATGGACAGGATATCGTCGAGGAGCTTGCAAAATATGCAGGCGTACCGGTATGGAACGGCCTGACCAACGAGTTTCATCCGACACAGATGCTTGCAGATATGCTGACGATCCGTGAGCACCTTGGCAGATTAAAAGGTGTGAGACTGGTTTACATGGGCGACGCACGTTATAATATGGGTAATTCCCTGATGGTGACCTGCGCAAAACTCGGCATGGATTTTGTTGCATGTACGAGTAAAAAATACTTCCCGGATGCAAAACTGGTAGAGTATTGCGAAGGTGTTGCAAAAGAAACGGGCGCTTCTATTACCCTGACAGAGGATGTTAAAGAAGGAACAAAAGATGCAGATGTTATTTATACGGATGTCTGGGTATCCATGGGTGAGCCGGATGAGATCTGGGAGGAGCGTCTCCACGATCTGATGCCATATCAGGTAAATAAAGAAGCTATGGCAAATGCAAAAGAGGGTGCCATTTTCATGCACTGTCTGCCGGCATTCCACGACTTAAAGACCAGGATCGGCAAGGAAGTTTATGAGAAATTCGGTTACAGTGAGTTGGAAGTAACGGATGAAGTATTTGAGAGCAGACAGTCTGTCGTATTTGACGAGGCGGAAAATCGTATGCATACGATCAAGGCAGTGATGCTTGCAACGCTCGGAGATTAGTGTGAAAATTTGTGCTGGCACACAAATGTAAGATGAGCAAAGAACAGTGTACCGGGTATGGATATTTTGGAGGAAACAGATGAGGACACAGCTACTAGCGGCATTAAAGGAAGCCGATGATTATATTTCCGGTCAGGAACTGTGTGAGCACTTTGGAGTATCGCGCACTGCAATCTGGAAAGCGGTGAAGCAGTTAAAAGAGGCTGGATATGTGATCGAGGCAGTGCAGAATAAAGGATACAAGATCGTGTCGACACCGGACTGCCTGAATACGGCAGAACTGGAAAGCATCCGGAAAACAAAGTGGGCAGGTCGTGAAATTTTTTATTTTGATACAATTGATTCCACAAACACAAAGGCAAAACAGCTTGCGGAGGAAGGACATCCGACTGGAACGCTGGTTGTTGCGGAAAAACAGGAAGCAGGCCGCGGCCGCCGTGGTCGACCTGAGCAACGTCGTCCAGCAGAACACCAGCAAGATCACGACCCTGTGGGACGCTGTGTTCGGCGACATCACGACCAACCCCTTCCAGATCACCTTTGCCAATCTGGACGGCATCACCCTCACCTCTGGCGTCTGGAACGCTACGCTTCAGCGCCTCGAGTGCTAAGCCATGGACGGCTACGGCTACACGCCGATCCCGCCCGCAGAGGCGTCCTGCATCATCGCGCACCTGTTTGTCGAGCTGGCGCCGCCCTGCTCATGCTGCAAGCGTGAGGACGGCGTGATCGTCATTCAGGGCACCACCTACGACGGCACCGGCGCGAGGATCACCATCAAAGGGGAGGAGGTGAGGTACTACGGCAAGCAACGGACACTCGCGGCCATACGAGCGGGCCAATGTAGGCCGCCCGCCCTTCGGCCGTGACAAACTGCCCGAGATGCAGGTCATCACGGACGCCAAGGAGCTCGAGAAACACACCTACATCAAGACCAGAAACCCGGCCGTTTTCCCGAAGAAGGAGCGGCTCGGTCTGGCGCAGAGGATGATGAACGAGGCCAGCGACCTCGTCGCCGATCTGATGGAGGCCAACGATCTGCTCCTGACGGATCCCGAGGAGCGTGAGCTCAGGTATCGCGCGCAGCGGTCGGCGCTTCGCAACTGCCGAAAGCTGATCCACCACATCGAGCTCGCGCATGAGATCCTCAGCGGCTTCAGCGATGACGCCTTTGCATACTGGGCGAAGATGGCGGCCGGCGTGAAGAACCAGACCGCCAAATGGTACAAAACGGATAAAGAGAGGGCCGCCAAGCTGGACGCGCAGAAGCGTCACCAGTGAGGCGGCCCTCGGGGTATGCCTTGTTTTTTCGTGCCGGCTCGGCCAACAACGCCCGCAACGTCAACACCGATGGCACTCTGAACAGGAACAACGCCTACAACGGCAACAACGGCCTGCGCCCCGCTTCGATGGATCGCCCGACTTATTAACCGCCCGGAGACGGACGGCGAACACTGTGCCCCATCATCCAAGGAAGGCATATCCCTCCCGCAGCCGCGGCCGTCTGACCGGCCCGGTCATGGGTAAACACAAGACCGCCGATGCTCCCGGCGGCGCACGCAAAGCGTGGCCGGAGCTATACACGGCGGGGAGACTTTTCAATGGAGAATATCGTAAACAGCACCATCGCGCTCTACAAAGCATACCGCAAAACCCGCTGCGGAAAGCGCGACAACCCGACCGCCATGCGCTACCGCATGGAGGCCATCGAGCGCACCGTCGCCCTCTCTGAGAGGCTCCAGCGGCGCGACTATTCCTTCGGGCCCTACTACCCCTTCAAGGTGTACGAGCCCAAGGAGCGGCTCGTCCTTGCCATAGACTTCGAGGGCAAAGTCGTCCAGCACTCGCTCTGCGACAACGTCCTCGAGCCGGCGTTCTCCCGGCGCTTCATCCGGGACAACTACGCCGGCCAGATCGGCAAAGGCACCCACGACGGCCTCGACCGTCTTGCCGGCGCCATGCGCCACTACTTTTTCAGCCGGAAGGCAGCAGACGAGGAGGCCCGCCGGGCCGCTGGCCTGCCATATCGGCCGATGGAGGAGTGGGACTACGCCGAGGGCTGGGTGCTGAAAGGTGACTTTTCCAAGTTCTTTTACACCCTGCTGCACGCCGTCTGCTTCGAGAAGGCCCGCAAGGCTCTGGCCTTCCTGTCCGACGAGGAGCTGATCGACTTCGTCGAGTGGCTGCTCTGGATCGTCATCGACAGCACGCCAGACCCCGGTATCCCGATCGGCAACCAGTCGAGCCAACTGCTCGCGCTGCTCTATCTGGACGCCTTCGACCACTGGCTGAGGGATGACCGCGGCCTCGTATATGGCAGGTACATGGACGACTTTTACATCATCCACAGCGACAAGCTGCTGCTCCGGCAGATACTCAAGGAGATCGAGGCGTACATCAAGCCGCTCGGCCTTCGCCTGAACGGCAAGACGCAGATCCTCCCGCTGAAGAACGGCATCGACTTCCTCGGTTTTCACACCTACCTCACGCAGACCGGCAAGGTCGTGAGGAAAGTGCGAGCCAAGAGCATCGACAACATGAAGCGCAAGATCCGCAAGTTCCGCGGCCTCGTGGACAGGGGCAAGATGACGCTCGAGAGCGTGAGCCAATCCTACGCAAGCTGGACGGGCCACATCTCGCACGGCAACACCTACCACCTACGGCAGAACATGGACGCCTATTTCTTCAGCTATTTCCCGGAGCTCAAACCATCACCGAAAGGAGACACAACTCATGGCCCAAAAACTGAGCAACCTCGCAAACAAGTCGAAGGTCAAGTTCGGCAGCCTGTACGGCAGCCCGATCGTCTGGATCGTGGCCGATAAGAACCACGCAGGCTACCCCTCCAACAGCGTCACGCTCGTGACCAACCAGATCATCAAGATGCTGTGCTTCGACGCGACAGAACCGAGTAACGGCAACAGCGACCGCCGCGGCTACGGCAACAACCGCTACATCTACTCGAACCTGCGCCAGTGGCTCAACAGCCCCGCGGCTGCCGGCCAGTGGTACACCGCACAGCACTCCGCAGACCAGACGCCGGACTCCTCCCACGTATGGAACGGCGTCAACCCGTACAGTGGCCTCGCCGGTTTTCTGAACGCCTTCACCGCCAACGAGCGGGCGGCTCTGCTGAACACCACCATCACGGTCGGCAAGAGCTCCACAGACGGCGGCGGGACGGAGACCTGCACGGACAAGATTTTCCCCCTGTCCTGCACTGAGGTCGGCCTGAGCGGCGACCACGTCTGCGGCAGCAAGCTGGCGATCTTCAGCGACAACAACAGCCGCATCGCCACCGTGACGGCCTCCTGCGTCGCCAATTCCAACTATTCCGGCAACCCGGGCTCTGGTGCCGCGTGGTACTACTGGCTGCGGGACGCCTA
>ERZ1106941.2112-NODE-2112-length-16167-cov-40.403178_pt1 | contig 16167 bp, 14 predicted proteins | sample MGYA00403670_ERZ1106941 | MGnify/ENA primary metagenome ERZ1106941 (study PRJEB35170, sample SAMEA104062400) | human gut metagenome | biome: human gut; feature: human-associated habitat; material: faeces | place: Denmark | collected 2012-06-04 ...
ATTACAGAATCATTCCGTCTGCGCCTTCTCATTTTCTTCCCGGATAATCTCCTTTCTGGCGTTCTGTACACGCGCATTGCCAGTAACCACAGCCTTGTCCTCAACCTTCACATTCTTACGAAATAAATCTTATATGGCAGCCTCTTTTTATACAGACGCACAAAAACAATTTTATTTTCCTATCAGCACCTGCTTTCCCTGAAAAGCAAATCCATATGCGCGAATTTGATCTGGCCGAAATCCTCTGGCAAGTAACTGCGCATCATATTGTTTATGACGAATCTGTTCTAACGCATTGTTCACAGTCGCATTCAAATCAGCCTCCGACTCCGGATCAATCACTTTAAATTCCAGAATAATTGCATCCGACTGACCAATTTCAACAGGCTCAAGCATAATATCATAACGCCCAAATCCACTTTCACGATTGGAGGTAATATGGTAGTTATCCTGCAGATCTACCATCAGTCCAAGAACAAACCCATGGTAAAAACGTTCCGGTTCTGCCGAAGCAGAAGGTCCCTTTCCCGTATCAAAGAAACTGAACGTTTCTAAGGCTATCCTATTAATATAATGATTCATTGCCCGAACATCATCCGCAAGCAGTGCCTTAACAAATGCATTATAATTTGGAGTATATTTCTTAAACCAGCCATCGATCATTCGGCGAAACATGACATCTACCTCATGATTTGTCAAAGAAAGATGGTAATTCTGATTGGATGCAGCAGCATCCTTCGGAGCCTGATTAATTTTCAAATATCCACTTGAAAGCAACAAACTCCATATCGCCGTCATATTATCATCCAACTGATCAAATACAATCTGCTCATCAATTTCCGTTACCAGTTCTTTTCCGGACAGTAAATCCTCCATGGCCTCTTTGATTGCAGAATTTCCCCTTTGAATAAGATGTCCAATCAGGCTGTTAGAACTGGTATTAGCCCAATAAATATCAATTTTTCTTTTATCAAGAAAATTCGTAATTGACCATGGATTGTATATATCCTTTTTACCTCCAAAAACGAAACCATCATACCATTTCTTTACAACATCACATTGATCAGACATTCCGGCTTCATCCAGTGCTGTAAAGACTTCAGATTCTGTAAAACCAAACGATGTCGCGTACTTCTCGGAAGTAGTTGTGATCACTTCCAAATTATTCAGATCTGAAAAAATGGATTCCTTGCTAACTCTCGTAATACCTGTCATAATTGCCCGCTCAAGATATGGATTTGTCTTGAACGTTGCATTGAACAGGCTTCGAGTAAAGGCCGTCAGTTCCCTCCAATATCCATATGCATAGGATTCCTGTAATGGCGTATCGTACTCATCAAGCAAAACGATGACCTTTTTCCCATAATATTTGCTGAGGAAAAGGCACAAATTTTGTAATGCCATAACTGCATCGGCATCATTCATCTCCGGTGTAACTGCCTGGAACCGCTTTTTTTCACGCTCATTTAATGTGTCACCATTTAACAGATACATATTTTCATCATATAATGAAGCAATCAACGAACAGATCTGTCTTCTTGCGTTCTCATAAGTATTTGTTTTGACTGCTGCAAAACTTAAGAAGAGAACAGGATAGGTTCCCTGTAATTTCCGTAAACCAGCATTCTTTTCGATGCTCAATCCTTCGAATAAATCCAAACGTTTCGCATATTTCACTGAAAAGAAACATTCCACCATACTCATATTTAAAGTCTTGCCGAAACGACGAGGTCGTGTGATCAAAGTTACATCATCCTGTGAATTCCACCATTCTTTGATAAAGTCCGTTTTATCAATATAAAAACAATTGTGTTCACGGAGCGAAGCAAAATCCTGCTTTCCTATGCTGATTGTTTTCATGAATATCCCCCTTTAGGAAATTGAAATCCTATCTACATGCTACACTTATTGTTATAGTATAACAAACTTTTATCATAGATGAAACACAATGTTTTTCATCTCGCTTTCCTTGGATTCCCTTACGGGTTTCTATGTAATCAGAGGGTCACAGTCCCTCTGCCGAAGGACTAACCGCCTACCGTTATGGTAGCACCCATGAGCAATTGTATCAGACAGAATTCAATTTATCAATTCCTAAAATATTTTTACCACCCTTTAATCTATCTGTTCGTTACTGTTCAGACGCAAGCTTGACACCACGTTGTCAAGCTATGCGCCATAGTATTAATTATTGAGTGATTACAGCCCATTTAAAATGCCTCGTAGAGGCATTTTAAATGGGCTGTAATCGTTGCTGGTAACACCGTTAGGTGTGAACAGTAACTTATCTAGTTCTTATCAGCCGCCAGTATCTGATCGATCGTCTTCATCAACTGCTTATATGCCTCGTCATTATCAATACCGCCCATGATCGGCTCTCCGATAATATTTCCGTTACGGTCAAGCACGATTGTAGTCGGGAAGGCCATAATGCTTGTTGCATATTTTCCGGCTTCACTGTTGGAATCAAGAGAAAGATTCGTATATTTTGCACCCTGCTTCTCTAAAATACTCTTAGCTTCAGCAATTCCATCCTCATTTCCGTCAAGAGAATCTGTATTGATACCAATTACCTGTCCGCCCTTTTCCTTCAGCTCCTCATTTAATTTATTCAGTTCCGGAAGCTCCTGTACGCATGGAGAACATCCATTAAACCAAAAATTCAAAACCGTGACCGCATTCTTTGAAATGATGCTGCTGTCCACGTCATTTCCATCCAGATCCTTTGCCTTAAACTCCGGAAATACGCTTGCTCCCTCTTTGCCGGAATCCTTATTTGATGCATTCGCACTCTGCTTCTCAAGAAGTGGCTGAAGCTCATCCTCAAGCTTTTTGATTTCTTCAACATCTTCCTTCAAAGACTTGAGTTCATCATCGGTAAACTTATCCTTAATTTTGTCTAAAGAGTTTGCCAGAAAATCTCCGTAATTCGTAGCTGTCGCATCCTCGACAGTTGATTTGTCAATGCTGTTAAATACCTTCTCCCATAAAGCCTTATGGTTTTCAAGAATACTGTTCTCTTTCTGTGTCAATTCATTAATCTTTGCATCCAGATCTTCTGCTTCCTGCGTTGACATCTGCGACTCTGTTGCTGTATTTTCCTTGTTAGCAGAATTTCCGCACGCACTTACTCCGAGTACCATCGCTGCAATAAGCAGCATCACTGTTAATTTCTTCATTCTATTCTCCTTTATTCTCTTTCAAATTTGTTTTACCTGTTCCAAATCCATATTGATAGTGAATTGCTTCCGTCGGGCATTCCTTTATACACATGCCACAGCGGATACATTCTGTATGGTTCGGATGCTTTGTGACATCCACGTCCATCTTGCAGGCTCTCTCACATTTGCCGCAGGATACACATTTATCCTCATCCACCTTCATCTGCAGAAAAGATACCTTATTGCAAAGCGCATAGATTGCGCCCAGCGGACATATCCATTTACAGAATGGGCGGTAAAACATAAGGCTTAGGATTACAAAAGTAATAAGTATACCGAATTTCCATGTAAACAGTTTGCCAAGGGCCGCTCTGATACTTGCATTGGCAATCGAAAGCGGAATCGCTCCCTCCAGCACTCCCTGCGGGCAAAGATATTTACAGAAAAACGGATTTCCCATTCCCAGTGAATTTGTCACCAGAAGGGGTAGTAAAATAACAAAAATCAACAACACACCATATTTTATATAACGAAGCGGCTTAAGCTTTTTCGTTGAAAATTTCTTAAACGGTATCTTATGCAGCAACTCCTGAAACCATCCGAACGGACATAAAAATCCGCACACAAATCGTCCGAGCAAAACGCCGATCAATATAAAAAATCCCGTTATGTAATAAGAAAATTTAAACTTCGAAGAACCGATTACAGCCTGAAAAGCACCGATCGGACACGCCCCGGTTGCAGCCGGACAGGAATAACAATTCAGCCCCGGTACACAGACCGTCTTTGCATCCCCTCTGTAAATCTCTCCTTTAAAGAAGTTCGGCAGATGGATATTGGTAAGAATCGTTGCCACGGCCTGAATCCATCCCCGAAAGTGCGCCAGAAACTGTGATATTTTATGTTTTTTCTTATCCAATTCCAACACACTCCAGACATAATTTGATTGCCTTTGAGAGTACCGTGGCTGCCTCCCCGCGCATCGCACCGTATCCGATCATCAGGATCGCTGCTGCCAGAAGCGTGATCTGCGCTGCTGCTCTGTTTATCTGTTTCATATCCTTTCCCTTCCTAAGTTTTAACATTTTGTCGTTGTTTACGATGATAATAGATTAGCAAAGGAATATGAACACCCTGTGTTTGAAAAAGAAAGATATCTTTAAGATTTGCGTTCTAATTCTTAAGAAATTATTGAGAACTTCTCAAGCAGCCCCTTCTTATTACAAAACAGTTTTCGTATTTTCCATGATAAACGGCTTTGCCTCTTCCTGTCCCCACGAGGTATCATACATTCCCATCAGGTAATTTTTCAACTGCTTTCGGTTATCAAACTTTAGCACCTGATAAGGCAGGGAAAAGGACAGCTTTTCCACAAAAAGCAGCTTCTTGTCTTTCGTTGGCACCAATACACCGGCATGACCGATGAATAGTTCATTCTCATTTTCCCCGAAACTGGAATGAAATACAACCGTAATCAGAGATGCTTTCGTTCCAGAGATTTTTACCTCATTTTGCTTCCACGCTTTCTTCTGCTTTTTGATGTGTGTATCAACATCCGTTGTATAAGCCGTATTTAACGTAGAATACAAGGTCTCAAAAGCATGTTTCTGCTTCTTGGTAAATTTCTTTGCCGGCGCATGTTTAAGCGCATCCTGATCCATAAACAGATTCGACGCATTTACCTTTGCATCTGCCTTCACCGAGATCTTGTCTTTCATCAGATCAAATGCGGTAATGCGGCAATTGTATCCGATAAAATCCGGATATTTTTTATTCCACAATTCCATGATCTTGTTCTCATCATACTGCGGATTTTTTGTCGAAAGCTTCTTAAACCCTTTCTTGACAAGTCCGGTGTTTTTGATCGTTTTATTATAATCCTTTACATCGGAAAGCCATGCGTTCACATTCTTTTCGGAAAGTCCCGCATCAAGCAATGCCTTTTTCACTTCTTTGCGTGATTTGGCATCTACAAGATTCGAATAGGCTCCGCGGTACGTTGCCTTTGCACTTGCCACGGTCGGTTGCGTCACAAACAAATACGGTACCAATAAAGCGAATATTAAAACATAAGCTATCTTTTTCATGTGTGAATATCTCCTTTGCCTATCAGCCCTTTTAACAATAGAGCTGACACATTTTTCTTTTCCACATTGTAACATATCCTCTACGGAATACAACTTAAGTTTTCTTTAAGACGCCATCTGATCGATTTGCATTACCTCGCATTTCCGACAATCAACGCAAAGTATCCCCACAGTCATCTTTATTTCTTGCAGTTTCGCGTTGTTAAGATCAAAACCGCTGAGAATACACAGGAAATCTATTCCCGCCTGATTCTGTACAATTTCGGCATTTTTATCGCAAACGAAGCGACAGAAGAAAACCGGAAACAGAAACGGGATACTCCCTATGCGCAAATCATTGACAGCATCCTCATCTATGGAAATTTTTCCAGCGGTCTCCTTGATAAAAGCTTTCTTTAATAGGGTCAGACCCCAATGTGGTCAACCTATATTGTCATCAGATAATTTCTTACGCTCAGCTCTACTCAAATGCTTATGACATACATATTTATATATATATAGGTTTCTCAGAGTTTTTATCAAATTGATAATATTTTTCCCCTATATAACTAATACTACGTGTATTTTTCATAAACTTATCCGCCATTACCTCAAAAACATCATTACATTTCTTTTTTCATATGGTTAATATATGCATCTACACCAACAGCTGTTTTTAAATCATACATCTGATTCATTTTTGCAAAATAATTTGAAATAATTTCTTCATCCATTTGGTTTCTACTTGCATCATCCTCTGCCAGACCTTTTCTGGCAACAATCCATGGCTCCTCAAGATGTGTTAAATCTTTTAAAAACCATGCATTATATATTCCAAATGTATTCATTACAAAATCAGTAACTGTTTTTTCCTCTTCTGAAAGCAGTTCACTTATATAATCCTTCGACAAATTGAGTTTTATTTCTTGTTTACCAAACTCTCTATATTTTTCATAAACAGATGGAAAAACCGGTCCAAATTTCCACGCTTCACATGGTTCCAATATAAAAGATTCACCTTCAAATATTTTGCTTATTGCCTTTACATAATAAAGAATTTTTTGTAATAAAAGATTCGTAATCTCTCTTCCGGAACTTATAATATATAAAGCAATCTTCTCAGCAGAATTATTATATTTCTTTTCTGTCTCACATTTTTCAATTGCCCTTTTTACCTTATTTACAGCTACCACAGAAACTTCTTTACTATTTGACTCAACATATTGTTTCATCTTCTGCTCATCTCGTAATACTTGAAATAAAATATTTAACTGAAGGTAATTGTCCATCAAGATATCTTGTTATTGTAAGTTCCCCAAACCCCAACAGTTTTGATAAAGGTCTTTTTTCAATATCTTTAATTACAGTTTTTGCAGGGCGTCTGAAAATATGGTATAAAACTCTTTTACGGCATTTGCTGCATAAAAGTTCTTTCCCACACTCATTGTTTTTCTCCTTCATCTTACTCTGAGCAATTATCTTGCTCATGGGGCTCACGTACCTCATCTCCTTTCCCCAGAATAAAAAAAGGGCAGTGTCTGAACAACATCGCCCTTTGTTTTTTATAATTATACTTCCGAAAGGAATCTGTCAACTGGTTTATGCAGCAGCGTCCACTTCGTCATCCATATATCCGTCATCGGCATTTTCCGAATCATCATCCAAATCATCGTTCCAGTCATCCTCTGTGCTGTCTGTGATAACAACCTTGCATTTCCACACCATACCATGTACTTTTGCTTTGACTGTAACCGTACCGCTGCTATACGGTATCAGTATGCCATCCTCTACCTCGCATATATCGTCATCAGAAGATGTCCATTCCACGTCATGACTGCATCCCTTCAGATCCAGAGAAACCGTATCTTCCACGTCCATCTCCACTGCTGTCTTATTCAGTTCCGGCGTTTCTACTGTCACCTGACAGGATTTCTTCTGCGTTCCCTTCTTTACCGTAATGGTTGCTTTGCCTTTTCCTTTTGCGACCACTTTTCCGGCGGAGACACCAGCCACCGCTGTATTACTGCTGCCCCAGGAAACGATTCCTGCACCACCCTTTACCGTAAGTTTCCTGCTCTGTCCTTTTACAAGCACAATCTTTGTACTGCTGATCGACAGCGGACTTATCTTCGGTCGGGTGTTCTTTTTCTTCGTTGTCTTCTTCGTGGTTGTCGTGGAAGATTTCCGCGTCTGCGAATATCCGCCCGATGAGCCAAAACACTTCTTGCACGGTGTCAGACCGCGTGCCAATGCATTGGAAAGTGTCGTCTGATAAAAATTTCCCCGCCCGCATTTGTGGGTATGGTATTTACTGCCGGTTGGCGTCACATAGACCATTGTCTGTGCCTGTGCCGTTACCATGCCGGCACTGTCACCGACTGGCAAAATCATCATAAAAAATACAAGTGTAAAACTTAAAATTGTTTTTTTGATTGTTTTCATCAATTGCCTCCTTATCTTTTCCTCCGCTTTAAACATGTCTTATATTTTTATCATACGCCTTCTTATTTTCGAGTACAATACCATTTTCCCAAATTGACAATTCGCGTTTTGTCAAAAAACAATCTCCTGCATACCATAAGGAAAAAGGAGTTTTTTATGCTCGCTCCTCATTTTATCCAGCTCTTAATATCTTCACGTCCTGCCGCTATCGCCAGAATAAAGCCACTTGTGAATACTCCTTTTGTGTTTTTCTTCGCAGTTAATACATTAAGGGACACAAGTGGTTTTTTCAATATGTTGTTATTAATTTATGGTGCTGGGCTTCCACCATTATGCCAGAAGCCTCTATTTTATTTCTATTTTTTCCTGATATCCGGCCAGCCGGTCCAGGCGCATTTTTTCTGCCACCGGAAATAACTCTGTATCCGTGATGCGTTCCAGACTTTTTATCCGTTTCTCGGAAATTGTTTCATTCGACTTGCTTTTTTCATAATCCTCAACTGTCATGTGCCAGTAATGAAATTCTCCTGCATAATACTCAGAAATTTTCTGCGCAATCAAAAGCCCCTCCGGATCCAGATCTCCCGCATAATATACCACCGTTCCCGATGCCGCCAGAAGATCTAACGTAACAAGCCCTGCCAATCGCGGCTGCCCGTTCATACACATACAGGAAACCTGCTTTGTGTGCCCTGCGCAAAGGCCTGCAAATACGGACGGATTTTCCACGATATACATTTCATTATCTTTGCAAAATATGCTGTTCCACTTTGAAAGGACTGCAAGCGGAATCTGTACCATATCATCCTCCTGCCAGAACCCTTCCATCCCCATATGCAAATCACCATCCTTTTTCTGAGCCTTTACATGCGATAACATCACATAATTTGATATATCATCAATAAGGATTCCCTCTGCCAGAAAACATCTTTGCCGGAAAAATGCCGGAAAAATTTCCGATTTCTGTGGGAATACCTTTCTCTGCCGCAATTCCATCTGGATCACCTGATACAAAAAAGTTCCCCAGGAACCTTTTTGATCAAATGCATGTGGATTTCCAGTGATTTCCGTTGCAAAAACAGCAAGATACTTTGTCTCGTTTTTTCTGAATGGAAAACAATTATAGATTTCTGCACCAAGCATCAAAGACTGCTCCCACTCATTTAAATTTTTTATGTGACCTGCCTTTATCACATCCAGCAGTTCTGACAAGACTTTTTCCACAGGTGTTCCCTGATATTTTTCCTTCCAGCGTTGTAAAAAACGGTCTTTTTTCTGTTCTTCCAACTGTCGTTCTTCTTTTTTATCTACCAGTTTTTCCCGAAAATATAACTCCAGCAAATGCTCTGGTGTCATATTAGAAAACCTGCTGCTTAACAATGCCTAGGAAAAACGCTCCGCTGATACCGTCACACTCTTTTTCCCCATGGTAACTCTTTGCAAAAAATCCCTCAAGTCCTTCGACTTCCTCCGCTGTAATTTTTTGTAACACAACTTTTCCTGAAAAAGATCCATAAGACCGGTACTTTTCCCAAAATCCACGAAAAACTCTGTTCCACACGGGATTGGATTTAAAATATGCGATACAATTATTCTCCTGCTGACTGTTCAATCTCTGTCCTCCGTTGTTCTACAGCGTCTTCACTTTCCATAAGTTCTCTGGAATGCCCATTCCACACATAAGGCATCACTGTCACAAATTTTGCATTTTCCGGTCGTATTAACTGGTAGATGGCAAGCGCGTCCAATGTATCACAATCTCCCCAAAGCACCTGTGAATTGATAATAAAATCAAAGGAAAACTCTGTCATGAGACGGAACATGTCACGGATGTTACGGTTATCAACTCCAGCAACTCTTTTCTTCTATCTTTTGCCATCGCAGCAGTTCCGGATCTTATTTTTCCCCACCGCCTTCATTCCATTTTTAATCAAAGTTTTCTTTCCCCTTATACTCATCCCATTTTCCGCCATATATGCAGTCTTCAACATAAGCCATCATGCGGTTATGGAAAAAAGCATAGATCGTTACACCAATGAATCCACCGATGCCTCCAACGAAATAAACCGGTAAATCATATTTTGCGAGGGCAAGTACAAAAGCCAATGAACGCAACATTTATAAATATCTGACATATCTGCTGGAACATCGAAATTTTATTGTGTCAGGCACCTCTTGTATCTTCCCTGAACAATTTTTCGGATGTATCCCGGCTCTTATAGAGATCAATGGCATCCACGGCAGTGATGTGGTATAAAAGAAAATATATTTTTATGATTTTAAAATTTATTTTATTTTTCTAAAATTGACATTGACTTCTTCCTTATCTCTATCTATAATAAGCTCCGTAACCAATAGTCTCGCACAAGAAGGAGGAGTCACATGATTAATTACAACCGACTCTGGACATTAATTTCAGAATACAACCTGACAAAAACAGAATTTATGAATCAGCTTGGTGTCAGCTCCGCAACCTTTGCAAAACTCTCCAGCAACCAGCCAGTTACTATGGAAGTGCTTGAAAAAATCTGCAACATCCTTGGCTGCTCCCTGGACAATATTGTTTCCTTCGATCCGGACGTAAAATCTCCAGTCAGGTGGGGCGGAGTTGATAAAACAACCACATACCTCATCAAACTTTACTATATTGTAAATAAAAAAACAGAAGACCCAGAAGCAGCTGCCGCCTGTGACATCGAATATCTTTATGGTTACAGCTATCCATTCAATATGACCACTGGAGGTCTTAACACCTGGGAAATCTCCTACTTCCATGACTTTAATGACATTATAGAAGTTAATGGATATTGCATCGGAGCCACTCTCCTGAATATCCTCAAACATTTAGAAAAAAACCCTGTTTTAAGTGAAATCACAGAAAAAAATGATATCACTTTAAAATGCAACGGTTGTACAGATGACATTAAGAATAATATCGATCTGTTACCTTTCTTTTATAAACTTCCAGAATATCGTCCTGCATATCTGCTTGAAGCCTCCGACCATGCAGGCAATCTGATCAGCGGTGTCCGCCCACAAATCAGTATTAATGATATGACCATGCAATGTGAAAGCTTTGTGTCCGAAAACATCCAGGGACTTTTATTACAGCATGTGGCAAAAGATCCAGCCCACATTCTTTATCTGCACAAATTTCTAAAGAAAATTTACCGCAATGCCTCCATCCATGATCTTGCAAGATTAGGTAATTTTGAAGTACTCTCCTACCTTCATAAACCAACCATGAGCGATAACGGATTAGACTTTGAAATAAACACAAAAAAAGAGCCAAAAAATGGTGAAATAACTGCTGAATCATTAACCCTCACTTTGGATCACAATATTTTCGAAGGCAGATACGGAATGCTTCTTCGCATCTGCAATACACATAATTGCTTTTTTGAGCACCTTGAAATGATAAATGTGGAAAAGGATGATTATACCTATCTTCTTCCACTTCAGGAAAATGTCAGTACCGTGGAAATACGGTTATATAAAACCAATGAAGACGCGACAAAAACAAATCTCATTGCAGCGGAAAACGCAACTCTCATAAGAAGTATCGAGATTTCTATGCATTTAGAAGAACAACACTTTACTCTTGAAGATTCCTGGACTCAAAAAATGAAAAAGCAGACAAAAGTCAAAGATACATCATTATCACAAGGAACCTTCTCATCCAGCAATACTTTTTCGATCGGAGACAATGCAAACGAATTATGGTATCAAAACGAAACCATGGTTTCTAAAACCTGCAGTTGTATTATAAACCAAAACGTACAAAACAACGAAGGGATATTTTTTGAAAAAGGCAATGACGAACATCGCCGTTTCTTAAAATGGTTAGGAGACACTTTATCAAAACATCCATGTTATGAAATAATCATTATTGACCCATATATTAATGATACTGCCCTCGGAAAAATTATCCGAAATATTCAAAGTCCACATGTTGCTTATACTATTTTCACGAATGATGACAAAGAGCGCATTGCTTCTATTAAAAGACTCGAAAAGCCAAAGGAAATATTGGGTCTGAGTGAGCTGAATGTATATGTCCTGCCAGCCGATACCCTGCACGACCGATACATCATTCTTCGTTGCAAAGATACACCAATACCAAACGTTTACAGCATGACCAACTCTTTAGATAACGAAGCTCAAAAACACAGTTCCCTTATTGTTTCTTTGAATAACCGCCTATGCATTGCCGTAGACGAATATTATTCTAAATTAATTACAGAACTTCAAAAAAATAATAACGTAACAAATGTTTTTGAAATAGAAAAGACCGCTGCTCCTAATGCCAGCCAAGAAAACAATACCTCCCAATTTGTGGAAGAAAAACCATTTCAACCAATTGCAACTAAAGAAGAATATATTACATTATGTAATAACGACCTTTCTGGTGCATTAGAGCAACTGGCATATATCACACCCGGAAAACTATATGATGATTGTGTCGCTCATATCCATAAGCTTGACAATATCGAAGACAAACTGGCAACTATTTTGAAACATTACCAAAGTACTCCATATAAAAATGCAATTAAGCTATCGCAAAGAGACAGCTACGAAGAAAGACAGTTCTTAAGCATTGCACAGATTTTCACAAAGCAAATGGATTTTAAGCTTTCACTTATCGATTCTGCTGATAACTTTATAAATTACTATTTTGACTATCGCTTTTTTAACGAAAGTTGGACTATTAAATTTGCAGTCGAATTACTCTGTCAAATAGCACCTGTCAAAGCAATTGATTGTTTAAACGAACTTTATCAAAGTTTATTATCAGAAGACAACAGAGTACCGCAACCTTCCAATACCCAAAGACTTGCCGCAATGCTCATCACCAATTTGACAGATTTATTATGTTCTTCCAAAAATAATAAAGCAATCACGAAAGCAATGCTCGAATGCGATGTACCATTTCTCAGAGCAATTGCTATCGCTTATTCGTGCAGGAACTTTACAACCTCAAAAAAAGTCAACGTTCCTGTCATCCTTAGAAAACTTTGTTCAAATTTATCTGTCAAAGAACAATTACTAACTTTAATCTATGCGATTAAAGAATTGCAGACACGGTATTTCAGGAAAAATGGACTTTATGAAGAAACACAAAAGCAAATTGATGATGTCATAAAAATATTTGCAGCTATAATTACAGAATCCAATATCTCAGATGTGATTGGCAATGATGATCTGTTCAAAACACTACATACACTTTCTACACAAAATGTAGAAGATGTATGTAAAATATATGATACACTCGTCAAACGCGGAGTCATAACTAACACGGTTGCTGGCAAATATCTTATGGAGCTTGTTACAGAACCATATAAAAACGGGGTAGAAAATAAAAAATCATTTTATGACCAGATCAAGACAATAAAAAATAGTCTCATTATTCTCAGCTATATTCATGAACTTGATACCGGCTCATTTAAAACCGTTATGAAACGATTTAAAAATTACGAATTTGAATTCACCAAGCCTCTGTACTCAGCAACGCTCAAAGAACAAAACTATAATCTTTGGAAAAATCATATAGATTTCCTTGGCTGCCTGGTTTATATCGAACTCTGGGCACAAAAAAACTACCAGCACAAACTCAGCAAGGCAGTTAACGAGTATAAAATGATTTCGTCAAATTACTCAAAGATACTAATGAAATATTCATCTGTATATCAGGTGATTGTGAATGAACTTAGTGCTTCCAAACTGTAAAGATAAGCCAGCGATGGAAATCATAGCACTGTCTCTGCCCTTAACATGCTTATATTGAGTGCTTGTCTTACAAAATAAAATTGAAATTATCCTATGATTGTGATACATTAAACATAAAGGCATCTGCTGTAACAGATGCCTCTTAGGAGCCCCACTCCAAAAGGCAGAGTTTCCAAACCGAGCATGTTTCTCTTAATTAAGAGACGCCCGTCCTGGTGTCAACAGGGCGGGCATTTTTATTTGCGCTTGTTTCTCTTATCGAGAAAGGCAAGCGACGCCATAACCAAGCTACCAAAGGCCATCAGCAAAGCTAGTATTCCAATGAAAATCGAATTTTATTGTGTCAGGCACCTCTTATCTCAATGCAACTGAATATCCTTCTTTTTGGCAGATGGACAGCATCTGTCTTTTTGGCATACCTGTTTTTGGCTTTTTGAGTTCAAAATATCGGATATTTGACAACAACTGAGCTATCGAACAAAACTTCGAACAACTGGCTTAATGGCATTGCCTCTTGTTCCAAGACTAGGAAATCAGATAGCAGATAATGAAAAATAATTGATTGAAAAAGGACATAATTGTGGTATAATTAGACCATATAGACGAGGAGGTGTTTATTATGCCACAAATAATCCCAATTAAAGATTTGAAAAATACATCAGAGATTTCTGATATGTGCCACAAGACAGAGGAGCCGATTTATGTAACAAAAAATGGTTATGGTGATATGGTTATCATGAGCATGGAGATTTATGAGTCAACAATGAAACAAATCGCTATGTACAGAGATATTGAGATATCTGAAAAGCAGATAGAGACAGGACAGGTAAAGGATGCCAGAACAGCACTGAAAGAAACGAGGGCAAAATATGGCTTATAAATTGAACGTTACTGAGCATGCCGATGAATTGCTTGATAATCTTGTATATCATCTGGTTAATCGCTTAAAGAATAAACAGGCAGCCAAACATCTGCTGGATAGCATAGATATTGTATATGACAGGTTGGAAAATAACCCATATCAGTATCCGGAGTGCAGGGACACATATCTTGCCAAGAAAGGATATCGTGAGGCAGTAGTGCCACAGATGAATTATATTGTCATATTTGATGTGAGAGTGGATGTTGTGAATGTAGTTGGTATATTCCACCAGTTAAAGAATTATCAGAGCAAATTATAATATGTTTTGGGGTAGACAAGAGTCAGTCGAAAGGCTGGCTCTAATTTTTTGCACTTTTCTGCAGACAGGCGAATATAAAAATTTTATTGTGTCAGGCACCCCTTGTTTTTTGGGCTTTTTGAGTTTAAAATATCGGATATTTGGCAACAACTGGGTTATCGAACAAAACTTCGAACAACCGGCTTAATGGCATTGCCTCTTGCAACAGTTCTGTGTGGTCGAAATATACATTTTAGCTCAGCTATGGTCCCAGCCTGGTGCCGCCCAAGATTTTTCGAACATGCTTTTCCGATTTATGGATTGATTTTCTTAAGTTGACGTTAGGTTACCCACATTGGGGCAGACCCCTTTAATCATTTTAAAATTCCTTATAATCATCTATATACTCTAACGCATCCTGTTTTGTCATACAATTATTAGTATCTAACATTTTACGTAATTGTGCTATAAGTTTAGCTGACTCATTAAATCCAAATGATTCTAGACGCATCTTAAATGGCTCATCCTTACCCCCTCCACCATAAAACCATCCTGTTGAAGCAAGATTTTTATTATCTGGTATCATTGAAATAAGTAATCTAATAGTTTCTTTTTTTCTTAGAGAATAATTTTTTTCAACAATCAATTTTCTAGTTTCACGGGCTTTCCAAACACCTTTCTCTTTAGAAATTGGATTGTCCCCTATCATAATAAATAATGGATTATTAATATCCATACATACTTTGGTAAGCTGATCCCCATACATATAGCATAGCATAATAGTATCATCTGGGACAAATGAAAGTCCTATTTCTTCATCTTTTGCCTCAACTATCGTATTCTCTTTGTATTCTGTAAAAACACCCTCTACACTTCTTCCTGGTTTCGTTTGGCTAAATTTCCAATATGAGTGTTCATCTAAGGCAAGATCGTTTAATGTATGTGGTTCCGCTTTATTTGATTCTTCTAGAGTAATTACTTTTTCTTTATATAAAAACTTATTTAAAAATTTTCCCATAACACCACCGCTTTTAATTTCACAACAAAATTATCTTAATAATTTTGTTATTGTTGATATAAACTTGCTTGTATCCTCATGCTCCATTATATCATCGCACAAATACATTATAATTTTTTCCTCTTCAATGCCTGATTTATATAAATTTGCAGTCAAAACCTTATACAAATTTTTTCCATCATTATCTACATTTTGCTTCGTACGTGGATCATTTTTATAATCTAATAAAATATTTTGCAAAGACCTTTGCGTAAAATATTTATCTCCTATAATTTTTATAAATTGCAAATCCGGACTATCTATAAATTTCGCTTTCAAATATTTTTCAATACTCGGAATTGGCAAAAAACATTTTGGAAGATCTTTATATTCTTCTTTTTTTGAAATATCCTGTTTAACATCTCCATCATAAATACTAATAATACGTTTACCGACACCTAATGTATTATTAGTAATCATATCATGATGCAACTGCAACATCTGATTACATCCACCTGCCGGCAAAACACAAATCAATTTGCTCTTTCCTAAATTATTAATTAAAACTTCCCACACCCCAAAGGTGTGTTGTACCTTGAAAATTCAATAATGTA
>ERZ1106941.2124-NODE-2124-length-16044-cov-14.194071_pt1 | contig 16044 bp, 9 predicted proteins | sample MGYA00403670_ERZ1106941 | MGnify/ENA primary metagenome ERZ1106941 (study PRJEB35170, sample SAMEA104062400) | human gut metagenome | biome: human gut; feature: human-associated habitat; material: faeces | place: Denmark | collected 2012-06-04 ...
GATACAAAATATACCCCGAAATATGGTATCAAATAGTACCAATATTTTCTAAAACAGTGAAATTTCGTGAGTATTCAAATCAAATGAAAACATCTGCAAATATCTGATATACAAAGATAACTCATAAAACGGAATTTCACTGAATATATTTAGTGAATAGTGGTCAACAATTCCGAAATGCTGCTGACGCTGCTGAACGACATTCTCGACATTTCGTCGCTCGAATGCGGCAAGATCAGGTTCAACTACTCTGCGGAGGAGATCGTGCAGATTTGTCAGCATATCCTCATGACCACGGCCCATACCCGTCAGCCGGGGGTCGAGGGGCGTCTCGAATGCGCCGTCGATTCGTACATGCTCACCACCGACGTCCACCGCCTGTCTCAGATACTGATCAACCTGCTGACCAATGCGGCGAAGTTCACCTCCGAAGGCAGCATCACCCTCGGCGTGGAGATATGCCCCGAACAGAACGAGGTGCTTTTCTCGGTGACCGACACCGGCCCCGGCATTCCGCTCGACAAGCAGGAGATGGTCTTCAACCGTTTCGAGAAACTCGACGGCAACAAGAAGAAGGGTACCGGACTGGGACTGGCCATCTGCCGTCAGATCGCCATGATCTTCGGCGGCCGCATCTGGGTCGATCCGACCTATACGGGCGGCGCCCGCTTTATCTTCGCCCATCCCATCGGACTCCGGCTCCCAGAGGATCGGGAGCACCGTGAGGGGGGGGGGATTTGAGCCTTCGGGAGGCGTCAAAACCCTCCGTGTAGCCGATGACGGCAGTCTGGTTCGAACCCGTCGGTAAGCCGTCAAAAGGGCCGCGGCGGCAGTCGCTTCCGCCCGAAATGTAATCTGAAAGGACCCCCGGAGGGTCCTTTTTCTATGGCAGGGTGTGCGTCCGGAGTTGCGGTGCGGCCGGAATGTGCCCGGCAGGGCCTCTGCGCAGGGATTTTCGGGCCGTTCTCCGGGCCGGGCGTTGGGGAATTATTCCACAGCCGTGTGGAATAATTCTACACAATTTTGCATATCTTTGAGCCGCATTTGGACGGTATTTTGCTGCTAATAAATGTTTTAAACATACGGGTGCATCTTGGCGCAAGGATTGGACGTTTGCTCTGTACCCTCATTTTATATACACTCTATGAAATTTGACAAGTTGAAACCCGATTTGCAGAACCTGAATCTGGCCGGCGTGAAGAAGGCAGCTTCGCGTGCGGCCCGTGTCCGCGTGAAGCTGAGCCGCAGGCAGTGGATTGCGGTAGCCTGCGCCGTGATCGTCGCGGGCCTGCTGCTTGCTCTGCTGCTCCGGCCGCGGCCGGCGTCGGTCACGCTTCCGGTCGTGGCCGTGGAACCCGTTGCGACGGAGGACGTCAATATTTACGGCGATTACGTGGGCCGCATCCGCGCCCAGCAGTTCGTCGAAATCCGTGCCCGTGTCGAGGGCTACCTCGAAAAGATGCTTTTCGCCGAAGGCACCTATATCAAGAAAGGGCAGACGCTTTTCGTGATCGACCCGCTCGTGTACCGGGCGCGTGTCGATAAGGCCAAGGCGCAGCTCAACAAAGCGCGCGCGCAGGCCCTCAAGGCCAAGCGCGACCTCGACCGTATCCGTCCGCTCTACCAGCAGAGCGCGGCCAGCCAGCTCGAACTGGACAACGCCATCGCTTCGTACGAGAGCGCCGCGGCCGACGTGGTGGTGGGCGAGGCCGACCTCACGCAGGCCGAAATGACGCTGGGCTATACCAATGTCAAGTCGCCCATCGCGGGGTATATCTCCGAGCGCAACGCCGACATCGGAACGCTCGTGGGACCGAACGGCAAATCGCTGCTGGCGACGGTGGTGAAGAGCGATACGGTGCGCGTCGATTTCAGCATGACGGCGCTGGACTACCTGCGCAGCAAAGCCCGCAACGTCAATCTCGGACACCGCGATACGGCCCGTAAATGGGACCCCTATATCACCGTGACGCTGGCCGACGGCTCCGAATACCCCTACCGGGGACTGGTCGATTTCGCCGATCCGCAGGTCGATCCCCAGACGGGTACCTTCTCCGTCCGCGCCGAGATGTCCAATCCCGACCATATCCTGCTGCCGGGCCAGTTCACCAAGGTGCGGCTGCTGCTCGACGTGCGTGAGGACGCCGTGGTCGTGCCGTCGAAGGCCGTGGTGATCGAGAAGGGCGGGGCCTACATCTTCGTGGTGCGTCCCGACAGCATCGTCGAGAAGCGTTTCATCGAAACGGGACCCGAAATCGGACAGAACATCGTCGTCGAGCGCGGACTGGTGTCGGGCGAAGACATCGTCGTGGAGGGATACCACAAGCTCCAGCACGGCATGAAAGTCGAACCGGTCGTTACGCGGCGCGAGGAGGAGACCGAAAATCAGCAGTAACCTATGAAAGCGGACTTTTTTATCGACCGGCCCGTCTTTTCGACGGTGCTGTCCATCATCATCGTGATCGTCGGCGGCATCGGCCTCGCCCTGCTGCCCGTCGATCAGTACCCTCAGATCGTGCCGCCCGTGGTCCGCATCTCGGCCTCCTATCCGGGCGCCGACGCGCAGACCGTGACGCAGGCCGTGGCCACGCCCATCGAGCAGGAGCTGAACGGCACGCCCGGCATGATCTACATGGAGTCGTCAAGCTCCAATTCGGGCGGTTTTTCCGCCACGGTGACCTTCGATATCTCGACCGATCCCGATCTGGCGGCCGTGGATATTCAGAACCGTCTGAAGAAGGCCGAAGCGCGTCTTCCGGCCGAGGTGGTGCAGAACGGCATCTCGGTCGAGAAGCAGGCGGCCAGCAAGCTGATGACCATCACGCTGCTGTCATCCGACCCCAAGTTCGACGAAATCTACCTGAGCAACTACGCCACGCTCAACGTGCTGGACATGCTGCGCCGCGTGCCCGGCGTGGGCAGCGTCTCGAACGTCGGCAGCCGCTATTACGCCATGCAGATATGGGTCATGCCCGACAAGCTGGCCGACCTCGGCCTGACGGTCAAGGATTTGCAGAACGCGCTCAAGGACCAGAACCGCGAATCGGCGGCCGGTGTGCTGGGGCAGGCTCCCATGAACGGCATCGACGTGACGATTCCGATCACGGCGCAGGGCCGTCTGTCGTCGGTCAGCGAATTCGAGGATATCGTCGTGCGGGCCAATCCCGACGGTTCAATCATCCGTCTGAAGGACGTGGCGCGCATTTCGCTCGAAGCCTCCTCCTACAGCACCGAGAGCGGTATCAACGGCGGGAACGCCGCCGTCTTGAATATCAACATGCTTCCCGGCGCCAACGCCATGGAGGTCGCCGCTTCGGTCAAGAAGGTCATGGAGGAGATCCGCGCGAATTTCCCGGAGGGAATCAGCTATGAGATTCCGTTCGACATGACCACCTACATTTCCGAGTCGATCCACCACGTCTACCGGACGCTTTTCGAAGCGCTGCTGCTGGTGATTCTGGTGGTCTTCCTTTCGCTCCAGAGCTGGCGCGCGACGCTCATCCCGATCGTGGCGGTGCCCATTTCGCTGATCGGCACCTTCGGCGTGATGCTCGTCTTCGGCTTCTCGCTCAACATGCTGACGCTGCTGGGACTGATTCTCGCCATCGGCATCGTGGTGGACGACGCCATCGTGGTGGTCGAGAACGTGGACCGCATCATGAACGAGGAGCGCCTTTCGCCGTACGAGGCGACCAAAAAGGCGATGGGCAGCCTGAGCGGCGCCCTGATCGCCATGTCGCTCGTGTTGTGCGCCGTGTTCGTCCCGGTGAGCTTCCTTGCGGGAATCACGGGCCAGCTCTACCGCCAGTTCACCATTACGATCGCCGTGTCGGTGATCATTTCGACGGTCGTGGCGCTGACGCTCAGCCCCGTGATGTGTTCGCTTTTCCTCAAACCCGAAAGCGGGGAGAAGAAAAACCGGATTTTCCGCCGCATCAATCTCGGACTGGCGACGGGCAACAGATTCTACGGCCGGATGATTCGAGGGGCGCTGAAGCACTCGCGGCGCATGCTGGCCGCCTTCGGCATCGTGCTGGTCGGCATCTGGCTGATGAACCGTCTGGTGCCCCAGAGCTTCATGCCGCAGGAGGATCAGGGCTATTTCACCGTGGAGCTGGAGCTGCCCGAAGGGGCGACTATCGAGCGTACGCGCGAGGTGACCGACCGGGCCGTCGAGTTTCTGATGAACGATCCCGACGTGGAGTACGTACTCAACGTGACGGGTTCGAGTCCCCGCGTGGGCACCAATCAGGCGCGCAGCCAGCTGACCGTGATCCTCAAACCGTGGGGCGACCGCGATTCGGACGGCCTGAGCGAGGTGATGCAGCGCGTGCGCGCCGAGATGTCGCGCTATCCCGAAAGCCGGGTCTACCTGTCGCGTCCGGCCGTGATTCCCGGTCTGGGCAATTCGGGCGGTTTCGAGATGGTGCTCGAAGCGCGCGGCAATACGACCTACGCCGAGCTGCAGCGCGCCGTCGATACGCTGATGTACTATGCCGCGCAGCGGCCCGAACTCACGGGGCTTTCGTCGTCGATGCAGGGCGATATTCCGCAGCTCTATTTCGACGTGGACCGCGACAAGGCGCAGCTGCTGGGCGTTTCGATGTCGGACATTTTCTCCACGATGAAGGCCTTTACGGGGTCGATCTACGTCAATGACTTCAACATGTTCAACCGCATCTACCGCGTTTACATTCAGGCCGAGGCTCCCTACCGTGCCCAGCGCGACAACCTGAACCTCTTCTTCGTGCGCGGGGCGGGCGGGGTGATGATTCCCATCACGGCGCTCGGCACGACGCATTATACGACGGGTGCGGGCAACATCAAGCGCTTCAACATGTTCAACTCGGCGACCATTTCGGGCGAAGCGGCCCACGGCTATAGTTCGGGGCAGGCGATGGACGTGCTGGAGAGCATCGTCCGCAAGCACCTCCCGGCATCGGTCGGCGTCGAGTGGAGCGGACTCTCCTATCAGGAGAAGCACGTGGGCGGACAGACCGGGCTGGTGCTGGCGCTGGCCTTCCTCTTCGTCTTCCTGTTCCTCGCCGCGCAGTACGAAAGCTGGTCGGTGCCCGTGGCGGTCATCCTGTCGCTTCCCGTGGCCGGCATCGGCGCCTATCTGGGCATCTGGATCTGCGGGCTGGAGAACAACATCTATTTCCAGATCGGACTGGTGATGCTCGTGGGGCTGGTGGCCAAGAACGCCATCCTGATCGTCGAATTCGCCAAGGAGGAGATCGAGAAGGGACGCGACGCCGTCTCTGCGGCCCTTACCGCGGCGCATCTGCGCTTCCGCCCGATCGTGATGACCTCGCTGGCCTTCATCCTCGGCCTGCTGCCGCTGGTCTTCGCTTCGGGACCGGGTTCGGCCAGCCGTCAGGGCATCGGCACGGGCGTCTTCTTCGGCATGCTGGTCGCCATTACCGTCGGCATTGTCTTCGTGCCCTTCTTCTTCGTGTGGATTTACAGGATCAAAGCAAAACTGAAACGATGAAACGACTTACGATAATCATTCTGCTGGCCGCAGCGGCCGGAATGGTCTCCTGCTCGGCCGTGCGGCACTGCAAGGCGCCCGACGTCGATCTGCCGGAGCGCATCGCCGGGGAGGATTCCGACTCCCTGACCGTTGCCGACGTGCAGTGGTGGCGGTTCTACGGCGATTCGACCCTCTGCCGGATCATCGAACGTACGCTGGACAACAACCGGGACATGCTCGCGGCCGCCGCGCGCGTGGAGCGCCTGCGGGAGCTGTATCGGGTGAGCCGGGCCGAACGCCTGCCGTCGGTCACGGGAACCGCTTACGGCGACTACGAGACCAACGACTACGCCGGTGAAAAATCGAGCCGCGACCCCGAATTCGGGGCCAAAGTCACGCTCAGCTGGGAGCTGGATTTGTGGGGCAACCTGCGCTGGGCCAAACGCAAAGGGGGCGCCGAATACCTCGCTTCGGTCGAGGACCGGCGGGCGATGCGCATGACGCTGGTGGCGTCCGTCGCCGCGGCCTACTTCAACCTCATCGCGCTGGATAACGAGCTGTCGATCGTGCGGCGTACACTCATTACGCGCAGCGAGGGACTCTATCAGGTGCAGCTGCGGTTCGAAGGCGGTCTCACCTCCGAAATGGTCTATCAGCAGGCGAAGGTGGAGTACGCCTCGACGGCCGCGCTGATTCCGGACCTCGAACGCAAAATCAAGATCATGGAGAACGGCATCCTGCTGCTCATGGGTGAAAATCCCGACCGGCGGGTGGTGCGCGGCAAGATGAATACCGATGCCGAATTCGCTGACAGCCTGCCCGTCGGACTGCCTTCCGGGCTGTTGCAGCGCCGTCCCGACATCCGTTCTTCCGAGCAGCGGCTCCGTTCGGCGATGGCTGCGGCGGGCATGGCCTACGCCGACCGGTTTCCGCGCCTGACGTTCAATCTGACGGGCGGTCTCGAAAACGACGACCTGAGCGGATTTTTCCGTTCGCCTTTCTCGTATGTCGCCGGGACGCTCGCTTCGCCGATCTTCGGTTTCGGCCGCAAGCAGGCCCGCTACCGCGCCGCGCTGGCGGCTTACGACGAAGCGCGTCTGGCCTACGAGCAGAAAGTCCTGACGGTCTTCAAGGAGGCCGACGACGCCGTGGTCACCTATCGCAGCGCCCGCAAAACGGCGGCCTTGAAGCTGAACCTGCGCGATGCGGCGAGCAAATACGTCGAACTGGCGCACCTGCAATACCGTGCCGGAAGCACCAATTACATCGACGTGCTGGACGCCCAGCGGCGCTATTTCGACGCCCAGATCGGCCTGAGCAACTCCGTGCGCGACGAGCATCTGGCGCTGGTGCAGCTCTACAAGGCGTTGGGCGGCGGCTGGACCGAATGACTTGGCGTTACGGATATGGACGAGGGGCGTAGTCATAGACCTGCGCCCCTTCGTCTGTTTTCTGTCGTATCACCGGTGTTTTCCGGTCTGCAGCCGGTCGTGTCCCGCGATCGGCCATGTGCTCCATAGCCGGTCATACGCTCCGCGATTGGCCGTACGCTCCGGGATTCGCCGGCCTTGGGCATCGAAAAAGCCGCAGGAACCTGTCGAAACAGACTCCTGCGGCCGGATTGTGGAATTATATTCCCGGCTTAAAACCGTCTTTTGCCGTAACCGTCGCGGTTGTAGCCACCGCCGCCGCGGTTGCCTCCGTAACCGCCGCCGTTGCCGTGTTCGGTCTTGGGGCGGGCTACGTTTACGATGATCGTCATGCCCTCGAAATCGGTGCCGTTCAGGGCGTCGATGGCGCTCTGACCTTGGCCCTCGTCGGGCATCTCGACAAAGCCGAAACCGCGCGAACGTCCGGTCTCCCGGTCTGTGATGATGTTAGCCGAAGATACCTCTCCGTACTGTGCGAAAAGTGCCTGCAAACTCTCGCCTGTCGTGCGGAAGTTCAGTTTTGAAACGTAAATGTTCATCTGTCTTTTGATTATGTGAAATGATGCTTGTTTATTTTGCGTATGCTATGTTGACCGCATTGAGTCCCCGCTGACCGCGTTCCGTCTCGAAGGTCACCAGCGCGCCTTCGGCGATGTCGGCCGGTGCGTTGCTGATGTGGAAGAAATATTTCTCCGTACTGTCGAGGTCCTTGATGAAACCGTAGCCTTTGTCGGTGTTGAAATGTTCCACGCGTCCCCGCAGTGCGACCGGCTCCTGCTCCTCCTTCTTGGGGACGGATACCGCGATGGTCTCCGCATCGACCTTCGGTTTGCTGCTCATGTCGGGCGGCGTGTCGGTAATCATGCCGTTCGCATCGACATACGCGATCATGTCGTCGAGCGAGCTGCCGCCCCTGTTGGCTTTGCGTTCCTCTTTGCGCTGTTGCTTCTCTAACTTCTTGCCTTGTTTTTTCTTCTCTAATTCTCTTTTGCTGAATGAAATCGCCATTAATTATATGATTAAAATGTGTTTGTTCCAAGCTTTCGCCGCCGTTGCCGCACGCCGCCGGATATGCTCCGTGCCGCGCTGCTGCTGGAGAGAGTCGGTATTCGAACAAAAAAAGTCGGTTTTGAAGGCTGAATCAGCGATGGAGAAGACCTGCTAAAGATAAGCGGGACAGTGCATTGCCAAGAAAGTTACAATATGAACTCGATTGTCCGGGTTGCCAAAGATAGGCATTATAATCGGAATATCTGCATTTATTTGCAGATATTTCGCTACCGGTGCATTTCGGCGCTTTGGGCGGGACTTATCCGATAAAAAAAAAGCCACCGCGAAAGCGGTGGCTTGAGCCGAAACCGGGACTTGAACCCGGGACCTCTTCATTACGAGTGAAACGCTCTACCAACTGATGTGTTATGTAATTAATTGTTTGTCAGCTTGTTGTGAAGTGGTTGTCCGGCTTTTATTGTGTTTGGGTAAGCGTTTGGGTAAGCACAACGAGCGTATATCTACCGTGCTGGGATTATTAAAAATGTGTTTAAGTATTATATTTTCAGCAAGTTGCTGTAAAGTAAATTGTAATATCGGGTCATTTCATCCGATTGGCAATTTTTAGGAAAAATCGCGCATAAAACCCCCTCTAAATCCTAACCGGGGTCGTAACCCCAACCCCCGAAAGGGGGTGGGGTACTTTGGGGGATATATCGCACGGGCATACATTTTCAGCTTTTCAGAAAAATTTTTATTACAGAATTTCGGGATTGAGAGAATCGAAATGCAACTTTTTTTGTTCGACAGATTAGTACCAGAACAATTTTAGTAACAATGTTATGAGGAGATTTAGTTACACCATTTTAATATTATTTTCTCTTGTTGTTGGGGCGATGTGCATAAATCATAGGTTTACAGATACTTACACTCATTTATACAGCAAGAGCATAGAATCAAAACCTATGCTCTTGTTTTTTATTTATCTCGGTAATAAATTTTCGTCCAATGTGTCTATTCTTTAGAATCTGCCTGATTATCACTTTCTAGTGGCCCCATCTTATTCCAAATTTTAACTATTCCAGAGCAGCATAATATGATAAATGCAACGCCCCACATGGCTGCCCCTAATTGATTGTTTAGAAGGGTAGAGATAATTGAAATTGCGAATACTACTATTAGCAGGGAAAGAATGATAATTCCTATAATTTGCAAGGCTTTCATATTTGTTATGTGTTTGATAATCACTTTTTTATTTGAGCTTATCTCGCCAGTACTTGACGGTATATGCATAAAATGTGATAGCAACAGAAACGGTTGCAATAGTCGATAATATCAGCCCAAATATAATTAGAGGTGGATTATCATGATGAACACCCAACCATAAAGCTGATAGGGATGGGATTAATAATAAAACATTTTGATTAACAGATGTTTCTGTCTTTTTTAAGGCTCTAATAATAGCCTTTTCAACGGTTGGATTATCCATAATGATATACAGTATTTTTCCCGCCCAACTCCGATTCGGGTGATTATAAAAAGAAAGTGTGGAGTTGTTCGTTTATCTGAGTAGAGGTTCTGGAATACCCTTGTGCAAATAAACAATACCCCACACCGGATGTTATATATCAGACTGATACATAGCCATACACGGTGATGAGTGTTATTGCCTCCCTGCACAATGAAATTTTCCAGATTTCTACTCAAGGACTAGCGAAACACTTTCACTAATTATCATGTAGTCGCCGTATATACGAACGACGACACAAAGTTATGAAATGTTCGGGACAATGCAACACTCTTGGGGTATTGTAGGTGCAAATTACGGTTAAAAGTTTCTGAAAATCAAGATTGAATTCTATGAATGATTATCCTACGTTGGGGATTACTGTTTTACTAGATTCAAGTACCCCTCCCATAAAATAAAAGGCCCATTCGTTTCCGAACGAGCCTTTATTCCCCGGATTGTAACTTTTTTTGTTTCGCAGCTTAGCTACGGATCAAAAAAGGTTGCAGGGGTTAAGTTATCTCGAAGCCTTTGACCATTACTCCATTTGCATCTCGGAACGTTATAGCTTGAACTTCGCAAAATTCCCCTATCTGCGCTGCCGTAGCCCTTTTCTTTAGGCCGTAGGCATCGTAGATAGTTTGCAGCCGTTTTTTAATCTCGGTACTTGAGTAGCGGCCGGATTTGAAAATCCATTTTACCCGCTGACGTAGCTCAAGGTTTCTCACGATGGTTTCTTTCCCGATCAGCTTCGTTTCAAATCGATCCATCAGCTGTTTTTTCCCTTTGGTTTTTAGGAGTTCCGGGAGCAGGTCGAGTACTCCGGCTCTCTCGCAAAGCATCATCATCGACTTCATCGTCTTGTTTGTGGTGTCTGCTTCTTTCAGCTTGATCCACTCCAATACGCACCCTTTTTCTTTTACCTCCAGCCGCTTATATAATGTGACCAGTTGTTCGAGCAGTTCTTGATTGGTTTGCTCGTCACCTATCAGCTCGCTATCTTTTATTTGGGAACGCGGTGTATATTCACCAGCAAAATTCGGATGCAGCCGTTCATCCTGTTGCAGGTATCGTATAAGCTGAAATGTCCCCCGATAGAATTGGCAGGCGTAGCGATCCTCTACTTCGCCGTCGATATTCAACCAATTGATATTAAACAGGTTGTCGGCTGTGTCGTGGATGAGCAGTTTACGACGAAATACGCTTGTCCTCATTCCGTCAAGGATATTTTCGATCTGCTCACGTGTTGGGTACTCGTCTTGTTCGTAGAGGTCTTGGTGCATGGCTAGCGCAGTGCCCAAATAGACGTGCGCTCGATCTCTTACGTTCTGCATCAGCTCGTCACGACTTTTCAGTGCTTGCCGAGTGCCCATTTTTGGACGTAGAAACAGCGTTGCAGACAGCACGCCCTTTCTGCATCGCCCTAATGCCTGCAAGAGCTGGTTCACGGCTAGAATCGTGTGAGGTGCATTCTGTGCATCCACGACGAAAATAACGTGCGCGACCTCCTCGATGTCGCACGCCTGAAAGTAGGCGCACGTGGCAAGCGTCGTTCCTTCGAGCCGTCCGTTGAACTCCCGATAATTGACAGCATCGGCTTTTGAATCCTTGGCGCACCATGTCGTGAAGTCCAGTCCAGCCCGTTCGAGGCCCTTTGACAGTTTGAGCGAGTTGAAGAATACGATTTTTTTCTCCTCTGCGGGTAAGGATTCGACAAACTCCGTAACGGATGCAAAGAGTTGATTCGTTGAATAGTAGACCTTCATAGGTTGTCTATATTCGTACTGCGGGACAAGACGCATTGTCTGCCACTTCTCGAAAAGCGGGTGTGATAGCGGTGATAGGGTGGCCGTAATAACTGCTTTTTGCCCGAATCGCTGAAAGTGGATGTCGAGAAATTCAGGCAGACTGTCCCGATAACTCGCCGCTTCTTGGAAACAGTGAATCTCGTCGATCACGCATTTGAAACGGTGGTAAATGTCCGGGCCCAATGCGTCGTCCACTTTCCAGAAGCTGTCCGGCGTGGAGATAATCACGGGGCGTAGGCCCTGTTCCTCGATTTCTTGTGTGCGTTTGGCAATCCTTTGCGAGTCGATGCCGCCATAAACAGCTACGACGTTCTCGATCCCCTCTTTGCTTACGATTCCGGCTACATTGGGCGAAATGATGATAGTATAGCCTTCGTTGATGGCGGTTGTCGTGCCGCCAATGCCCGTGATCCATTTGTTGTAGATGGTGTTCGGATTAAACACCGGAATTACGTCGGAGAACCACTGTCCCCGACCAACTGTAATCTCTGCGTCCATAATTAACGGATTTAGAGTTTCTTGCCCCTTTTTCTGCCATAGTGGCGAGATTCGATATGTGGGGCTGACTATCAGGCTGAACGCCTTATCTTCCCGCTCCTCATGAGAGCTTTTTTAAGGAATTGAACGAAGGTAAGTAAAATATTTGATTTTTGCAAGTTTTTTTTGAACTTTTCTTTGCGGTCAGCCCCACTTTTTCGATTTTACAGCAAATTTCGCATCGCTTGGTCTATCTGCTCGTTCTCGAAAGAATCGAGATAAATCTGCGTTGTAGATAGGTCAGAATGTCCCAATGATTCGGATATAAGAGCCACGCTGACCCCCGACCGCTTTAGAACCGTGGCGAATGTGTGCCGGGCTACGTAGGTTGTGAGTGGAAATTGCAATCCGATTTCTTTCCCAATCTCTTTCAATGCACTGTTTACCTTATGGAGTGACTTGACGATTCTGTTGAATTTCTGTTGTTCGGTAGTGTGAACTTGCCTGTCGAATATGGGGAAAATATAATCCTCTGGATCGTGGTCAGGCTTGCTGTATCGCTTTACTATCGCTTGTGCCTGCTCTGAAAGTTTGCAGGATAGCAATTTCTGCGTCTTGTGGCGGGAATAGCAAACCCTGCCGTTAATGATGTCCTTGTAGCGTAAACGCGCTATATCGTTGAAATTCATTCCTGCTGTAAAGTAGGAGAATAGGAACAGGTCTTTTGCCAGCCGCTTGTAATTCGACCTGTAATTATAGGGGATGTCGAGATTTATCAGACGTTGGATGTCCTCTTTGCAAATCGCCCTTTTGCGCGTTTTAGTCCATAGACCACCTACTTGGTAGAGGGTGAACGGGTTCTGTTTCACGACGATTTTACCCTCTTTGACTGCTTTGTTGTATATGGCTTTGAAGATGGCGAAACGGGTCGCAATGCTGTTGTCCTTATTGTTCCGTTTACGCAGGTACAATTCAAATCCTTTCAGATAATCGAGGTCGATGGCTTCCAATGCCATTTTAGTCGGTTTATAGGTATTTAAGGCGATTAGAGCGGATTTGTGTTTGGCGGCTGAATTGTATTTGCCGAGAGCCTCTAAACGCTCTATTTCAGCCTTAAATCCGTCCTCAATCGTGATGCAGGCTTTGCGACCTTTGACCTCGAATAGCGTATCGAAATTCACCGGAATATCCAACGCTTCAAGACGTTTGATCTTCTTTTCGTACTTGATACGGATAGAATCAATTTTGAGTTGCAACTCCCTTGCACTAGGGTAGTCCGGGTTAATCTGCTGTGTTTGCGCATTCCATGCGTTCATAGGTAAGGTTACGCTTGTGCTGATATAGCGGCTTTTGCTTCTATGGGTAATTCTTAAATGAATCGGTGCTGTTTGATTTCGATTGAGTTTGTCTGTACGCTGGATGATTTTAATGCTGATACTCATAGTTTTACATTATGAGCAAGCGGTGTTTTATACGCTTGTTGCAGGCTGAACGTGGGTAAGTGAATGGGTAAGCGATGGGGTTGAAACACCCTTTTCCCGATGCCTGTAAACGAAAAAATCAGCGACTATCTTGTCGATAAATCGCTGATTTTCAGAGCCGAAACCGGGACTTGAACCCGGGACCTCTTCATTACGAGTGAAACGCTCTACCAACTGAGCTATTTCGGCTTGCCGGGAACATTAAGTTCCCTTTGGGACTGCAAATATCTGAAAAATATTTTTTTCAAACAACAATTTTTCAAAAATTCTCACATTTCTTACTATATTCGCGCAAAACTAACCCGATAATGATCACTTTTCTGGTGTGCCTTGCGCTGCTGGTGGCGGCGTATTTTACATACGGACGTTATCTGGAGCGTCTTTGCGGGGCCGATGCAGGGCGTCCCGTGCCTTCGGCCGTGTCGTTCGACGGCGTGGACTATATTCCGATGCCGATGTGGAAGACTTTCCTCGTCCAACTGCTCAATATCGCCGGTCTGGGGCCGATTTTCGGCGCCGTGCTGGGCGCGGCCTACGGTCCCGTGGCGTTTCTCTGGATCACGTTCGGCGGGATTTTCATGGGCGCCGCCCATGACTTTATCGCCGGTATGATCTCCCTGCGCAGCAACGGTGCGAGCCTTCCGGAGACGGTCGGCACCTATCTGGGCAACGGCGTCAAACAGCTGATGCGCGTCTTTTCGGTCGGACTGATGGTGCTCGTGGGCGCGGTGTTCCTCTCGCAGCCCGCTTCGCTGATCGCCAACCGCATCGACGCTCCGGCGCTTTCGGGAATCGTCTTCGGCGATTTCTCGTGGCTGCTGCTGATCGTTCTGGGCGTCATTCTCGTTTATTATATCGTGGCGACCCTGCTGCCGGTCGATAAGATTATCGGGCGCATCTATCCGGTTTTCGGCTGTGCGCTGCTTTTCATGGCGCTGGGAATCCTTGCGGTACTGCTTTTCAGCGGGAAATACACGATTCCCGAATTCACCTCTTTCCGGAACCAGATCGCCGATGCGGCACGGTTTCCGATCGTGCCGATGCTCTTTACGACCATCGCCTGCGGCGCGATTTCGGGATTTCACGCCACGCAGTCGCCGCTGATGGCCCGCTGTCTTGGCTCCGAGCGTCAGGCCCGGCCCGTGTTTTACGGCGCCATGATCTCCGAAAGCATCATCGCCCTGATCTGGGCGGCTGTCGCCATGGCGTTCTGGAACGGCGTCGGAGGGCTGAACGCCGCGATCGCCGAATACGGCGGACAGGCGGCCGTGATGGTCGACGCGATCGCCCGCGACACGCTGGGCGAGGTGCTGGCCGGGTTCGTGATTTTCGGAGTCGTGGCCTGCGCGATCACTTCGGGCGACACGGCCTTCCGTTCGGCGCGGCTGATCGTCGCCGACTTTATGGGCGTCGAGCAGCGGAGCCTGCGCAAACGCATCTACATCAGCGTTCCGCTCTTCGCCGCAGGTCTCGTAATCATATTCTGTCTGCCTTTTCAGACGATGTGGAGCTATTTCGCGTGGATGAACCAGACGCTGGCGATGGTCACGCTGTGGATGATTACGGCCTTTCTGAACCGGCACGGCCGCAACCGCTGGGTAGGGCTTATTCCGGCGACGGTCATGACCTACGTATGCTCGTCCTATGTCTTCGTCTCTCCGCTCATGTGCGGCATGCGCGACCGTGCGGCGGCCTACCTGCTGGGCGGGGCGGTGACACTCGTATTGTTGATAATTCTAATTTTTAAAATGCGGCGCGATGCAAAATCCCTGCCTTAACCCGACTGCCGACCAGACCTACGAGGTGATCGGCGAGGGACCCTATAATTTTGCCAAAGTACTGGCCCGTACCCGCGAAATGGAGCGTGCCGGAAATGTCGAGGAAGCCTGCAACGAGCGGTTTCAGGCCTTTCAGCGTTTTGCCGAGCTGGTGCCGGAGGACGAAGAGGTGAATCTCGAATGGAACCACCGCAATTCGCGCGCGGCCCTCGAACTGATTCGGGCGTCGGCCATCGACCATTTTCTGATCAACGATTTCGAAATGTCGGCGGCACTGCTCGAATTGCTGCTCGAACTGGACCCCGAAGACCATCTGGAGGGGAGTGAACTGCTGGCTTTCGATTATCTGGCCATGGACGAGCAGGAGTTGTTCGACGAGGTGATCAACGACGTGTCGGACAAGTATGCCAGCCGCGAAATCCTGCTGCTATGGTCGGCGTTCCGCCGCGGCGGGAAGCTGCCCGAAGGGGAGTTGCAGCGCTTCAAAACCCGCTTTGCGCCCTATTTCGCCGAATTTACGGCCGAGGAGCATCCCGCCGACGAGACTTACCTGCGCGATATCGAGAGCGAACGCCCCTCGCTTCGGGCGCAGGCCCGCGAATTGTGGTTGCAGACCGAAAACCTATGGTGTCTCTGGCCCGGATTCATCGGGGCGTTGCGCGCGGCGCGCTGACGGACGTCAGGAGCTGAGGCGTCGCAGGGGGTGACGGCGGGTGACGGCATTGCAGGGACGGAGACGTCGCAGGCCCCGCCCCTCCGGCCGCATGATCTCCGGCGCTATTTCTTGTGGCGTTCCAGATAGATCGAATAGAGCCTGAAATGCTCTTCGATCGCCTTTTTGTACCCTTTCAGGTCGCGGTTTTCGATGTATTTCAGCAGGTCGCGGTGCGTCACCAGCGCACCGGCCCGCTCCAGCTCCTTTTCGATCGGTTCCAGAAAGTCGCGGTACTTCTCCCTGACGAAATCCAGCACGGGATAGATGATGTTCTGAAACTCGGTGATGATGTGGTTGCCCGTGATTTCGTAGAGTTTGGTGTGGAAACGGTGTTCGCTGACCGGAGCGTATTTGTTGTTGCCGATGACCTGACTCATCTCGA
>ERZ1106941.2129-NODE-2129-length-16012-cov-3.599298_pt1 | contig 16012 bp, 19 predicted proteins | sample MGYA00403670_ERZ1106941 | MGnify/ENA primary metagenome ERZ1106941 (study PRJEB35170, sample SAMEA104062400) | human gut metagenome | biome: human gut; feature: human-associated habitat; material: faeces | place: Denmark | collected 2012-06-04 ...
CGTTTCCCCCTCACCCCGGCTGACACCAAGGCCATCAGCAGACTGCAGGGCGTGCGGCGCGTGGTGGCGGCCCCCCGTGGCCACGCCAAGTCCACCAACCTGACCTTTAAAGGCTCCATGCACGCCACCCTGTACCAGTATAAGCATTACCTCATTATCATATCGGACAGCAGCGAACAGGCCGAAGGCTTCCTGGACAACATCCGGGTGGAGTTCGAGGAGAATACCGCCATCCGGGAGGACTTCGGCGACCTGGCGGGCAACGTGTGGCGCAGCAACGTCCTGGTCACCAAGACCAACATCAAGATCGAGGCCATCGGCAGCGGCAAGAAAATCCGTGGCCGGAAGCACCGCAACTGGCGGCCCGACCTGATGATCCTGGACGACGTGGAGAACGACGAGAATGTGCGCACCCCGGAGCAGCGTGCCAAGCTGGACAACTGGTTCAAAAAGGCCGTGTCCAAGGCGGGCGACGATTATACCGACATCATCTATATCGGCACCCTGCTCCATTATGACAGCCTTCTGGCCAACACGCTGAAAAACCCCGCATACAGGGCCATCAAATACCAGGCGGTCATCTCCTTTTCCAAGGCTGACGGCCTGTGGCAGCAGTGGGAGGCCATCTATACCGACCTGGACAACGACGACCGGGAGCGGGAGGCGCTGACATTCTTCCATGAACACCAGGCGGCCATGCTGGAAGGCACCGAGGTGCTGTGGGAGGAAAAGCTGTCCTACTACGACCTGATGGTGATGCGGCTGTCCGAGGGCGAGAGCGCGTTCAACAGCGAAATGCAGAATGAACCCATCAACCCCGACGACTGCATTTTCGTCCAGGAGTGGTTCGACTTCTACAACGAGGCCGAAATCAACTTCCGCGACCAGGCGTTCCAGTTCTTCGGGTTTGTCGACCCCTCCCTGGGCAAGAGCAAGAAAAGCGACTTCTCGGCTATTATCACCCTGGCCAAGCACAAGACCAGCGGTTATATGTTTGTGGTGGACGCTGACATCGAGCGGCGGCATCCCGACCGCATTATCACCGACGTGCTGGAAAAGGAAAAGTGGCTCCGGGCCACCTATGGGCGCGGCTATAAGAAGCTGGGCGCGGAGGTCAACCAGTTCCAGTGGTTCCTGAAGGAGGAACTGGCCAAGGCCAGCGCGCGGGCCGGTCTGTATCTCCCCATCGAGGAGGTGCAGCAGACCAGCGACAAGGTGATGCGCGTCCAGACGCTGCAGCCGGACATCAAAAACAAGTATATCAAGTTCAACGCCAAGCACAAGCGGCTGCTGGAGCAGCTGTATCATTTCCCCATGGGGGCGCACGACGACGGGCCTGACGCGCTGGAAGGTGCGCGAACCATCGCCAAGAAAACAAAGCGGTTCCGCATCCTCGACCGCGCGAACTTTGGACTGTAGGAGGTGGCATGATTGCCTGTTTTGTATATGGAGCGTTCCTCCCTGGATAGCCTGACGGAGGCCGACATCAAGAAGATCATCGACGAAAACGAGGGCGGCACCAAGTACGGGCAGCTGGAGGGGTACTATGTGGGCGACCACAAAATCCTGCACACCAGCAAGAAGGACAGCACCGCCCCGGATAACAAAATCGTGAACAATATGGCCAAGTATATCACCGACACCGCCGTGGGCTACTTCATCGGCAAGCCCGTGGTGTACTCCAGCCAGAACGACCAGTTCCTGGCCGCCATGCAGGACATCTTCGACTACAACGACGAGCAGGACGAAAACACCGAGGTGGCCAAGACCTGCAGCATCGACGGCAACTGCTTTGAAATGCTCTACATGGACGAGGACGCACAGGTGCGGTTCGTTAAGGTGGCCCCGGCCAACTGCATTATGATTTATGAAACGGGGTACAGCACCCCGATGGCGGCGATCCGCTTCATCTACTCCAGGGACAAAGACGACCACCCCATTAAAAAGGTGGAGTTCTGGACGGCCACCGACTGCTGGTATTTTATCAGCTTCAACGGCGGCCCCCTCGACCTGGTGGACATCCGGGAGCACTACTGGCGCGACGTTCCCTTCATTGAGTTCATCAACAACGAGGAGCGGATCGGCGACTTCGAGGGCGTGGTCAGCATCATAGACGCATACAACCGGGTGCAAAGCAACACGGCCAACTATTTCCAGTACAACGACGAGGCTATCCTGAAGGTGCTGAAGATGGGCGACGTGAGTTCCCAGGATATTGCCGACATGAAGGAGAAAGGGGCCATCATCCTGGAGGACGGCGGCGACATCCAGTGGCTGATCAAAGAGGTGGCCGACACCCCGCTGGAAAACTACAAGAAGCGGCTGCGGGAGGATATGCACCTGTTCAGCAGCGTGCCGAACCTGAACGACGAGAACTTCGGCGGGAACCTGTCCGGCGTGGCCGTGTCCTATAAGCTGTGGGGCCTGGAGCAGATATGCGCCATCAAGGAGCGCAAGTTCAAGCGGGCGCTGCAGCGGCGCATCGAACTGGTGGCAAATATGCTGAATATCCAGGGCGGCAAGTATGACTACCGGGACATTGACATCCAGTTCCGGCGCAACAAGCCGCAAAACCTCCTGGAGATCGCGCAGATTATCACCACCCTGGCGGGCGAACTGTCCAGGGAAACCCGGCTCCAGATGCTGCCGACCATCGACAACGTGCAGGACGAACTGAAGAAGCTGGAGGACGAGAAGAAAGAGGACATGGCGGGGTTCGGCAGCTTTGACGCTCTGGCCAAGGCCCTGCAGGAGGCCGGAGCCGCCGCACAACAGACGGAACCCGGACAGGTCGCAGCTGCCCCACCTCCGGCCCAGGCCCAGGAAGGAGGTGATGGAGTGAAATGAGTTACTGGCAGCGCAATGAGTGGATAGAGGACGCGAAGATGCGGGTGCTGAAGAACACCCACCGCACCGACGACGCAGCGCGGGAACTGATATTCCTCTATGACGAGGCGGCCTTCAGCGTGGAAAAGGAGATCAACGCCATGTTCGCCCGCTTTGCCAAAGACAACGCCCTGACAGACTCTGAAGCGTCCCGGCTGCTCTCCGGCAAAGAATACAGCACCTGGCGCAAGTCCGTGAAGGAGTATATGGCCGAGGCATCCGGGGCGGCCAAGGACAGCAAGGCCATGTTGGAACTCAACACCCTGGCCATGAAAAGCCGGATCACCCGCAAGGAGCAGCTGCTGGCCAACATCTACCAGAACATGATCGACCTGGCCGGGGACAGTGAAACCAAGCTGGAGGAACTGCTCGGCGACATGCTGAAGGTCAACTACTATGAAAGCTGCTTCACAATCCAGCGGGGTATCGGCATGGGCTTCCACGTCGCCAAGATTGACGAGAAGCTGCTGCGACAGGTACTGACCCACCCATGGAGTGAGAGAACTTTCTCCGAGGCCGTGTGGGGGGCCTGTGACCACCTATCGGCCCTGGCCAAGCGGGAAATTACCATGGGCTTTATCCAGGGGAGCAGCGTCCAGAAGATGGCCAAGGCCATCGACGACGTGATGGACAAGGGCCGCTACAATGCCGAGCGCCTGGTGCGGACGGAGTGCAAATACTTCGCCAACCAGGGGGAACTGATGGGCTACAAGGAGAACGGCATCAAGCGTTACCGCTTCATCGGCGGCTCGGAAGGCAGCGGCAGCTGCGCGTGCGCTGAACTGAACGGCCAGACCTTCAATGTGGAGGATGCGGTCGCGGGTATCAATTACCCGCCGATCCACCCGAACTGCCTGTGCATCGTGGTGGCCGACTTTGATAAGAGCATGTTCAACCGCAAGATCGACACCACCCCCCTGGCCGATAACATCAAGTTCCAAGAATGGCAGAAGAAATACGCCAGTTAAGCGCGGGAGATCCGCGACAGCTCACCCCGATAATTTAAACGCCTTTCAAAGGGCGTTTTTATTATGCTAAACCACCATTTAAGGAGGAAATATCAATGGCAGACGAAATCAATACCACGACCACCACCCCTGCGGTCAATACCGACCCCGGAGCGGGGAACACGCAGACGGCCCCGGAGGGAACCGCCCCCACGCAGAACAGCAGAATGCTTTCCAGCGGTTTTGGGACTCCCTTTTCGGCGGCAAGGGCAAGGAAGCCGCTCCCGCTGATCCGCAGGACGGCGACCCTGCCCCCGGCACCAAGCAGGAGCCGGAGGGCAAAACCTATACCGAAGCCGACCTTCAGGCCAAGATGGAGGCGGCAAAGGCGGCCTGGGCCGCCGAGCAGGAGGAACAGGCGCGGCTGGCCAAGCTGTCCCCGGAGGAACGTGCCAAGGCCGAAGCCGACGCAGACCGCCAGAAGGTGGCCGAACTGGAAGCCAAGCTGCTGCAGCGCGACCTGAAGGACACCGCCCTGGCCAAGCTGGAAAAAGACGGATTCCCTGTCGGCCTGGCTGAACTCCTGAACTACACCGACCAGGCCAGCATGGAAAAGAGCATGGAACGCACTCAGGAGGTTTTCAAGGCGGCCCTGGAAGCTGCCGTCAAGGAGCGGCTGCGCGGCAAGACCCCGGAGGGCCTGGGCGGTGCGGCTACGTCTGAAAACGCCATGAAAGACCAGATTGCAAAGAACATCAGAGGAGGTTTGAACTAATATGGCTAACAATCTGCAGTATGCAACGACTTTCCAGACCGAACTGGACAAGGCGGCGGTGGAACAGGCCACCAGCGGTTGGATGGAACTCAACGACAAGCTGGTGAAGTACAACGGCGGCGCGGAGGTCAAAATCCCGAAGCTGGACATGGACGGCCTGGCCGACTATGATCGCCAGACCGGGTTTGTAGAGGGCGCTGTCGACCTCTCCTGGCAGACCAAGACCATGACCATGGATCGTGGCCGCCAGTTCACCTTCGACGAGCAGGAGGTCAACGACACCAACTTTGTCCTGACCGCATCCAGCGTCATGGGCGAGTTCCAGCGCACCAAGGTAATCCCGGAGATTGACGCTTACCGCTACAGCACCCTGGCCGCCCTCGCAGCCGCCAAGGAGCGGGCCGTGTACGGCTATACCCCGGAGGAAGCTACCGTCCTGAAGAAGCTGTATGCTGACCTGGCCGCCGTGCAGGACGTGGTGGGCGACGACACCCCGCTGATCGTGACGATGGCCACCCCCGTTGCGGCTTTGTTCGATTTGAACACCACACTGGCCAAGAGCATCAGCGTGGTGGACTTCAAGCAGGGCGACGTTACCCTGAAGGTGAAGTCCATCAACGGGCAGCACCCCCTGATCCGTGTCGGCTCCGGGCGCATGAAAACCAGCTATCTGTTCAACGACGGCACCACCTCCGGCCAGGTCAAGGGCGGGTTCGCGCCCGCCGACGACGCGCAGGACATCAACTGGATTATCTGCCCCCGCACCGCTCCCATCGCGGTTTCCCGCACCGACAAGGTGCGCATCTTCGACCCGGAAACCTACCAGAAGAAGCGGGCCTGGGCCGTGGACTATCGCAAATACCATGACCTGTGGGTGCTGGATAACCAGATGAACGCCATCCTGGTCAACATTAAGCAGCCCAAGGCTGGCGCGTAAAGGAGGAACCTCGCATGATTATCCTGAAAAGGCTGAACGTGGTGCGCAAGGTGGCCACCGAGGAACAGGCGGCCAAGCTGGAGCGCCAGGGCTTCATCCGGACGGGCGGCTCCGCTGAAGGGGCCACCCCCACCGAAGAGAGGGGCAAGACCAGCAAGGCCAGCAAGAAGGAGGGCCAGAATGGAGGAACTGATCAGCCGGATAGCGGCGACGGCGCAAAGTGACCTAAAGCTGCCAGACGAGCAGCTGCCCACCATCAAGCGATATGTGAAGCGGGCTGTAAACCGCATCAAGGTGTTCTGTGGCCGGGAGGACTTCCCGGAGCCGCTGGAGGACGTGGCGGCGCAGATCGTGGAGGATATGCTCCGGGCCGACCAGGTGGCCCCCACGGAAAATGACGTTTCCAGCGTCACCCGTGGCGACACCAGCATCAGCTACCGGGACAAAACCGCCGCGCTGAAGGAAACGGTGGCTTTTGTGAAGAACTACGAAAGCCAGCTGATCCCCTTCAAGAAGATGAAGCTGCCGGAGGATCGCCCCCGTGACTGAAGCCGACATCCTGGCCATGACCTACACGGACACCTGCACGGTTTACAGACCGGGCAAGGTTACGCTGCCATCGGGCGAGAGTGTGTTCCGCAAGGGGCTGGAGGGCCAGCGGGTATATGAGAATATCCCCTGCGCCCTTTCCAGCCCCTCCAGGGGCAAACTGGCCCAGGGCCAGACCACGGCCAAGGTTGACACGGACTTCCTGCTGTTTGTTCGCCCGGAGGTGGACATCCAGCCGGGGGATACCGTGCTGGTGACCCGCCTGGGGAAACAGACCGAGGCCCTGGCCGGGCTTCCAGATCGGCAGCCCTCCCACAACAACGTGCCGCTGAAGCTGGCAAAGGCGACCGCATGAGCAGGACAGAATACCGCTTTGATGGATTAGAGGCACTGGAAAAGCGTCTGGCACAGATGATACAGCAGGAATATCCTGCCGAGTTCCGGCAGCTGGTCATCCAGATTGCCTACGAACTCCAGGGCAGGGTGAAAGAAAACACCCCGCATAAAACAGGCCGCCTCCAAGACAGCTGGAAGGTTGGGCCTGTCAAGAAAAAAGGCGACGCTTATTACATTGAGGTTTATACCGAGGTGGAGTATGCGGAGCCTGTCGAATACGGCCACCGCACGCGGGGCGGCAGGGGCTTCGTACCGGGCCACCACATGATGGAAATATCTCTGGATGAAGTCGGCCAGCAGCTGCCCGCTTACCTGCAGGAGTGGCTGAACGACTTCATCAGCACACACGATTTGTAAAGGGGGGATAACGTGGCCACCACCATTTATCAGTCCATCAAAAGCAGCCTGGTGAGCCTTTTCAAAAGGCTTTACCCGGCGTTTGACGTGTTCTGCGAAGAAATCCCCAAGACCCAAAACGACGAGCCGGAACCCGACCTGGTGAACTATGTGTTTCTGGATATCGTCCCCACGGGGAATGAAACCATCGGCCCCTACCATACCGACCGCAGGGTGCTGGTCGACGTTTCCCTACACACCGAAACCGAAAGCAACGGCCAGTATCTGACGATGGCCCAAGAGGTCGACGACGCGCTGCGGCCCGTGTTTCGATTTGAGGACGGCGGCGAGGCCAGGGCCATCACTGTGCCGGACGTTTCCTTCAAGGTCGTGGATAAGGTGTTGCACTGCACTTTCACACTGGCCTTTAGGGACAGCAAGGAAGAGCCGGAGCAACCACCCGTCATGGAAGAACTGGAAACCACCATCAAGACCAACGAAAGGGCGTGATTTTATGGGATTGCCTGAAATCAATATCATTTTCAAGACCAAGGGCCTGACGGCCATCAAGCGCAGCGAGCGCGGCATTGTGGCCGTCATCCTGAAGGACGACACCGAGGGCGGGAAGTCTTTCGGTGTTTACAGCAGCATCCTGGACGTGGACTTCTCCACCTTCACGCAGCGCAACTTCGAGTATCTGAAGCTGCTCTACGAGGGGAACCCCTCCAAGGTTATCATCCTGAAGGTCGGCACCGAAGTGACCGACCTGGCACCCTCGCTGAAGAAACTGGGGAACCTGAAGTGGAACTACCTGGCCATTCCCGGCCTGACCGACGACGAGAAAACCCTGGTGTCGGCGTGGATCAAGGAGGCGCGGGAGCGCGACCACAAGACTTTCAAGGCCGTGCTGCCCAACTGTGTGGCCGACCATGAGGGCATCATCAACTTCACCACGGACAACATCGAAAGCACCCTGGGCAGCCTCCCCTTCACTGCCGCAGAATACTGCGCACGGATCGCTGGCGTGCTGGCCGGGCTGTCCCTGGCCCGGAGCAGCACCTACTATGCGCTTTCCGACATCACTGCAGCTGATGTGCCGGACGATCCCGACGAGCGGATCGACAAGGGCCAGCTGATTATCGTGTTCGACAGCGAGAAGTACAAGATAGGGCGGGGTGTGAACAGCCTGACCACGTTCACCGCCGAAAAGGGCGAGGAGTTCTCCAAAATCAAGATTATGGAGGGTGTCGACCTGTACCAGGACGACATCCGCAGCACCTTCGAGGACTCCTATATTGGCAAGGTCATCAACGACTACGACAACAAACAGGCGTTTATTGCCGCAATCCGGGCCTATCAGAAAGCCCTGGAGGGCGACGTGCTCGACCGCAGCTTCGACAACACCGCAACCATTGACCTGGAGGAGCAGCGGCTCTACATCGAAGGGAAGGGCATTGATACCACCAGCATGGACGACACGGCCATCGCCCAGTACAACACGGGTTCCAAGGTCTTTGTCGCCAGCCACGTCAAGTTCGTGGACGCGATGGAAGATTTGAACCTGGTGTGCAACATGTAAAGGAGGAGCGCACATGGCAAAGCAAAAGGGCAATAAGACCCTTTCCGGCACCCACGGCGAAGTGTGGGTGGACGGGGAAAAAATATGGGAGTTCAGCAAGATCGAAGTCAAAGTCACGGCCAACCGCGAGGATGTGCAGCTGGGCCTGGATGTGGACAGCAAGATCACCGGGCTGAAGGGTGAGTTCACCTTTACGCTGAAAAAGGTTTATTCCCGCTATAACGCTGTGTTCGATAACTGGAAGAAAGGCATCGACCAGCGCAGCCAGATTATTACCAAGCTGGCTGACCCGGATGCGGTCGGCGGGCAGCAGGAGCGATACTCTATCGACAACTGCTGGTTCAATGAACTGCCCCTGGTCATGATGGAGAAGGGAGCCATCATCGAGGAGGAAGTCACGGGAGGCTTCACCCCCACCGATATGGTGAACCTGGACAAGATCGCATAAGGAGGACTTTTCAATGGACAATGCAAAAAAGAGCGCCCTGTCGGAGTTTTCCCGCAGGGCTATGCAGCGGATGAAGGAGAAAAAAATTCCCAAACACCAGGTGCTGCATATCCCAAGCATGGACACCGACATCAAAATCCGCAACCTCACCTATGACGAGATCACCGAGTCAATGAAGATGGACGACAGTGGTGATAGTAACCGCAGTGACAAATACTGTATTTATCTCGCTGTCGTTGAACCCAACCTGAAGCAGACGGCCAAGGAGGTTATGGAGGCCGAAGCCGACCTGCCCGCCGACCAGCGCACCCTGCTGGAGCCGCTGGACATCGTGAATATCTTCGAGATGGGCGAGGTGTCCGATATTGCCACCAAAGTCATGGAATTGAGCGGCGTGTTGGGAACCGCGAAAGTTACGGTGGTCGACAAGCTAAAAAACTAATTGCCCAGGATGGCGAGGCATACCTGCTTCACTACTACATCCAAAAGGGATGGGATGCGGAGAAGTTTTTGAGCCTGGATTTGGAGTCCAGGCTCTTTTATATGGCTTCCATGCAGACTGCCCTGGAGGAACGGGCGCGGATGTTCGACTTTGACGTGAAAGGGGGAAACCGCTGATGGGTGTAGTCAAGGGCGCAATTTCTATTCGGGATAATATGTCAGCGGTTCTCCGAAGCGTTAGGCAAGAGCAGACCGCTTTCCGGCGCGATGTGGAGCGCACACGCAGGGAATTGCAAACCACCTGGGACAGACGGCGCACCGCACGCCTGGACGCTACAGCAGCGAACCGGGCCGCACAGCGGCTTCGGCAGAGGCTGGAACCGCTGCGCAAGAAAATAGTCACAGCAATAGCGATAAAGGACATGGCCAGCGCCAAAGTGAAAGCGGTGGCCAATAAAGTTAAGGCGGTCGGTAAAATAATTGCCTCCCCGCTGGTCAAGCTGAAAGATGGCGTTACTGCGGGGCTGTCGAAAATCAAAGGAAACCTCAAAAGCATCGCAAAAAAGGTTGTCATCCCCATAACGGTCGCTGCTACGGTCGCCACCGCAGCCCTGGGCGGCGCTGTCAAAAGCGGGATGCAGCTTGAAAATCAGCAAGTTTCCATCAAGCACTATATCGGCGCGACCAATAAGGGTATGGACGAAGCCGGGGTTCAAAAGGTCGCCGACGAGTTTCTGGCGCAGCTGCGGGAGAATGCAAACGCCACACCATTTGAAACCGGGGATGTAATCGCAGCTGGCTCCCGCGCGGTGGCAGTGGCAAACGGCGATACCAAACAGGCCATGCAGCTTGTCAAGCTGGCCGAGGACATGGCGGCGGCCTCTGGCGGCACCAAGTCCATCGGTGACGCTCTGGAAGCCCTGGCCGATGCGAAGATGGGCGAAACAGAACGCCTAAAGGAGTTCGGCTTTAAAGTATCCGCAGAGGAGTTCGAGCAAAAGGGCTTTGAGGGCGTATCCAACGACCTGCAGGGCTTTTTTGGAGGAGCCGCCGAAAAGTTAGCCCAAACAGGCTCTGGCCTGATGTCAACCATCAAGGGCAAGCTGAAAAGCAACGTGGCCGACTTCGGGTTAAAAGTGGTCGAGAAGATGAAGCCCGCCTTGAGCAGCATTATCACCCTGATCGACAAGGTTTCCCCTGTTATTGAGAAGTTCGGCGTGGGGATTGCGGAGAAAATCGGCAGCGGGATAGAAGCTGCTTCCGCATTTATCCCGCAGCTGATTAGCGGCTTCCAATCTGTCCAACCCATCCTTTCCGGCTTTATCAACGGTTTTCGCCCGCTGTTGCCCCAGCTGGCCAGTTTTGGAACCTCGGTGATGGGAACCATCCAGCAGGTGACCACCGCTGTCATGCCAGCCATCGGAAGCATCATCAACACGGTTCAGGCCGTCCTCCCCTCGGTGCTCCCGGTAATTGAAACGGTGGTGAATACCATCGGTTCAGTTATCAGCGCGGCGGCCCCGGTCATTGCAGGGCTGGTGGAGGGGATCGGCCAGGTTGTTTCCACGCTGGCCCCCGTGTTCCAGACCATCTTTGACGGCATAGGCCAAAAGGTCGGCTCCGTCCTGGAGTTTGTCGGCAGTAAGATGGGCTGGATACAGGAGATTATCGGGACGGTGGCCCCTGTGGTGGCTGAAATCCTGACAACGGCCTGGTCGGTTATTTCTCCTGTTTTAGACATTGCGATAAGCGTGTTTAAAGTCCTTTTCAACGTGGTGCAAACGGTGTTTAACGGCATCGCCAGCGTCATTTCCAGCGTGTGGGAAACCATCAAGCCCATTGTGGACGGCATAGCAAACGGACTTTCCTGGATTGCCGACAAGATCGGCGGCCTGTTCGGGTTCGGCGGCGGGGGTGGCGGCAGCGTCGGCTCTAATGCAGAAGGCACCAACAACTGGCGCGGCGGCCCCACCTGGGTGGGTGAGCGCGGCCCGGAACTGGTCGACCTGCCAAGAGGCAGCCGGGTGCTCCCCAATAAGGAGAGCGTCCAGGTGGCCAGAAGCGCAGCGCAGCCGGTAGTGCGCGAGATTGTGCAGCACACGGTGGAAAAGCCCGTCGTTTATGCGGCGGGCGGCAACAGCACCCCGGCTCTGGAGAGCATCGGCAAGCACCTGGGCGTTATCTCCAACCTGCTGGCGCAGGGAAACCGCCAAGGCCAGGGTGTAAACTTCCCCGCAGCAGCCCATCAGAGGCCCGACAACGGCCCGGAGATTTTACCCGTCCCGGAACCCGCCCGGCAAACAGAACGGGCAGCAGCGGCAGCCCAGGCTATACAGGTAACGATTGCAAAGCTGGCCGACCAGATCATAGTCCGCGAGGATGCGGACATTGACCGCATCGGCGAGGCCGTCGCCAAGCGCGTGGTGCTGGCGGCACAGAACATGGTACCAGCGTAAGGAGGTGGACAGCTTGAAGCGGCGAACCATTGAATTGAGTTACAACAACCACGAGGAAATGTTCGACCTCCCCATCAACCCTGCGGAGTTCGAGTTTACAGAAGCGCACAACAACCAGAAAATCAATCTGCTAAATATCGGCGAGGCAAACCTGATCGGACACCGGGGCCTGGTCACCGGCTCCATGGCCAGCTTCTTTCCTTCGGCAGACTCACCCTTCGCGCGATATGCCGACCGGGAGCCAATGGAGTATATCCAGCTGCTGAAAAAGTGGAAGTCAAAGCCGCAGCCCATCCGGGTGATTGTCAGCGACTGCGACTTCAATCTGGCCATGAGCATCGACAATTTAACCTACAGCCACCGCGAGGGCGACAAGGATGTATATTTCACCCTGGAACTTTCCGAGTACCGCTTCCTGACCGTACCCGCCGTGAAGCAACAGACCCAGGCCAAAAGCAAGACCAGCGGACTCAACACCCGGCCAAACACACAGGCAGCCCCCAAGACGCACACGGTGGTCTATGGGGACTGCCTGTGGAACCTGGCCAAGAAATACTATGGAAACGGCGCGCAGTACACGAAAATCTATAACGCCAACAAGGGGATCATCGGGAGCGACCCGAACATCATCAAGGTTGGCCAGAAGCTGGTGATACCAACATGAAAGAAAAGCAGCTGATCGTGGGAAGCAAAGACCTTTCCCAGGTGGTCGAAAAGGTCACCTGGAGCGGCGACACCAAGCAGGTGGCCCGGAAGCTGGTATTCACGGTGGCCACCAAGAAAAGCGACCGCTTCCTGCCAAAGGTCACCATCGGCGAGGGCGACAACGTGCTGTTCAAGGACGGCAGCAAGACCCTTTTCGGCGGCCCGGTCTTTGATATAGAGAAATCCGCGACCGGGAGTGTGACCACCTACACAGCCCTGGACTTGATGTTCTATATCAATAACAGCGACGTGAACAAGGTCTTTGACGACACCCCGGAGGCAATCACCGCCTGGATATGCTCCCACCTGGGCGTTCCCTTCGGCTCGGCGGCTCCCACGGGCATCAAGGTATATATGCCCTGCCTGGGCAAAAAGGCGTATGAGGCCATTATGATGGCCTATACCGCAGCCAGCCGCCAGAATGGAAAGAAGTACATCCCGCTGATGCAGAATGTCAACCAGGTGTGCGTCATTGAAAAGGGCGCACTGTGCGGCGCTGTCCTCGACGGCGGGTACAACTTGACCGAGGCAACCTACAAGACCAGCCTTCAGAAGCTGGTCGACCGGGTGCTGATCACCGACAAGGACGGCAACCAGATCGGCATGGTGGAAAATGCCGAGGCACAGAAAAAGTACGGCGTGGTGCAGCGTGTCTATAAGCAGGAGGACGGCAAGGACGCAACGACGGAAGCCAAGGCCCTGCTGCAGGTCATTGAGCAGTCCGGGGCCGTGACAGCCACCAATGACAACAGGGCGGTGTCCGGCTATGCCGTGGCCGTCCAGGAGGCCGTGACGGGCCTGTATGGAAAGTTCTACATTGAGAGCGACACCCATACCTACATGGACGGCAAGGAGGAAATGCAGCTGACCCTGGCCTTCTCCAACATGATGGACGAAAAAGAGATTGAAAAGCAAAGCACGACTTAACTGGAGGTGACAGCATGGCAGAGCGGTGGGCAGTGGAAATGGTGGAGGCCCTGCGGGGCCAGGCCGGAGGAACGGGCCAGGCCGGGCTGATGTTCGCCAAGGTCAACACGGCGCAGCCCATCACGCTGCTGGCCAATGACCAGGTAATATCCAAGCACCTGCACATCAACGCATCCCTGACCGTGCGCGCCGGGGATGAAGTCCTTGTCCTGCAGTCCGGCGTGGCCTTCTATATTTTGTTGAAGGTGGTGCCGATATGAGCATTTTTCCATTTATCAACCCGGACGCGCTGGAAGCAGAGCAGAGCGACGAACTGCCCCTGTTCCAGGAGTACGCCTATGATTTTGAAAACAACAGGCTGCTGCTCCGCAATGGCAACACCTACCTGGTGGAGGGCAACGAGGCCCTGCGCATCTGGATCGTGAAGGCCCTGGCCACGGAGCGGTTCCGTTATACGGCCTACGACTCCGACTATGGAAGCGAAATTGACACCCTGGTCGGCGGCCAATTAAGCGGCGACATCGCAACATCAGAATTAAAGCGGTTCATCATCGAAACCCTGATGGTGAACCCGTATATTGAAGAATTGAGCAACTTCAAGTTTGCCCAGTCCGGCAGCGGGGTGTCCATTGAGTTTGACTGCGCCACGGTGTACGGCAAGGAGCAGATCACATGGGAGGCAAAGGGGGTGAAAGTAGTATGAGCGAAGCAGAGATGGACTTCAGCGCGACCGCAGTTCTCCAGCGTATGCGTGACAGCCTGAAGAACCCCGCCAACAAGATGGAGGGCGGGTTTTGCATGGATAACCTTCAGGCCGTGTCCGAGGAGATGGCCCGCATGGACATGATGGAGGTGCAGCCGATCCCGGACAGGGTGCTGCTGGACACCGCTGAAGGAGATAAACTTGACCGCCGCGCGCTGGACTATAACGAAACCCGCAACCCCGCCACGGCAGCCATCGGCACTCTGGTTTTCACCGGAGAGGCGGGAACCACCCTTCCCATCGGCATCGAGGTAATGTACGGCACCCTGGTCTTTGAAACAACGGCAGCGGCGCGGATCGGCGCGGGCGGCACCTGTGAGGTAGGGGCCAAGTGCCAGACTGGGGGGACTGCGGGCAACGTGGCGGCTGATACCGTCACCGCACTGCGGGCAGCCATCGACGGCGTGAAGTCAGTCACCAATCCTGCCCCCTTCGGTGGCGGCACAGAGGCCGAAAGCGACGACTCCTTCAGAAACCGCATCTTTGACAAAATCAGGCGGCCCATCACCAGTGGGAACAGGAACCATTTCATCTACTGGGCGAAGCAGGTGTCCGGCGTGGGCGGGGCCAAGTGCCTGGGCGCGGAGGTGTGCGGGCCGGGGAAGGTTCGGGTGGTCATTCTCTCTGACAAGTACGGCGCGCCGGACGAGGTAATCCTGGGAAACGTAAAAGCTCACATCGAGGAGGAGCGGCAAGTCGGGGCCGACGTGACGGTGGCCGCAGCCACCCCGAAACCCGCCAGCGTGGTGGTCACGGTCAAGGTGGCCAGCGGATACAACCTGGCCGACATCCGGCAGAATGTTCAGACGGTGCTTCAGGCGTATATTGACAACGTAAACCGGGAGGACTTCAACACAGCCCCCTTCAGGAATGACCAAGGCAGGGAAAGCACCATCAGCTATTACCGCATCGGCGACCTTATTTTTGGCATCGACGGCGTGGCCGACATCATCAGCTACACCCTGAACGGCGGCATTACCTCCCTGGCTTCCGGCTATGAGGAATACTTCACGCTGCAGGAGGTGAACGTCAGTGGCGATCAATGACAGGTTCATGCTCCCGAAGCGGGTGCGGACAATGGAGCAGATGGCCGACCTGCTGGAAGCCGAGCAGACCGAACTGACGCAAACGCAGCGTGTTATTGCGGCGCTGGAAAACCAGCTGACCATCAGCACCAGCACTTTCCTGCTTCCCCGGCATGAGCGGATATTCGCCACCCCCATCAACACCGAGGAAAGCCTGGAGGTTCGGCGGGCCAGGGTGCTTGCCAAACTGAACACGAGAGGCACCACGACGGTGAAAGCCATTAAAGAGATGGTGCAGATCGTAACGGGCCGGGCCGGGGATGTGGTGGAGCACTTCGAGCAGTATTCTTTCTCTGTCATCGTCCACCTGCTCTTTCCCGACGCAACCGCAGACCTGCAGGAACTGATCAACCAGATCGACGAAATCAAACCCGCCCACCTGGTCTTTGATACGGTGGGCGCTGTTCAGCCCGTGGTGCTGCAGAACGAGAACCAGCTGACCTTTTATCGAATGGCGCTCCGGCTTCGGGTGAACAACTTCGGCGAGGGCAGCGTCTACCTGGACGGGCGGCAGAGTCTTGACGGCACCTGGCTATTGACGCAGCTTTTCACCAAGGGTATCAGCTTCCAGCGGTTCACGGCAACCGCCTGGGCAAGGAACCCCTCCAGCCAGGCCCATTCCCTTACGGCACGCCTGGGGGTGCATACGGGGCAGCTGATCCGCTGCAGGGGCCTTCAGGTGTTCGGCTATGGAGTCAACAACCTGGGTGTGGCTGAAATCCTGCTCGACGGCAAGCTGCCCCTGGACGGCTCGTGGAAGCTGGCGCAGACTTACAGCAAGG
>ERZ1106941.2152-NODE-2152-length-15815-cov-2.864784_pt1 | contig 15815 bp, 17 predicted proteins | sample MGYA00403670_ERZ1106941 | MGnify/ENA primary metagenome ERZ1106941 (study PRJEB35170, sample SAMEA104062400) | human gut metagenome | biome: human gut; feature: human-associated habitat; material: faeces | place: Denmark | collected 2012-06-04 ...
AAACTAACCAAAATTAATCAGTTGTATAAGGCATAATTGCTACGTGACGTGCACGCTTAACTGCAACTGTTAACGCACGCTGATGCTTTGCACAGTTACCTGTAATTCTTCTTGGAAGAATCTTGCCTCTCTCGGAGACATATCTCTTTAACTTATTTACATCCTTGTAGTCGATATAATCATGCTCTTTGTCTGCACAGAAAGCACAAACTTTTTTTCTTCTACGCATTGGTCTTCTTCTTGAAGCATTGTTATCGCCTTTATTGTATGCCATTACGAAACCTCCTTAATAATTTGTGTCTATCAGTCCATCACACCTTGAATGGTAATTCCTCTTCAATGGCATCCGGAATATTCATAAATCCGTCGCCTGCAGCCTGTGTCGGCTCTGGTCTGGATGGCGCTGCCTGCTGATAACCGCCGGCATTATTTGCAGATGCTGCTTTGCTCTCCGCAAATTCCTGATTTTCCACTACAACATCTGTAGTATAGACACGTTGTCCATCTTTGTTGGTATAGCTTCCTGTCTGAATGCGACCCTCAGCTATGATCTTAGTGCCCTGATGAAGATAATTCTCTGCAAACTCAGCCCCTCTGCCAAAAACCACACAGTTAATGAAATCTGCAGTCTGCTCATCTCCCTGGCGTTTAAAACGACGGTCTACCGCAAGTGTATATCTTGCAACCGCTGTCTGATTCTCTCCTGAAGAATAACGAACTTCAGGATCTCTGGTCAATCTACCACATAAAATAACCTTATTCATGAAGGAAACACCTTCCTTTCTTATGCTTCCTGTCTAACGCATAAGTATCTCAGAACATTGTCCATGATTCGAACAACCTGCTCCAACTCGCCCGGAACAGTTGCCTCGCCATCAAACTTGATGAAGTAGTAGTAGCCCTCTTTCATGTGCTGAATCTCGTAAGCAAGTTTCTTCTTGCCCCACTCTTCAACCTCTGTGATAGTACCGCCGAATTTGGTTACATAATCCTTTGCCTTCTCGACAGTTGCTACTCTTGCATCTTCCTCGATCTTAGCATCGACAACTAACGCTAACTCATATTTGTTCATAGTCGTCTGTACCTCCTTTTGGTCTCTGGCTCTTTCCCGGCTGCGATTCTGTGACTTTCGGAATCGGTGTCTTTCAAAACACATGCCCCACTGGAAAGAACAAGGAAAAATTAACATGTCACATTTCTCTATTATAGCAGAACTTTACAACCTCTGCAACAACTTTTTTCTGCTTATTGGCCACTCCGGGATACAAATCCTCGGAACGCCTTTTCTACCTGCTTCCGCGGAAGCATTATCTGGTGGCCGCATCCGGTGCAGCGAATGCGGATATCCATCCCTACACGTCTAAGCTCCCACGCATTTGTTCCGCACGGATGTGATTTCTTCATTTTGATAACATCGCCTACTTTTAAATCCATCCATTCCCTCCTTATAGTCACATCGACAAGCACTATGATCTTTTAACCGGCATCGGACAAGATCGACAGCCACCATCATCTTTTATCCGGCATCCGGCGCATTCCCATCACAAAATCCTAATTTTCTGCCTGCATATCTATATTTTGAATTTCTCGCATCCAGCTATAGAACATTGTCGTATTTTTTGTCATAGACTTCGAACGGATACGGCTGCTGCTATATAACATTGTCGTACTCTTTTGGTGAACAGGCACTTCCACTATCATCGCATAAATCTCGTCAAACGCTTTTTGTGTCCATTTTTTCTGCTTTTCCTTGTTTATGGTTTGATCGGACTTGTTGATCGCTTTCATCAGCTCTGCATTTTCCAAAAATGCAAATCTCTCTGCAAGATCCGGATTGCTGCTCATCTCTTCCTCGGCGTACCACAATGCTATTGAGGATTTCTTGGCAAATACATTTCCGCGGCGAAGATTTGCGACTTTCTTATTCAGTTTATCTACTGTTGTAGTATGAATTTGTATTGTAATGCCAATCCCTTGCAGATCACTCGCAACCGCCGTGGCCAGCTGATATCCGACTGTATCCGTTCCACCGGCTAATTCCATTGAAAACAACGTCTTTGCACCCGCAGGAGCTGCAGTTACTTTGCCATCCTCTACTGTATATCCCGCTTTTTCCAACCATTTAAGTGCAGTCTGCTGTGCCTCTTCCCGCTTTTGATCAACCGCATCATCTGTCTTATAGATCTGCTCTTTGCCATCCGGCGTCTCTGCATAGCAAAGTTTATCCTCATTTGGCTGCTCCGGAGACAACCACGAATCCTTTGCCGCCTGTGCATTTACACTGGTAAGTTTTGCACCTTCTGTTTCCATCTGCACTCCCCGACATGCGCTAACTACCATGGCGATCGCATGCCGTAAAGCCGCTGATTGCTCACTAAACGGCTCATTATTTATGCATACCCGGTATGGATTGAGACCCCAATATGCATATGATGCATTGGCACTTTGACAGGTGTTGATCTCATCGCCGGACATTTTCCCATTTCCGTTGATTTCACCAATTGCCTCAAGGTCAGACTGAGTCAAAGCCAAAGATGCCACATCTACTGTTTGTCCTTTCATCTCCTCGGCAAGTTTCGCTCCGGTCAGATCCTCATCCTTAAACAATTTTGTGAGATCCTTTAGCTGCACGTACGTGATTTTTGGGCAGCCTTGATAATACAGCTCATTCGCCATGAAATATGCAATTCCACTGTCATATTTCACAAATCGATACGCTCCGGCTCCAACCGGTGAACTCTTATTAGCGCGAATTGCAGAGAGATCTCCTCTCTTAAATCCAAACTTATTTGCGTTATAACTATATTTTGTTGTATCTCCATAATAATGCAGCGGGCAGATCGGAATCTGCAGCTTTTCCTCAAATCTGCTGTCATAGCCTGTTGTATAAATACGCAATTCGTAATCATTAAGGCGTTTGATTCCTTCGATACTGTTTACCCTCGTTTTTTTCTTCGCCTGCTTCGCCATCAAATAACGCGCCTGCCTTTCGAGCGCACTTTCATACCCGCTCTCATCACTGCTATGCTTCTGCATCCATTTCTGCAGTGCTGCCGGCTTCTTACGAATATACTTTTTCACCTGCTTGTCCGTATACGATTCTGCCTGAGCATTATTTGCCTGATAATTCAGCAACCCACGGATATTACTGCTTTTTAGCTGCACATTGCCGTCATAATCATTGTCACAAAATGCATAAAGCGAAAAAATCACATCGTCAATAGTGATCGGCTGTCCGTCACTAAACAGAAGATCATCTCGGATCGTAATACGATATACCGTATAGTTCGCTTTGGTACGTCGTGCCTTTTTAATATCCGCAATTCCATAATACGTATAGTTCTCATCGTTGTATTCACGAAGCTCTCCATCAATCCCCTTTTCCACCAGCCGACCGGCGCGATCCGTGTCAAACAGTTTGGTCTGCGTCAAATTCATGACCTGTTCATCAGACGCAGCCTGTGCCAAAAACGGATTGAAATTTTTATCAAGTCTGCCACAGCCAATGATCAGCGGAACCTCTGACTGCTGCTTACCTTTTCCTTCTGCCTTAGCAGTACCGTTCTTAACTTCTGCTGTTGACTGCACATATGGTTTCTTCGCTTTTTTCTGCTTGCCACAGCCGGTCACCCCAAATACCATGGATGCCGCCAATAACGCAGCTAAACATTTTTTTCCTATATTAATCATGCTTGTCCTCCATTTACTCTTACCTCGGATCCTCACTACTTAACTCAAACTTCTGTCGTTTGAACAGATAATTTTGCATTGACATATTACCATTATATTTCCAAGGTGTCAAAAGAGCGCCTGATGTCTTGCGTGGAAAACTCTTTACAGAACTTTATTCGGCTTTGGATAGCTTTATTTGACGTTGCAGGGCTTGATTTGGCTTCGTGGATTTGGCAGGGGATCGTCACTACCCGATATAATGAAAAAAGCAACCCTTTCGGATTGCTTCTCTTCACGCACTGTATGTTTCAATCTGCTCCCACCCAGTACAACGAATAATATAGACTATCCGTTGTGTTAATACTTATGTACTCCTACCACCTTATGTATACATGCGCTCATATATACCGGGCATACGCAGCGACAGCCCTCACCTTTTTTGTCTGCCTCCTGCATATGGACCGATTTTGAAAATGTCTTCTGTAGTCATTTCCAATGTAGTTCAATGAATAATCTGCGATAATTGCTCAATCGCATTTTTATTCTTACTAAAACATTTTCGTAAACCTATAATAACATATTTTATCAAAAAAGGCAATAAAATTTTACATTTTATTGCCTTTTTTTACATATTATTTCCGTATTTTTCTGCAGTATTTTGACAAATAGTCACTGACAGATCATACCATGTCAATAAAGTCAATTACCATATTTGGATAGTAAACAGCCTTACCTGCACTCTCTGTGTAGACGCTTGCTCCGATACCACAGAGTCCATAATCTGTGCTGATCAGCGTATCGCGTGAACATTCGCTCTCGATAACACTATTGGCAAATCCGATGGCATCCATATTGCCGATCAAAATGCGCTCGCCACAATTATTGAATGATAGTCCTGCGTTCTCCAATGCTTCCTTGCTCAGTGCTAATTCCCTTTTAGCATTATCCGCCCTATCGATACATCTTTTTGCGATCTCTTTGCTATACGCACGCGCCACATTGGAAACCTTTGTGTTTTTGCGTAACGCTTTGTCATCCGCATCACGCACTCCGGTGTTGACCAAATATGCATTTAAGATTTCGAAGGTCTCTGTTTCCATTTCTGTCAACACATCTGCAGAATAATTCATTGGCAGCGTTGTCTCTGTACACTGCGTCATATCTGCGATCGAATATGCATTGTTGAAGATCTGAATGCTGTATACCTCCTTGTCAGCTCCATAAGCGTCCACAAATGCAATGATCGTTGCATTATCGACATCCTTACTGTATGCTGCCGCATTGCCGGCTGTTGTTTTGTACCAGTTTACATCAACCCAGCCATTAGAAACCAACGTAGCTGCAGATGTTCCATAAGACACTGCTCCATCAAAATTCATTGATGACGCATTACCGCTAATACCAACTACAATATCATCTTTCAGGTAGATCAAAATATATGTTCTGTATTTATCATTTATGTTCTTGCCATTACCACCAGCACGGAATGCAATAACATCAAAGCCCTGTGGCGATTTTGCGGTACGTTTAACATCTGTTTTTAATGATCCAAGTACCGTGTTTACTTCATCTCTGGTCAATCCCAAAGCAAGTTGGTAACCAGCAATCGTAAACGCTTTTTTTCCATTCAGGTTAACATTTTGTCCTGCATTCCCGGATGGTGTTGCTGTCGGTTTTGCCGTTGGCGTTGCTGTCGGTTTTACCGTTGGCGTTGCTGTTGGTTTTACCGTTGGTGTCGCGGTCGGTTTTGCCGTTGGCGTTGCTGTCGGTTTTACCGTTGGTGTTGCTGTCGGTTTTACCGTTGGTGTCGCTGTCGGTTTTACCGTTGGTGTCGCTGTCGGTTTTACCGTTGGTGTCGCTGTTGGTTTTACCGTCGGTTTTACTGTTGGCGTTGCGGTCGGTGTGGCACTTGGTTGCGGTGCTGCACTTGGTGTTGGTGCCGGTGTCACTGTCGGACTTGCACTTGGCTTCGCCGTCTGCGTTGGCGTTGCCGTTGGCGTTGCGGTCGGTGTGGCACTTGGCTTCGCCGTCTGCGTTGGTGTTGCCGTCGGTTTTGTTGTCGGTGCAGTGCTTGGACTCGCTGTTGGCTTCACTATTGGTGCGGCACTCGGGCTCGGAGTTGTTGTCCGTGCAGGTGTCGGCAATGGCGCTGCACTTGGCATTTTCGTTGGCAGTGCTGTCGGTGCAGTGCTTGGACTCGCTGTCGGTTTTGTTGTCGGTGCGCTGCTTGGACTCGCTGTCGGTTTTGTTGTCGGTGCGCTGCTTGGACTCGCCGTTGGCGTTGCAGTCGGCGCTGTCGTTGGTTTCACTGTCGGCACCATCGTTGGTTTCACCGTTGGAGCTATAGTCGGTTTTGCCGTCACATCCATAGTCGGACTAACATTGGTCGTCTCTGATGGTTGTACTATTGCGGTTGGCTTCGGTGTCACTACCCGCACCGGAGTGGCAACAGGCATTGGTTTTGGTCTCCTAATAACTATCTTTTTCGGCAATACTCGAACGTGACAAACCAATTTCTTTTTGCCTACTTTTGCAACAATTTTTGTTATTCCTATCTTTTTCGCCCTTACCAGTCCTTTTTTACTGACTTTACCTTCTGCTTTTTCTTTAAATTTTTCACTTTGAGCTGTTTTTTGGCCCCAGCGCGCAAAGTTATCGTTTTTTTGTTGAGCTTTGGCGCCTTTGCTGCCTCGGCGAGCATAACCGATGATGTGGAAGTTACCACTAATGCCGCCGCCAGCACGCCGCACCAAGCTCTTGTGCATGATTTCTTTTTCACTTCTTTCTCCTTCCTCCAACTATCTGTCAACAGTTACATTTAATACCTCACTCTTCTTTAATAATATCCGCAAAAGTCGCCCCGGATGCCTTCGCTAAATCCTCCGGCTGCAGAAGAATTTGTACGCCTCTTCTTCCTCCGCTCACAGCAATCTTGTCCTGCTGTTTTGCACTCTCATGAATCACTGTTGTATACTGCTTTTTCATACCGATCGGAGTACATCCTCCGCGAATATAACCGGTCACTTTGTTGATCTCTTTGACCGGCACCATTTCCACATGCTTTTCACCAACTGCACGTGCCGCCTTTTTCATATCAAGCTCACGATGCACCGGTATTGCATATACATAATAGTTGCCGCTCTTGCCCAATGTAACTAAAGTCTTAAATGTCATTTCGTAATCCTGCCCAAGTTTGTCAGCGACATCCATTCCGTCAACAAATTCTTCACATTCATAATTCATCAACTCATACGGAATCTTTTGCCGATCCAACATTCTCATCGCATTGGTTTTTACTTCTTTACCCATGATGTCATCCTCTTTTACTTAAATTAATTTTACCTTATCGATAAGATCAATAACAAGGTTTGGATAATACACTGTTCCGTCATTATATGCACCGGCGCCCAGGCCCATAACAGCGTAATCTCCACTCCATAATAATGCTCTGGCACCACTGCTCTCGATCATACTGTTAGCAAATCCGATAGCATCCATGTTGCCGATCAAAACACGCTCTCCCCATGCGCCAGGTGCTATCCCTGCGGCACGGATCGACGATCTAATATCACTACTGGATCTTGAGGCATCACTTGCATCAATAATTCCTGCTGAAACAATCTCGCTGCTATAAGATTTGGCTGCTGCGCTAAGCTTCGTATTAATACGGAATGCGCTTTGTCCCTGATTTACCAAATATGCATTCAAAAGTTCTCCGCTTTCGGTTGCCATTGCGGTCTGCACCTCTGCCGGATATTTTAACTGCAATGTCGTTTCACTGACCTTTGTCATATCATCCACCAAAAAGCTGTCGCTAAATGCCTGAATACAATATACCTGGTTGCTTCCGAGTGCATCCACAAATGCGATAACTTCCGTTCCCTTGATCGTCTTTGTATATGCACCGGCTGCACTGCCTGCCAAATACCAGTCAACGCTGGTCCAGCCATTCGATGCTAATGTACTCGCCGGCGTTCCATAAGATACCTCGCCTGCATAAGACATTCCCGGTGCAATTGCTGTAATTCCGATCACTTCATTATCCTGCAAATATGCCAAAATATAAGTGCTATATTTCTGATCATATTGGTTGCCGCTCAGGCTGGAATTATTGCCATTCTCACGAAATGCGATCACATCAAATCCCTGTGGAGATTTTTCTTCACGTTTCACGTCAGTTGACTTACTTGCCAGTGCATTATTAAACGCTGTCTTTGTCATTCCAACCGAAAGCTGTCTGTTGCCTACCGTCAGTCCTGATGAACTTGGTGCTGCTGTTGGCGTCACTGACGGTGTTTTACTTGGTGCTGCTGTTGGCGTCACTGACGGCGTTTTGCTTGGTGCTACTGTTGGCGTCACTGACGGCGTTTTGCTTGGAGCTGACGTTGGGGTACCGGTTGGCGCATTCGTTGGTGCCGGCGTTGGAGTACTGGTAGTGCCACTCGTTGGTGCCGGCGTCGGAGTACTGGTAGTACCACTCGTTGGTGTCGCACTTGGTGCTGCACTTGCAGATGGCTCCGGTGTCTTCTGTGCCGCTCCCTGTACTATGATCTTATCCGAATTCAAATAATATACGGTTTCTGTCATATTATCAACCAAACGCACATAAATCGTATTTACCGTACCTGTCTGCAAAGTAAAAGACTGATCATTTCTAGGATGATTTTGCCAAAAACCTTGTCCAAACTCTTCTCCTTCGTGACTTTTCAGTTCATCCAAAGACACCTCTCTACCGTAAGTATTCGTATAATACAAAGAGCCGTCAAAAATATCTGTGTAACCAATTCGGATTGTTGCCGCTTCGGTTACTGTTACATCCTTCAACGGTCTGTGGTATGCATTCCACGTCGTTGCCACATTATCATTCAAAATGATCTTCGCTGTCGTTGGGTCTCCCTCTTCCGAAGGTTGCGTTGTCTGCGAAGGATTGTCGGATACCTGTGGATTCTTGCTTGGTAAAGTTCCCGGATTAGCAGTTACTTTCGCCGTAGCTTTTGGCTTAGCAGTTACTTTTGCCACAGCTTTTGGCTTAGACGTAACTTTCGCCTTTTTCTTTGCCTTGACAACACCTTTTTTCGTAACGGTCGCTACCTTCTTTTTATTGCTGGACCATTTTACTTTTTTCTTGTTGTTCTTTAGCTTTAACGTAGTCTTTTTACCAACTTTTAAAACAACTTTCGTTTTGTTTAGCTTCACCTTCTTCTTGGCGGCAGCCGCAGCATCCATGCTCTGTGGCATTATCATTGCGGCAGCTAGTGCTAATGCTAATACACGCGCCCATGGCTGTCTTCTTTTTTTCATACGCTCCTCTTTTCCATGCCGATTGTACGACATTAATTTTCATTTCTATGTTACCTTTTATTATATGATATTCTTCTCTATTTCTCAACCGTTTTCGTACAGTATTTATGCGGTTTGTACGAATTTACATCTGACACATTTCTGCCATTTTTGGGACCCCATTGATAAGCAGCTCTAACTTCCGGTATGGAAAGTTTCCTATAATGCAAAAAACAGTTTTGATATTCTCGAATGAGAATACCAAAACTGCTTATCGTATTTACCTATTCTGCGTTCACTATGCATTGTTCAGGCACGAGCATTGCATCGCACTGTATTATTTACCTAGCGTGCTGACAAGATTAATTCTCGTCAGTGCCTTTTTAAGTGCTAATTCTGCGCGTACCATGTCTACCTGCTTCTCACCGCTTCCGATACGACGTTCTGCGCGGAGCTTTGCCTCTTCTGCTCGGTGCACATCGATCTCATCCGGCCACTCACAGGCTTCCGCGAGCACCGTAACCTTATTGCCGCGAATTTCCACAAATCCATCCAGCAAAGCCGCCTCACGTACTTTGCCTTCCTGATGGATCTTGACAACACCCGGTTCAACAATTGCCGTAAGTGGGATATGTCCCGCCAGCACACCGATCTCACCTTCTGTTGTCCGCATTTCAACCATGTCCACTTCCTCGTCAAAAAAGATTCGGGTCGGAGATATGATCTGCAAAGTAAATGTTTTGTCTGCCATATGACCCTCCTTTCTTATTTGGAAGCCATTCTGGCCACTACCTCGTCAATATTTCCGGCATTCAAGAAATAGCTCTCCGGAATATCATCGTGCTTACCATCCAAAATCTCTTGGAATCCACGAATCGTCTCACTAACCGGTACGTACTGTCCCGGCAGGCCTGTAAACTGCTCTGCTACATGGAACGGCTGGGATAAGAAACGCTGTATCTTTCTTGCGCGGCCGACGGTCAGCTTATCTTCCTCAGACAACTCGTCCATACCCAGAATTGCAATGATATCCTGCAATTCCTTGTATTTCTGCAAAATCTCCTGCACGCCACGAGCCACTTTATAGTGTTCCTCACCGACAATATGCGGATCGAGGATACGTGATGTTGACTCCAACGGATCTACTGCCGGATAAATACCAAGCTCGGAAATCGCACGCGAAAGTACAGTTGTTGCGTCCAAATGTGCGAATGTATTTGCCGGAGCCGGATCGGTCAAATCGTCCGCCGGCACATAAACCGCCTGTACTGATGTGATAGATCCTGTTTTCGTTGAGGTGATCCTCTCCTGCAATGCACCCATCTCCGTCTGCAGCGTTGGCTGATAACCTACGGCACTTGGCATACGTCCAAGCAACGCAGATACCTCTGATCCGGCCTGTGTGAAACGGAAAATATTATCAATAAACAATAAGACATCTTTTCCGGAACGATCACGGAAATTCTCTGCCATGGTAAGTCCTGTAAGACCTACTCGCATACGCGCTCCAGGTGGCTCGTTCATCTGACCGAATACCATCGTCGTTTTATCAATAACACCCGACTCGATCATTTCATAATACAAGTCATTTCCTTCACGAGTACGCTCACCTACACCGGTAAATACGGAATATCCACCGTGCTCCTGCGCGATATTTGTGATCAACTCCTGGATCAATACGGTTTTACCTACTCCGGCGCCACCGAACAAACCAATCTTACCACCTTTCTGGTAAGGGCAAAGCAGATCAACGACCTTGATTCCGGTTTCCAAAATCTCTGTTTCTGTCGACTGCTCATCGAATGCCGGCGCTTTTCTGTGGATCGGGTCATATCTCACCCCTTCCGGTGCCGGTTTTTCATCAATTGGCTCACCTAACACATTAAAGATACGTCCCAATGTAGCTTCGCCTACCGGTACAGAAATCGGTGCGCCCGTTGCATGTGCTTCCATACCGCGAACCAAACCGTCGGTTGGTCCCATGGCAATACAACGAACTGTGTCATCACCCAAATGCTGTGCCACTTCCACTACGAGCTTTCCACCATCTTTCAACGGAACATTGATTGCCTCGTTAATCTCCGGCAGTTTGCCCTCTGGGAATTTAATATCGATAACGGCACTGACGATCTGCGTCAGCTTACCAACATTTAATTCTGCCATTTAATTTCTCCTTTTTATTTTGCTATGAAATCGCGGATGCTCCTGCGATAATCTCCGTCAATTCCTGTGTAATAGATGCCTGACGGGCTCTATTATATTTTAGCGACAAGTCACTGATCATCTCTTCCGCATTACTCGTTGCCGAATCCATTGCCTGCATACGTGCACCGTTTTCACTGGCATGTGACTCCACAAGTCCGCCAAAGATCAGGCTGTTCACGTACTTTGGAATAATCGCATTTAATGCTTCTTCCGGTGCCGGCTCATAATTCATCAACGTGATGCGATCGATCGGGTTCTCTTCTACGTCCTCCGCATCTGCTGTAATATCGGATGCGTTGATCGGAAGCAGTTTCATCATCGTAGGGATCTGTACCATCGTGTTCTTAAAGATCGTATAGATCAGATAAATCTCTCCGATCTCCCCCATCGTAAACTTGCTCAAAACTTCTTTGCCAATCTCCGATGCATCTGCATATAATGGTTCGTTGATCGCCTCCGAATAATCTCCGGCTATGGTGTAACCCTCACGCTCCACGCTGTCACGACCCTTTGTACCAACTGCATAGACCACTGTGTTTTCCGTAGTAAAACGTTCGTCTTTCGTCAACAGTTTCACTGCATTCGAGTTGTAACCACCTGCCAATCCACGGTTCGATGTGATCAGGATCACTGCTTTTTTGTCAGACCGGCTTTTTTGCAAAAACGGATGGGACATTTCCCCGGACTTGGCGATCATCGCTGCCACAGCCTCATACATCGCATCAAAATAAGGTTTTGATACTTCTGCACCGACTTTTGCTTTCTGCAGCTTGACAGAGGAAACAAGTTTCATCGCTTTGGTAATCTGTCCGGTACTTTGGACACTTTCTTTACGCCGTTTGATATCTCTCATTGACGCCATTGTCTCTTACCTCCCCTCGAAACTATTTTTCAAACTCTGCTTTAAACTCCTCGATTGCCTGGATCAGTTTCTTCTCTGTGTCTTCCTTGATCTCTTTGTCCTCGCGAATGGAAGCAGGGACTTCCGGATATTTCGTATCGATATACTCAAACAATCCTTTTTCAAAGTCCATAATGTCATCTACTTCTACATCGATCAAGTACTTCTTGGTCGCCGCATAGATAATGATAACCTGATTTTCAACCGGCATCGGCTTGTACTGATCCTGTTTCAGGATCTCACGAATACGCTCGCCCTGTGCCAACTGCTCCTTCGTCTCAGGATCGAGATCCGAACTAAACTGTGAAAATGCCGCCAGCTCACGATACTGCGCAAGCTCGATACGGATCGGTCCGGAAATCTTCTTCATCGCTTTGATCTGTGCAGAACCTCCTACACGAGATACTGACAAACCGGCATTGACTGCAGGTCGGAAACCAGCATTAAACATCTCTGTTTCCAAATAGATCTGTCCATCTGTGATAGAAATAACATTTGTTGGAATATAAGCGGATACATCGCCTGCCTGCGTCTCAATGATCGGCAATGCCGTCAATGAACCACCGCCCAGCTTATCTGACAATCTCGCTGCACGCTCCAACAATCTGGAATGCAGATAGAATACATCTCCAGGGAATGCCTCACGTCCTGGCGGACGCTTAAGCAGCAAGGAAAGTGTACGATATGCCGCAGCATGTTTGGTTAAGTCATCATACACAACCAATACATCTTCGCCGTTCTCCATCCATTCCTCACCAATTGCACATCCGGAATATGGTGCAATATACTGAAGCGGTGCTAACTCACTCGCTGTTGCTGCAACAATCGTGGTATAATCCATCGCTCCATATTCTTCTAATTTTTTCACAAGGTTGGCAATCGTTGACGCTTTCTGTCCGATCGCTACGTAAATACATTTTACGCCCTGTCCTTTCTGATTAATGATCGTGTCGATCGCGATCGCGGTTTTACCGGTCTGGCGGTCACCAATGATCAACTCACGCTGTCCTCTTCCGATCGGTACCATGGAGTCAATCGCCTTAATACCTGTCTGAAGCGGTGTGTCTACGGATTTACGTGCGATAACACCGGATGCCACACGCTCGATCTGTCTGGACTTATCGGTTTTGATCGGTCCTTTGCCATCAATCGGCTGTCCCAGCGCATTCACTACACGTCCGAGCATGGCATCTCCAACCGGCACCTCAACAACATGACCTGTCGTCTTTACGGTGTCGCCTTCATTGATGTTTTTATGATCACCCAAAAGAACCGCACCTACGTTATCTTCTTCCAAGTTCAATACCATGCCATATATCTCATTAGGAAATTCCAACAGTTCACCCTGCATCGCTTTCTCTAAGCCATGAATACGGGCAATTCCGTCGGCAACCTGTATTACAGCACCTATATCTGCTACTTCAAATTTGGTACTGTAGTTTTTAATCTGCTCTTTAATGACTGAGCTGATTTCCTCAGGTCTCAAATTCATGATACACTCGCACCTTCTTTCTGTTTATTCTAATTCGTCAACTGAACCTGCGACAACTCTTTTGCCATTCGATTCAGCTTTGATCTGATACTGCTGTCTACCACTCTGTCTCCGATACGGATCACCACGCCACCGATCAGGGATGCATCCACAGAATAGTTCATGATGAACTCCACATAAGATGTCGTGTTCAATAATTTCTGCACGATCTCCTGCTTCTCATCCTTAGACAGTTCGACAGCCGATATCACATATGCCACGCCGATCTTTTTGTATTCACGAACCTTATCAATGAAATACGTCAAAATCTTTTCGATTTCCGAAAAACGTCCTTTTTCAACGATAGTGACCATGAATCCTGTCAGCGTATCGGATGCTTTGCCAGCAAACACCTGCTCTACCAGTGAGACTTTCTGCTCAACCGGAAGCTTTGGATGTGTCAGCAGCTTGATGTACTGCTCATTCGCTTCGATCACATCAAGCACGATCTGCACTTCCTCCAGAGTGGAATCAATCGTTCCCTCTTCCACGGCAACCTCAAACAAGGCTTCGCCGTATGTCTTTGATACTAACTTAGCCATGTCTCATCACCCATCTCTTCCAAAGTGTCTGCAAGCAACTGTGACTGTTTGCTTTCGTCCAAAGAAGATGCAACGATTTTACCAGCCATTGCCGTTGCGACATTAATGATTTCCTGTTTCATTTCATCCTTGACCTTGCTCTTCTCCAGTTCAACTTCTCGATTTGCACGGGCAACGATCTGTGCGGCTTCTTCCCTCGCTTCTTCTAACATGACACTTTCTTTCTTGAGTGCCTTTTTACGCGCTTCGCTCAGGATCTCATCCGTCTCTTTTTGCACATTTTTTATTTTTTCATCATATTCTGCTTTGAATTGAATTGCATCCTGCTTCTCGCGCGCTGCCGTTTCCATCTGCTCACGAATGCCTTCCTGCCGCTTCTCCATCAGATTTCTCGCCGGATTAAACAACAGATAGGACAGAAGCAAAAATACAAAAAACATTGCTAATATGGTAATCGCTGAGTCTACTAATAACTGTGGATCTAAACCAAAAATATAATCGCCCAGTCCACTGCTCAGTGCAACCTGAATTACTCCGCTCACGTTAGTGCCTCCTTTCCGCTAGAGTCTTCCACCAAATGCTTACGCCATCTTCCGGTCATTTTTCCATTGAAAAATAGTACCGGCTGCCGGCACTTGCATTGATTAATGAAGCTTTGCGTAAAGTGGGTTCGCGGATAACAGGATCAAAGCAACTACCAGACCATACAAACCTGTTGTCTCTGCTACTGCCTGTCCAAGAAGCATTGTTGACATAACGTCACCTTTCGCACCCGGATTACGTCCTACTGCAGAAGCACCGTAACCGGCAGCAATACCCTGTCCTACACCAGGTCCGATACCGGCAATAACCGCAAGACCTGCACCAATAGCAGAACCCATCAAAACCAATCCATCGTTATCAATATTCATAATAATCCTCCATTTCTAAAGTGCTTATCCGCACTTCTTCACTTTTTTGTTTATGCCTGATCCCCAATCGCATCCGAGACAAAGCACATTGTCAACATACAAAATACATACGTCTGAATTGCACCGGAAAATACATCCAAATAAATGTGCAATGCAGCCGGCCAGATTAATGTCAAAACCTTTGGCAATAATCCGTAGATCAATCCCGTCATAACCGTTCCGGATAAAATATTACCGAACAAACGGAGAGACATAGAAACCGGTGTAGAAAATTCACTGATCAAGTTCATTGGAAAGAACAGAAAGATCGGTTCAAACAATCCCTTAATCTTACCGAATTTCTGGTACTTAAAACCGTTGTATTGAATCATCACCCAAGTAATGATCGCCAACGGAAATGTGACACCGTAATCTGCTGTCGGCGGTCGTAGCCCTAGCAAACCGGACAAGTTGCACGCCAAAATAAATAAAAACAAAGCGCTGACATAGTTACGAAACTTTGGTGCCTTACTCTCTCCCATGGAGCCCGCCACCATACCATCCAGCGATTCTACGATCAGCTCGACCACATTTAGAAACGGTCCCGGCACCTGATCCGGAGTCGCCTTACGAATCGCACGATTTGCAAAAACAGCAAAAATAAGCAGTGCAGCGATTACAATGATCATGGATATATGCGTCGTAGTCAGATACACATCTGAACCGAAAAACTTGAATTTCGTATATCCATGGATAAAAAAGGCTACCTTCTTCTCATTTCCCTTTGCCAAAAA
>ERZ1106941.2177-NODE-2177-length-15631-cov-13.665575_pt1 | contig 15631 bp, 12 predicted proteins | sample MGYA00403670_ERZ1106941 | MGnify/ENA primary metagenome ERZ1106941 (study PRJEB35170, sample SAMEA104062400) | human gut metagenome | biome: human gut; feature: human-associated habitat; material: faeces | place: Denmark | collected 2012-06-04 ...
ATCTCGTTTACACGTATCTTCCGACTTCGGCGGATAAAACGTATTTTCTCCCGCCGACTCTTACAAACGGAAATGTTCACGGCATCATCGTTCTGAATGTGTACAACGAGCGTCTTCTGCGCCTGCTCGCAGAGACACAGATTCCGAAAGTGTTCCTGGACACTTCCTCTCTTGTTGCCCCGGATGAGCTGAACGGCGACCTGCTTCTCATGGAGAGCCGCACCAGTGTCCGCCGCATCACCTGCCATCTGCTCGAGCAGGGACGCACCCTTCCGGGCTTCATCGGTGATATCAGCTACGCACAGTCCAACCGCGAACGATATGAAGGTTTCTGCCAGGCTCTGGCGGATGCCGGTAAAAAGGTGGATTCTTCTCTCTGCCTGACGACACCGCTCGGCATCGATACGTACCGTGAAGAAATCGATACCTTCCTTTCTTCCCTGTCCCGCATGCCGGACGCTTTCGTCTGCGCCAGCGACTACGTTGCCTGCATTCTGATGCAGCTTCTCGAAAAACGGGGCTTACGCGTACCGGAGGACGTTGCAGTATCCGGCTTCGACAACAATACAGAGGATCTTCTGGCAGAACATCTGACGACCGTTCAGGTCTTCAACGAAGAACTCGGCGCACGTCTGGCACTCCAGATTCTGTACCGGATCAAATATCCGAACACGCCGCATGAAATTACGTATCTCGGCACCAACGTGCTGTACCGCGATTCCACCGGTGACTGATTTTATTTTTCATCTGTTTTCAAAAAAGACACCGTCTTCCCTTCCGGGACACGGTGTCTTTTTCTGTTGCTCGGCATATCAACAATTGGTCCAGTGGACCAATTGTGATTTCTATATTTTATTTCTGTTTTCTTACTTCGCGGTGCGGATGCGGATCGTACGGATCTCATACGGCTTGATCGTAAGCTCAATCTCGTTCTCCTTCACACCAAGCGCGCCCTCGATCGGGTTCTCGAGAAGGTCGGTCTCCTCAGCGGATGCAATTGCCTCTGCGCAGTGCAGGGTCACTTTCGTTCTTGCATTCTCCACCTCGTACAGACGAACGATTACGCCGTCGCCGTCCTCTGCCTTCTTCACAGTCTCAAGCACTACGTCGCGTTTGTCTACAGACAGGAATTCCATGCGGTCTTTCTCTGCTGCACCTGCAACTGCTTTTGCCGGTACGTTCAGGTTCAGAGCTTCCTGCTCGGTGCCTGCCTCACGCCATGTTCCTGCGTGCGGATACAGAGAGTAAGTAAAGAAATGCTCTTCCTGGTCTGCGGTCAGGTTCGGCTCAGTTCCGGATTTGATCAGAGTCTGCGTCATCACACGGTTCTTCATGGAATAGCCGTACTTGCAGTCGTTCATCAGGCTGACGCCGTAGCTTCCCTCTGAGATATCAGCCCATTTGTGGCCGCATACTTCGAATCTTGCCTGATCCCAGCTTGTGTTGGTGTGCAGTTTTCTTGTCACATTACCGAACTGGATATCGAAAGTTGCCTCGTCGCTGTGAACGTCTACCGGGAAGTGAACTTTCAGTACATGCTCGGCGAACTTCCAGTCAACGTAGGTTTCGAAGTCGATTCTGCGGTCTTTTGCATAGAAATGGATCTGCTGGCGGATGACGGTGTCCATCACTTCGCGCTCAATTTCCAGTGTTGCGCGGACCGGACCGTTTTCTGTCCACTCCATGCGGCGTACACCCTCCACCTTCCAGGATTTCTCGGTATGGAAGATATCCAGGTTCCATGCGCTGTACTGCAGAGGTTTGTCCTCATAGATACGCAGCTCGTTGCCGGTTGTTCCGCTCTGAAGCACTTCGCGGTCATTCTCTTTATCAAACAAGGAAGTGAATTCACCGTTTGCATCGATCTGGATCGTGTAGAACGGAGTCTCAAGGGTATAGCCCTCTCCAGCTTCTGTTACAGCAAATGGCGTTTCCGCAGCGGCTCCGCTCGTCGGGCGCAGAACCTGATATCCTTTGGACGGCAGGTTTTCTGCATAGACAATGGCTCCGTCTTTCGTCTGCTGTACCGGATATACGGTGGTTCCGTCGGTCATGGCTTCTGCCGCGGTCTCACCGAGTACAACAACGTCGTTTCTTCTGTGGCCGAGAGTGTTCCATACGGTCACGCTCTCGTCTTTTGTTCCGCAGAGTGCTTCCATGCGCTCGCCGATCAGTTTTGCTGATGTCTCCGCAATCTCTGCATATTCTTTCTTCGTCTGCTCATATACCTCATGGATCGAGGAGCCCGGCAGAATATCGTGGAACTGGTTGGTCAGGATCATCTCCCACATGCGGTTCAGTTCTTCGGTCGGGTATGCTTTTCCGGCGTTTTCGGCCAGAACGGACAGAAGCTCTAATTCCATCATCGCGTACTCGCTCTTACGGTTGCCGCGTTTGTTGCGTGCCATCGAGGTGTATGTTCCGCGGTGGAACTCAAAATACAGTTCGCCGATCCAGGTTGGGAGGCGTTTGCTGTCTTTTACCTTCTCATGCAGCTCGTCGAAATACGTTCTCGCAAATGCCTGGCGTACTTTCGGCACACCTTTGATGCCTTTTTCCATACGTTTGGATGTCTCCAGCATTCTTCTGGTCGGGCCGCCGCCGCCGTCTCCGTAGCCGTAGCTGATCAGGATATCGTTGTTGATGTCCTTGTTCTGGTAGCGGTCCCATCCGCCCATGATGGCATCCGGGTGCAGCATTCCGTTGTATGTGGTAAAGAAGCTCGTCTCCGGCTGTCCGACGCCGAGCGTTGTGATCATATGAGTGAATACTTCACTTCCGTCGATGCCTTCCCAGTTCATCGTATCGTACGGCACTTTGTTGAACTCGTTCCATGCCAGTTTGGTCGTCATGAAGTAGTCAATTCCGCATTTTTTCAGAATCTGCGGCATCGCTGCGCTGTATCCGAAGACATCCGGCAGCCACAGGATCTTGTTGTCCACGCCAAACTCTTCTTTGAAAAAGCGTTTTCCGAACAGGAACTGGCGCACGAGGGACTCTCCTGAAGTCAGGTTGCAGTCTGCCTCAACCCACATGCCGCCTTCCGGCTCCCAGCGTCCTTCTTTGACTCTCTGGCGGATTTTCTCGTACACTTCCGGGTGTCTTTCTTTGACAAAGCTGTAGAGCTTCGGCTGGCTCGACATGAAGTGATAGTTCGGATACTCCTCCATCAGTTTTAATACCGTTGCAAAGCTTCGGCAGGATTTCTGACGAACCTGGTCGATCGTCCACAGCCATGCCACATCAATGTGGGTGTGGCCGATGCACGTTGCCACAACTTCGTCCCAGCCGCCCATTTTTTCATAGATCTCTTCCTGGATGCATTTTTCTGCCTCTTCGATGGAAGCGTAGAACTCTTTACTGTATGGCTTGCGCAGGTCCAGCAGATTGATCGTGTTGGTCAGTGCGGTTTCGAGATCCAGACGCGTTTTATTATCCTCGTCCATACGGTTCAGGCCCTGCATCGGAACGATGAGGTCGTAATAGATCTCCTCGATTTTCGCATCATGCTCCTCAAGGTCTGCCAGCAGACGGAACTCGCTGTGCAGCGTTCCGGTGTAGGACTGCAGGTCGAGCTGGATTTTTTCACCGGCCTTTGCGTTTTCTCTTACAAGTACTTCGCGGTGGTTGATATCCATCCCCTGGATCACTTCGCCGTTTGCAAACAGCAGGAACTGCGGGTTTCTTCCGTCATCCCAGTCGTCCAGTCCTGCATGGACTCTCATCCAGAGATTTTTTCCATCGAAGCTCTCCGGAACGGTGATGGTGGTGCGGAACCAGTAATGTTTGTCCGGTCCGTACCAGCGGTCATTGACCGTATCAAACGATGTCCACGGCTCTTTTGATGCATCGGCCTCTGCCGGTGTGATATAGCATCCGTTTTTCACCTGCATATCGGTGATTTTGATTTTCTGTGAAATCGAAAGTCTTGCCAGTTCCTGACAGATCACGTTCACACGCTCTTTTACAAATTTCATAGTGCCTCCTTATGCTTTCCATGGGGTCATTTTAAAAAAGAAAGTCCACCGGACCTGCAGGCTTCTTTCACCCGTAAGCCTGGCGGACTTGTCGCTTTTTAAGTTATCTTAATAAATCAAAGGCTATTCTCTTTCACATAGTTCAGCAGCTCATCTACGGTTGTGAATGCCATACCGGTTACGGTATCTGCGCATCCGTAGTAGATAGTGATTCTTCCGGTTGCAGCATCGCTTAAGGTCGCACAAGGGAATACAACGTTCGGAACATCACCCATGCACTCGTACTGTGTGAGTGGAGCCATGATGTAGTCTTTGGTTCTGTATTTTACTTTCCACGGCTCGTCGATATCAAGCAGTGCGCATCCCATACGATATACGTATCCGTTGCAGGTTGTGATAACGCCGTGGTAGATCAGCAGCCATCCCTCATCTGTTTCGATCGGAACCGGGCCGGCACCGATCTTGGTGCACTGCCATGCAGACTCATCGCCGCGGACCGGGCTCATCATGTGACGGTGTCTTCCCCAGAATTCCATATCTTTACTCTGGCTGACAAAGATATCGCCGAACGGTGTATGGCCGTTGTCGCTTGGACGGCTCATCATCATGTAGTAGCCGTTGATCTTTCTCGGGAACAGCACGCCGTTACGGTTGAATGGAAGGAATGCGTTCTCAAGCTGAACGAATTTCTTGAAGTCATAGGTGTAAGCAACACCGATGGTCGGGCCGTGATAGCCGTTGCACCAGGTTACATAGTATTTGTCGTCGATTTTGCAGACACGCGGGTCATAACGGTACTCTCTTGTCAGAATCTCCTCGTCAGCGCCCTCAAATTTGATCGGTTCATCCTCGATCTCCCAGTGGATACCGTCTTTACTTCTTCCAACGAAGATGTCCATGCTGATGGAACGGCTGTCGCAGCGGAATACACCTACGTATCCGTCCTCGAACGGTACGACTGCGCTGTTGAAGATACTGTTGGAACGTTTCTGCTCGTAACGGCCGATGATCGGGTTCTGATCATAGCGCCATACCGGCATGTGCTCTCCTGCTGGTTTTTCCTGCCAAGGCATATCCGGCAGATTGTTTCCGATGATTTTACTCATGATTGTTTCCCTCTGTGAAAATTATTTTTTTCTTTCTCTCTTGTCACGCCATACGGACATTTTTGATCTTTCGATCCGATACTTCTATCTTCGTCCATTTCTGCGCAAAAGTCAAGTGTTTTTGTTCACTTTTATGTAAATTTTCGTTTTCTTTGTTACTTTTTATCGTTCATTTATTTTCTATTTGTGTTCATCTTTGTTCACAAATGGATTTTTTCTATTTTTCGTACGGTTTTCTTCCCCGCAGAATGTCGGCATACCAGAATACAATCTCTGAAATGTGGTGCAGATCGCCTTCTTTGCTGATGCTTCTCCAGGACGCTTTATACTTCATAAACCAGGTTTCCAGCCGTCCCGCAAGTGCCGCGCAGGCTGTCTCATCCTTTTCTTTTCCAAGCTCAATGTCACACATTCTCGCGCCCGTCTCATTCCAGATGTCAATCGCTTCCATCGTGAGTTCCAGCACCGGAACCATTGGACGGCAGGATTCTTCCAGAGCACCGGCTGTCTTTTTCAGTTCTTTTTTCAGAGCCGCAATTGTTTCCTTTGCAGCTGCACGCTTCGCCTCATCCTGGATTCTCGCGTCAAACAGCGCATTCCGGTTGTTCGGATGACCGAGCACTTTTTCCTCGTAAACGACGTTGGCATCCCACCAGTCAAAGATGGAGCATTCTGCCGTTTTTGCCATATAGGAAACGAATTTTCCGCTCCGGTCGCCGTAGGCCAGACGGGAAATCTGTTCATTCAGCTCCTCAAAGCTGTCGGTATCGTCTCCCCAGGAGAAGACGGCTCCATAGATCATGCCAGGAAGGGAAAAGTCCGGCTGATTGATGTGGCCGCAGTCACCCCAGTCTGTGTTCAGAACACCTTCCGCATGGTATTTTCTCGCATAGCCGCACATCCGTGCGATATTTTTGTAGCTGTTCTCCACCAGGTTCATCCACTGGTTCCAGCCGCCGACCCCAGGACAGAGATACTGTCTTGCACCAGCTTCCGCCATCACTTTTGCCTCATGCTCTCTCTGCTCGGCTGCATAGCCCCAGGTCAGGCAGACGGTTTCCTCTGGCAGCTCTTTGATCAGCTCCGGCTGTGCGCAGATGATATCGCCCCAGAACATCGGCTTTTTGCCTTTTGCCACGAGAAACTCGCAGAGCTCTTTTACATAGTCGATATACAGGCGGTGAACGCCTTTCTCGTCTGCCAGCGGTTTCGATTTTCCTTTTCCAAGGTCGAACGTTTCGTCCGCGCAGATGTTGAATTTATCCGTGGCAAAAAGCGCCATGTACTCCTCGATCATGGCCTTGATCAGCTCGATCGCTCTGCCGCCGGAGACATCCACCGTGTGATGCTGCATCCGGTCCCAGAAGGAAAACGGCTCTTTCCAGCTGTCTGGGAATTCACAGAGGTCGCCATAGCTCTTTGTGGAGAGCAGCATGTACAGATGGCCGAACGTTGCGATCGACGGCACCAATTCGATATGAAGCTTTGCGCAGTACGCATCCAGCTCGCGGATTTCCTCTGCCGTAAGCGGCGTCTCATCGCGCCACATCTCGGAAAGTCCGGAGAACAGATACGTGTGCTCCACATAGAGCTGCAGCTGGTTCAGCTTGTAGTACGCCATGCGGTCTGCCACCTGTTTTAAATAGGAAAGTGTCAGCACACGGCCTCTCGTCTCATCGAGATAATAGCCGCGCACCGGCAGATCCGGCTCATCCTCGATCCGCACGGCAGGAAGCAGTGCACCGTATTCGTGCATCATCTGGCACAGCGTCTGCACACCGTAGAGCACGCCGGCTCCGTCTCCGCCCTGGATGCGGATTTCCTCCTCTGTCACCTGCAGCACATACTGCTGGCTTTTCCTTGTCTCATCCAGTTCCAGTACAATCGCGCCGGTCTCTTTTCTTCCCGGAACGCCGTATCCGATATCGTACTGCATTCCGGTTTCCTTTTTGATTCCCTTCTGCAGCACTTTCGCATACGTATCCCCATTTCCCAGCAGTCTGCCATCCAGTACAATTCTGCCGTCATAGCAGAGTGCATGTTCCCCCGTCAGGAGTTTTACCTCTTTTGGTTTTGGTAAAAATTTCATTTTCCTTCTCCTCTTGTTTTTTGTTTTCTTTGTAACCATAGAACTTTCACTGAACGTTAAGTAACATTTTGAAACCACTTTTCTCTTCTCCCCCATCCTACCATATTTTTTCCACATATTCCACAATAATTTGTAATTTTCTTCAATTTTTTTCAAAATTTCTTCCTGTTCTGCTCTTTTATATGTAAAGTAACTTTTGTTTCCCATTTTCATTCCGGAACAAAATCTGTTTTTCGGATGCATCGTTCATTCTATTTTTTACTTTTCTTTTACACAAACGCTGGTAAATTTTGTCTGTATCAAGTATAATGAGATATATGTTGTCTTATATTTTTGTTTTGTAAGCAATTTCTTTACATATTTCATAACACAGGGGGATTTCTATTATCCTCTGCAACAAGCTCTGCCTGAACCAGATTCTGCTGAATCTGCTGAGCAATGCCACGAAATTCACACAGAACGGCAGCACCATCATTGTCCGTATTATTCAGAAACCGTACTATAAAAAAGGGTATGCGCTCTACGAATTCCACGTCCGCGACAACGGCATCGGCATGAGCCGGGAATTCCAGGAGCACCTCTTTGAATCGCTTACACGCGAGGAGACTTCTACGGTCAGCGGCATTCAGGGTACGGGACTTGGCATGGCGATCAACGTCAGCCATATGGTACAGGAAATCGCGATGGAGCTCCTTTCGAACGCCGGATTTTCCGTCAGCCTTGCAGACGACGGCGATGTTGCCGTTGAGACGCTCCGCACCGCAGCGCCGGATCAGTTCGATCTGGTGCTGATGGATATTCAGATGCCGAAACTCGACGGATACTCTGCAACGCGCCAGATCCGCACGCTGGACAGCGCCATTGCCAAAGTGCTTGGCTGATTCCCCTTTCTTATCTGCCGGAACCGTGAATTTTCTCTTACTCGAAAAAGAGGAGAAAAAGTTCACGGCTCCGGCAGATTTTTTCTTGCATTCTTTCGGGGAAGTGTGCTAGAGTGAAGGTATCATATTTTATAAGAGGTGCTTATTTTGGATATTAATTACGAGTTATATAAGGTTTTCTATTACGTTGCCACCACACTCAGTTTTTCCGAGGCCTCCAAGCTGCTTTTTATCTCGCAGTCGGCGGTCAGCCAGTCGATCAAAGTACTGGAGAAAAAGCTTGGAATCACACTCTTTATCCGCAGTACAAAGCGCGTGCAGTTAACGCCGGAGGGAGAAACGCTGCTGCGCCACGTAGAGCCTGCGATCAACCTGATTGCGCGCGGTGAAGCACAGATTATGGAAGCGGGAACGCTTGGCGGCGGCCAGCTCCGCATCGGCGCGAGCGACACAATCTGCCGCTATTTCCTTGTTCCGTACCTGAACCGTTTCCACCGCTCCTTTCCGAATGTCCACATCAAGGTGACAAACCAGACTTCGACCCAGTGTGTCGATCTGCTGGAATCCGGCCAGGTGGATTTCATCGTGACCAATTATCCAAACTCGCATCTTTCCAGCCGTCTTCAAACGATTCCGATTCATTCGTTCCACGATATCTTCATCGCAAACGGCGAATATTACCCGGAACTGGAAAACAGGCCGGTTCACTTAAAAGAGCTGCTGCAGTACCCGATTCTGATGCTCGACCGCAAGAGTACGACGAGTGAGTTCCTGCACAGCCAGTTTCAGCGGTTCCAGCTCGACCTCGTGCCGGAAATTGAGCTTGGCAGCAACGATCTTCTGATCGACCTGGCGAGTATCGGCCTTGGCATCGCGTTTGTGCCGGACTACTGTCTTGTAAAAGAGACGGCGGCCTTCCAGCTCGACCTCGTGGAGGAGCTTCCGCCGCGCCAGCTTGTCGTTGCCCACAGCTCCCATCTGCCGATCCCGCAGGCGGCAAAAGAGTTCATGAGCATGCTGGAAAAAGGCGCCGAATAACTTTTTCCGATCTATACGTCAAAAGAGGCAGGATCCTCAAGAAATTTCTCTGGATTCCTGCCTCTTTTTCTGTTTTTATGATCCGTTCTGGATTTACTGCTCGCTGCCGTCTTTCTGCACCGGTTCGGATGCTTCCGCTTTTTCCGGGCTTTCTGCATCCGCTGCTGCCTTTCCGGCTTCTGCTTTCAGATACTCTTTGAGCTCTTCCGGGCTGGAGATCTGAATGTTGCGGTTTACTTTTGCATCGTACGTATCGGCTCTCATGATTTCGGAGAGATCGACACCGGTCGCCTCTTTCATCGACTCAAACAGCTTTGCCATCACCACCGGCACATTGCCCGCTACGGAGCCGATGCCGTTGTCTTCGCTTCCGCCGCCGATGATCGTAATCTTGTCGATCTGGCTGAGCGGCTCTGCGATCTTTCCGGCGATCTCCGGCAGAACCTTGATCATCATCTCTGCCATTGCGGCTTTGTTGTAGCGCTGGTAAGCCTCGGCTTTCTTCTCCATACCTTCGGCCTCTGCAAGTGCCTGGGCGCGGATGGATGCGGCTTCCGCCTCACCTTTTGCCTTGATACCGAGTGCTTCCTGCTCCATCGCATAGCGCTGGGCTTCTGCCTGGGCTTTCTTTGCCTCCGCCTCGCGGATTTTTTCGAACTGGTCTGCCTCTGCGTCTTTCTGACGGCGGTACAAATCTGCCTCTGCCTGCTGCTGTTTTGCGTAACGCTCGGCCTCGGCTTTCTTCTTGACTTCTGCCTCGAGGGATTTCTCGGTTACTTCTACTTCTCTGGCACGGAGCTCAACCTCACGCTCCTGACGGGCGATGTTCGCATTCGCGGAAGTGATTTCCAGCTCTTTTCTCTGCTGCTCTTCCTGAATCTTGTACGCTGCATCTGCCTCTGCCTTTTTGATATCGGACTCTTTTTTCAGCTCTGCCGACTTGATTGCCAGATCGTTGTTTTTCTTTGCGATCTCGGTCTCGGCAAGAACGCGCTCATCGTTCGCCTCTTTATTTGCACGCGCCTGGGCAATTTTGATTTCTTTCTCGGAATTGGCACGGGCGATCGCCGCGGATTTCTTGATTTTTACGATATTGTCGATACCGAGGTTTTCAATGACCTGATTGGAATCGACGAAATTCTGTACGTTGAAGCTGATGATGTCAAGTCCCATCGCAGCCAGGTCCGGTTCTGCATTTTCTTTGACCAGCTCCGCAAACTTCTGGCGGTCGGAAACCATCTCTTCCAGACGCATCTTTCCAACGATCTCACGCATGTTTCCTTCAAGGACTTCTCTTGCAACCTTGGCAATATATTCGCTGTCGCGGTTCAGGAAGTTCTGGGATGCTTTCTGGAGCTTCTGCGGTTCGTCCCCGACTTTGATGTTGACGGCTGCATCCACCTGAATATTGATGTAGTCAGCGGTCGGCACGGCGTCGCTCGTCTTCACATCGATCGCTACCAGCTTCAGACTCAGCTTGTCCAGCCGCTCAAAGAATGGGAGCTTGATGCCGGCTTTACCGATCAGGATCCGCTGGCCTTTTTTGAAACCGGAAATAATAAATGCGGTATCCGGCGGCGCCTTCACATAACCGCTCGCCAGAATGGCAAGAATGATCACCACAACGGCGATCACGGCAATCATGGTTGCATGTTCGAATACAAATTCCATCTTGTTTCCTCCCTTTTTTCTGCGGATGCTTTTCGCTCCGCGTTCTGCTTTTGTGTCTGTGTTATTTTCACTATAGCATTTTTTGCGGGATAGATACAACTGCATTATTATTACGATTTTGTAAGATTTCTGTTCGGGCAAAAACAATCCGCTGGAGCAGATTCTGATATGCCTTACAACAAAAAAACGAAGGAGCTTCTTTTTACAGAAACTTCTTCGCCTTTCCTTTTTTTCACTGATCCTGCTCTTATGCTCTTTCGACAATCTTCTCCAGCGCTTTTGTGATCGCTGCTTTCAGCTCCGTCTGATCTGCCGGTGTCTTGACAGCCAGCTGACGGATCAGTGCTGTTACGTGATCGTCTCCAACCTCACCAAGGCTCGTAACGGCCGCGATTTTTACGTCCACATCGTCTACTTCCAGAAGAGAAGTCAGAATATTAACAGAACCATCATTTCTCGAAGCTGCACAGGCTTTTGCAAGCGCTACCTGCGTTGTCTTGTCCGAATCCAGATACTGTTTTCTTAATTTGTCCCATTTTCCTTTTTCCACCATTTTTTTCAGCTTGTCTTCCGATGCCTCTTTTGAACCAAACATTGTAAATCCTTCTTTCTTTTTGCTTTTATTTTTGGTGGATGCAGCAACTGCAGCGGCGAATCAAAAAGGGGCGTAGTGTTTTTGCTGTCGTCCCTGTCATGTCCGTCACATTGTAACCATGCTCTCGTCCATAACAGAGATTATACTCCTTTTCTTCTGGTTTTTGAACAGAAATACTATAAAATTTTTATAAAAATTGTTACTTTTTCACAGATTTTTCTTGTTGTTCTGCTTTTTATTTCAGATATCCCGTATATTCCGCCGTATGCAGCAGTTTATTGGCGTTTTCCACGCGCTCTTTGGTCGGCGGGTTGATGCCTTCGAGTTTGTATGGGATTCCTAAGGTTTCCCATTTGAATACGCCGAGGGTGTGGTATGGGAGAACCTCTACGCGCTGTACGTTGTGCAGGCTGTGTAAAAACTCATCGAGGCGAATCAGGTATTCGTCGTAGTCGCTGCGTTCCGGGACGAGGACGTGGCGGATCCAGACTGGTTTGCCGATCTCGTCAAGGTAGCGCGCCAGGTCGAGGATGTTCTCGTTGGTGCAGCCGGTCAGCTCTCTGTGCGCCTTGTCGTCAATCAGCTTGATATCGAGCAGCAGCAGGTCGGTGTATTTCATCAACTCATTAAATTTGCTGAAATACGGCTCCTCTCTTGTGAACGGATTTCCACTGGTATCCAGCGTTGTGTGAACGCCGTTCTTTTTTGCCTTGCGGAACAGCTCGATCAGGAAGTCGATCTGCAGCAGCGGTTCTCCGCCGCTCACGGTAATGCCGCCTTTTTCTCCCCAGTAGTTTTTATAGCGGAGCGCTTTTTTCAGCACCTCATCTGCGGTCTGCCAGTCGGCATCTTTTGTTGTCCAGGTATCCGGGTTGTGGCAGAACTGGCAGCGCATGTTGCAGCCCTTCACAAAAATCACGTAGCGTACGCCAGGTCCGTCGACGGAACCGAAGCTCTCGATCGAATGGATCGCGCCCTTTACCGGGCCATTGTTGTTCTGATTCATTTCACTCATGTTTTTTCCTCTTCTTTCCAACTAACTATCTTTGCATTTATCTGTATTTTCCGGTATTTTTCCATTTCCTGGATGCCCGGAAAATTCCTGCCGTTTTTCAGGGTTCTGCTTGATTATACGGAAATCCGCGGTTCTTTTCAAGGCATTTCCATGTACAAAATCGAACACATTTTTCTTTGTATTTTTTTCTTTTACTATATTGCATTATGATATAGTCTGTGTTATGATCTACTCAACAAGGAGGTGTTCATATGAATCCACAACTCAAAAAGGGCGTCCTCGAGCTCTGTGTCCTCTCCCAGCTGACAAAAGAGGACAAATACGGCTATGAGCTGACAGACGCCATTTCCCGCGAAATGTCCATCGCCGCAGGAACGCTCTATATGATTTTAAAACGACTCAAGGAAGCCGGTTACGTGGAAACGTATCTGCAGGAATCCGCATCCGGCCCTGCCCGGAAATATTACCATCTGACTGAAGCAGGAACAGCTTATCAGCAGGAGAAAAAACAGGAATGGCTGGATTTCACCCAGCAGATCAACCGACTGATTTCAGATGAAACGATCTGACGATAGAAAGGAAAATCATGATGAATACAACGTATGAAACTTATATGAATGCATTGAAACAGGGCCTTGCATCCTTTGATTCTGCCGCCGCAGAGGAAATTTTAAACGATTTCGAATCCCATTTCGCCGACGCCCGCAGCCAGGGTCTCTCCGATGAGGAAATCTGTGCGGAACTCGGCAATGTCGACGATGTCCTCGAATTTTTCCGTCAGGAATATGCCACAACGGAGCAGCCTGTTGCAAACGTGCTGCCACAGGAGAAAACCCACTCCAATTCTGAAGAAACACATCCGAACTACCCGTACGCCCCTTCCACCGCCATCACCGCTATGGAAATCTCCCTGCGGAATGCTTCTGCCGACTTTGCTCCGGGCACTTCCGCTTCGGTTGAGTTCGACTTTTCCGGCGACTTCGATCCGGACCGCTTCGAGGCAGGCATTGAGGGCAATACGTTCTGTCTGCGAGAGAAAAAACTCATCCCTCCCGTATTCTGGAAACATCTTTTCTGCAATAATCACCAGAAAGAGGTGTTCTCCTTCCAGGTGCCGTCCACCGTACAGAAGCTGACGCTCCGCTCTTTGAACGGCGCGACCGGGCTTGATACCCTCTCCCTTACTACACTCGAAATTTCCGCCACAAACGGCAAAATCACCGGTGATTCCCTTTCCGCATCCAGCTGCCGCATACAGGCTGCGAACGGAAAGATCGTCCTGACCCGTCTGCGCACAGACAGCCTCGATGTTTCCGCCACAAACGGCAAACTTGAAATCACCGGCGACTGCTCCCGCGCATCCTTAAACAGTGTCAACGGCAAAGTCCTCTTCGAGGGAACCTGTTCCGAGTACCTGACATCAAAATCCGTCAACGGTTCCGTGAAACTCCATCTCTCGCACGACCTTGCCGATGCGTCCATTCATGCATCCACGACAACCGGAAAAATCCGCCTCGTCTCCAATGGAAGAACGGAATCCTACACAAAAACATTCACCCGCTCCGGTATTTCTGCATTCACCATTCAGGCAAGTACCGTCAACGGAAATGTCCTGCTCTCTGACTTGCCGGCAGAAAACTGACAAAAAATGTGGCAGACGATCTCAATGGATTATCTGCCACACTTATTAACCAATCTTCCAGCCTTCCGACTGACTTCTGATTTCTACAAAATCCTGATATTTTCCCGGAACAGACGCAAGCTCTCTGTGGGTGCCCTTCTGGACGATCTGTCCGTCATCCACGACGAGAATCTGGTCGGCCTGCTCGATTGTGGTGAGCCGGTGGGCAATCGCAATCCGCTGTTTTTCTCCGCCGGACAGCCGCTTTCCTGCCTCGCCCGCCGGTGTGTCATAGCCCATCGGCAGCTTCTCGATAAATTCTTCGCAGCACGCCTTTCCTGCTGCCTCCCGCACTTCTTCATCGGATGCCGCCGGGTTGCCGAGTCGGATGTTTTCCAGAAGGGAGCATCGGAACAGGAAGTTATCCTGCGTCACAAAGCTGACCATCTCCGAAAGCTGCTCCAGCGGCATGTCTTTGATATTCACACCGCCGATGGTAATGTTTCCTTCCGTAACATCCCAGAACCGCGAGATCAGTCTGGCGGTTGTCGATTTTCCGCCGCCGCTTGGGCCTACCAGTGCGGTAAAGCTTCCCGCCGGCAGAGTGAGGTCAATTCCATGCAGCACTTGCCACCAGTATGCCAACCGGGGAAAAAGGTAAAAGCTATAAAATGTTTTTCTTTAGTCGACTGATCGAGTAGGATGCGGTGACTAACCGCCGTCCTCTCACACCACCGTGCGTACCGTTCGGTACACGGCGGTTTCAATAGTTGACGTGCAGTGACTGATAGGCTGTGGCTAAGTCATAAAAGCCCCAGTTTATCAGTCTTTCTTTACTTAATGCCCAGTTGACCGCCTTGTTTCCTGCATTAAACCAGTATCCTTTGCGGTCGTAGGCTATCGTTGCCGCATAATGGCTGTCCACTCCCAGTCCTATGAGTTTCCTCATTCTGGTTCTAGGCAGCTTCCATTGTTTCCAGATACACATTCGTATCCTTCGATACAGCCATCCATCCAACTTTTCTACGTTGTTCTTCATGTCTGCTATTCCGTAATAATTCAGCCATCCTCTCATGTAGACTTTTATCTTCTCCATGGTTTTGATGATACTTCCGCACTTGCTCCGGGAAGTGAGCTTACGCAGTTTATCCTTGACCTTCTTCCATACTTTCGCATGGACACGGATATAGACTCCCTTTCCGTTTTTCCCGAAACAAAAGCCAAGGTATTTAAAATTTCGGATTGCGAATACACTGACCGTCCGGCTCTTTTCACGGTTCACTTTCAGTTTTAAGGTTTCCTCCAGATATTTTGTGCTGCTCTCCAACAGCCTCTTGGCTGCCCGCTCACTTTTCGCCAGCAATACGATATCGTCTGCGTAGCGGATGCACGGTACTCCTCTCCGTTGGAATTCCCAGTCAAACTCATTCAGATACACATTCGCTAAAAGCGGGGAGATATTTCCTCCCTGGGGAGAACCTTCCCCTGTCTCCGTCACCACTCCATTCTCCATAACGCCGCTTTTCAGATATCTCTTTACCATCTGTATCACTCGCTCATCCTTGATTTCTTTTCTCAGAAGATTGAGCAGTATCGTATGATTCAGCGTATCAAAGTACTTCGACAGGTCTAAAACTA
>ERZ1106941.2182-NODE-2182-length-15595-cov-4.291313_pt1 | contig 15595 bp, 13 predicted proteins | sample MGYA00403670_ERZ1106941 | MGnify/ENA primary metagenome ERZ1106941 (study PRJEB35170, sample SAMEA104062400) | human gut metagenome | biome: human gut; feature: human-associated habitat; material: faeces | place: Denmark | collected 2012-06-04 ...
CTTTTTGTGTTAAGCTGGTAAATCTACTTTAACTCCTGGTACATTCATTGTTTTTCTGCTTCCTCTTTTTCTACTCTAATTGATACTTGCGAATTGCTACGTTACAATGCATTTATTCAATTACAATTGCTTCTAACTCTGGTCTTGCTGCTTCTCCTTTAAAGCCTTCAATTACAAGATCTGCACAATCCTGCGCATGGATTGCCTCTCCAAAGCAGGCGCGCTCTTCGCCCTCGAAAACAACACGGCTATTTCGTATAGTCACGCCATCTGCTCTTCTCATATAGAAGCCAGCGCTTGGAATCTCTTCAATCTTCTGTCCAAAGCCTGGTCTTAAATCATACAGCCCCTTTGGCCATTTGCTCTTTGAATGAATCTTTACCTTGACATCCTCAAATAGCACATCCTCAATATGGTTTCCATCACTTCCTGATAAAAATACACCATTCTCTGAGTCGCAGGTGATATTGCGGAATGTAATTCCTGAAATATGGCCAGACTGCTTCTCTGGCACACGATTATGTGTTGTTATGCTGATTGGCTCACCGCAGCCCCACCAGCAATCTGCGAAACGGCGTGTCTCGATGATGATATTTGAAAACATTGCATTTTTTACATGACCACCATCGCGAATCTGAATAGAAATTCCACGATTGCTGCCGCTGATAATACAATTATTTACTGTCAGATTTTCAAAATTGCCAGTTCCTTCTGTTCCGATCTTCAATGCTGCGGAAGTGGAAATTAATGTACAATCACTGATCAGCACATTTTTTGTCGGACCATATTCCATGTTTCCTGCAGAACTCTTCAGACAAATACAATCATCACCACACTCAATATGGCAGCCTATAATGCGTACATTTGTGCTATGGTCTGGATCAATACCATCAGAGTTTGCAACATTCAAATCATTTAAAATGCGAATGCGGTCAATCAATACATCATCACAGCCTGCGGTGTGCAAAGTCCAGAAAGAAACATTTCTGATAATAATATTTGTAAAATTGATATGATTACAATGTTCTACATAGATGACAGTCGGGCGCGGATAAAAATCGCCTGTAACGTAGTACTGGCTTACCTGCTTTACAAATGCAAATGCATTTCCGTCAATAACGCCATCTCCTGTGATTGCCATATGGTCGGCATCCTTCGCATAAATAAAAGCATATGATGGCTTTAATGTTACTGGTGTTCCCTCAATCTTTACACCATTATCCTTCTGACCCTCATTTGGATGAAAATAAGTTGTCAGATCGCTATGCGCCTTTAATACGCTTCCTCTCTCTAAATGAAGATCTACATATGGCTTTATAATAATGGAGCTTGAATAATATGTTCTTCCGCTTCTAAGCACAACCTGACCGCCACCGGCAGCACTGCATTCGTCAATTGCTTTCTGAATAGCGGCAGCGTCATTTGTTACTCCATCTGCCTTCGCACCATATTCTAATACGTCGTAAATCATCAAATATTCCTCCTTTTTTTCTGCTTATATAGTAAAAGGGCAAGGGCATTAAAACCCTTGCCCTCAAACTTTTTATTCGGCTGAAAGTTGAGTCAACTCTCCAGTTTGCAGGTTATAACAATACGTTTTGATTCTTGCATTAGAATCTGCTGAATTATTTTCTGCACTCGTTTTTATATTTGCAGTGTTCTTTGCAGTCAAAATAATATAATTTTCCATGGCATGCTCCACTGAGACAAGCTCTAGTGAATCATCCGGCTCATAAATAGTTTGAAGTTCACTTCCATTTGGACGAACCTTTGCAAGCTTTCCATCATACAGACCATAGACCCAATTTCCATTTCCACAAAGACCAGATGGGTCTGAGACTCCATCAAAGTCAAGCAAAACAATCGTGCCTACATCTAAGTTGCAGCTGTACATAAGCTCTGTCTTTGTATCATAATAAATAAGATACGGTCCCATAACCTGTGCCCAAGCCACATCATTGCCATCATCAATGCCTAGTTCAAGACGCTGAATAGCTGTATGCTGATAATCGCTTCTTGTTATGTCTCCATCTGTATCCAAATAGTAAACCTTATCCTCACCAAATGTAAGGAAACGTTTGATATACGGATATGCTGTTCCTACAGGATCTCCTGTCATTGAATATTCACGATTTTCTGAGAAAATGCTTCCATTCATGATATATGCTTCTGTGCCAACGTTTGCTGCACTCAGCTGCAGATCTGTGCCATCAAGCTGTGTACTATACGCATTCAGAATACCATCCTGATAAGCAAGCATATAAACACGATAGCCAATAATATTAAATCCTGGTGTATTCAGTGCAACCTGCGTTGCTCCTGGCAAATCACTCTGATTAGTATAGAGCGTCTGAAAAGCCTCATCAAAATTGGTATATTTTGCGTAAATACATCCCGAAGAAACATCTGGAATTGGAGTATAGCTTTCATTTGAAAAAGTTGGATACTTTGCTTTTGCCGCTTCATGATATGGATTTGTATTATCCTCCTCAGACTCGGATTCTGCTTCTGTCTCCATCTCAGTTTCTGTCTCAGATTCAGACTCTGTCTCAATTTCAGTTTCTGTCTCAGATTCTGTTTCAGATTCTTTCTCTGTTTGAGACTCTTTCTCTGTTTCTGTCTCTGATTCAGATTCTGTTTGAGATTCTTTCTCAGTTTCTCTCTCTGATTCTGACTCTGATTCAGTTCTATTTTCAGCATCTTGTGTGCTTGTTTCTGTCTGCTCAAGACTTGTTTTCTCTTGTTCAGTGGAAGCTGTCTTTGTCTCTGTTTCAGATTCTGTCTCTGATTCTTTCTCTGTTTGAGACTCTTTTTCTGTTTCTGTCTCTGATTCTGTCTCAGACTCAGATTCTGTTTGAGACTCTATCTCTGATTCTGATTCAGTTTCTGCTTCATCCACAGATTTTTCTGGTGTGCTGCTCTCTTCTTTTAAGGAAGATGGCTCTGTACTGCCTGCACTTGAAGTAATTTCCGCACTATCAGATACAGCAGCTGTATCAGCTGCTGTATTCTGGGAAGTTTGATTGTTTTCGTTATTATTTTCTAAATTATCATCTGCACTTGATGATGGAGCTGTATCAGATGACGTTTGTGTTTCAGATGACTTAACCTCTGATGAATGCTCTTTTTCAGTATTCTCTTCTAATGCTTTGTCAGAAGATTTTTCTGGAAGCTTTGCAGACTCGTCTACGTCTGGCTGATTTCCAGCTGAAAACTGCTCGTTTAGTGCATTTACAAACTCTCCAAGATGACCTGTCGCTGCAAGGATCGCTGCGGCAAGCGCAATCGAAGAAACAAGAACTAGAAGCACAATCGGTACGACGTGGTGCTTTTTCTTCTTTACTTCTTCATATGTTTCCTCATCCACATCGACATATCGGCTGACATCTTCCTGCTTCAAATCATCGATAATGGCCTTTTCATATTCATAGACAGAGTCATCCACAAGAGTTGCCCTTGGCATGCTCTTTACTGAGGATTCGTTTTGATTCTCTGTTTTAGAATCATTTTCATCTTCAAAGCTGTCATCCTCTTTTTGATAATCATCTTCCGCGTAATCTTCTTCTGAATATTCATCTTGTGAATACTCATCACTCAATGATTCTTCTACAAGATCGCTAGCAGCTTCCTCTTTAGAATCTTCTTCTAAATCAGCTGCATCGTCTGAATTATCGTCATAAGAATCAACTGCATCATCAGAATCTTCGTCATAAGAATCATCAGAATTATCAGAATTTTCTATGTAGTCTGCGACTTCATCTGTTAAAGACTCATCTTCACTTTCTTCAAGTGATTCTTCTTCATCTATTTCTGCAGAGTCATCTTTTGAAGGCTCTGCTTCTGCAGACTCATTTTCAGAAGACTCTGTTTCTTCTGAAAATGCTTTTGAAGAATCAGTTTCTACAGATTCATCTTCAATGTTTTGATTTTCTGATTCCGATTCAACTGTCTCAGAAGGTGTCTCTTCCTCTTCGCGAATCACTGGTTCTGATGTATTAGTAAGCTTTGCACCCGTCTTTAAAAGAGAAGCAACAAAATTATCCGCGGAGGTTTCCCACTCCTCATCATCTTCGTCTTCTTCCTCTTCTTCGAAAAATGTTTCAGCTTCCTCACTGTCTACATTCTCAGATTCCTCTGTATCATATGCAATATCAGTTTTAATATCATTATTAATTTCAGCATCAGTTTCGACATCAGTTTCAATAGCAGCTTCTTCCTTCTCTGATTTCTCTGCCGATTCAGTATCTTCGCTAGAAGGATTTGCTTCTACCTGCTGAATTTGATCAAGATCCGCTTTGTCAAAAACTTTTGTTTTTTCTGCTTCATTCTTTTCTTCCTGAAGATCCTGCACATTCTGTGCCATCTTCTTTTGCAGCACATCAAGTTCCTTTTCAAACTTTTGTGCCTCAGCAATTTCTTTTTGAATGGAGCTTTCTGCTTCCTCAATCTCAGAAACAAAATCTTCTTCAACTGGCTCTGGAGAAACAGTTTCAGTCTCTTTTGCCTCTTCCTTTGGCAAAGATTCACTTTCCTGTGTCTTTTGATCTTCTTCCTTTACAGTTTCCTGCTTTGGAAGTTTCTGAATACGACTTTGAGTTTCTTTTGCCTGCTGTAACAAACGGGCAAAAGCAATATCCGCCTGCATCTGTGGAGATGATTCCTGCTGTGCCTGCGTTACTTCCACTTCTTGTGAAGTAATTTCTTCTTCAACTTCCTCAGATGATACCACTTCGTTTTCTGCAGTCTCAGTTGTATTTGTAGCTTCTAAAGATTCCTTCTCAGATTTTGCTTCTTCTGGTTCTGAAGCTTCTTCCTCGGATTCTGCCTCTTCTGGTTCTGAAGCTTCTTCCTCAGGTTTTGTTTCTTCTGGTTCTGAAACTTCTTCCTCGGATTCTGCCTCTTCTGGTTCTGAAACTTCTTCGGTTTCTGAAACAGCTTCCTCGGATTTTGCTTCTTCTTGTTCTAAAGCAGCTTCCTCAGGCTTTGCTCCTTCTGGTTCTTTAGCTTCTTCCTCTGATTTTACATCGCCCTCTGCCTGCTCTGGCTTTAAGTTCAAAAGCTGCTTTACTTCTTCCTGCTTTTTAAGCTCCTCTGCCTCTTTTTGCTCTTGAAGGGCTTTTGCTTCCTCTGCCTTACTGATTTCTTCTTTTTCTCTTCTGACTCTTTCGAGCGATTCAGATCCGTTTGCAAAGTGCTTTCTTACAGCCAGCTTATAAAAATATTCGGCATCATCAAGTGACTTTTCTGTCACATTACCTTCCTCATAAAACTTTCCAAGGTAATAACATGCCTCTCCATTTAACTTTTTCTCCTGATCCTTTGCTTTTGACAGCCACTCAAATGCCTGCTTCTCATCGATCTCGGCCACCTCGCCATTAGCAAAGCTAATACCAAGAACGACAGCAACTGTTGGATCACTGCTGTCTGCACACTCAGATGCCCATCTGCATGCTTTTTTCAAATCATACTTTGCTGCATCCTGATCAAAATAATAATGCACCAAATATTCCTGGGCACGCGTATTTCCTTCCTCTGCCGCTTCTGTCATCAGACGCTCAGCAATGGAAATATCTTTTACCGCCAGCGGATTCCGAAAGTAAATCTGTGCAAGCTCAACCTTCGACTCGGAATAGCCCTGTCTGGCAGCTTTAAAAAACCATTCTGCAGCTTTTCCGTAGTTTTTGCTTACTCCGCCATAGCCATTTTTATAAATCAGTCCCAGATTATGCTGCATCTGCGGATCACCGTGAGATGCGGCACTGCTGTACCATTTGAGTGCTACGATTTCATTTGCCTCTACACCGATGCCAAATAAAAAGCAATAGCCTAAATTATACTGTGCATCCGCATAGTCCTGCTGTGCTGATGCCTGATACCAGTAAACAGCAGCAGCTTCATCCTTTTCCACTCCTCGGCCCTCTGCATAGCAATTTGCCAGTCCATATTGAGCCTGCGGATTTCCAACCTGGGCAGCTTCGTAAAACCGCCTTGCCGCTTCCTGAAACCAATATCCGGCAGCAGACAGATCCTGCTCTAGTCCAATGCCTTCCTCATAGCAGATACCAAGCTGATACTGTGCTTCTGCATTTCCTGCATTCGCTGCTGAGTAAAAACACTGTGCTGCTGCACTGTGATCCACAGCCGTACCGGTTCCATTTTTGTAGCAGATACCAAGCCTCGTGAGCGCCTCAGTATTTCCCTGCTGTGCCAGGCGGTACAATTCTTCAACTGTATGTGTATTCATGCTTGTACCCCTTTGAAATCTTATCATAAATTGAATCACAACAATTTTACCACACTTAATGCTTCTTCGCAAGCACTATGCCGCAGTTTTTGTTCTTACCATTTTCTTACAGTTCACGTGTCAGGTTACGAAGCCCTTCGGTGTAATGGTTTCGTCGCCGGACCAAACTCCGCAGGTTCCTTTTATGTTCTTTATTATTATACATTGCTTTGAAAGACCTGCTTCAAGTGTCCGGCTCGTGAAATCCATTCACCTTCGGGCTTGGCTGTAAATATTGGTTTATCAGTGAACTATAACAGTAAACATTAATTATCAGGGAAATACTCGTCAGGATCAAAAGTTCGAGCTTCTGCTGGAGTAAGGTGGTACACGGGCGGTTCAAAATATCCCTCGTCAGCCAGCTTATTTAAGTATACACGATAAAGGGACAAACCGACTAAGAATAATATGGCTATGACACATAGTGAAGCCCAAAATAATTTCTTTTTATTGGTTGTTCGCATTGCAGGCTGCACATGAGAAATATCAAGCTGAGAAAGAAATGCATCAGCTGTTGCCCTGGGAGTATCAAATTCGGAAACTAAATCCGAGTAAGAAATCGGTGAATTTTCCTGCTCAGCCTCAAAATCCTCTAGTGTCTGTTGAAATTTAGAAAGAAATTGTTGTTTTGTTGTTTTATCGCAGCAAAGTAAATCAGACAGCTCACGAATATATTGTTCGATAGCGGTATTCATAATTAAAGACTTTTGCTCCTTTCAAAAATGCAGCGAATGCTGTCATGTACGATATCGTATTCTTCCTTAAGCTGAATCAGATGTTCTCGTCCTTTAGGTGTAATGGAATAGATAACGCGAATACGCTTACGCCCAAGCTTAGTCTCAGAAATATCTTCCTGAGAAATAATATAGCCCTCGTCAGACAACTTATACAAAATTGGGTAAAGAGAGCCTTCCTTGATGATCAGGCGGCCATCGCTTCTGTCCTTAATTTCCTGAACAATACGGTAGCCGTGAGCATCATCTTCATTTAAAATAAGGAGGGCAAGCATCTCAACAGACCCTCGTTTAAACATTTCTATTGCCATGTGTCCCTCCCTTCGACAACTTTTTTAAAGATTGCGGGAGTGCAAAGCACCTTTTAACCCCAACATCATACTAAGCATTTATTATGAATGAAAAGATAATAAAAGTCAAGAGTTAAGATTTATATAGTGGTAGTAATCATGAAATATTGCCGTAAATATCACATGACATGTTGATGTTAAGTGTTTTGTTGGAAGCTTATAGTGAATCTCCTTTGTTAATATGTTCGATAATTGGTAATACCAAGTTCTTCAAATCCAGGTACATCTGTACCATCATACATAGTTTCAATGACATACCCATCCTGAAACAAATAAAACCAATAAATTCTGCGGATTGAATAGATAAGCAAAGCTGCAAAGATTAATATGCACGCAGTTATAATGCAAAAGTGCTTTATTTTCCTGCGTTTTACCAAATTATGTAGCTGTGTTGAACTATATTCGCCTAAAAAGCTGTTAGCCACTTCCTTGGGTGATCCAAATTGTTCGACGATATCATCATATTTAAGATCAGTTGGATGCTCTGATTCAAATTCTGATAGTCGATTTTTTAAAGACGACAGTATTTCTTTTTTCTCTTTTCCACTGCAGCACAGCTGGTTTGAAAGCTCCTTTAAATACGTATTAATGGCATTATTTTTCAAAATGTACCTCCATCTTGCAAATGAAATATTTGATTTTTTTCAGTATGAACCATAGTATATAAAAAGTCAATACTTAGGAATCTTAAATATAATATTGACAAGCTATATAAGAAATGGTATATATAGAATATAAATAAATAGAAGCAACAAAATAAAAAGACAAGGAGCGAAAAAAGTATGAAAAGAAGGGTAATATGCATAGGGGCCACGTCATTGTGCATGGCAATGACAAGTATGGCTTATGCAAAAGAAATCGAGACAACTACAGAAGATGATGAGGCTTACTATACCTTAGAAGTAAAACGAAAACCATACGATATCGAGAAAATAGCTTCTGTAGTTTTGGGGGAAGATTATCAAAGAGATAAAGAGTATGAAAGGTACTGGTATAATGAAGAAGGTACGCTTGAAGATGAGCTTGAACATGTGGAGTATTATAAGACAGGTTATTATCGAGCATATCCAATGTTTGGTTATAGTAACTGGAATTGGCAATATCAGGATATTTATTTGGAATCAAAATTCCCAGAAGAAGGAGATGAGAAAGATAAGAAAAAGGCGATTGACTATGGCAAGAAGCTGATGGAAGATCTTGATTTTTCCTACAGTGAGATTTCTACATATTTTATGGGAATCGAAAGTGTTAAAGCGTTGGATATGGACGTTGTTGCACCAGGCTATACAGAAGTAGGCTATGAAGAGGTAAATGATAGGGAATGGAGCGAAGAAGATGGTGCATGGCTGATGCTTTTTCGAGGATTGGACGAAGTGGAAGGTTTTCCGCTAAGCACACAGATTATAGATAATGTTACTGTTATGATCTGGCATCCGGAATATGGCCTAATTTATTTGGAAGCTCGTCCAGAATTTGAATTAATAAAAAAAGAACCAGTACAGATTTTACCAGAAGATGAGGCAATGGAGTATTTCAATAAAGTTACCGAGCGATATCAGGTAGAGGCAGAGGAGGCAGATGTACAGGATATTGATATTGTATATATAGTTGATCAGACGGCGCTAGATGAAAAAACATCAGTGTTAGTACCATGTTTTCGATATAAATTCACATGCAAGGGGGAAGCAGAAGATTTCTTCTGGGCAAATGATACTATTATAGGCAGTTCCCAAAAGCAAGGAGAAATGCTGGTGAATGCAGTCAATGGCAGCACAGATTCCATATTTGGATCGGAATTTTTAAAGTGAAAAAGAAAAGTCATCTCTTAAAACTGCTGAAAATGGATTTGCATCGCTGCATCGGTGCAAAGCGATTTCCTGTGATTATTGCTCTAATAGTAGTATTACTGATTGCAAATGTATGGGAATCGGTAATGATAGAATTACAATATAAAATGCGTATGATGGGAAGCTTAGAGAAACTGATGGAACTGCTGATATTTGATCGCTTTAAGGCAGCAGTAATTGTTCTGCTTTCAGCGGTATATACATTTGGATTATGTGATGATCGAAACAGTTCGTATGACAGATTGATTCTGTTTCGATGCAGGCCAGGAGAGTATCTGCTGTCAAAGCTGATTTCCAATGCAATAGGGGTTGTGTCAGCAGTCTGTATAAGCTTTGTACTATTTTCTATTGTACTCTTGCCGATTATGCCGCTTGTAGGTGGAGATGGTATGACGCAGTACTTTGGTTATTTCGCATGTGCAATGAATTTTGCAGGACCATTTGCCTATAGTATATTAGTAGGACTTTTGTTTGGATTGTTTGCAGTCTCAGTGACATCATTTGGAATTCTTGCTGTATCTATATTTCCAAATCGGTACGTAGGAATTGCCGCCTCTTTTGTTGCATTCTATGTGATTTATGCATTTGCAGGAAGCTTTCCATTTTCCGTGAATGTGTGGTACTTAAGTTCAGGCGTACAGGTGTTAAACGTAAATGGCTTTGCGGTGAATTACTTTTATGCGATTGGAATAATGCTTTTATTTTGTATGGTTCCATGGTGCTTGTGTTTTTGGGCAATGAAGAGGAGGAAGCATGAAGGATGGATTTAAGAGTGCAACAATTATTGCGACCCTCAATCTGTTAAGTTGGAAAAAGGACTACAGAATCTGGTCAGTGGGTACAGTGATAATGGTCTTAATTATTCGTTATTTGATTGGAGTACCACTTTATGCGTTGCCAAATGGAAAGACTTCGACAGCACTTTTGCTCCCGGTGCTGTTAGCTGATGCAATGAACAGTAATGGACTATTAAAAGTGCTGATTTTCTTTGGTGGAATTTTATTGTTCTGTGACGCTCCATTTTTAAAGGATAATAAATGGTTTTTAATTCACAGAGCAGGGCGAAGAGGATGGTGGAAGGGAGAATGTCTATACATTGCAATCGCATCCTTTATTTATATGGCATTCATTGCGGCATGTAGTTTTCTCGTGGTGCTTCCTTGTCTGGAGTGGAATGGCTGGGGAAGTATCTGGGAAATCTCCTCGAATAAACTGATGAATCATGTTTTGTATTCTAAGGTATATCCGAAAAATGTCATTTCGAGTACAACTGTATGGAATGCTGCATTTTATTCGTATATGGTAAGCAGCCTTACGGTGATGCTGTTAGGGTATCTTGTGTACGCATTTAATGTGGTAACAGGAAAAAACTGGCCGGGAATATTGGCAGCGAGTTGTCTTGTCCTGGCTGATCCAGTCGTTATTTATTTTTATAATGGACAGACAAGCTGGATGATGCTGTTTTCGCCAGTAAATTGGAGCAGTATTGAAAATTTGAAGAAATATTCAGGAGAAGGCATGCTGACTTCGGTGTATGTTTATGCGGTGAGTTTGAGTATTTGTGCCATATTGATGATGGTGATTAAAGAAAAAACTCATGAAATGGATTTATAAATTTAAGTAAGTAATGCGTCGGGCTGTCTATGACATAAAGTCAAAATGTTACATTAAATGTTACAAAATAATTTAAATAAAAAAGTTTTTGTAACAAAACATACATAGAAATGTATCAGAAATGTAAAGGAAATGTAATTGCATTTTAGACTTAATGCTGATAAAATAGGGATAACATAAGAAAAAGTAAAAAATAGTCAAACAATAATTGTTGAATTGACTGCTTTTGAAATTTCAAAGACATTAAAAAAGTGCAGTTAACGGGGAGAGCGGAAAGGAAAACACGCATGAAAAAAGTATGGAAAAAGCTGTTGGCAGCGGCAGGAATGACAGCGGCACTTGTCTCAACATCAGGTTGTATGGTCTCAATTCAGTTTGACAGATCTAAAAGACAGCTTCCTCAAAAACTGTCGTCAGCAGATGAAAAGACATGGGCAGCAGAACCAGTTTGGGTATCATCAGGGGAAGCCGGAGTGCTTACAAAAGAGTCACAAGCTTTTGAATCAGAGTCTGAAAAAGAAAGTGAATCTGAACAGGGAACAGCAGCAGAGACAACAGAAAAAGAGTCAGAGTCGCCGACAGAAAGTACAACAGCAGACAGCTTTGTAATTCCTCTGCCACCGCAGGCAGGCTGATTCGCATTTAAAACAGGACAAATTAGGAAGGAGCAAAATAAATGAGAAAATTATTATGGAAGAAAGCGGCGATTACCGCAATGGCAGGAACAATGATGATGATGACGGGATGTGAATTACAGGGAGCTGTAAATAAGAATCAAACGACATCCACAGCAGCACAGACGAGTAAAACAGCGGAGTCATCTGCAAATACACAGCCGTCAAGTGTGACACCTAATGCAACTGTGCAGGTGTCAACACAAGAACAACAAAAGAAGGCAGTAACTGAGTCAACAGCACCAGAGTCAACAGCACCAGAGTCAACATCACCAGAGTCAACAGCTCAGAGCCAAGCGCCAGCCAGCAGTTCGGCAGCAAGCAACGTGACGCCATCAAGCGAGGAGCAGGAAGTCAGCTTTTCATTTGAGTGGATCACGGGTGATGTGCCGGAAGGTGATGGTGATGTTGCCTGGTTTACAGTGGACCCGATTACAGAAGATAATTTTTGGGTCAAATTCCATGGCTCTGCAAACGAAGAAGGAATTAGCAATGTAAGAATTGCAGTGTGGACCGAAGCGAATGGTGAGGATGATATCGAATATATCGATGCAGAGAGTCTTGGAAATGAGACGAAAGCATATCCAGTATATATTCAGAATCATAATAATGAGAAAGAGGGATATGTTCTGAAGGTATCATATACTAACAAAGCAGGCGAAGAAAAAACGTGTGAGAATTACACACGAATTTCATTAGAGTGAGATAAGCATATGAGTACAATTGAAATAAAAAATCTGACAAAACGTTATGGAGAAGCAGAAGTATTAAGTAATATTAATATGAAGCTAGAGTCTGGAAAAATCTACGGACTTGTAGGCAGAAATGGTTCCGGAAAGACTATGCTTATGAAGCATATCCTTGGGTTTGTAAAGGCAACGCAGGGAACAATTTTGATAAATGGAAAAGTAGTCGGAGAAAATGATGACATGCAGGAGAATATTGGTGCTATCATCGAAAATCCGGGTTTTCTGCCAGAATATTCTGGTTTCACAAATCTGAAGCTTCTTGCTATGATTCAGGGAAAAATCAAAGATGAGCAGATAAAAGACGCGATACGTCTTGTGGGTCTAGATCCAGAAAGCAAAAAAGCGGTAGGAAAGTATTCGTTAGGTATGCGCCAACGTCTGGGATTGGCGCAGGCATTGATGGAAAATCCAGATATTTTGCTGTTAGATGAACCTCTGAGCGGTCTGGACAATGATGGCGTACAGGAAATGTGGAAGCTTTTCTTGAAACAAAAAGAAGATGGAAAGCTAATTGTTCTGGCAAGCCACAGTAAGGAAGATATCGGGACGCTTTGCGATGAAATCTTTCGCTTTGATAAGGGAAAAATGGTCGGACATGAGATCAAGAGGGACTAGATGAATATGTAAAGTGATAAGTGACATTTGCCGTGCTGAATAAAATATGTTTTATCTCAGCACGGCAGAAAGGAACTTGAGTATGAGAAAAAAATATAAAATATATTCAGTAATATTAACAGGAATAATTTTGACTGGTTGCAAATCAGTTCGTATGACAAGTCAGGATCGTCAGCAGTTTATGCCAAATGGAATATCAGTAGCACAACAGCTATTAGAAGAAACAGGAGAAGCTGAATCTTCCGAAGCAATAAAAACAACACCATCTGCGAACAACACAACAAGCGAAAGCAGTGTTGAAGAAAGTAGTATGAAAGAAAGCAATCAATCTCAGGATAAGCAGGAAAACAACGTGAATATATTAGCACTAGAAATAGAACCATATGAATTGTCTGATGTTTGTAATGCTATATTTGAAAAATCGTTAGATGAAGTTGAGCAAAGTCAAAATCAATATGGCATGTATTATTTGACGGATGGGGACAGAAGAGTACGCCAGTATGATATGCTTGGGCTAGAATATGAAGTAAAAGGAGTATCAGGAAGCTATTCTGCAATCGCAGAGATGGCAACCAATACACTTCGGTGGCAGGAAATTTTGTTGAGGGAATCATTTCCACAGGATAAAATTGATAGTGAAATGAAGCCTGAAGATGCAGAAAAAAATTGCAGAGAGATTGCAGAAAAAATAGGATATTCCTATACATACGTTAGAACATATGCAATGGATTTGCAGAGTATTAAGAAAATTAATAAAAATGCAGGAGATAGTGTATCTGGTCCTGGTTATGAAAATAAAGAAGATGAATATGATGGTACTTGGTCAGGTGTATTTACAGGTGGGAAGCCATGGACACAAGAGGACGAGGCATATTTAGTTATAATGAAAAATCCCCTAATAAATGGAAGAATATTAGAAAACAATGGAAATTCAGATATTGCGTGGATGGTTTATCATCCAGTGAAGGGATTATTATATATGAAAATTCCTCCACGTTATCGTATTTGCAGCGAACAAAAGAAAAATTTGATTGACAGGACACAGGCAGCAGATTATTTGGATAAGGAAATAAATGCGACAAATATTGATGGAAAGAGTATACAGATTACTGATATTTCATTGGTGTATGCAGTAGATGAACTGTCATCTGAAGGAATTCAATGTTCACCATATTGGCGTTTTGGTTTTCAAAAAAGAAAAAATTCTGAATCCGTATGGCTATACAAAGATTTGAATGAGTATGACACATATAGTGATACAGAAGATGGGAAACATCAGGAAAATGGATATTTTTTGATTAATGCAGTTGATGGATCAATCATGTATTAATAGGAGACATATATGAAGGAATTAAAAGCGGAACTAAAACGTGGTATATTGCATGGAAAAATAATATATGTGATGATGATGGTAGCAATACTATTTGCACTTGGGTGGACAGAAAATCTGTCGCAGGCGATAGAATTTAGAGAAAATGCTAACGTCGTATTTAGTAGTATTCAGCATGTTTTATACGTGCTGTATTTTGATCGTTTTAAAGCAGTCATGATTGCGGTATTATCATTACTGTGTGCAGGAAGTGTTTATGAAGATATCTCCAGTGGTTTTTTCCTGTTTCAAAAACTTCGAGTAGGAAGGATAGAGCGATATGTGATCTCAAAGATTGCTGCGAATATGTTTCTTGTAACAACAGCAACGATTGGTGGAATTTTGCTTTTTGTGGCTTTCGTAAGACCGCTAATGCCGTTAGTAGGTAATAATCCACAGCAAGATATAGTTGAATACTACGATATTTATCAAACACTAGGTCCTATTCTTTATTTGGCAGCGATGGGATTAATTTTTGGATTATCTGCATCATTTTTTACTTCTTTTGGGTTATGGATTGTATTTTATATGCCAGATCGCTTTGCAGCACATGCAATTTCCTTTTTGGTTTATTATGGATTATTATCAATTACTGATTTTTTGCCGAGAGAGTTGGATGTTTGGAATCTTACGAGTGCAGCAAAAATGCTCAGAATGACGGATAGTTCATTTTGGAATTATTTATATTCTGTTAGCTTATTACTTGTGTTAAATGCGATTTCGGGAGTTGTATTATGGAAAAAACTAAAAGGAAGGTATGAAAATGGGTAATTTGAAGAAAGGTTGGTATGTTTGCGAAAGCAATTTTATACAGTGGCGTAAAAATTATAGAATATGGATGATTGCGGCAATAGAAACAATATTGATTTTTCGATATCTTCATGGATTATCTGAGTATGGGCAGGCAACAGGAAAAACAATTACGCCGTTTGTTCTTCCAATTGTTTTTGCGGAGGCAGAAAATAGTAATGGATTATTAAAAGTATTAATCTACTTAGGTTGTGTTATGCTATTTTGTAATGCCCCTTTTTTGAATAATCAAAAACCATATATGATTTTAAGGTGCAAACGAAAAGGCTGGTATCTGGGTGAAAACATGTACTTGTGGCTGGCAGCATTTCTCTATATGTTGTTTATTTCGCTTATTTCGCTGATAGCAGTTCTTCCAACAGTTTCAACAAATCGACTTTGGGGAGAAATTGCAGGAGATTTTGTTGTAAATCAAAGAAGCTTAATTCCAGTTTATACGTGGGGACTAGTAATGCCAGTACGAGTAATACAAAATTATTATCCTTTAGCTGCATTTATATACACTTTTATTACTGGATGGTTAAGTATAGTTTTCATTGGTAAGCTGATG
>ERZ1106941.2188-NODE-2188-length-15568-cov-24.290273_pt1 | contig 15568 bp, 15 predicted proteins | sample MGYA00403670_ERZ1106941 | MGnify/ENA primary metagenome ERZ1106941 (study PRJEB35170, sample SAMEA104062400) | human gut metagenome | biome: human gut; feature: human-associated habitat; material: faeces | place: Denmark | collected 2012-06-04 ...
TTGTCGTCACCAAGGAAGACAAGGAAGGCCGTCTGATTCTGTCCAAGAAGCGTGCACAGTACGAGCGCGCTTGGGGAGACATCGAGAAGATCAAGGAAGCCGATGGCGTTGTCGAAGGCACCGTCATCGAAGCTGTCAAGGGTGGCCTCATCGTCGACATCGGTCTGCGTGGCTTCCTGCCGGCATCCTTGGTCGAAATGCGTCGTGTCCGCGACCTGTCCCCGTACATTGGCCAGACCATCAAGGCCAAGATCCTCGAGCTCGACAAGAACCGCAACAATGTGGTGCTCTCCCGTCGTCAGTACCTCGAAGAGACCCAGTCCGAAGTGCGCGAAACCTTCCTGTCCCAGCTCAAGAAGGGCCAGATTCGCGAAGGCGTCGTGTCCTCCATCGTCAACTTCGGTGCATTCGTTGATCTGGGCGGCGTTGACGGCCTGATCCACGTTTCCGAGCTGTCTTGGAAGCACATCGACCACCCGTCCGAGGTTGTCAAGGTCGGCGACAAGGTTACCGTCGAGGTGCTCGACGTTGACCTCGATCGTGAGCGCATCTCCCTGTCCCTCAAGGCTACCCAGGAAGATCCGTGGCAGCGCTTCGCTCGCACCCACGTTCCTGGCCAGATCGTCAAGGGCAAGGTCACCAAGATCGTCCAGTTCGGTGTCTTCATCTCCGTCGAAGACGGCATCGAAGGCCTCGTGCACATCTCCGAGCTGGCCAACCGCCACGTGGAGAACCCGGAGACCGTCGTCAAGCCGGGCGAAGAAGTCTTCGTCAAGGTGATTGACGTTGATCTCGATCGTCGCCGCATCTCCCTGTCCCTCAAGCAGGCCAACGACTCCGTCGATCCGGCTTCCGAGGACTTCGATCCGGCTCTGTACGGCATGCCGGCAGAGTACGACGAGCAGGGCAACTACAAGTATCCGGAAGGCTTCGACCCGGCAACCAACGAGTGGATCGCTGGTTACGAGAAGCAGCGTGAGGAGTGGGAGTCCCAGTACGCCACCGCTCACGATCTGTGGGAGCAGCATAAGGAATTTGTGGCCAAGGAGCTCGAGAACGCTGAAGCTTCCGCCGCTGAAGATGGCCAGGCTCCGAAGGAAGAGAAGGTCGAAGAGGTGTCTTCCAACTACTCCTCCGAGAACACTTCCGCCGGCACCCTCGCCGACTCCGACCAGCTCGCCGCTCTGCGCGACCAGCTGCTCGGCAAGTGATTGTATCCTGAGCTAGGATCCAATCCAGCTCAGGCTAGATTTTAGAAAAGACCCCGTTCCTGATTCAGGTTCGGGGTCTTTTCGTATGTGCATGGCAAGCGCGCATGCGAAGCGCATTACAATGGCGGTTGTGGTGATTCGAATAGGATTGACTGGTGGCATAGCGGCTGGCAAAAGCACGGTATCCGCAAGACTGCGTGAGCTTGGTGCAGTACTTGTCGATTATGACCTGCTTGCGCGTCAAGTGGTGGAACCAGGCAGCATCGGCCTTCAGCGTATAGTGGAATGTTTCGGCTCCGATGCTTTGACCGATCGAGGCGAGCTCAATCGAGCGTGGATGGCAGAGCATGTGTTTTCCGGCGCTGATGCGGAACGAAAACGCAAGATGCTGGACGGAATCGAGCATCCACTGATTTATGAACTTGCAGTGCAACTCGAACATGAGGCTGTTGAAGTTGATTGCCAAGCAGTAGTGGTGCATGACATACCGTTACTCGCCGAAGTAATTGACAGCATTCCTTTTGAATTCGACCATATCGTAACTGTTGAAGCGCCCGAACAGGTGAGGGTCAGCAGAATGATGTCAACGCGAGGCATGAGCGAAAGCCAGGCATGGAATCGTGTGAACCATCAATCCAGCGTGGAACAGCGTCTTGCCATTGCCGATGAGATCATCGATTCCACACAGTCATTGGAACAAATGTTCGAGCATATTGATATGCTAATGCAACAATGGCGCACGGAAGCGAGGTAGGTATGGGATTCAATATTGAACGCACGAACAAGCCGTTTGTGGTCAAATCGCCATATAAGCCGAGCGGCGACCAGCCTAAAGCGATTGAAGAGCTTGCGGAACGCATTGAAAACGGTGAGAACGATGTGGTGCTCATGGGCGCCACCGGAACTGGCAAAACCGCCACCACGGCATGGCTTATTGAACGTCTGCAACGTCCGACGTTGATCATCGAACCGAATAAAACGTTGGCAGCGCAGCTGTGCGCCGAGTTCCGTGAGCTCATGCCAGACAATGCGGTGAGCTATTTCGTTTCGTACTACGACTACTACCAGCCGGAAGCCTATATTCCACAAACCGATACGTATATCGAAAAGGATTCCAACATCAATGACGACGTGGAACGGCTTCGCCATGCGGCCACGGCGAACCTGCTGACGCGTCGTGATTGCGTGGTCGTGGCAACGGTTTCCTGTATTTACGGCCTTGGTACGCCGGAAGAATATGCCGGGCGTATGCTGTTTCTCGAGGAAGGCCAGCAGATCGACCGTGATGACTTGCTGCGTACTTTCGTCGCCATGCAGTACAAGCGCAACGATATCGCCTTCACCAGAGGTACTTTCCGTGTGCGCGGCGATACCGTCGAAATCATTCCCGTATATGAGGAACTGGCCATCCGTATTGAATTCTTCGGTGATGAAATCGACCGTATTTCAACCCTGCATCCACTTACCGGAGATGTGATCGGGCGTCAATCGCAAGTCCATATTTTCCCCGCATCGCACTATGTGGCAGGGCCGCAACGTATGGAGCGAGCGTTGTCTACCATTCAGCAGGAACTTGATCAACGTACCGCCGAATTGCGCAAACAAGGCAAGGAACTTGAGGCGCAACGTCTTACCATGCGTACCACATACGATTTGGAGATGCTTTCCCAGGTCGGCGTATGTTCCGGAGTGGAAAACTACTCAAGACATTTCGATGGCCGTGAGCCGGGCACGCCGCCGCATACGTTATTGGATTTCTTCCCTGACGATTTCCTACTCGTCATTGACGAATCGCATGTTACCGTGCCGCAGATCGGCGCCATGTACGAAGGCGATGCCAGTCGCAAACGCACGTTGGTCGAACATGGCTTCCGTCTGCCTTCGGCGATGGACAACCGACCGCTCAAATGGCCGGAATTCCTTGAGCGCGTCGGCCAGACGGTCTACCTTTCCGCCACTCCTGGCGATTATGAGCTTGGCTTGAGTGACGGTGTGGTCGAACAGATTATTCGACCGACAGGATTGGTCGATCCGCAAATCGATGTGCGCCCGGTTGACGGGCAGATCGATGATCTGCTTGCGGAGATCAAGGACCGTGTGAATAGAAACGAGCGTGCGCTCGTCACCACGCTCACTAAGAAGATGGCTGAGGATCTGACGGATTATCTTCTGGAGCGTGGCATCAAAGTCGAATACCTGCACTCCGATGTGGACACCCTGCGACGTGTCGAATTGCTGCGCGAACTGCGCGAAGGCAAGATCGATGTCATCGTCGGCATCAACCTATTGCGTGAGGGTCTTGATTTGCCGGAAGTATCGTTGGTTGCGATCCTTGACGCGGACAAGGAAGGTTTCCTGCGTTCCTATCGTTCCCTCATCCAGACGATTGGTCGTGCCGCGAGAAATGTGTCCGGAACCGTCATCATGTATGCCGATGACATTACCGATGCCATGCATAAAGCCATTGATGAAACCAATCGTCGCCGCGACATCCAAATCGCATATAACAAAGAGCATGGCATCGATCCGAAGCCGTTAATCAAGAAAATCAGCGACGTCAACGACATGCTCGCCAAGGAAGATGTCGATACGCAGACGTTGCTCGGTACCGGCTACCGTAATGAAGGCAAAGCCGGCAACTCGCATCTTGGCGTGCCTGCTACCAGCAAGGAGGAATCTGACAGACGGCATGAGGAGATTCTCAAGGCCGGATTGCCCGCGCAGGATCTAGCTGATCTCATTCGACAACTGTCCGAGCAGATGCATGCCGCCGCCGAACAACTGCAATTCGAGCTTGCGGCTCGTTTGCGTGACGAGATCCGTGACCTGAAAAAGGAACTTCGGCAGATGACGGAGGCGAGCAAATAGTTCTCGACCGGTCATACGGCATCCGTACCATAGTGGATTATGGCTGAAACACCACTTGTTTTTGAAATCGCCACGTTCGCGGTGCTTGCCGTCTTCTTCGTGGTTGACTTGTTTATCATCGGACGTAAGCCCCATGTGCCCTCCACCAAGGAATGCGTGCAGCATATCGCGTTCTTTGTAGTCATGGCGTTGATCTTCGGCGGACTTATGTGGTTCTTCGCGGGATTGAAGCCGGCCATCGAATTTTATTCGGGCTGGCTTACGGAATATTCGCTGAGTATTGACAATCTATTCGTCTTCGTCATCATTATGTCGAATTTTGCGGTGCCAAAACAGCTGCAGAAATTCGTGCTGTCCATCGGCATCACGATCGCATTGGTGTTGCGCGGCGTGTTCATCCTCATCGGCGCGGCCATTATCTCCCGCTTCACCTGGGTGTTCTTCCTGTTCGGCGCATTTCTTATCGTCACCGCCATCAAGTTGGTCACTGGGGGAGACGAAGATGAGGAATATCATGAGAATGGCTTGATTCGTGCATTGCGCAAGGTGATCAAGATCACCGATGAGTATGACGGAGAAAAGTTGCGTACCGTCAAAAACGGTGCCAAGTATTGGACTCCGATGCTGATCGTCTTTCTGACCATCGGCACCACCGATGTGATGTTTGCCTTTGACTCCATTCCTGCGATTTTCGGTTTGACGAAGGATCCGTTCATTGTGTTCACGTCCAATGTGTTCGCATTGCTCGGCTTGCAGCAGCTGTACTTCCTGCTTGGCGAGCTGCTCGACAAGCTGGTGTATCTGCCTCTTGGACTTTCCGTGGTGCTGGGCTTCATTGGAGTCAAGCTCATTATGGAGGCATTGCACGGCAATTCGTTGCCGTTCATCAACGGCGGTCAACCGATCGCTTGGGTGCCTGAAGTGCCTACATGGCTGTCTTTGGCGGTGATCGTTGTGGCGATTGGTGGTGCCGCATTGGCCAGCGTACTGAAGATGCGTGCCATCGAAGCAAAGGAAAAGTGACGATTTGAGAAACCGCATGGAAACATGCGGTTTCTTTTTATCAAAAAAATGTGAGCGCTCACAACACGCCTCGTTTCAGGGTGGAAGTGAGCGCTTTTTGCTAGTAGACTGGTCGGTTGGAAACAGGGTCGTCAGATCCAAAATCAATATCAACAAGAATAGGCAGGCATTCATGCGTAAAGCCAAGATCGTAGATACCATCGGTCCAGCTACCGAGTCCCTGGAAGGCATCACCAGCCTTGTCGAAGCAGGTATGGACGTTGCTCGTCTGAACCGCTCCCACGGCACTCCGGAAGACCACCTCAAGGTCTACAACAACCTCCGCGCCGCTGCCAAGGCCACCGGCCGCAACGTCGCAGCCCTGGTTGATCTGCAGGGTCCGAAGATCCGTTGCGGTTGGTTCAAGAAGAACGCCGACGGTGAAGACAAGGTCCAGCTGACCGAAGGCCAGGAGTTCGTCATCACCACCGACGACATCGAGGGCGACGAGCATATCACTTCCACCACGTTCAAGGGCCTGCCGGGCGATTGCCATGCTGGCGATCCGATTCTCATCGATGACGGCAAGGTTCGTCTTGAGGTCACCAAGGTCGAAGGCAACAACGTGTACACCAAGGTCGTCGTTGCCGGGCCGGTTTCCAGCCACAAGGGCATCAACCTGCCGGGCGTTGCGGTGTCCCTGCCGGCTCTGACCGAGAAGGATGAAGCCGATCTGCGTTGGGCTATCCGCACCGGCGCCGACATCATCGCCATGTCCTTCGTGCGTTTCGCCACCGACATCGACCGCGCCCACGAGATCATGGACGAGGAAGGCCGTCGCATCCCGATCATTGCCAAGATCGAGAAGCCGCAGGCTCTGGAGAACCTCGAAGAGATCGTCAAGACCTTCGACGGCGTCATGGCCGCCCGTGGCGACATGGCCGTTGAGTGCCCGCTCGAAGAGGTGCCGCTGGCTACCAAGCGCTGCATCGAGCTCGCTCGCCAGTACGCCAAGCCGGTCATCGTGGCTACCGAAGTGCTCGGCTCCATGGTCAACTCCCCGGTCCCGACCCGTGCAGAGGCATCTGACTGCGCCAACGCCATCCTTGACGGCGCCGACGCCACTATGACCTCCAACGAGACCGCCGTCGGCAAGTACCCGGCAGTCACCGTGAGCACCATGAGCCGCATCTCCTCCTTCGCCACCGAGCACGGTTTCGACCGTATCCCGGAACTGAAGAACCTGGATATGTCTTCCACCGGCGCTGTGTCTTCCGCAGCTGTGGATCTGGCTGACAAGCTGAACGCCAAGGCTATCGTTGCCTACACCCAGACCGGTTCCACCGTGCATCGCGTGTCCCGCGAACGCCCGGCCACCCCGATCTACGGCATCACCAACAACGAGCACACCTATCACTGGCTGGCTCTGTCTTGGGGTACCGAGTCCTTCCTGCTCGATGAGGATTACCACGACAAGTCCCGCAAGGACCTGATGATCTTCACCGATAAGATCCTGAAGGATGCCGGCAAGGTCACCGATGGCGACAAGATCGTTGTGCTGAGTTCCGCCCAGGGCGAGCACCAGCCGGGTCGCACCGATTCCATCTACGTCCACACCGTCGGTGCTTGCGACTGAGATGCGTTTCGGTCAGTGGCTGACTGATTAGCGAATAGGAGGGCTTCCGTCCATTTGGATGGAAGCCCTCCTATTGTTTTCGGATGATGTTGATTTTGTGGTCGATTTATAGATCGCGATAGGTTGTGATTAAGCTGCCGCGCATGGTGCGAAACGCCGACCACTCAAGGACTTTGCGAAATCATTTTTCTGTGTTAACATGGTCAAGTTGTGCGAAAGCCCCTGTATCCCAATTGGTAGAGGAGACAGCCTCAAAATCTGTACAGTGTGGGTTCGAGTCCCACCGGGGGCACCGGATTGATGAACAGCCGCGACGGGTATCACCCGCCGCGGTTATTTTGTTTTGAAACCCATCTGACGCATGTGCAGTTACGTGGTAGCTCAGTGCCTTGCCATCCACCAGATTGTAGGTTACTCTGCGTCCCCGCACGCCTGTCAAGACCGATGCGCGCCCAATGTTGTTTTGCCTCTTGATGTTCGATTGATATGCCGGAACGCGCATGCCGTCATCTACCGAGGATTTCGGCATGCGTTCCCGTTCGCAGGAACCAAGCGGTACCGTCTTCCTTGATCCATATGGCGAGCCAATCGCCGGCGTTGCCGACATGGCATTCGATAACGCCGTCCCAGTCACCGCCCTGCAGCCTGTGTGCGCGGTGGCGCCGCCGCAACGTCTCCTTCGCTGTGTCGGTATCCTCGGCGACAAGCCGAATGAGCTTCTTCAAGTCCGAAAAATCGGCATGCTTACGTTTCAGTCGTTTGATGTCCCGTTGGAACGCTTTGGTGTATTCGATCTGCAGCACAGTCAGATTCCTAGCGATTCGAACATTTCATCGGCGGTATTGAAGCGCGGGGGAACCTTCCCTGCCTTCTCGCGCACCTCGTCAAGCGCATCAAGAGTCTCAGCCGGAATGGAATGCCTCGATAGGCTGAGGGGGATACGGTTCTCCCTGACGATCTGCCGGTAGAACGCGCGGGTCACGCTGGACAGGTCAAGTCCAAGATCCTCCACGATGTCCGTAGCCTGTTTTTTCGTGGCGTCGTCCACGCGGACCGTCACTGAAGTCATTGTCATCTTGACCTCCATCTTTTGCTGATTGTTGTAAGACGATTATAGCTCAATGTCTTACGTTCGGTATGGAGAGTCTGTGCATCCTGCTTTTCCGGTTGGCGGAATGCGGTTTTCGAGAGATTGTGTGCCTTTGCGGTTCTGAGGATTTAAGTATTTCTTGTTTTAAGGGTGTGGACGAGCTGGCTATCTTCAGGTTCTCCTTGGCTACGTTGCATAGGTTCTCGCGGATCAGGTCCGCGCGTTCCTGAGAATCCATGATCTTGTCCAAATGATGGTGGATAGCTTTCGCGGCGGCGTCCATTGCGGCGTTCGGGTACTGTTTGTGGATGGCGTCATCTTCGTATGCGAACACTTCGTAGCGTTCGTTCCCGATGACGTGATTCTTGCCACGGTTTCCTCATCCGTGTCGAACAGCCAGGAGCCCTCACACTCATATAATGAGCTCTTAAATCAGATCGTCATGCCATCCGTGATGTACTAGGGAGGCATGTTGTACAGCCATGGATCGGATCCGTCCCTCAGATGTTGGTGTTCGTGCAGCGCGCTTCGGTATTCCTTGGCCTTTTCGGCCCATTCGGGCGTTTCTTCACCGGGAAAAGCATATGGCGCGAGCTCTGTCAGCCTGCCTTGTACTTCCCTCAGATGGACTTCATGACGCGGATATCCTTCGACACTGTGCTCGGGGGGCGGATCTCGTCGTGATCCAACGTTTCGGTCCGTTCGCTCATGCCGTGCGTCTGGTGATCTCGGTATCCCCATTGATGTTCATTCCTGTTTCCTTCCGTTCCCTCGGCGGCTGTGACGCTGTTTCTGTTCACGCGTGCTCTTGCGCCGGTTTTCCAATTCCGTGTCTGGGCCGTTTCCCATGGTTTCTCCTTTGACCGCTATGAGGCGTTGCCCTCCCAGTCTCGATCCGCGAAAGCCCGCCGGGATTGGGCATTTGAAACTGCATTGTGGAATATTGCAGGGTGGTTCGTAACTGTGTCTTATTGAATTATTGAGAAATGTATTGAGTAAATCTGCATTATCGGCGCTGATGGGAATAGGCCGGGTTCAAAGCGCTTAGAATGTTCTTATGGCTAGAGCGACGGTTTATGATGTGTCAGAAAAGGCGGGAGTGTCTACCGCGACAGTTTCTTTCACTTTTAGGCGGCCTGACAAGGTGAGACCGAAAACGAGAGAGCGAGTTCTTCAAGCTGCGAAAGAACTTGAGTATATTCCGAGTGGAAGTGCGAGGGGACTTGCTAGAGGGAGTAATGGGGCATTAGGGATATATGCGTTCGATATGCTTATTGAGCAGCCGCAGGGGAGCGAGGCGGAGGATGTGTCCGTGTTGGGCGAGGATGTCCCTGCGGAGTCGGACGTACTTACCTATCCGCTCTATGTCGATGAAGTTCTTCGTGGCTTCGAGCTTGAATGTTGGAAGCGTGATCAGGGTCTATTCTTGGGGGCAGCCAAGGGGCGAGACGATCATCAGGCGGTGACTGATATAGCAGGTCGGGTCGATGGGCTTGCAATCATGCCAAGTATGTTCAACCTCAAACTTCCGCTTGAATTGCTTTGCAAGACCATGCCGATTGCGTTGATCAGTATGGACAGTGAAAAGAAATTGCCTGCCGCCCATGTGCTTTGTGACAATCGTTCGGGAATGCGTCAGCTGCTGGACCATTTGATTGATGTCCATCAAATATCATCCCTCGCTTTTATCGGTGGTTTCAACGCGGAGGATGTTTCCAAGCGGTATGAAGCGTTTCGTGAGTATCTCCACGAACGTGGAGCAGAGTCGATGGAATGGTTCGTGGATGACTCTGTGGCCGGATTCGAGGAACGACTGGTCGGGCTCTGCGAGGCCATCAATACGGGGAAGGTTCCACGTGCCTTGGTCTGCGGCACCGATCAGACCGCGTTTGAAGTGCTCCAGCTTTTGGAGGATGTGGGGCTAAGCGTACCGGGTGATGTTATCGTCACTGGTTTTGACGGCATTTTGGCCGGACGGCTCATGAAACCGAGCTTGACGACAGTGCGTCAGCCGATGGAGGCTATGGGCAGGGTGGCCGCTCGGCTTCTCGACGAACGGGACGGCAAGCCATGGGATGAGTCTGTGACGGAAGTGCTTCCAGTTCGGTTGGTTCCACGGCAGAGCTGTGGTTGCGCCGGATGAACTTTGTTTATGCTGGATTTATAGAAATTTAAGCGCTTAGATTTTATAGTGTGTCGCCTTGACAAACCAAAATCTATGCGCTTAAATTATTCTAACAATCTAAGCGCATAGATTGTTAGAAAATAAGGTTCGAGGAGGAACGAAATGAAGAGAACAAAAGGTATGTCTGCTGTGACTGTTGCAGCTAGTCTTGCCATGGTTGTCAGCATGGGCGGATGTGGACGATCGGACAATGGCGCAACATTCGAATCCGATGCCGTGACCACTATCGATTCAAGCAAGGCGACGGGTAATCTTACCGTCTGGGCGATGGGTAATGAGGGTGATCTTCTTGGTGATTTCGTCAAGGATTTCGAGAAAGAAAATCCGGAGGTCCATGTCAAGGTGACGGCCATTCCGTGGTCTTCCGCGCATGACAAACTGCAAACCGCGATCGCCGCGGGGAATGGTCCGGATGTGGCCCAGATGGGTACTACATGGATGGCGGATTTCTCCAATTCATTCTCTGAGGTTCCAAGCAATTTCGGTACCAGTGATTTCTCCGAAGGTCCGCTTGAAGCGGGCCGGGTGGACGGGAAGCAGCTTGGCGTCCCATGGTATGTTGACACGCGCGTCTTGTACTACCGTACCGATATCGCGGAACAGGCCGGCTGGGCTGAAGCTCCGAAGACTTGGGACGATCTCAAGCAGATGGCTCAGGATATGCAGAAGGTCGATGGCGTCAAATACGGTTTCCATCTCAGTCCTTCCGGCACCGATGCCTTCATGGGGACGCTTCCGTTCTCGTATTCCGCAGGCGCGAATTTGACCGATAAAGGCCAGACGAAGTGGACCTTCACCGACAGCGGTATCAAGAAGGCACTGGATTTCACCACGGGACTCTACAAAGATGGCATCGCCAACGTTAATGCGGACGTGAGCGCGGGCGCTGACATTGCGAACTTCGTTTCCGGCGAGACTCCGATGGAGTTTCAGGGGCCGGCTGCGATCAGTCAGATCAACGAACTCGGCGGAGACGGATTCGAATCCAAGTACGCGACCGCGGTGCTGCCTTCGATGGATGATTCTTCGGATGGCGCGACCTCATTCGTGGGAGGCAGCGATTTGGTCGTGTTTAAGGACTCCAAGAACAAGCAGGCGGCATGGAAGTTCATTCAGTGGGCGAGCCAGCCTGACGTCCAAGCAAAGTGGTACCAGCTTTCATCCGATCTTCCCGCATCCCAGAAAGCTTGGGAAAACGATGCCCTTGCAAGCGATGAGAAGCTCGTGGCGTTCGGCGACCAGCTGAAGAATACCATGGCTCCTCCGGCGGTGTCCACGTGGGCGCAGGTCTCCTCCGCAGCTGATCGTATCCTCGAGCAGATTAACAAGGGTCAGCTTTCCGTCGACGATGGACTGAAAAATCTTCAGTCTGAGGCCGATGCGATTGGAATGGGCAAGTGATGCATAAGCGCATCAAGGCAACAGCGAAGGGTTCGGGCAAGACCCTTCGCCGCCGTCAAACAATCCTTGCATGGGGATTCGCTCTGCCATTCGTGGTCATTTTCTGCGTATTCATGCTAATCCCTCTTCTCACGTCCATGGCAATGTCCTTCACGGACATCACCTCCCGCGACCTGCGCACACCGTTCAATGTGAACTTCGTGGGACTCTCCCAATACATAACACTGTTTCAGGATCCACGATTCATCCATTCACTAGGCGTGACCGGCATCTTCGTGCTGGTGGGATTACCTATCACTATGGTCATCGCGCTGGCCTTCGCGGTCGCGTTGAACAGTGGTTCGAAGCATCTTAACGCTTTCTTCCGAGCTTTGTTCTACGCGCCTGTCGTCGCAAGCGTGGTCGCTGTTTCCGTGGTCTGGCGATACATCCTGCAGGCAGACGGCCTGTTGAATTCGCTGCTCGCGGTATTCGGAATCAACGGTCCGGATTGGCTGCATGATACGAGATATGCTTTGCCAGCGCTCATGGTCATGACTATCTGGCGCAACATGGGTACTCTGATGATTATCTTCCTAGCCGGATTGCAGGCCATTCCGGAAGAGCTTAAGGAAGCGGCAGCCATCGACGGTGCAAGCAAATGGCGTACGTTCCGCAGCATCACCCTGCCGTTGCTCAAGCCAACGATACTGCTTGGCGCGGTACTGCTGTCGGTGGCCTATTTGCAGTTCTTCGAAGAATCCTTCGTCATGACGCAAGGCGGTCCGCTCGATTCGACCCTGTCGGCCGCCTACTACATCTATCAGAAGTTTGGCTTTGGCCAGTACGGCATCGCCTCAGCAGCCAGCTGGGTGTTGTTCGGCATCATCGCGTTGGTGAGCGTACTGCAGTCCCGGATCCTCAAAGAAGATTAAGGAGAAACACAATGAGTGCACCAGCATCAGCTGTTTCTGCCATCATTCCCGACAATAAACCGTCGCTATGGCAACAATTTCTAAAAGGACGAGGTCTATCATATTGTGTCTTGGCAGTCGTCGGCCTTGTCTGGATCGGCCCATTCCTTTGGATGGCCTTGGGTTCATTGAAGACCCAGAAGGAAATTCTCGCCAAGCCTCCTAAACTTCTGCCGGAACATGCGAGCCTTGCAAACTTCACCCAATGGTTCACCCAACTGGATTTTGGCAACTATTTCACAAACAGCATGGTCGTTGCCGTGGTCACGGTGCTTGGAAACATGGTGTTCTGCTCCATGGTCGGATACGCTTTGGCGAAAATGGACTTTGCCGGCAAGAACATCCTCTTCGGCGCGGTCATGGTCACCTTGATGGTGCCGAGCGTCGCGACGTTCGTTCCGCTGTTTGTGTGCATTTCAAACATGGGATTGGCAAACACCTACGCAGCTTTGATGCTGCCGTTCCTGTGCCAGCCCATTGGAATCTTCCTGATGAGGCAGTTCATCGCGGGGATTCCGGATGCCCTGATGGAGGCCGCTCGAGTAGATGGCGCGGGAGAGCTGCGCATCTTCTTCCAGATCGTACTGCCACAATGCGCCCCGCCTCTGGCGACGCTGTCCATCTTGACGTTCCTGTCATCGTGGAACAACTTCCTGTGGCCTTTGGTAGCGGCACAGTCCGAAAGCATGTATACGTTGCCGGTTGCATTGTCCCTGTACTCCACGGGACAAAACGCGACCAATTACAGCGTCCTGCTTGCGGGCGCGGTGCTGGTCATCGCGCCAATCCTGTTACTTTTCGTATTCCTGCAACGCTACTTCATTCAAGGCGTGGCGATGACAGGCATCAAATAACGGAGAAAAACATGAATCAAGAACAAGAATATCGTTTCCCCGATAACTTTATCTGGGGGGCATCAACGGCGGCACACCAAATTGAAGGCAACAACATTGGCAGCGACTGGTGGGCGCGTGAGCATGCCGAAAACACAGATATTCATGAACCATCCGGAGACGCGGCGGATAGTTACAACCGGTATGAGGAGGATATCCGAATCCTAGCGGAATCTGGGCTCCGCATGTACCGTTTCTCGTTGGAATGGGCTCGTATCGAACCGGAGCAAGGGTGTTTCTCCAAGGCGCAACTGCTGCATTATCGGAAGATGATCGACATCTGCAAGGAATATGGTGTTGAGCCGATGATTACTCTCAACCATATGACGCTTCCTCTGTGGTTCGCCCAACAGGGAGGTTGGCTAAAGCCGGACGCCGATGCATACTTTGCCCGCTACGTGGAATATGTGTTGCCCATCCTGCATGACGTAGTGTGGGTGTGCACCTTCAACGAACCCAATATGGTGGCGCTGACCAGAGGGGGGACCGAAGGTACTGATTTCGTGGCATCCTCATTGCCTGCGCCCGATCCAAAGATTTCGGAAATGCTTGTGAAAGCGCATCGAAAAGCCCGCAACGTTCTGACTGCCTTACCAAAAGTGAAATCCGGATGGACCATCGCATGCCAAGCTTTTCATGCGATGCCCGGCTGCGAATCCGAAATGGAAGAGTATCAATACCCGCGAGAAGACTTCTTCACGGAAGCGGCCGCAGGTGATGACTTCGTCGGAGTGCAGGCGTACCTGCGCACTTTTATCGGCAAAGATGGTCCAGTGCCAGTTGCTGATGAGGTGGAACGTACCCTTACTGGTTGGGAATACTTCCCTCCGGCTCTCGGCATAGCTGTGCGGCACACATGGGAAGTCGCCCGGCAAACGCCGATATTCGTTACCGAAAACGGGCTTGCCTCGACGGATGACTCTCGTCGCATTGACTACACGTTTGATGCTTTGGCAGGATTGCATTCCGCAATGGAGGAAGGAATCGACGTTCTTGGTTATCTGCACTGGTCACTGTTGGACAATTATGAGTGGGGCTCGTTCACGCCTACATTCGGTCTTGTCGGTTGGGATAAGGACACGTTCGAGCGATTACCAAAGCCATCTCTTGAATGGCTAGGAGAAATCAGTAAGAAGGGAGTTGTCTCGCATCCGTGAGATGCCGTTCATATGGACTGATTCATTTAGTGGGCTCTTCCTGATGGATGAGCCCACTTATTTTACATGCCCCTTTTAATGGATTATGAGCTGGTCAGTCCTTGACCAATCCGCCATCGACCACGAGGTTCTGGCCGGTCACCGCGCGAGACAACGGGCTCAGGAACAGCAGTGCCGCATCTGCGAATTCGGCGGGCGTGGTCACATGGCCGAGCGGCGTGCCTGCCGCGATACCGTCGAACACCGCCTCGGGAGTCGCGGCACTGGCATCCGTCACACGCAGCAAACCGCCTGAGACCATGTTGACGGTGATGTTCTTCGGCCCCAGATCAGCCGCGAAGGTGCGCGTCAGGCTCAGCAGCGCGGCTTTCGCGGCCGTGTAGTCGTGATAGGGGACCACGGGGTTCTGGAACAGGTTCGTGCCGATGTTCACGATTCGTCCGCCGCCATTGCGGTCAAAACCATCCAACGCGGCTTGGATTACATTCAAGGCGCCTCCCACGGCACCGCGGAACTGTTGGTCGAACCGTTCGAATTTGATGTCTGCGGCCTTCGGACGGGCATCGCCGTCGAACGAGAAATCCACAAGAGCGTTATTGACCACGCTGGTGATCGGACGCCCCGCCGATCGTTCCGCCTCGGCGAAAAGCCCGTCCACCGAGGCGCGGTCGGTCACGTCCGCCTGGATGGCCCATGCCTTGCCTGGGTGGGCGTCGGCGATGGCTTGGGCGCGTTCCCCGCTCCTGTAGTAGTTGATGACGACGCTGCCTCTATGGGCGAGCACCGATTTGGTGATCTCTTCGCCAAGACCACGCGCTCCACCCGTCACCAGGACAAGCTGTTGATTGATATCCATGTTCAACGCATCATTGCTCATGATGTCGCACTCCCTCCGCCAATGTGAATTGGATCAGGTTCAACGGGTATATTCTCAGCCGGCTCATGCCGGCACCCCCCCCGTGCCTACGGAAGCAATACTAGCATTGGAAATGAATCCCACCAAGGGTATACGTCTTCAATTTCTGATACTGGTCCCGTGAAGAAAAAGGTCGTCTTGGACGGCCTTTTTGTGTTTATAGCGAAAATAAGCGTCTTCGGCGACAGTCTAAACGACTAAAGGGGCTGGTGCCGTTTTGTTGGACTCGTCATTGATTCCATCACCACCAATCATG
>ERZ1106941.2193-NODE-2193-length-15518-cov-27.375736_pt1 | contig 15518 bp, 21 predicted proteins | sample MGYA00403670_ERZ1106941 | MGnify/ENA primary metagenome ERZ1106941 (study PRJEB35170, sample SAMEA104062400) | human gut metagenome | biome: human gut; feature: human-associated habitat; material: faeces | place: Denmark | collected 2012-06-04 ...
TTCGCCATGGCCGTCTCCTCCTCGGATCACAGTCCAAGAAAACGGCACCACCCCCAACCCGCAACAACTAATTGAACACAAACACACGGTATGCATCGCACCGTGACAGGCAGAAGCGATGCACCGGTGGTGTGGCCCAGCGGCGACGGCAGCAGACTGTAAATCTGCGACAAGGAAACACCGGAGGTTCGAGTCCTCCCGCCACCACTATCCGCCTGGTTGCAAACAGGCGGATTAACAGGTAGCGGCGCCTTCAAGGCCGTGCTGTGGTTTTCGTTTGTACACAGTATCTAAACAACAAACGGATTTTATCCGCTGTCAGGCCAGTCTCATTAGACTGACAGCGAACGGTAAAAGCCGGAATGATACGCAGTCATGAGACGACGCGTTCCGGTCGGCTTCGTAGCTCAAACGGCGGAGCATGCATGGTTGGTGGTTCGAATCCACCCGGAGCCACGTTTTTGACAGGTCTTACAACCGGAGAGTCGAGGACTGTGAAGAAAAACTGGAAGAGCGTGCAAATCCTAGGTCGCACGCTTGGAAGGGGAGGTTTCGCAGGAGGTTAGGAAAACCGGTGGAGACAGTCTAAACACGCGAAAGAATCAAGATGAAAGCATCGTGGTACTGCTTAAGACGGTGCCAGAATCTGAGGAAATCGCGTTTAATAGGGCACGTACGTAGCTGGTAAGCCACGGAGTCCTGTCAAAAATATCGGATTGTGGCGCAGTTTGGTAGCGCACGTGCTTTGGGAGCATGGGGTCGCAGGTTCGAATCCTGTCAATCCGACTCGGAGGCCAGCCATCCCTCTTTCGGCTGGCGGACAACACGTCACCGCCGTGCGACGTATCCGAAAAAAAGCACGGCCATGCGGATGTGGTGCAGTGGTAGCACGCCTGCTTCCCAAGCAGGAAACCGCGGGTTCGAACCCCGTCATCCGCTCTATCCGGAAAACCAAAACAATGGATCTGATCCAACAATGGGACTCGTAACCGTCCTTTCCATGTGGACGCTTCCGGAGAAAACATGGACGAACAGCCCCGGCATGGGCACGCATCGTCAAGGACGGGAACATGCCAGTCGCCTCGGTAGCTCAGAGGAAGAGCAGGTGCCTTTTAAGCACTGGGTCCGGATATCGTAATTCCGTCGGGGCACGATGCTTGGTAAATCGCCGAGCATAAGCGCATCAATCTATTATCGGATAGGCTGCGGCAACTTCTTCTTCCGGCCGCGCGCGAAACAAGGGAAGGAAAACACACAGTGCGACGGACCAGGGAAGGGCCTATAACCCAGATCCCATAACAGTCCGTCGTACGGAGCCTCTGTAGCTTAAATGGTAGAGCAACGGTCTGAAGCACCGTGGATGCTGGTTCGATTCCAGACGGAGGCACGAAGCAATCCATCCGATCAATGGACTGCTTTCAGGGAGTGATCGAACAATCGCATCGGAAACGAGGCGATAAGATGAGCCGGGCCCGGCAGGGTGGTTTGCGACCGAACCGGCGGCACGTCCAGAGGGGATCTGACATGATCTCGTTTGTCCTCGACGTTGCTGGTAAAACCCAATCCAGTCTCCCGATTCCCCTCCATCTGTCATTCAGGGCGGATGGGGAGGGCGCTCTTTTTGCAGCTATGGTCTCCGGAGCGACATCAATGAGGACCATGCCGAACACGGCCCGGCACAGGCGTACGTCGTTAAAGGAACGAAATGTGCCATCGCCCTTGTAGCTCAATCGGATTCAGAGCGTTGGTCTACGGAACCAGAGGTTGCGGGTTCGAACTCCGCCGAGGGCACTCGGAACAGGAAGCTACTCCGCTACCTATCTTCGGCTTCCTGCTCCTCATGCGTCGGTAGCTTAACGGCAGAGTCACGGTCTCCAAAACCGTGGGATGCTGGGTCGAGACCAGCCCGACGCGCGAAGACGGTATTGCTTGGCTCCTTTCTCACTCACGGATTCAGTCAAGTCAAGCGATACCGTCCCAATGGTTCTGGGCTGCTTTTCGAAATTTTCCTTATTTCCTTTCGGAGCCGTCCAGTATCAATGCCCCGTTGGCGGAACTGGTAGACGCGCTCGGCTCAAACCCGAGTTCCCTACGGAGTGAGGGTTCGATTCCCTCATGGGGCACGAGCCGTGAATAACATGTTCTCAGTAGCCGGGCATGATATTCACGGCATTTCAGCTTCCAGCTCGTATCCGGTTTTCTTTTTCCTCTTCTATTCATTGGCTGGACACGGTAGCGGGACACCGTTTCTAGGGATTGTCGGCCGGAAGAAAACAATCCCCTCACACTCTTCCCCCATGACCGGCATTCCATTCTTCCCTCTCTCTTTCGGGATGCTCAGGTTGATGTCAGCCACGAAGGTCGACCGTGGTGAGGGAAAGCCGGCCAAGTTTCCGTAGCCCAACCGGCAGAGGCACGCCCCTAAACGGCGTTCAGCGCAGGTTCGAAGCCTGCCGGGAACACGATGCATGGCACAAGGCCATGTGTAAGCGCAACATCGCAAATATGGTGGTATCCGCAGACCACGCGCGAAAAGAAGGCGGAAAACTTGGATGCCTAAGTAACAACAATATTCCAAAAAAACGAATTATTCCTTTGGAAAAGGGTTGTCGCTTTTCTTGAACCGAAGTAGGCATCCACCTTGCTCCTGTAGCTCAGTGGATCAGAGCAGAAGAGTTCTAACCTTATGGTCGTGGGTTCGAATCCCACCGGGAGCACGAGATCCATACGAATACGTCAACCGGTTTGTTCCTTCGTGTGGATCAGTGGAGTAGTGGCAGAGCGGTCGAATGCGACTGTCCCGAAAGCAGCAGGGGTGCAAGCCCCCGGAGGTTCGAATCCTCCCTACTCCGCGAACCCCGCATGAAAATCGTTCCCATGAGGGGGGATTATCGAGGCTTAGCCGGTGTGCCCCTGAATCGCAAACACTGGCATGGATGGTGGGCCGTGCGGCAAAGGCGCAGTCCTGCTAAGACTGTTGGGGCGGAAGTCCCTGGCGAGTTCGACTCTCGCACCATCCGCTAGCCGATCTGCAGTGATAGGCCACGGGATAGGGCCTGGAATCCAGTCAGCAAAAACGGGTTGGATCGGCATGGCGGAACGCAGTCGGGCATACGTGTCCGATGCGTTCGCGCGCATTCCTCCTTGGTGTAACGGCAGCACACGGGTCTTTGGAACCTTTGGTCCTGGTTCGAATCCAGGAGGAGGAGCTTGGCGGCAGCACGTCGAATTGATTTTCCCTCTACACTCGATTCGATGTTTGTTGTACCGGACATACAGGGTCAGGCGTCACCCAGCCGCGAAACGACGCCACGCCCTTGTAGCTCAGTGGATAGAGCGTCCGCCTCCGGAGCGGAAGGCCACGAGTCCGATTCTCGTTGAGGGCACGCACGAAAACTCCGTCAACCATAATGCACGGAGCCCTTCTTCTCTTCTCTCTCAAACCGTCGCGCCTCGTACGGCTCGTGCATCACGAGGCAACGCCCTTGTAGCTCAACGGATAGAGCGCCGGTTTCCTAAACCGGGCGCAGCCGGTCCGACTCCGGCCGGGGGCACGGCGTCTTCCATCACACGCCGCAGCAATGCGGGTCGCATCCAACGGGATAGGGCGTGCCGCCGCCCCGATGCGACATGGATGACGCAGGCGGCCCGAACGGAACGTGGCGCAGCTGGAAGCGCACCCGGCCCTGGCCGGTGGAAGCGGGTTCGACCCCCGCCGTTCCGACGAGGTGCCCCCGCAGGCTCTCTCGTTTTCCCTCTCGCCGCGGGAACGCCACACAGCCGGTCGCCGACAACGGAGAACAAGTTCCCTCAATCACAACACAATCTGTTTTCCGACGTTTTCTCAAGTCACACAACGAGGCCGACGACCGGCCACGCCCCTCTAGCTCAACGGTCAGAGCAAAGGTCTTTTAAACCTTGGGTTGTGGGTTCGAATCCCACGGGGGGCACCTCTGCGGTCCGATGGATCCGCGGGTAATCGGGTGGGATTCCCGATGCGCCGGACGGGGTGCCGTCTGGGAGAGCACATAAATCAAAACATCCGCGTGGAACGCGCGATAAACACCATCATCCCGGTAGGCGAAAGCCGTGGCAATCGCAACGCCATGGCGACTGGCGAAAGGATGACGTGAATGCCGTCGAATCGGAAGACGAGTTGCGACGCCCCCGCGACGAGACGGCATACGCCCCTGTAGCTCAGTGGATAGAGCGACGGTTTTCTAAACCGTGGGCCGTTGGTTCGAATCCAACCGGGGGCGCTAGGCTTTTCGGAGCCGTCTCATGGCGGTTCCAGTTTTCAGCCGACCCGCCCAGTCGCGGGAACGGTCTCCCGGGCCGCCGCGGCGACCCGTGCATCGCCTGAATAGCTCAGCAGGTCAGAGCGGCGCCCTCGTAAAGCGCAGGTCGCGGGTCCGAATCCCGCTTCAGGCTCGCGGAACGTCTCATGAGACGTCATCAGGGCTGGGTTCCCGAACGGGAGCAGGCCATGCCGGGACGCATGGGCCGGCATGGAGGTAGCAATCCTTCGCCGACGTTGTTCCGTCATACGCCGTCCGCCCATGCGCGGATGGCGGCCCGTGCCTGGAGGACAGGGCGCGGTACTCAATATGAGCCGCCCCGGGTGGTTCGATTCCACCATCGGCAACGAACCTGCCGATGGGTTCTCCTTTAACGACACCGTCCCGCCAGGGGCTTCACGCCCGGGCGGGACACCAGCCCCCGTAGCTCAGAGGACCGAGCGCCGCTTTCCTAAAGCGGGCGTCGCCGGTTCGAGTCCGGCCATGGGCACGATGCCTTGTTAGCTCAGTCGGTTAGAGCGCGGAGCTCATAACTCCATGGTCGTTGGTTCAAGCCCAACACGAGGCACCAGGATACCGTCGTCAACGTCACCGCCTGTTCTCTCGATCCATGGGGAATGGGGATGGAGCGATGGATGGCATTGTAGCTTTTAGTCCTTTCAGCTTAGGCTAAGCCGTTCAGCGTCGGCATCCGATAATCGCATTGCTAGCTCAGTAGGCCAGAGCACCCTGCTCATAACGGGGAGGTCGTTGGTTCGATTCCAGCGCAATGCACGAGTGCCGTATTTTGACGGTTCCCGCACTCGGTAAAAACGGAACCGTTGGACAGTCAAGGAGCCTGAAGCCGACCCGGCGGAAGGCTCCTACCCACGGGGACGAATACCGCGCCCCCGTTCGATGCGCGCCGTATCACATGGCTGTAGCGGCGAAAGGGGCATCATGCGAACACGGACCGCGTGATGCGGGCGACGGAGTCCATGGCCGGCCTCCACCCTGACGAATCACGGCTAGGCGAACGCACGGAGTTCATGACCCGTGCGGGGCGTTGGTGTAATGGCAGCACGCCACCCCCTGTGGGTGGAGATCCGGGTTCGAATCCCGTGGCGTCCGCTAGGGAATCCGCTTCTGATACGGTGTGCGGATTCCTGTTTGCGGTGTTAGCACAACGGTTAGTGCCTCAGTCTTCCAAACTGATTACGCGGGTTCGATTCCCGTACACCGCTCGATACGATTCCATGCCCGTTGGGAGTTCCCGGCGGGATGTCATGACCATGCGATTCGTGTCCGATGATCCGCGCCTCCGTTTGTTCGACGGACACGCGGATATCGCCGGCGCCCATCATTCCAGGATGATGCGAACAGCCCTCCGTCGGAAGGGCCGGCGCGAATCCGATCTGCCCATCCGCCAAGTGCGGACAGGGTTTCCTGAGTCGTAATCGATTACGCCTCTTGTCAGCCGATCCACATGATGTGGAAACGGTCTCGGTGGAGCATGGGCGTCATAGCCCGTGATCCTCGTCATGCCTCATGCCGTAGTATGCGCGTCCACCGCAAGCATGAGTGCAAGGATCCGGCACGAGTGGCCGGATCGATTGTGGACTGTGCGGATATTGCGACCTCGCAAGGGTGGTATCTGCACATGCTTTCGTAGCCCAACCGGTAGAGGCAACAGTCTAAGGAACTGTCCAGTCCGGGTTCGAACCCCGGCGAAAGCACCAGCGGAAGTAACGGCGTCAACGCCACCCGATCCGGTTCGAACGTCTGACGGAACGGGAACGATGCTACGGTAGGTTCTCTCCATAACTGGGACCCGTAACCGTTGCAGCGCCCACTTCCGCTCATATTCTTGCGGAATATGATGTCAACGCCACCACCCGCCCGCTGCCATATTGGGGCGGAGTGGAACGATGGTCTAGGCGCAGGCTTGCACCTCAGTGGCCTGAACAGAACCGCCTCTCCAGCATCGTATCCGCAACATGGCTTCGTCTTCCAACCGATAGGATGCCCTTTTAGGGTGATGCGGGTTCGAATCCCGTCGAAGCACGATGGGCCCAGTGGCCACATGCGAAACGCTGGGTTCCGAATGGGAGCAGTCTGTGGCCGATGGCATGAACCGGTCGCAGGACAAGCATTCCTTTGCTCGCATGGCCCATCCACCGTTCCTCATGCCGGAACGGTTCCGCCGTCGTAGCTCAGCTGGCAGAGCAGCGCCCTCGTAATGCGCAGGTCACCGGTCCGAATCCGGTCGATGGCTCGCAGGAGGGAAACCTATTTCAGGTTTCCAAGAGATTAAGGAGATTCCTATGACTGCACCGAATAATGTAACTCCCCCTACCCCCCCGCACAGGTTCCGGTAGATGAGGGGAAGCCCCGCCGACACGACAATAAACAGGGTAAGAAGCCTTTGTATAAGCGTTGGTGGTTCTGGCTGATCGTAGTACTGGTTGTCCTTGGGGTTGTCGGTTCCACCCAGTCCGGCAGCGACACGGCGACGTCAGCTTCGACCGAAAGCAGCACCAGTCAGACCACAACACCGGAGAAATCGGAGAAATCTGAGAAACCAGCGGAACCGGCGAAACCAGCGGAACCGGCGAAGCCAGCGGAGAAAACCGTCGAACTTCAGGCGACTGCCACCGGCAACGGCACAGTGATGATTTATAAAGATGGGTCAACCAGCAACGAGCACTTCTCAGGTCAGTGGTCGAAAACCTACACCGGAGATGAAGCTAAGGGTTTGTCAATGTTTAGTGTTTCCGGCGACATCATGGGTGGTGACGACCAGCAAGTGTCCTGCAAGGTGATTGTCAACGGACAGGAGAAAGACTCGAAGAACGCTTCTGGTTCTGTTGGTTCGGCCACTTGCGACATCCCGTGGTTCTAACGGAATCCCCCTGCCGGAGGGGATTGAATCCGGCAATGCTGCCGTAGCTCAGCTGGCAGAGCAGCCGCCTTGTAAGCGGCAGGTCGTCGGATCATAACCGACCGGCAGCTCGATTGGGGTTGTAGCTCAGTTGGTAGAGCGTTTCGTTCGCAACGAAAAGGTCACGGGTTCGACTCCCGCCAGCTCCACTTCTTTTTGGTGTCTTTCTTCAGTTTTTCGTATGCCTATGGTGGTTTGACTTTTCTCTTTTACTTGTTATACTGAATATGTCCACATAAAAATGAAAGAGGAAAACCAATGAACATCGCATACTCCCGTTATCTGCAAAACGCGCTCGAACATAGCACCCTCACCGATGAGGAGAAGCAAGGCGCACACGCCTTCCTGAAATTCCTGTCAAACTACAAGCCCAAGGGATTAAGCCTCCGCGAACCGGACTTCTACGGTTACGGCGATGCGTTCGGACAGTACGGCGTCACCTACTTCGACAAGGGAAGCCTCGAAGACAACGGCATCGACCCCGGCAAGCTGGATGCGCTCCAGTTCGACCAGCTCATGACCCGTTGGACGGAAGAAGCCCACGACATGCTCGGAAGCGATGGCTGCGACATCATCCCCGACTCTCTCGACAACGCAATCCAGGCACTTGGAATCGACCGTGAAAGCATCGAGGCATGAAATCATGATGAACATCGAAGACTTCAAGAACATGTTCCGCGCCCACCTGAGCCATGAAATCTGGGACAAGTGGCGAAAAGGACAACTCGACGTGTCCATGCGCCGCAACACTTCTGACGGATGCGAATACGAGGAACTTCCCAAAGAGGCGGCAGATCAGATTCTTGACGGTGGGGAAATCCATTCCTGCGAGGATCTGGCAGACCCCACCGAGGTGATTTCCGACCGATACGCCTGCTCCCTTTATGGCATCACCACGTTCAAGCCCAGCGAATATGCGATAGAAGAAGACTTCCCGAATGAGGTGGTTCTCCTCGTCCGTGGCTGGAGCGTCGCCGATTTCATGAGCGACTGGACGAAATTCGACGCGGTCGACGACTGAGAAAAAGAGAACACGAAATGTATGAAATCAGAAGCACAAAAGACGGCGTGGCTGGCGCATACGAGTATTCGACACCAGTACCAGCAGACTACAGCTTCAAGCAAATGCTCGCCATGGCACGAGACATCGCCAACGAGAACGGGTATGAGGCAAGCATCTACGACGACGAAAACGAAATGGTCATCACCATCTCGCCGAAACAATACAGCATGGGAGTAGCGGCATGAGCAACAGGAAACTCGTCAGCGTCCAAGAAATCACCAACATCGACCCCATCGAGGGAGCCGATCGTGTCGAAGTCGCCCGCGTATTGGGCTGGCGTGTGGTCGTCGGCAAGGATATGCATCTGAAGCCGGGGGACAGGGTCGCCTATTTCGAGACCGACAGTCTCCTGCCAGCCTATGACCCGCGTTACAAGGCGTTCCAGGAGCGTGGCCAGAAGACCATGATCGTCGGAGCCAAGGAAATCACCGGCCATGTGCTGCGCACCATGAAACTGCGCGGAGTCTACTCGCAGGGCCTCATCATGCGTTTGGACGAGCTCGGGTTCCGGTACACGCCCCCTGTCGGCACGGACATCACCACGGAAGCGAACGTGCTCAAATACGAGGAGCCCCTGCCGATGGGCGGCATGCAGGTCGGCCGGTTCGACGCACCCTGCTCCAAGTCGGACGCGCCCCGTCTGCAGACGCTCACCGAATACTGGGATGAATTGAAGACGTTGAAAGCCGTGCCGACCGTGAAGGTCGATGGCACCAGCACCACGCTCAGCATGGACGAACGCGGACAAGTCCACGTGTACTCACGCAACTGGGAGCTTGACTCCATGTCCTCGAACATGCAGCTCGCCAAAAGATTCCAGTTGGATAAGATGCTATGGCCCGGCATGGCCGTCCAGTTCGAGCTATGTGGCCCCGGTATCCAATCAAACCGTTTGAAACTGCCGGCCCAACGCCCGTTCGTCTTCGCCGTCTGGAAAGACCGCCACAAGATCGACCGCAACCAGTGGCCGACGGGAATGCCGAATCTTGCCGTTCCCGAACTCGACGAAAACGAGTGGGCATTGACGGGGAGCGTGGACGACATGATCGCCAAAGTAGACGGGTTGCGTGGCAACGTCACCAAAGACCGTCTGGACGAGGGCATCGTCTGGCATCTGCACGAAGACCAGCAACTGTCCGAAGGATTGGCGAACGAACTGGGAGCCAATCGATGCTTCAAAATCATCAACAACAAATACCTGACGAAGAACGGACTATAGGCATGGCATACCCGATGTTCCCGCTCGTATCGGCTCCCGCATCCTACATGCCGGTACCCGTCGACCTGGTACAGCGCCTCGCCTCGTTCACCCTGGCCCACCCCGGGGAGCCGGGAGGCCTTACCGCCGACGAGATCAGGCATCTGAACCTGCCCTGCGGCTCCTACGGGTATGAGAGCGAAGCCGTCGACGATTGGCTCGACGAACTGGCGGACCAACTTGAGAAGAGGTGACAGTTTTGACCAAGACAATCATGGTGGACATCGACAACACGATCGCCGACTATACGAACGGTCTGCGCGACTACATCCGCGAATGCGGACGCGGCGAGGACGAATGCCCGTGCCCGGAGCCGACGGCCTACGATTTCACGCTGACCGGCGGATGGCCGTTCAGCGGGGATCCAAAGGCGTTCACGTGGTGGCATACGCGCGCCACCGCCGACGGTCTCTACTCACGCGAAGAACCCTATGAGGGAGCCGCCGAAGCCTTGAACCAGCTGCACGATGCGGGCTGGAACATCATCATGGCGACCAGCCGCGCGGATGACTGGCGCGGCGAAAGCCAACGCTGGCTGCACCGCAACGGCTTCCAGTTCGACGGCTACTACAACGGCGATAAGACGCTGCTCACACCGGACGTGCTCATCGACGACAGGCCCGTCACATTGGAGGCGATGACTGCGAAGGGCGTGACCGTACTGCATCCCGATCATGCGTACTGCACGGCCGCGCCGGGCCGCATGTTCCACCGGTGGGCCGCGGTGCCGCCAATCCTGGGAGGACTGGAATGAACGAAGAAAACCCGTCGACTGATGCGACGTTCGACCGGCTGCTCGACGAACTGCACGGCATCCAATCCGGACAGTCGTACGCCGCCGCATTGGAATCATTGGCCGTACGCGACGCCGTCCTGAACGCCCATCTGAGCAAGACGGAGATCGCGTCCGCACTCGGCATCACCCGCCAGACATTGTACAACCGGCATAAGGAACTGTTCGGAGAGCTGAAGGAGCAATGCCGCCGCAAACCCCGGCATCCCATCGATTCGACCGCATACCGGATACGCGACGGACGGACCATACCCGCCAAGGAGAAGGAATGACGGACAGAGTCGAAATCGAACGCCGGTGCGGCATGATCATGGGTGCCCGCCACGGCCACATGACACTCACGTGGCTGCCCGACAGGGGCCGTCACGGCACCCGCACATGGGTGCTGTCCACCTATGACGGGGACACGGTCCGCCGCATCCGGCTGAACGCCAACGAGCTGGGCGAACTGGCGGGCATATTGCAGGCGATAGCGAACGAAGGAGAACAGCATTGATTTACGACATCACACCCATCACGTTCAACCAATTGGATCTGCTGTCTGCCGGACACCCGCAGGGTGGTCTTCAGCAGACCGGGCACATGGCGCATCTCGCCGCCCCAGACGTGGCGGCCACGGATCTGATCGGCGTGACCCGTAATGGTGTTCTGACGGCCGGATGTCTGATCGCGTGGACTCGAGGCCGGTTCGGTTTGGAGGGTAGTATCTGGCTTGGTCCACTGTGTACGCTCGACGATCCGAAGCTCCTGGAGAACATGACCCGGGGAATCCGGCTCGCCGCACGCCGCCGCCATGCGGTATCCGTCACCTGCTGGCCGAACATCGAATACCAGAGGCATGATGCGGTCGGGAACCCGATCGGGGTCCCCGACACGATGATCCTTGACGCCTACCGGTCATGCGGCTGGAAGCATCGGGGATTCGACACCGGATACGGGAAAGTCGTCAACCGTTGGAATTGGGTCAGGACCTTCGACGGCATCAAGGATGAGAAGACGCTGCTCTCCTCTTATAAGCCGCGTACCCGGTGGAGCGTGAACCGGGCGAGAACATCAGGGGTACGAGTACGCGAACTCGGTGCGGATGAGCTTGGCACGTTCGTGGACATCGAACGGAGGACCGCAGGACGACGCGGCTTCACGGCCCGCGACGAAGACTACTATCGCCGGTTCAAGGAGACATTCGGAAGCCGAGCCCGTTTCATGCTCGCCGAAATCCATGCCAATGAGCTTCTGGCCGGCCTGACCGCCGAACATGACAGGCTCGCCGATCAGCTGGATTCGCTGAAAACCAGATACGAAGCGCATGCCACGACCCGGCTCAAACGCCAGATTGACGATACGGCCCGCAACCTGACCGCCCTGGAACGTCGCCTCGACGAGGCGCGCGCCTTAACCACACATGGCAGCGTGATCCCAGCCGCCTGCGCCCTGTTCGTGGAACACCGACGTGAAACCGTGTACCTGACAGCCGGCGCTCTCCCCGAATACCGGGCATACCAGGCTCCCGCCCTGTTGGTCCACGAAGGAATGCTCCGCCTGTGCGTCAACAGCACCCAACCGCGACGCTTCAACATGTACGGCATCACCGGCGTATTCAACGACCCGGATGACGAAGGCCGTGGGGTATTGGAATTCAAACAGGGATTCAACGGGCATGCCGAGGAGCTGGTTGGAGCGTGCACTCTACCGACCAGCACGATCCGATACAAGCTCGTTGAAGCCGTTCACGCGATTAAGCCGCTGAAGAAGGCCGGCCAAACAGAAGATGGTCGTTGACTTCCTCCCCACGGCTGAAGCCGGGGTTTTACGGCGCGATTCGGATAAAAATCAAACTAAGCATATACGAGTTTGACTTATTACGTACAAATGCCGTACGATTAACATATGATAGAAACCACGAACAAAGCCAGCCGTTTCGAGATGCGGCTCACGCCGTCACAAAAGGAACGTCTCGACCAAGCGGCCGAAATCAAAGGTCTCAGCACATCCCAATGGGCGTTGTCCAACCTGCTCGTCGCCGCCGACCGTGACATCCAAGAATCGCACGTACTCTATCTGGACGACGAGCAATGGAACTCATTCATAAAATCTTTGGATGAACCCATGCCGACGAAGATGGTAGAGCTGCTTGAAAGCGAACCTATCTGGAAATGAGCGATTTCACCTTTCCACGACGACTGACCATGGAAGACGACATCGATGGGTTCGACTGCGGCTTACCGGTCGTCAACAACTGGCTACGAAACCAGCTGAAGAACGCCGGCAGACAGCATACAGCCGTCGCCTATGCGACATTCTCGAATGGAGTCCTGGCAGGCTTCTACACGCTTAGCGCATACGGTATCAATCACACCGAGGCGAACGGATGGTTAAAAAGAAACAGTCCAGACCCAATCCCGGCGATACTCTTGGGCATGCTTGGCGTAGACATACGCTACCAAACCATGCACATAGGTTCTCAACTGCTAAGGGACGCGACCTTGCGCGCTTCCAATGCGGCTGAAATAGTAGGAGCCAAGGCATTATTCGTCGAACCAGCTTCCGATTCGGCGACAAAATTCTACGAGCATTACGGGTTTCGACATATCGAACGTTCAACGAAAATGTTTCTTCCGTTGAAAAGAAACTGAGTTGACTTCCTCCCGGTACTAAAGCACCGGAAGGAAGTCAACCGGCCCTCAAGAACCGGGCTTGCGCCTCACGCAGGTCAACCTATTCCTCTAGCGAGCCATTCGGCGGCGGTGCGTTTCGATTGGAAGATGCCTTGGCTTCCGTTGATGCCGGTCGCATGCCACATGTGTTTCCGGTTGATAGTTTCCCGTCGGAGAGTGCCGACGGTATGACCGTTGGTGAGAACGGCGAACATGTTGGTTCCGGTTTTAATCAGGATTAGGTTCAACAGGCCGGTTCCTTTCTGGCTCGTGCCAATGCTTCGATGAGCTGTTCGGCTTTCCGTCTGCAAGGCATGTGCCCGGAGTGACATTCTCCCCCGCCTGTAGAGGCGGGGGCTTCCTGCTCAAGAACCCCAGTGGGTTCAGTATCGACAGGCTATCCCCACATGCCCTGTGGTTCGCACGATTTATGAGTCGTGCTACTCGATGATTCTCATTGCCTCATCCCGAATATCCCGGGCGGCGTTCACGTCACGGTCATGCAACACTCCACATGATGGGCACGCCCATTCGCGGACGCTTAAATCCTTGACCAGAGGATTCTTGTAACCGCAGTCGTGGCATAGTTGGCTGGACGGATACCATTTGTCCACATGAACCAACCGTTTGCCTTGACGGGCGAGCTTGTATTCCAACATGGTGCAGAACATGCCGTAGGCGTTGTCCGACGTGCTTTTAGCCAAACCTTTTCTGGCTTTGCGACCATTGGGAAGATAATGTCCCTGACGTTCGGGGTCTGGTTTCGGCTCGGGGTTCTTCATCATGCTTTTCATGCTCAGAGCCTCCACGCCGACCATATCGTATGATGCGACAATCCTGTTGGCTTTCTTATGCTGGTAGTCGCGTCTTTGATTGGCGGTCTTCTCATACAGTCGGGCGACCCGCTTGCACTGTTTACGCCAGTTGGCGGAACCTTTGACCATATGGGAAAGCTTGCATTGCTCTCTGGCGAGCTTGTCCTGCATTTTTCGATAGTATCCCGGATATTCGGCGTGCTCCCCGTCACTGGAAACATACAGGCCGTGAGACGCGTAGTCCAATCCGACAGTCTTCACCGGCTTCACTTTTTCGGGTATTTGGGTCTCGTACTCGAAAAGGATTGTCGCGGTGTATCTTCCGGAAGGGCAATGCTCCACGGTGACGGATTTCAGTTTCCAATCGTCGGGGATGCGCTTGTGTTGGCGGATCGCCAACCATCCGAGCTTGGGTAGTTTCAACCTCCTTGCCTTGTCATCCAATTCGATGTTGCCGTGGGACAGGTTCGTCGTGTATGTCTTCCTGCCCCGACGTTTCGACTTGTACTTCGGAAAACCTGTTTTCCTGTCCTCGAAGAACCTCTTGTACGCCTTCTCCAATGCGAGTTGCGCGTTGCAAAGAGCGAAGCTATCCACTTCGCGCAGGAACGGATACGTGTCCTTGTACAAGGCTGGGGTGGGATAGCATGACTCCCAAGTGGTCTGGTAGTGGGCGATGCGCGTCTCTAGCATGAGGTTGTACACGAGTCTCGCGCAGCCTATCGTCCGGTCGATTTGACGTGCCTGTTCTTCGGTGGGATAGGCGCGGAATCTGACCGCCGTATGGGTTCTCATGCTTATTCCACCCCTTTCTCACCTTGGTTCTCAATGTACTTCCGTATCACTTCAATAGGAGCGCCGCCAGTTGTGAGCAGGCAGAAGCTACGGCTCCAGAAATACTCTTTCCAGAGTTTTTGTCTGATTTGCGGATACTCCTGTTTAAGCAGACGACTGCTGGCGCTCTTGTAAGCGTTGATGAACTTCGACAGTTCGCTTTTCGGCTGGGCGCGGAACAACACATGCACGTGGTCCACGTCATGATTCCATTCCTCCAACGCAATGCCGTACTTCGGGGCGATGTACTCGAAAATCTCCCTAGCCCGGTTCGACATCTCGTCATCAAACACCTTGCGACGGTATTTCACGACGAGCACGAGATGATAATGCATGAGGAACACCGAATGATGATTTGATTCAAGTTTCACAGCAATCACCTCGTTCCTGATGAGTACGACTGAATACCAGTATAGCATAGGATTATGTCAATTCACCGCCCGCCTTAGAGGCGGGCGAACCCTTGACAAACCGGTGTTGGATTGTGCTGTCACCTCGGAGCCCTCCTTCGGTATTTGCGTGGAGTGAATTCTTTGCCTCCCCAAATGCCCTGTAATGGGTATCCGCAGATTTGATTGTTTGTTTCCGCATATTTGCGGCATTGCATCATCACGGGGCAGGTGTGGCAGATGTGGATTGCTTCTCTTCGCATGAGCTGACTGTTGCCGGGAAACCAGAGTGCCGGATCATAGCCGGCGCATGCTGCGGATTTGCGCCAGTCACTCATGGCTGCCGCCTACCGTGGACGGTAAGGTTTTAGTTCCGGACTCCACGTTTTCAAGCAGGAAGCCGGTGTACTGGAACTGTTCGGTCTGAGCCTTGGCCTGACGCAGGGTGTCGAGGCCCACGCCCGCGATAATCAGGATCGTGGTGCCGCCGAACG
>ERZ1106941.2210-NODE-2210-length-15351-cov-3.522947_pt1 | contig 15351 bp, 15 predicted proteins | sample MGYA00403670_ERZ1106941 | MGnify/ENA primary metagenome ERZ1106941 (study PRJEB35170, sample SAMEA104062400) | human gut metagenome | biome: human gut; feature: human-associated habitat; material: faeces | place: Denmark | collected 2012-06-04 ...
TGGGCGGCGCGGAAGGCGCGGAATTGTAGATTACCGTATAATTTCCGTCGCTGTTCGGGCTGTCAGATACCAAGATAGAAGATTTAAGATTACAAAGCGGGCGAACGCCAAGGCTGCCGCTGTACGCGTCGCGGTCGTACAAAGAGCCGTCCGAATTGACGTTGCGGACGTTGTTGGCGTTCGACGAATTAGGCGTGTCAAGATGTACCCCGAACGTTTTTCAAGCTCTCGTTTTGTCCCGCTTCTTCCACGCGGTCGTCATGTACTTCACTTCAAGCGCAAGTTTTGACCAATATTCGCAACTGCTCATAGAAATAAAGCCCATTTCCTGCGAAAGCTCTATGAAAAATAGAAGCTCCTTGCAATAGGTCAGCGCCTTTGCTTGTAGCTTCTGCCGTTGTCTGTATTCCTGCGCGTCCCGAAGGTCTAATTCGTTCGCTTCAAGGACGCATTCGTAAATGTCCACCGCTTTATCCTGTATGCGGTTTACCAGTGTAAAACGGTATTTCTTCGGGTAGCGCTCCGTCGAATTCGTGATCGTGAAGGTGTGCTTTACAAGGTCTTTCGCTTTCACAATCACGTTGAATTCCGTCGGTTCTTTCCGCTCCCGCTCCGGTCTTTGCATATATGCACCGTCCTTTCCGCATTCGCTCGATTATCGCGGTATCGTCGGCGCACCCGTCGAAATCGAAGCCCGCTTCGGTAACGGTCAGCGTTGCCGCGTTCCCTGTAACCGTTGTTCCTGTGATCTGTAATACCTCCGCGCCGCAAGCCGCGCACGGCGGGGAAAGCTCCGCGAAGATGTTTCCGATCACGCACGACAATTCCGCCGCCGTGCAAGCGTACCGCGTCAGCATTCGATCCTCTGCAAACTCTCGTTCCAAATGCCCGTAGACGTTACGCCGTCGAGATCATCGAAGAGGATCAAGAACGGATTTGTCGTAATGTCATTGAAAAGCACCGCTTCCAGCATATCCACGCGCGCGTCAAGCGCGTTCGTGATGTTCAGAAGGTTTGTTGCCGCGTTATCGTCAAGGACGTTTTGCAAGCCGTTAAACCATGCGTTGAAGTCCGCCGCCGCCTGTGTTTCAAAATCCGCCATGTGTTGCTCGAACGCTTCGTACTGCGTGTTACCCTGCAATTTCAGCGAATTCATATACGAAACAAGCGTGTTGTACTCCGCCGCCGAAAGGGATTGATATTCAGCGAACCACGCTTGAAGCTGTGCGTTAAAAGCCGCCGTGTCGATCTGCTGAACGACGGCGGCAACAACGCCGCAAAGCGACGTGTTCAAGCGTTGATCCGTGATCTTGCTTTGCGTGATTGCTGTTACGCCCGCGCCCACGTAGATGTCCGCCAGCGCAAGCTCGTAAACGTCCGCGTCCCTCTGCAATGCGGGCGCGGTAGGGGACGCGCTGAACGAAGAAGATTTGACCTTCACCGACATAACGCGGTTTGTCAAATCCCAGCGCACGACAACGCGATCAATGCGGTTCAACTGTCCGTCCGCCGTGTCAAGCTCGACGGCAAGATCGCCCGTGTTGAAGTAGAAGTAACCGTTGATCCACGCTTTGCCCGTTTTAACGTTCAGCTTCATTCCGTCGTTTGCAACGACTTGAAGCCCCGTCGAAGGGACGGGAAAAACGCCGTTCCCGATGAACGAAGCGAAGTATTCCGCCCAATCCTCCGCCTTGTATGTGCGATCGTGCGAAACGCTGTTGAAGAAACTTGATTTTTCCATGCTGTGAAGCCCTCCTTTATTTCGTAATCTGCCGAATTTGTGTCAGAAGCGCGGGCAAGCTCTCGCCGAAGGTAATATCTATTTCTTCGCCGCTGGTTTCGTAGGTTTCCGCGATCTCCGTTATGCGAACGTCAATGCGGACGTTCCAGCGCTTATTGATACACGTTACCCGATCGCCCAAATCGTAGTCCGTGCCGTACTTCAAATTCGCGTTCGTGTTGATCTTCGATCCGAAAGCAAGCGTTTCCGCGTATTGCTCCAGCTCTTCAACGCCGCGCGCGGAAAGAAGCGCTAAATATTGCGCGTTGGTAAGCGTTACGGTCTGCCTGCTCTCGTTTTCGTATTCCTGCACGATGTCCGTTGCATTGATGAAAACTTCGTCGCGGGAAAGCCCCGTCGAACTGCCGCCGACTTCGGCAACCTTCCGCGTTACGCCTTCTTTTTCCTCTCCGCCGACGTAAGCCGTTGTTTTAAGGTTTTCAACGCTGTTCGTGTATTCCTGTTCCACGATGTTGTCGAACTCCTGCGAAAAGATACAAGGCGCGTTCCCTGCGGTATTGCCCGCCGTAAGATCGCGCCCTTCGTAAACGGAAAAGGTATGCTTGCCCGTTCGGGCATTTGTCAGAACCCGAATACCCAGCTTCGCCGCCTTCGCCGCCGTTTCCGCCGCAAGCTGTGCGTTCGCGTACTGTTCCGAAGTATAGTCGATCTGCCCGCTTCCGGTGTCTGCGTCGGTCGTGGATATACTGAAATTCGGGATATTGCGCGCCGCTCCTGCGTTCGTGCAAGTCTGCTTCACAATGGCGTATAGAATGTTCTGCGTCGTGTCCTTCGTGATGATCTGCGTTGTCAAAATGCGCTTTCCGATCCACGAAAGAAGGAACTTGCCTTGAACCTCTATTTCCTCCATGCCCTGTGAATTCTTCGTGATGTGAATATAGCGGATTTCCGCCGCTTCGTTGCCGCCGCGCTTGATGATAATATTTTCCTTCACCAGCAAGCGGGCGTGTTCCTCCGTGAAGGGAACAAGCAACTTGAATTCGCCGCAACTCCAATAACGCCGCGTCCATATCAAGGACGAAATCTTTTCGACGATCCCTTGAAGTGTCATATCGCGGCTATAAACGTATAATTCCACCGCGCTACACCCCCAAATACAAGTTATTGTGATAGATCGAAACTTCGAGATTTTCGGCGTTCGCGTCCGCTGAATAACGGAAGAGATTGTCGCCCACGGCGAGCTGCAAATACGAACTATCAACGTCGAGATAGCGGAACGCGTCTGTAATCGTGCCGCCACGGTTCAGCTTCACGGCTTTTTCACCGTATCCCGTGGAAACGGTTAAAACGTCGCCCGCTACAAGCGAAATATTCAGCTTGATAAACTCCCGTGTATCGACGTTCAGCAATACGGGATTTGTAACCGCGCCGATCGCGCGGAACTCGATCCGGATACCGCTTTTCACGTCGCCGGAATTGTAGACGTTCACAATCAGCGACGGCTGGCGATAGCCGATTTCCCAGCCGTCGTAAAGCTCCAGCCCGTCCGGAACGGGGAATTCAAAGCCGCCGATCCACGTTGCTATGTCCTCGCGCGTTTCCGTTTCCTCTCTCCAAAAGGGATTAAGACAAGACAAGCTAACCGTGAATTGCTCGAAGATCGGCTTTCGCTTGAAGATCGGCGCGTCGTCGATCTTGCACCCGATCACCCGCCGGAAGTCGCCGAAAACATACGTCAACGTTGCTTCGTACTGCGGATTTAATATGCGGTTCAGCTTCCGGCGTAGGTTCTGCGCCGCTTGCTTGTCCCGCTCCTTGATGTATCCCACGATGTCAATATTGCGGCTTTCGATCCGATAGCCCAAGTATGTGTCGCCGTCCTGCCCCATGCTGTTGGTGCTATAAATAGCGTTCCGCACGTCGGAAAGTCCGGTAACGTCCTTGAAGTTTACGTGATACGAAGAAGCGGGGGAAAACTCTATGCTTTCCCCGCGCTCGTTCGTGTAGATCAATTTTTCTTGTGTCCTCATGCCATAACCTCCCGCGCAATCTGCCGGAACTGCCGCGCCGCCTGTCTTTGCTGTTCGGCGTAGCTCGTTTCGTTCGCATAGATGTTTTGCACGACTTCAACGGAAGGAGTACCGCCGCCGCGCGTGTCGCGTCCCTCTCCGGAACGGAATTCCGGAACGGCGTTCGACGTTTCGCGCCGGATCGAACTTTCAACGTCGCGCATTTCGCGGGCGAAGCCTTCGCCCAAGCCCTGCGCCATGTACGAACCGATACGTGCAAAAACCTTCGACGGGGAATTGATGTCCATTTCCTCTTCAACCGCCGCCACAATATCCCTCATCATAGAGCGGACGCGGCTTTCAAGCCAGCCGGACATATTTTGAAAGCCCTGCCAAATGCCGCGCACCATCTCTTCGCCCGCTTCCGTGAACTGCGATACGTAAGAGCGAAGCGCGGTAATAATGGGCTGAATGATTTGTGCAACCTTGCCCGTGATCTGCGGGATACCCGCGATCATTCCTTGCGCTATGCTCTTGTCGATGTTCGTTCCTTCGGTTACGAACTTTTGATGTTGTGCCGTGAATGCGGTAATAATGCTTTGCGCGATCTGCGGTACTTTCTGCGTGATCTGCACGATACCCGCCACCATGCCGGAAGCTATGTTTTTGCCGAAGTCCTGTCCGGCTTGATTGAAACGCTGGGCTTGCGCCGTCAGTCCGGTAATAACCCGCTCGACAATCGCGTTCACCGCTCCGGACAAGCCTTCAATGTTCGCAATAATGCCGTTGTTCACGGCGTTTACTGCTTCCGCCGCCGTCAGCGCGCCCGCTCCGCCCATTGCGGCGGTCATATCGCCTTCAACGCCGCCCATGTTGTCGGTGAAGCCTACGCCCACGCCGTCCGCCATGTTGCCGCCGATTTCAGCGAATACCGTTGACGGGGAATGAATGCCGAAGAAGTCCTTGATACCCGAAACAAGGGACGAAGCCCAGCCGGATACCTTTTCCCACAACCACGAAGCCGCGCCGCTGATACCTTCCCACAAGCCGTGAAGAAGGTTTGCGCCCGCGTTTATCATTTCGCCGCCCAGCGACGCGAACGCTTGCACAATGCCGGAAACAATCTGCGGAACTGCCTTCACAATTTCAACTATGATTGTCGGCAAATTCTGAATGAGTGCCACGAAAAGCTGAACGCCAGCTTGAATAATTTGTGGGATATTCTTCACAAGTGCGTTTACAATCCCGCTGATAATCTGCGGGATTGCCTGTACGATCGTCGTTATAATCTGCGGCAATGCCTGTATGAGCGCGACAAGAAGATCAATGCCCGCTTGAATGATAAGCGGTATGTTCTCCGTAAGCGCCGTGATAATGCCTTCAATGATCTGCGGGATCGCTTCAACAATCGTTGTGATAATCTCCGGAAGGGCGGTAATTAACGCCGTCAGAAGGTCGATACCCGCTTGAATGATCTGCGGGATTGCGGAAAGCAAACCGTCGATCAAGCTGGTTATCAACTGCGGAAGCGCCGCAACAAGAACGGGGATCGCGTTTATAATGCCTTCCGCCAGCCCTGTTACAAGCTGTAAAGCCGCGTCGATCAGCAACGGGATATTGTCGATCAGAACTTGCACGATGTCCGTTACAAGCTGAACCAGCGAAGGAACAAGCGTCGGCAACGATTGAGCTATGCCCGTCGCGATATTCGCGATCATCTTCACCGCGAATTCAAGGAAGGTCGGTAACATTTCCGTTAGCTTTTCGATCGCGAACGTAACCATACCCAGCAAGCCGTCTGTGAAGTCCTCCGCCGCGCTCTCCGCACCGGAAAGCGCACCCGTCAAGCCTTTTCCGATAAGCTCGACGAACGGCGTTATCTCTTGCAAAAGCTCCGCCGCAAGCTGTTTCAGCTTTGTAATGATCGGTTCAGCAATCGCGCCCAGCGCCGCCATAGCGCTGTTCAGATTTGCTGTTGCCTTCTGCGCGTCGATAATGTCGCCGTTTACCTCTCTGTACTTGTCCGCCGCTTCGGAATAAAGCCCGTTCAACGTGGACGTGATAAGGGCTTGCCGCTCCTGCTCCGATGTGCAAGCGTCAAGGCTGGCTTGAAAATCATCTTCGGAAACGCCCGCCCAATTCAGCGCGTCGGCAAGATTGCCCGTGATTGATCCCGTCTTTGCCGTTTCGTTCGCGGCTTCGGTCAAGCCTTCAATCGGCAAGCTGTCGCCGAATGTCGCGTAAACGCCCGTGCAAATGTTTGTCCAGTCCGAAAGCTCTTTTTCGTTCGTAGTCAGCTTCGCAAGGTGTGCGGCGGCTTCCGTTGCCTGTCCGTCGTCGCCAAGAACGCCGTACAACTCCGTATAGGTGTTTTTCGCGTCCTCTGCCGAATGTCCCGCCGTCGTGAAGCTGGTTTCAAGTTTGCCCATGTTTTCGCGGGCTTCGCGTGTTTCTTCGGCAAGCCCGAAGAATGCCGCACCCGCCGCCGCAATCGCCGCACCCATAGCCGCGCAAGCTGCGCCGATCGCCTTTCCTGCTTTGCCGACGGTTTCGCCGACGCTCTCCCAATCCACCTTTGAGCTTTTCAGCTTTTTAGAAGTGTCGTCGATTTCCTTTTGAATTTTCACCATGTCGGCTTTGGTGTTGTTCAGATTTGTTTGCATTTTCTGATATGCGGGATTTGTCGGTTCGATACCGTTATCGCGCATTTTCTTCAATGCCTTTTCCGCCGCTTCCGCCTTCTTCGCCTGTTCGTCGAACTGCTTTTGTAATAGCTTCTGTTTCGCGGTCAGCGCTTCCACGCTGTCTGCGTTGTCGGCGAATTCCGCTGTCGTCAGCTTCATTTCCGATCCGATTTCGCGAAGGGAAGAATTTATGTTAGTGCAAGCGGCGCGATACTCTTTTTCGCCTGTAAGGTCGATTGATGTTTTGATCTGCTCTTCTTTCGCCATTTATATCCCTCCCAGCACGTCGTCAATATCAACTTCTTTCGGAACGGGCTTGAAACGATCCGGATTGAATTCACGATGAATTTTGAAAAGCGTCAAAATTTTATACGGTGTCATGCGCCATACTTCGGCTTCGCTCCAGCGAAGAAGCGTTACGCCGATATAAAGAAGGCGGGCAAGGTCGATTATTCCTTGCCCGCTGTTGCGTTTTTTTCGATGTCCTCTTCGTCGTCCTCTTCCTCTTCGTCCCGTTCGGGCGGTTCGGGCGTTCCGTTGTTGCCCATAGAAAAGGATTTGAAGATCGCCGCTTTCACGTCGGCGAAATTGCCCGTATGAATGAGCTTGCCCACCTGTTTTTCGGTAAGCGGTTCTTCGTCGTCCGCCGCGCCCTCATTCAAAAGCACGGTCAGAAGCCAGCGAAGATTTTTAATGCTGTCCTTGCCGGAAAGCACGGTATCAAGGCGATCGAAGCCGCCGAATTTGTCTTGCATTTCGTCGATCGCGTTCAGACTGAAAAGAAGGTGTCTTTCCTTGTCCAGCATGATCGGGAAACGTCCGTCTTTAATTGCGCTCATAGCAGAATAAGGCGGGAAGCCTTTTCAGACTTCCCGCCGTTCCTCCTTTCGATATTCGATTAACCGCCCGCGTTGTTAGGCTCACGAACGGAAGTGAACCAAGCCGTCGCCACGCTGTTCGTAGGCTCTGCGACGTGTTCAGCCTTCCACAATCCGTCGGAACGCTTGATAAACTGCCCGACGATCTCCGGCGTGGTAAATTCGATACTGTCGCCCTTCGTGGTGTAGTTTTCATCGGGGATCGCGAATTTGACCTTGTAAAGCCAAATGTACTTGTATGTTCCACCCGCCTTCTTTGCGCGGAAGCCGATTGCGGTATAGGGCGCTTCGTCGCTGTCAGAACCGTAAACAACCTTGTCCGTGTCCTGCTTCTGTCCAAGCAGGGCGGCAAGATCAGCCGGAAGAAGATCGTTCACGTTCAGCGTGATTTCTCCGGATACGAATTCTTTTACAACTTCGTCCGCGCCGTCGTCGGCGTAAAGGATCGCTTCGGCGACTTCGACGGAAAGCTCCGCCGAAATAGCTTTCGCCATAGTCATTACAGTATCGGAAATCTGAACCAGCTTGACGATCTCATAACCGGAAAGGGAAACGGTGGTCAGCGTGTCAGCGGCGGCGGTAATGCTTGCGTTCTCGGTGTGGATCGCGGCGGCGTTGTTCGTGCCTTCGATTGCGAACTTTACAGCGCCCTTGACGTGCAGAAGGGTAACTTCATTCAGCATAGGCGCAAGCGTCTTTACCTTGCTGATAATCTCGTTCGCGGTCTGCGTCGGGATAACCTCCGCACCCGCGCCGCTGGCGTTGCTGAATGCGCGCTTCTCTGCGTCGTTCAGCGGAAGGCGGCGAATGTTTTTCAGCCACGCGGAACGATATTCGGGCGTACCGAAGGGATCATCGGGCGCGGCGTTGTCGTCGCCGTTGTTCTGCTGGAAGGAACGAGAAACAATGCCCGCGCCCTTCGCGATATTGTCAAGAATGCCGTTGCGCTTCTCGGCGGCGGCAATCAGTCCGGCGCGCTCTTCGGTAAGCTGTGTGGTTTCCTGCTCCAGCGCGTCAATCTCTGCGGCGGTCATAGCGTCGCCGCGCTGTTCGATCTCCTGCTTGATAGCCGCAAGGCGGGCTTCGATTTCTTTAATTCTCATTGTGTTAAACCTCCGTCATTAGTTTGATTTTCAAAAGTTTCTTCCGGCGTTCCAGCCGCTCCTGCTGTTCCCTTTCGATCACTCCGTCGAAATAGGATCGTGCCGAAATATCGGTATCGGCGTTCGCCGGAATGGATACCGCCGAAACGTCGTAAACCTTCGCAATTTTCAAGATCGTGCGTGTGCGTGTGTCGCGGTCGTAGCTATCTTCCGATACGCGGAAAGCCCACGACATTTTCATAACAAGTCCGTTCTTGATTTCCTCGAACATATCTTGTGCCGCGCGCGATTTCGACAAGTCCGCGAACGTGAAAAGCCCGTTATCGTTAGCTTCAACGCCCAGCGTCCCGTTGGAAAGGCGGGCAAGCACCTTTCCTTCGTGGTTATACTGCATGATTACGTCGGACATATCCGCACCCGCAAGGGCGTTCCGGTCGATCCGTTCGTAATATTTGTTCCCGTCCCACTCATACAGCAAATAGGGCTTGTCGAACGTTGTTGCGTAGCCCTCCACGTAGAAATCCGTATCAATTCGCTTCTCCGCCGCCGTCGGGATCAATAGCGGCTGGATCATTGTTCGGTACTCCCGATCCGTCTTTTTTGGCATTTGGTGTAACCTCCTTTCCCAATTCTGAAACTTCCGCGTATTCCTTGCGGATATAATATTTCTCGCCGCCCTCAACGTGTGCCATGTTCCAAACGTCCATAACGCCGTTGCGGTTCAGCAAGCCGCGGTCAAATAACTGTGTGCTGATATTCAGCTTCGTTTGATTGCTTGCGTATTGTAAGCGGTTCGCGGTAAACGTGATCGCGTTCCCGAAGGACAATTCCCGCTGTGTATAGGTCATATTCGACATAACCAGCGAAAGCTGAATTGCGAAAGGCTCGATCTTGCCTTCGTAATAAGCGTTCCATTCGTCCTCGTTATAGCTGTTCTGAATAATTTTCGCGTTTGTCCCGAAGTAGTTAAAAACATTTTCGTTGATCTGCGCCATCTGCGCCGCGTTCACGGTGAACGGCTTGCTTTCAATCGGTTTCACGTCCGCGAATTTGCTATCGTAGATCACCATACCGGATTGATTATCCGCCGAAAGGTTATCCGCCGTGAAGCGTTTTCGCTCTTTCGTAATATCTTCCGGTTTTAGCATATTCGCAACCTTCGCCAAGAACCGGACGGAAGCCGAATTTTTAACGCCGTTGATAATGCCTTGATTTTGTGTATGGATCAACTGCATTGTAGGGCGAAGCGCGGCGTTACTCTCTCCGAAGAAATCGTCGGTATACTGAAACTGCGTCATTACGCCGACGCGTTCAAATTCGATCGCGGCTTTCTGCCCGCTCCCGAACGTATAACGCAAAAACGGCGCGCCGTTGTACTCGACAACTTCGCACCGTTGAGGAAGCAGGGGATAATACCCGATCAGCCCGCCGAATTCATCTTCGATCGGAACAATGAAGCAAGTATTATTCACCGAAAGGATCGTCGCGATCCTGTAAATGAACTTCGATGTATCCATGAACGGATTAGGCTTGAACTGTAACGTCCGTTCAAGGTTCTTTTGCGCCGTGCCGCTGATCTCCGGTTTCAGCTTTGAAGCGAAGGACGCGAACGAATGTATCGCCGCGCGCGTAAGCTCCATTTCGTAAATACTTTCCGGCGCGTTGCTGAAAACGGGTGTGTACCCGTTTAGCATTTTGAAATAGCCTTCCGCCTTCAAGTCGGCTTTCGGCTTCCGGAAGATAGTTTCAAAAACTCCCATGTTTTTATCACCCCGCATTTTTGAGCATTTCGCCGATTTCGTTATAATATTTTTGCCGCACGGTCAGCGCGTCGATCACGGAAACGAAGCCGTCAATTCGCGCCCGCTGTTCGATCTTCACGGGACGGAACTTCCGCGTTTCCATGTTGTGCTTCAATGCGACGTTGAGGAAGTGCGCTTTCAACAAGTTATTGTCGGCAATCTTGAAATTGCCGTCCTTGATAACGCCTTCAAACTCACGGATCACGGGCGCAAGGTTTTCACCCTGCCATACGTCGTCCGTCTGCCAGCCCGCGTTCTTCAAGTCGTCGATCAGATATTGCGCGGAATAGCGGTCGTACCCGATCTTCAAGATATATATTCCGTACTGATCCCGAAGCATAGAAAACCATTCGTAAACGTCGCGATAATCGACGTGGTTTTCGCCGGATAGCTTGACGATCCCTTGCTTTACGAATATGTCATACGGTACGCCGTCGATCGCTTGCGCCGTTTCAAGGCGGTTCGCGGGCATAAAGAATTGTGCGAAGGCATATAGAACGCCGTCCCGCTCGATCACGACGGAAGCGGCGGTCAAGTCCGTTGTTTGCGAAAGGTCTATGCCGCCCACGGCGTAGCTGTCCTTGAAATCCTCCAGCTTCGCGTGAATTCCTGCGCCGTCAACGACGACGTAATCAAGCCACGCGACGGAAGAATTCTGCTTGATATTGCAATACTTCGTAAGGAATTCAGCCCGCTTCGACATACTCATTTCGGCGACGGCGATTTCCTCTTTGAAGAAGTCTGGCGAAACGGAAACGCCCATATTCGGATTTGCTTTTTTAAGCTCTTCAAGGTCGTTCCATTTCTCCACGTCGTCGATCATGTAAAGCAGGGGAAGAAGGCGGCGTTCCTTGCTTCCGCCCTTCAAAAACGCGGTCGATCTCTTCATCAATTCATCGAAGATACCGTCGTTTTCGTAACCCGCCGTTGAGATCGAAAGGATCATCGGCTGGCGGCGCGCACCAAGCGCGGATTTCATAACTTCGTACTGCTTCAAGCCGCCGTCGCCGCGCCACGACGCGACTTCATCATTCACGACTAAATGCGGATTGAAGCCGTCTGATTTCTTCGCGTTGAACGCAAGCGGCTTGATCGCGGTATTGCTTTCTTCGATGTAAATATCGGAACGGCGCTTCTTCGATAGGTCGGAAAGCTCCGGTTCTTTTTTAATCATCTGATAGAAATTATCGTAAACGATGTTCGCTTGCTCCAGCTTCGGCGCAAGGCAATATATTTTCGCGCCGTATTCTCCGTCAAGATACGCCATGTACGCAATGACGGCGGACGCAAAAAGCGTTTTGCCGTTCTTGCGCCCGATCACAATAAACACTTCGCGAAAGACGCGCGTTCCGTCCTCTTCGACGATCCCGAACATAACGGAAACGGCGGCTTTCTGCCACAACTCCAGCTTCAAAAGGTCTGTGCGCCCTTCGCAATGATGGCAAAAGTTTTCGATGAACCGAATTGCCTTGTTTGCCTTCTTCGCGTTGAAGGTGAAAAGCCCTTCTTGAAGCCCCTTCACGATGTATTCATACAGAAGGCGAACCCACTTGCCGACGGTTATATTTCCGGAAGAAATGCCGTCGTAATACTCGTAAATGTAATTTGAAAAGGGCATTTTTATTCGTCCCGTAACGCCTGTAAACGGCTTTCCTTTTTCTTCTCCGGCGGTACAAGATCGCAAAGCTGTTTGATAATTGCGGCGTGATTTTTTGTCATGGCGATATGTGTTTTCACCGCGTCGCTTTGCTTCGTCCCGCTCTGATTTGCGCCGTTTTGGTATTCGACGGTGTAGCCCTCTTCGTTGATGATCTCTTGCAATTCTTCAAGGGATACCGCCATGAACGCCGCGTTCTTGATAAGGCTTTCGACGGTCTGCAACTTGTTTTTATCCAAGTCTTTGAAAATGCGCTTCAATCGGGAAAACTCCCGCTTGATCTTTTCTTCTTTCGTCAAGTCCTTCTTTGTCGCCATAAATATCACCCCCTTTTCCGGTCAACCCACACCCCCTTAAACGCGTACACCCGTTATGCGCGCGCCTGCGGAGTTTTTTTAACCTCCCGCCCTCGGTGTTCCACCCTCCCTAAATTCTCGGCGAATAGGGGGGAGTATCACGTTTCCGTTTTCGTCAAACGAATATCGCTTTTTCCGCTTTGATTTGTGATGTTCTTTGTTATGGCAATCTTGACATAGCGCTTCGAGATTATCCCACGAAAGCGCTATGTATGGATCGTTGATATTCTGCTTCGTCAAGTATGTTTTGTGATGTGCGATCTTCGCGGTTACTGGATCGTCCGGCGTTGAACAGCGTTCGCACAAGTAGCCCTTCGACTTCAAGAAGCTGTCGCGGCATGAACGCCAAGCGTCCGAATTGTAGAACCTTTCCGCCCACGGCTTCATGCGGTTATCCTCCTTCCTGTGGAAAAGTCTGTGCAAAAGAAAAAGCCTTCCGCGTATCACGCAAAAGGCTTTATCCCGCGCTATTCAATTCGCAATAATTCAGCGTAATTATTATATCACGCGTAAGCGTCGCGGACAAGGTGCATTGTTTGGTCGCGTTTTGGTCATTTGTCAACGGCTTTCCGGTATGTCGCCGCTGATACCGCCGCCGGAATGCCGAATACGCATACCGCCATATCGTTGACGATCTTATTCCGCCAGCGGCGCGCCGTCTTTATCTCTTTGAGAATGCCCGCGTCGGAAAGCTCTTCCGCGATCTCTTCCCACGTCGCCGTTCCGCCCTCTCGCGGATTGCCGTTGATGTCCTCGCCGAAATAGTAAAGCCGGATCACAACGAATTCTTTATGCCCCTCGAAAAGAGAAATAGCGCGTGTCAAGCTGTCAAAGCCGGATTTTGTTTCTTTGAACTGCTTTTGTTTTTCCTCTCGCATTTCCTCGACGATCTCCGCTTCCGTCTTGCGCTGAATAAAGCCCTTCGCCTGTGGTGTCGTTGAAAACGTCTTTCGTCCTGCGTGATACTCAACTTCGCAATACGCTTCTTCATCGGCTACAAGCGCCGCCAGCTTCTTGTAGTTATACAACAACGTTTCCATTGCCTTGAAGTAATTTACGTACCCCGTGTTCTGTGTGTATGCTTCCGCCGCCCCTGCGCGCGCGGCTTCAAATACGGCTTCCCGCAACTCTTCGGAAAGCTCTGTTTGCTTTTTAGTCATGTGTGCCACCTCCGGTTAGATATTCGATAATTGTTCCCGCCGCCTGTTCCCAGCCGTAGCAAAGCGCGGCTTTGTAGCCCTGCGCCGAAAGAGCGTCCAGCCACTCCGATTGATGATCGCTTGTCCTGCCGCCGCGTTGCCGTTTAAGCTCTATGTAAAGCCCGTGATATTGCCCGCGCGCGACGGGCAAGCATAGATCGGGAACGCCCGCTTTCACGCCCTCCGCCCGAAGCCGTCCCGCTTCCGCCTTGTGTCTGCTCCCGCCGTTCGGGACGTGATAAAGCAAATTCAATTCGGGATATTTCCCGCTTTGCATAGCCGCCCACGAAAACAGCGTCATTTGCTCTTGCGCTTCCGTCGGAACGGGCATTTTATTTTTCTGCATTCCGCGATCCCTCCGTTTTCTTTGCGTATCCAATCGCCTTTAATCCGCCGCCGCAATATTTGCAAGTGTTCCCATCTGCGTGTGTTGCCGGAAAGACGTTGATTTTTCCGCATACGAAGCATTGAAAAGCGATCTTGTCGGTTTTTTCTGCCGTGCATTCGTATTTACCCGTTTCTTCCTGCGTCCTCGCCCAATCAGCGAAGAAGAAAAACGGCTTGTTCTGCGCCATTGCTTCGCCGAATTCATATTTCGCGCCTTTGCTCTCTTTCCAGTCCGGAAGAAAACAGACTTCGGCGCACTCTGCAAGCATAGCGCCGGACATACGCATATAGGCTTCCCACGTGAAGCCCTCCGCCGGAAGAAGCGCCGGATTTACGACGATGAAGCCGCCTTCCTCCAGTTTCTTTTGCGCGTTGTAAAACTTCGTGAAATAATACGGATCGCCCGTGATCTTTCCGGCAAGATATAGCGTCCTTTTTTCCTGCATTGTGTTTCCTCCCTTCATTTCGTAAAAAGCGTTGCTTGCGCTTTCCGTTCTTCCTGCTCCAAGAGATCAAAAAGCCGGATTTGTGCTTGTTCCTGTTCCAGCCGTTCATTTGCCGCGCGGCAATAATCTTCGTCGATCTCAAAGCCGACGAAATCAAGCCCGCCTTGACGATAGCAAGCGATCAAGGAACTTCCGCTTCCGGCGTGTGTGTCCAATATCTTCATACCTTTTCGGGCGAAGAGGGAAAGAACCCACGAATACAGCTTCACGGGCTTTTGTGTCGGGTGAATTGTCCCGTCGTTCAGCAATTCAACGCGATTGCAGACAAAAACGCGCGTCGGCGTGTCGAAGCTGGTATACGCTAATTCGCAATCGCTCATTGTCAAGCCGTGTTGCCCCTTGTCCCATACAAGCCAGCCTTTATGCCCTTGTTCAAGATACGGGACGAAGTAATTTCCGCCCCATATCACTTGCGCTTTTGAAACGCGTTCCAATTCGCGGAAGTATTCGGGCGGGGGAATAGCCTTGTCCCAGCTTTTCCGGATATGCTCTTTCCGGTTATGCTTCGGATTGCCGCATACGCGTTTCTTCTGTCCGTCTATGCCGATACCGTAAGGCGGATCAACGATCGCAAGATCGAAGAAGCCGTCCGGAAACTCTTTCATTCCCTGCATACAGTCCATGTTATACAGCTTGTTCAATTCAAGCATACGTTGTTCACCTTCTTTCTTTTTTCTCCCCCCCTCCGCCCCCCCCGCTGGGGGGAACGGGCTTAAAGGAATAAATCTATCGACGATCCGGCGGGCTTCCTCGATCCGTGTTCTGAACCGATCCTTCACGATTGATTTTATATCCCCGCCGCCTTCCCGCTTTTATCACTCCCGCGCTTTCATTATCAAGGGCAAGCGGCTTCGCCGTGCTTCGCACCCTTGACAATGCGCGCGTTCGTGATCTCTGAAAAGCGGGCGACGGGGAATAAATAAAATCAATCTTCCGGAAGGGAAAGCGCTGGTCGTAAAACTTTACACATTTACAAGGCTTTTTATTGCGCCCCTTCGGGCGTTCCCGCTATTCGCGTTTCCTCCGGCG
>ERZ1106941.2220-NODE-2220-length-15282-cov-7.085243_pt1 | contig 15282 bp, 14 predicted proteins | sample MGYA00403670_ERZ1106941 | MGnify/ENA primary metagenome ERZ1106941 (study PRJEB35170, sample SAMEA104062400) | human gut metagenome | biome: human gut; feature: human-associated habitat; material: faeces | place: Denmark | collected 2012-06-04 ...
TCAATTTTTTTAGCGTAGCGGAACGCCCCCTAACGTTCTTTGCCTACTTTCTTAACGCTAAGAAAGTAGGCCGTCGGAGACTCGTAATCAGCCCCGCGAAAGCGGGGGCCTTCCTCTTTTCCCACACGCGGCTTCCGTTCCCGCCCCGGCCCTTGCTCCCGTTCGGTCGCATTTCACCTGCGGCGAAACCGCGCGTCCGGTCATCGGCCCCGCCTTTTGGGTTTGCCGCGCAAAAGCGGGCGCGGCATTTCGCTGCGCGAAACCACCCTGGCCGATGTTTTGGCCTGTCCTGTTTATAGGACAGAAAATGCGTTATTCTGTTCTTGCAGGGTTTTCCAGTATCTCACAATGCAGGTAAAAGCTCCCTTCTATTGACTGTTACGAAAAATAGTAATATACTGAATTTGCAGATTCAAAATTACTAAATCCCGTCGGCCTATGTCCAGTATATTACTAGATTCAGTAATCGTCAACATCATTTTACTGAATTCAGTAAAATTGGCATTGTGCCCAAAATGGAGGCCATTGCATTGGATGAAATGTACAAACGCATTGAACAGCTCTGCCGGGAAGCGGGCGTGAACGTCACCACCATGTGCCGGGAAGCGGGCGTGCCTCGCTCGGCGCTTTCCGATTACAAGGCGGGGCGCATCAAAAGCCTGGCGGCGGATAAGCTGGCAAAGATCGCCGGGTATTTCAACGTCTCGGTGGACCATCTGCTGGGCAAAGAAGAAAAGCCCGCCGCCCCGAAGGACGGCGAGCTTGTGAAGGACGAATTGATCGGCTTTTACGGGGACGTAAAAGAGCATTTGACCGAGGGCGATATCGAGGATATCAAGACCCTTATGAAGCTGCGCGCTGAACTGAACCGTTCAAAGGAGTGATTGCGATGTATAACAGCCTTGCAGCGGTATGCGAGGATATGCAGAGCAACGGCATCTCGGTGGTGGAATGCGAGCTGAAAAGCAATCCGTCCCTTTGTATGGAAAAAGGCCGTATCGTGGGGTACGACAGGCGCAAATTTGAAAACGAGGCGGAATGCTGCACGGCGCTGATCCACGAGGACGGCCATTTTGAAAGCGGCGCGTTTTACAAGCCCTTCAGCGTGTACCAGGTGAAGCAGCAGGCCGAAAACAAAGCCTGGCGGAGCGCCTTCCGCAAACGCATCCCATGGTGCGAGCTGAAAGGCGAGATCCTGAAAGGCTTTTCCGTGTGGGAGATCGCAGAGCATTTTAACGTAACGGCACAGTGTATCTGGGATGCATACCTGTATTACAGGGACGTATGCGGCGTATGCATGCAGGAGGACACCTGAGCGCGCCGCCCCCCCTGAAACCGGGCTGCCGGGAGGCCGGGCGGCCGCGCCTGAAAACACAGCAAACGCGCCCTTCCCGCCCGAAGCGCCGCAAGCTGCCCGGGCACAGCCCCCGACGAAGCTTACGGCAAAAACAAAACCGCCGCGGGCTGCCGTGCATGCCCGCGGTGCAGAAAGCAATAAGAAAGGAAGAAAGAACGTTCCCCATGAAACCCCAATATTTTGATTCGCAAAAAGCGGCCGCCATTATCAGCGAGCCCAACGACGACCGGCGCAGCCTTATGGTGGACGCGCTCACCGGCGACGAAGCAAAGCTCCTCTGCAAGCTTCTGCTGGAGTTTGTTCCGCGCAAAGGCGCGCAAAAGGTCCGCATCCGGACGATCCATTGAACGCGCCCATTGCATGCGCGCGAACGAGAAAGAAGGCTGGTTTGCTATGAAGAAGCTCCTTCTGACAGCGGGCATCGCGCTGACCGTCCTGCTCCTGCTGGGGATATTTTTATGGTTCGGGCCGTACGGAACGCAGCTGCTTTAAACCCGCTGGTGGCTTGAGCAGGCCCTATAAGAGCCTTTTACCGGCAGGCGTCTCAAGACGCACCGAATCCTCTTTCGTCTGCATCCCGCGCCCTGCCGCCCGTAAACGGGCAATCCGCTTTCTCCTCTAACACTTCTATTGATTCGGTATCCTTTGTTATTAACAGCCCGCTTCGCTCGACGCTTGAAGCTAGGGCAACACCGTACAATTCACGGCTGAAGCCTTAAGCGCCGCCTCGCTTGCAGCTTTTCCGGCAGCTGTCACAAAAATGCTCGCGAATACACAAAGTATTCGCTGCGCTTTTCGTTTAACCTGCCAAAAAATCCGCCGCGCGATTCGACACTTGGAATTGTGCGGTATTGCCCTATCATAGCACGGTCCCGGCATTCCGGCAACCGCGCCCGCACGGTTCACCCCCAGCTGCGCGTGATGCGCGCCCCCAGCGGTGCAAGCAGCGCCGCAATGTCCTCGTAGCCGCGGCTGATATGCTCCGCGCCCATGACGCGGGTGCTGCCCTGCGCCTGCAGCGCGGCGATGACCAGCGCCGCCCCGCCGCGCAGGTCGGGCGCTTCCACGTCCGCTCCGTTCAGCAGGTCCATGCCGTGGACATGCAGCGTCCGGCCGCAAACATTCACGCTGGCGCCCAGCCGCAAAAAGCCTTCGGCGCAGGCAAAACGGTTTTCAAAAATCGTGTCCGTCACACGGCTTTCCCCCTGCGCCCGCAGCAGCGCCGCCGCCATCAGGGGTGCCGCGTCCGTTGGGAACGATGGATACACGCCCGTATCCCACCCTCCCGCGGCGCGCAGAGCGCCCGAGCTTGCCAGCGCCACAGAGCTGTCCCCCGAGGCCGACACCATGCATCCGGCCCTGCGCAGGATGCGCAGCACCTCGGCCAGATGGGCGTTGCAGGTATTGGTGAGCAGCACCTCGCCGCCGCAGCCCGCCACAGCGCACAGCACGGTGGCCGCGGTAATGCGGTCCGGGCAGACGGCATGCTGCGTGCCCATCAGCAGCTCCCGGCCGCGGATGTGCAGCACCCGCGTGCCGACGCCTGTGATATCCGCGCCCGCGCCCTGCAAAAAGCGCGCCAGATCCGTCACCTCCGGCTCCACGGCCGCGCCGCGCAGCACCGTCTCTCCTCTGGCTGCGGCCGCCGCCATGAGAAGCGTCTCGGTGGCGCCCACACTGGGGAAGCGCAGGCAGATATCCGCGCCCGCAAGGCCGTCCGGCGCAGTGACCTCCAGCGCGCCGCCGTCCTTCTCCGTGATATGCGCCCCCATCTTCTCAAGGCCGGAAAGATGCATATCAATGGGCCGCGCGCCCAGGCGGCAGCCGCCGGGCGTATAGATGTCCGCGCGGCCCGTGCGGGCCAGCAGCGGCGCCAGATAGAACAGCGAGGAGCGCATCGCGCGCATCAGCGGCTCCGGCACTGCGCTGCCCGGAAACTCCGGCGGCGTAATGACGGCGCGCCCATTCTCCAGCAGGACCTTGCAGCCCACGCTTTGCAGGATGCGCGCCGAAGCCTCCACGTCGGACAGATGCGGCACGTCCGTGAGCGTCACCGTGCCGCGGCACAGCACCGACGCCGCCATGATGGGCAGCACACTGTTCTTTGCGCCGGGTATCCGCACCTCTCCAAAAAGGCCGCTGCCTCCGCTGATCGTCAAAATTTCCATATCCCGCACCCCGTTTCGTAGAATGGAGCCCAGTGTCCCAGACTGTAACCCATCCTATGCAAACAGGGCCGTTTGTGTTAAAAGCGCGCCGTTTACGCCGTGGTTTTCATCAATTGGTCCAGATTTTCGCAGATCTTATCCAGCGAATCCGGCTGGGCCAGCGCACGCGCTTTCGCCCCCATGAGCATCAATTCCGCAGGGTCCTTCGTCAGCTTGTCGACGATGCCGATGAGCTTCTCGCCCGTCAGCTCCTTTTCCTCAACCACAACGGCCGCGCCCAGCTTCTGCAGCTGCATGGCGTTGTGGTACTGGTGGTTTTCCGCCACGTTGGGCGACGGGATGAGCACCGAGGCGCGCCCCACGGCCGCGATCTCCGCCAGCGTCAGCGCGCCCGCCCGGCTGATGACCAGGTCCGCCGCGGCCAGCATCTCCGGCATGTTGTCGATGTACTCCCGGATGATGAACTTCGGGCTGTGGTCGATGCCCAGCCGCGCGGCAAGGGCTGCAAAATCCGCTTTTTCAATGCTGCCCGTCGCATGCACATGAAGGAAATCACGCTGCGCGATCTCCCATTTTGCCAAATCGGCCACGCGTTCGCCCAGCACCTGCGCGCCCAGGCTGCCGCCGAAGGAGATGATGACGGCCTGCCCCTCCTTCGCGCCCAGCGCGCGGCGTGCGGCGGGACGGTCCTGCCGGAACATCTCCTCCCGCACCGGGTTGCCCGTAACGACCGTCTTGTCCGGCGCGCCCAGACGCTGCACGGCGTCGGGCATGGCCGCGAATACCAGGTCCACCTGCTTTGCCAGGATCTTGTTGGTCACGCCGGGGAAAGCGTTCTGCTCGTGAATGGCCGTGCGGATGCCCCTGCGGGCCGCGGCCTGCACCACCGGCCCGCTGACGTACCCGCCCGCGCCGATGACAAGGTCCGGCTTTACCTCCCGCAGGATGGCGCCGGCGCGCGGGCCGCTCAGCGCCAGGTGCCAAAGGGCAACCAGGTTCCGCGCGATGTTCTTCGGCGTCAGGCGGCGCTGGATGCCGTTCACCTCGATGGGATGGAACGCATAACCCGCCTTGGAGACAAGGCCGTACTCCATTCCCTTCTGCCGTCCGGCGAAGTGTATCTCCGCGTCCGGATGGCGTTTTTTCAGCGCGCCCGCAATGGCGAGCGCCGGGTTGATGTGTCCGGCTGTGCCGCCGGCGGCGATCAATACACGCATAGGTACCTCCTGCTTTCGCGCAATACCGCACGGTTCCAGGCGCCGGGCCGCGCCGGAAAACTTTTCACCGGCGGTCTGCCCCCGCTCAAAAAATAAAAATGCAGACGCGCGGCCCTGCCGCGCGCCGCTATACCTTCTCCGCGCCGCCCTGGCGGGAGACCGAAAGCACAACGCCCATCTCGCCCAGCAGCATCAGCAGGGACGTGCCTCCGTAGGAAAAAAACGGCAGGCTGATGCCCGTGTTCGGAATGGTCTTCGTCACCACGGCGATATTCAGCACCGCCTGCAGCGTCACCTGCACGATAACGCCCACCACCAGCATGGAGCCGAATTTGTCTTTTGCGTGCCACGCCACATAAATGCCCCGCAGCAAAAGCGCCACAAAAAGGAAAATCACCAGCAGCGCGCCGATAAAGCCCAGCTCTTCACAGATGACGGAGAAAATAAAGTCGTTCTGCGGCTCGGGCAGGTACAGGTGTTTCTGCTTGGAGTTGCCGATGCCAAGGCCCGTCAGCCCGCCCGAGCCGATGGCGTACATGCTCTGGATGATCTGGTGGCCGTCGCCCTGGGCGTCCAGCCACGGGTTCTGCCAGCTTTCGATGCGGCTCATGGCATAGGGCACAAGGTCCGGCACCAGCACAACGGCGCCCGCCACGCCCGCCACAACGCCCGCGATGGCAAGGCCGAACCACACAAGCCCCGTGCCGCCCACAAACATCATCAGTCCCCCGATGCCCAAAATGAGCACCGTGCCCGAAAGATGCGGCTCCAGCAGCATCAGCCCCGCGATCACGCCGAGGATGACGACGAAGGGCAGCACGCCGTAGGCAAAGGTCTTCATGCGCTTATGGTTGATGGAAATGATGTGCGCGAACAGCACGATGACCGCGAACTTCGCCACCTCCGAGGGCTGCAGATTGCCGCCGATGGGCAGGAATATCCACCGCTTCGCGCCGTTCAGCTCCGGCATGAAGAGCACGACGATGAGCAGTACGACCGTGACGGCCATGATGGGCCACGCAAATTTGTGGAAGATGTGGTAATCCACGTGGGACGCGACGAACATCACGACCACGCCCACCGCGGCGAACAGCGCCTGCTGGCGGATGAAGTGGAAGCTGTCGCCCTTGAAGCGGTAATACGCCGTGGCATAGCTGGCGCTGAACAGCATCACCAGCCCGAACACCACCAGCGTCAGCACGATGATGGCCAGCGGCCAGTCCAGCGGCGGCTGGCTGAGCAGCCGGATGCGGGCCTCGGACTTGCGTTTTAACTTTTTGGCTGCTTGTGGCATCGGGAACCTCCGAAGATACAAAATTGCCCGCGCCGGCCGCATCGGCACAGGCTGCTTATTGGGGAATCAGGATACGTAGACAAAAATACCGCCCAGCACCACGCCCACCAGCGTGATGAAGCTGAACACGGAGACGATCTTCACCTCGCTCCACCCGCACATTTCAAAGTGGTGGTGGATGGGGCTCATTTTAAAAATACGCTTGCCGTGGGTCAGCTTGAAATATGTTACCTGCAGCATCACGCTGAACGCCTCGATCAGGTAGATAACACCCATGAAAAGGAGCAGCTCCGGCCGGCCGATGCCGTAAGCCACGGCCACCACCGCGCCCCCCAGGAACATACTGCCCGTATCGCCCATAAACGTTTTGGCCGGGTAAAAGTTCCACGCAAGGAAGCCCGCGCAGCCGCCCGCCACGGCCGCGGCAAACAGCGCCATGGTAGTGTTTCCCAAAAGGCTGGCGATAAACATGAAGCCCATCATTACAACAAAGGTGACGCTGGACGCCAGCCCGTCGATGCCGTCCGTCAGGTTGACGGCGTTCACCATGCCGATGATGAGGAGGAACGAGAGGACGTAAAAGAACCAGCCGAAGTCCACCGCGCCCAGCAGCGGCAGCGTCACGATGGTGGACAGCGTTCCGTTGAGATACAGCGAGGAAAGGTACGCCCCGGTGATGAGCACCTGCGCCACGATCTTATAGCGCGCCATCAGGCCCAGGTTGCGCTTTTTCACCACCTTGATATAGTCGTCCACAAAGCCCACCAGGCCGAAGGCGTAAGCCGTCAGCACGCCGATGAACAGCGAGACGCTGGTGCCGGAAAGCCAGCCCCCCAGCAGGCTGGGCACGCTGAGCGCCAGAACCGTATAGCCCAGCACCACGCCCACAAGGACACCCAGATAAAACGTCAAACCGCCCATGGTGGGCGTGCCGTTTTTGCCCTGGTGCCAGGTGGGGCCGATCTCCTTGATGGTCTGGCCGAAGTGAAGCCTGCGCAGCGCGGGGATGATCAGCAGGCCGGAGGCCGCTGTGATCGCCAGCGCGCCGAAGGCCGCCGCCATAAGGGCATATTTTTCCATAATTTACACGCTCCCGGTAATTTTTGCGCGGCCGCGCCGCGTCCCGGCCCGATGCGCACGGTCTTTCCGCTGGGCACCCGGCTTTCTTTTATTTTCAGGCAATGCCGCACAATTCCAGGTGTTGAATCGCGCCGGCAGATTTTTTGGCAGTTTAAACAAAAAGCGCAGCGAATACTTTGCGCATTTGCGAGGCTTTTGGAGGCAACTGCCGGAAAACATGCAAGCGGGGCGACACTTAAGGCGTCAGTCATGAATTGTGCGGTGCTGCCTTTAATCCCTGGGCACGGCTTTGTAAAACCCGTCCAGAATCGTCTCGAACGCCATGCCGTGGCTGGCCTTCACCAAAACCGCGTCGCCCGGGCGGCAGTACGCCGTAAGGCGGGCCAGCGCTTCGTCCTTGTCCCTGCAATGCACCGCGTTCGCGCCCAGTGCGGCGGCGCTTTCGCGGCCGGCCTGCATGGCCCCGCCCACGGTCAGCAGCAGGTCCACGCCGCAGCGCGCCGCCAGCGCGCCCACCTCGGCGTGAGCCTGCCGGGTGATGGCGCCCAGCTCGAACATATCGCCCAGCACCGCGATCCTCCGTCCCCGGACAGGATATTCCTTCAGCGTCAGCAGCGCGGCGCGCATGCTGTCGGGGTTCGCGTTGTAGCAGTCCTCGATGACCGTCACGCCGCCGTGCTCCACCACATGCTGGCGGTGGCCCGTCGTTTGATAATTCGCCAGCGCCGCGGCCGCAGCGGCCGGTGCAAGGCCCAGGCGCGTGGCCAGCGCATAAGCCGAAAGCGCGTTGCGCACATTGTGCAGGCCCATGGCCGGGATATACGCGGGCAGGCTTCCGTGCGCCTTGTCCGCGATGGTGAACCGCGTGCCCTCCGCCCCGGAAACGATATCCAGCGCCCGCACGTCCGCGTCCGGGTTTTCAACGGCGAACAGCACCTTCTCAAGGTCCGGCCGGACGGCCGCGCCGGGCAGATAATCGTCGTCGCCGTTCACCACCAGCGGCGCGCCCTGCGGCAGCCCCTCGCAGATCTCCAGCTTTGCCCTGAGGATATTTTCCCGCGTGCCCAGCTGCTCCAGATGGGAGCGCCCGATGCAGGTGATGACAGCGCCCGCAGGCTTTGCCGCCAGCGTCAGCTTCCGGATCTCGCCCAGGCCCTGCATTCCCATCTCCACCACGGCGTACTCCACGCTTTTGTCCAGGCGGAACAGCGTGTTCGGCATGCCGATCTCGTTGTTCTGGTTCCCCTCGGTCCTGAGTGTTTTGCCGAAAGCCGAAAATACCGCGTAACAGAACTCTTTTGTCGTCGTTTTGCCCACGCTGCCCGTCACGCCCGCCAGCAGCGGGCTGTACAGCGCGCGGTAGTTCGCGCCCAGCCGGATCATCGCATCCAGCGCGTCCGGCACCTGCACGCATTTCTCCGGCGGCACGCCCGGCACCGGGCGCTGCACCACAACGCCCGCCGCTCCGGCCTCCAGCGCCCGGAGCGCGTAATCGTGGCCGTCCACGCGCTCGCCCCGGATGCACACGAACAGGCTCCCCGGCCCGGCCTCCCGGCTGTCCGTCACCACCGACGCGATCTCCGGGTCCCCTGCCAGGGCGCCCAGCCCCCGCAGCAGCACACTCGACAAAACAGGCTGCATATACAATCCTCCATGCTCTGAATACTCGCCGGGCGGCGTCAGGCTTTGTCCAGCCCTTTGCGCTCCAGCCACTCGCGGACGATCCTGTGTTCGTCCAGATAAAGGGTCACCCCGTCGATGACCTGGTAATCCTCGTGGCCCTTTCCGCACAGCGCCAGCACATCGCCCGGGCGCAGCATATCCAGCGCCCGGTTCACAGCCGTGCGCCGCTCCACCTCCACGATGTACGGCTTGCCCGAAGCGGCCAGCACCGGCTCGGCGTCCTTTATTATAGCACAAGGATCTTCCTTGCGGGGGTTATCCGACGTTAAAACTGCAAAATCAGCATATTTCACCACGGCTTCGCTCATCAGCGGGCGTTTTTTTGCATCGCGCTCGCCCGCGCAGCCATACAGCACCACCAGCCGCCCCTCCACGAAAGGCGCAACGCCCGCGAGCACCTTTTCAATGGCGTCGCCCGTGTGGGCATAGTCGCACAGGATGGTGAACGCGCCGTGATACAGCACCTCGCACCGGCCGCGCACCCCGCGGGAGGCCGAAAGCGCGGCCGCGGCGTCCCGCGCGGGGATGCCCAGCGCAATGGCCGCGGCGGCCGCCGCCAGCGCGTTGTGCACCGAGTAATCCCCGGGCATGGGGAAATCGATGCGCTGGATGAAGCCGCGGCCCACCATCTCGAACTTCACGCCCGAGGCCGAGAGCCGGATGTTGCGGGCGGTGTAATCCGCCGCGTCGTCGCCTGCGGAAAAGGTGATGCGCTCCGGCCCATGCACCTCGTCCAGCAGGCGGCGGCCGTAGCTGTCGTCCAGGTTCACCACCATGTGCTTCACCTGGCTGAACAGGCTTTTCTTCGCGGCGAAATAGTTTTCAAAGGTCTTGTGATAATCCAGATGATCCTGCGTCAGGTTCGTGAACACGCCCACCTCAAAGGTAAGGCCCCACAGCCGCAGCTGGTCCAGCGCCTGGCTGCTGGCTTCCATTACCGCGAACGTGCAGCCCGCCAGCACCATGCGGCTGAACAGCGCGTTCAGGTCCCACGGCTCGGGCGTGGTATATTTTGCGGGCACGTCCATGGCGTCGATCTCGGTGTGGATGGTGCCAATGAGCCCCGCTTTGCAGCCCGCCTGCTCCAGCGTCTGCTTGATGAGCGTGGTGACGGTGGTTTTTCCGTTGGTGCCCGTGACAGCCACCAGACGCAGCTTTTCGGCGGGACGGCCGAAAAAATTCTGGCACAGCTGCGCGTATGCCTTGCGGCCGGAGGCCACCTGCACCTCGCCGGGCAGGCCCAGCGGACGCTCGGTGACGATGCACACGGCGCCCGCCTCCAGCGCCTTGCGCGCGTGGTCGTGCCCGTCGGTCGTCATGCCCCTGGCGCACACGAACACCGCGCCCGGGCAGGCCCGGCGGGAATCCTGCGTAACGAGCACCGCCTCGCCCTGCGGCAGCGTGCCGGTATACGGCACGCCGCTGAACAATACCTGTAACTCCATGGATGCACTCCCCTTTCGTGCCGCGCCGCGCGGCCCGCCGCCCTGACGCGGCCTGTTAATCCAGAACGGTGGTATCGTGGAACGTCACCTCGATGACAGACCCGATCTCCACCTGCGTATCGGCCGCAATGTCCTGCTCTGTGACCACGATGGTGCTGCCGCCGCCCGTCACGCCCTTTTCGCTGACGTTCAGGCCCAGCGATTTCAGCGTGGCGCACGCCGCGTCGTAGCTCATATCCGTCAGGTTCGGCACCGTGACAAGGTCGCCGCCGCTCTCGGAGCGGTCCTCCGAATACAGGATGATCGTGGACTGGCGCGGCACGATGGTGCCCGCCGCCGGGTACTGATACAGAACGGTATCGCCTGTGGCGCGCTCGATGTCCACATTGAAGCCGGATTCGCGCAGCTTGCCGGCGGCGGCGTTCACACTGGAGCCCACCACGTTGGGCACCGCCGTCTCCACTTTTGCCAGCTCCGCCTCGGTGTACTCCTTGGGCACCCCCAGCGTCTGGAGCGCCTCGTCCAGCACACTTTGCACCACGGGCGCGGCCAGACGGCCGCCGTAATAGGTTCTCTGTTCGTCGTGCGGCGTGTCCAGCATCACCAGCACCGCGATCTGCGGGTCGTCCCCGGGCGCGAAGCCCCAGTAAGAGGAATAATAGGTCTGCTCTTCGTCCGACAGCGCCTGCTTGCGCTGGCTGGTGCCGGATTTGCCGCCCGCCTTATAGCCGGCCACATAGCCCGTCTTGTTGCCGCCGGTCAGCGTCTTGCCATCCGCAGCCGTCATATTTACGCTTCTCGTCAGCAGCTCGCGCATGGTGGCGCTTGTCTCGGCCGAGAGCACCTGCCGCTTCACTTCCGGCTCCACGTTTTCAACGATATTCCCGTCCGCGTCCAGCACCTGCTTTACCACGTGCGGCTGTACCAGATATCCGCCGTTGATGACGGCGCAGGCCGCTGTGATCATCTGGATGGGCGTGGTGGACGTCGTCTGGCCGAAGGCGGAGGAGGCCAGCTCCACGGGCCCCATTCTTTCCAGCGGGACGTACTGTGTCGTTCCCTCGTCGTCCATGTCGACGCCCGTTTTCTCGTAGAAGCCGAAGGCCTGCATATAATTGCAGAACGTCTCCGCCCCCATCATCTGCCCCAGCGTGACATAGTAGGGGTTGCACGAGCCGTCCAGGCCGCCGAAGAAGTCCAGCGTGCCGTGGTTGGTGTGCGCGCACCGCATGGTGCGGCCCGCCACGGTGATGGAGCCCTTGCAGGTGTACGAGGTGTTCAGGTTCGCCGCGCCGGAGTCCAGCGCGGCCGAAGCCGTGATGACCTTGAACACCGAGCCGGGGTAGTACAGGTCGGCCACCGCCTTGTTGCGCCATTGCGCCCACTGCGCGGTATATTTCGCGTCCGCCCGTTCGTTTTCATCCGCAATGGCCGCGATCTGTGCCGCCAGCGCCTCGTCCGCAATGGTGTAAGGGTCCTGCAGGTTGTAGTCCGGCATCGTCGCCATGGCCAGGATCGCGCCCGTGTTCACGTCCATCACGATGCCCACCGCGCGGTTTTCCACATGATACTGGTCCACGGCGTTCTGCAGGTATTTTTCCAATGTGCTCTGGATGCTGGCGTTCAGCGTCAGCACCAGGCCGTTGCCGTCCTCGGCGTCATAGGCCGCCTCGTAGGTGCCGTTTGGCAAATCGTACCCCCAGGCGTTCTTCATGCCCACCACGCGCCCGGCGGTGCCCTTGAGCGTATCGTTGTAATAGCTCTCGATGCCCAGCACGCCGTCGCCGTCCGCGTTCACAAAGCCGATGATCGTGGAGGCCAGCGTCTGGTAGGGATAATAACGCTTCGCGTCCTGCACCAGGCTGATGCCCGCGACAGGAGTATCTTTTCCCTTGTCCGATGCGTTATACTCGGTGATCCAGGCCGTGATGGCGTCCGCCACCGGCTTTTCGATCTGCCGCTTGATGAGCTGATAGTTGCTTTCGCTCTTCTGAAGCTTTTCCAAAATGCTCTGGGCGTCCAGCTCCAGCAGCTCGGCCAGCTTTACGGCAACGTCGTTGATATTCGTGCCGCTTTTGGCCATGTCCCGGGGCGAGGCGACTACCGTCCACACCTTGTTGCTGCGGGCCAGCACCTTCATATCGGAATCGTAGATAACGCCGCGGTTGGGCGTGATGGTCTCGTCCGCAAGCTGCTGGTTTTCGGCGCGGGCGGCCAGTTCGTCGTGCTGCACGATTTGAAGCTGGTACAGGTTGTATACAACGGCCCCAAAGCCCACCAGCACGAACAGCGCGGCCAGCACGATGGCGCGCGTGCGCATGCTGCGGGACACCGCGCTCTTGGGCGCCTTCGCCGTGTCCTGCGGCGGTATGTTCTTTCGATTGTGTTCCGGCTGTTTTTTCATCTCTGCCTCCCGGGATATCGCTGTTGTCAAAGGGCGCGGGCCAGCCGCGCAAACGGTCGAACGCGGGCATAAAAAGAATTATCACCGGCTTTTCCCGCACGAACGGCTCGGCAGAGGAAGAAAGGCGGTGATAATACTTATTGATTCAGGGCGTGAGGTATTCCATAAAGCTGGCCACCGTCTGCGATATCTCGCCCGCCAGGCGGGCCAGCCCGGTGTCCGAGCGCTCCACCTTGTTCTCCTGCCCGGTGGTCACATACGTCACCTGTGAGCGGTCCATCTTTACCATTTTCAGCGTATTCGTTGCATATTCCTGCACCGCCGAAAGGTTTGTTTTCATTTCCATCTCATTGGACAGGTATGTATATTCGCTCTGAAGGTCGGCCAGGGTGTCCTCCTGCGTGCGGATCTGGGCCGAAAGCTCAGTGGACTGCACCTGCGAGTACAGCACGCTGCAAACCAGCGCCAGAAACACGGAAGCGAACGCCACGGCTTTGATCCATTTTAAATTGTACCGCGCCAGCCCCCGCTTTGGCTTTGGCTGCCCGGCCACGCGCAGACGCGGCTTTTGCTCCCGCGGAGCGAACCGCTCAAGGTCGTACGCTGCATTCGTCTGCATGGCGTCCTCTCTCCTTTCTTTTTTGTTTCAAGGCAATACCGTACAATTCTAAGCGTCGAATCGCGCCGGCCGGTTTTTTGGCAGGTTAAACAAAAAGCGCAGCGAATACTTTGTGTATTCGCGAGCATTTTTGTGACAGTTGCCGGAAAATCTGCAAGCGAGGCGACGCTTAAGGCTTCAGCCGTGAATTGTGCGGCGTTGCCTCAAATATGCAATGCGGCCCCGGCCGCGTTACAGCTTTTCCAGTATGCGCAGCTTTGCGCTGCGCGCACGGCGGTTTTCCGCCTGTTCCCCGGCGGCTGCCTCAACGGGCTTTTTGGTAATGAGCTTTGCCCTGGCCTTCCCGCCGCATACGCACACCGGGAACTCCGGCGGGCAGGTGCAGGCCGTGGCCCACTGGCGGAACCGCTGCTTGACGAGCCTGTCCTCCAGGGAATGGAACGTGATGACGCACATGCGCCCGCCCGGCTTCAGTGCGGCAAACAGCACGTCCAGCCCTTCGCTCAGTGCGTCCAGCTCACCGTTCACGGCGATGCGCAGCGCCTGGAAGGTGCGGCGCGCGGGGTTTTTGTCCTTGCGGCGCACCGCGGGCGGCAGCGCCGAGGCGACGGCCTGCACCAGCTGCGCCGTCGTTTCAATGGGTGCGGCGGCGCGGGCGCTTTCGATCTTCCCGGCGATCTGCCAGGCATACGGCTCCTCGCCGTATTCCTTGAGGATACGGCACAATTCCGCGCGGGAGGCGGTGTTCACAAGGTCGGCGGCCGTGGGGCCGCTCTGGCTCATGCGCATGTCCAGCGGCGCGTCACCCTGATACGAAAAGCCGCGGGAGACCTCGTCCAGCTGGTGTGAGGAAACCCCCAGATCCAGCAGCACGCCGTCCAGCCCGTCCACGCCAAGCTGGGCCAGCGCCCGGTCCGCATAGCGGAAATTGCTCTGCACCACCGTAGCGGGCAGCCCTTCCAGGCGCTGCGACGCGGCGGCCACGGCGTCGGGGTCCTGGTCCAGCGCGATGAGGCGGCCGGTCGTGAGGCGCGCGGCGATCTCTTTTGAATGCCCTGCCCCGCCCGCGGTGCCGTCGAGATAAATGCCGTCCGGCCGGATGGCAAGGCCGTCGATGCATTCCGCGAGGAGGACAGGGATGTGATGAAAACTCATGGCTTAAAACTCCAATTCTTCCATGGCGGCGGCGATGGGCCCGCTGCGCAGGCGCTCGTTCATCTGCTGCCAGGCCTGCGTGTTCCATATCTCGGCATGGCGGCCCACGCCGATGACCGTAACGTCCTTTTCCAGCTTCGCATGCTGGCGCAGGTTGGCGGGCAGCAGGATGCGCCCCTGCTTGTCCGGCGACGCCTCCACGGCGGTGGCGTACAGAAAGCGCTGCACGTCACGGGATTTCACCATGCTTTTTTCGGACAGAAGTGCGGAAATGCGCTCCCATTCGTCTTCCGGAAACGCCACCAGACAGTCGTCCAGCCAGCGGGTGACGATGAAAGTGCCGCCCATGGCCTCGCGGAATTTGGGCGGGAAATTGAGCCTCCCCTTGTCGTCGATGGCATAGCTGTACTCGCCGATCAGCATTTCCAGCCACCACCTTCCCGGCACATGGGGGAGTTCCCCCACTTTTACCCACTTTGCCCCACTTCTGTTTCAATTATAAGGGGCGTCCCTGTAAAAATCAACCCTTTTTCTGTGAAAGTTTTCGACGCCGAACCGTTTTTGACCGTGTCGAAACACGTCTCCGGGCGTATCTTCTTTGGGAACCGCAGCGTTTCTCCGCACGGGCGCGCGAAAGACACGTTGGCGGGCGTTTTGCCGGCGTGCAAACGGCCAAACGCAAAAAAGGCGGGCACCTGAAAAGGTGCCCGCCCCAGCCTGTCGAAAAAGATAAAAAACGTTTGCCCGCCCGGACGTGCGCCGGGCGGGCAAATACCTCTACCGTACAAAAGGCAATTTTGTGTGCGAAGTGCGCGAAATTGCCCTTTTGTGCGCCGGAAAGGAGAACTGAGGGAAACCGG
>ERZ1106941.2247-NODE-2247-length-15070-cov-60.433233_pt1 | contig 15070 bp, 17 predicted proteins | sample MGYA00403670_ERZ1106941 | MGnify/ENA primary metagenome ERZ1106941 (study PRJEB35170, sample SAMEA104062400) | human gut metagenome | biome: human gut; feature: human-associated habitat; material: faeces | place: Denmark | collected 2012-06-04 ...
GGCTTGTGAAAATAGGTAGCCGCCGACTTGATCAAAACGCTCTAAGAGAAATCTTAGGGCGTTTTCTTTTGTGCGAAAGCATTTATATAACCCCAAAACGGCCCCGCCGCGTTGGAGTTTTCCACGCAGCGGGGCCGATGATTTATTGGGTGGTATATCCTTTAAGAAGGAAGCTTCCGCTTAGCCCTTGCCGGCGCAGCCGAACAGCTCGATCTTTTCCTTGCACTTGGCCTCGATGGCCTTTGCGCCGGGAGCCAGCAGCTTGCGGGGGTCGAAGCCCTTGCCCTGCTGATCCTTGCCCTCTTCGATGTACTTGCGGGTAGCCTCAGCGAAGACCAGCTGGCACTCGGTGTTGATGTTGATCTTGGAGACGCCCAGGCTGATGGCCTTTGCGATCATGTCGTCAGGGATGCCGGTGCCGCCGTGCAGGACCAGAGGAATGTTATTGGTAGCCTTATGGATGCGGTCCAGAGCCTCGAAGTCCAGACCCTTCCAGTTGGCGGGGTAGACGCCGTGGATGTTGCCGATGCCGGCGGCCAGGAAGTCGATGCCCAGATCAGTGATCTTTGCGCACTCTGCGGGGTCAGCGATCTCGCCATTACCCACGACGCCGTCCTCGACGCCGCCGATGGAGCCGACCTCGGCCTCGATGCTCATGCCCTTAGAGTGTGCCAGAGCGACCAGCTCCTTGGTCTTCTCCACATTCTCCTCGATGGAGTAGTGGCTGCCGTCGAACATGATGGAAGAGAAACCAGCCTCAACGCAGGCCTTGCAGCCCTCGTAGGTGCCGTGGTCCAGATGCAGAGCGACCGGGACGGTGATGCCCATGGAATCGACCATTGCATCGACCATAGCAGCGACGGTCTTGAAGCCGGTCATGTACTTGCCGGCACCCTCGGAGACACCCAGGATGACGGGGCTCTTCATCTCCTCGCAGGCGGTCAGAACAGCCTTGGTCCACTCCAGGTTGTTGATGTTGAACTGAGGCACACCGTAGTGGCCGTCACGAGCTTTGATGAGCATTTCGGTTGCATTTACCAACATTATTATTACCTCCAAAAATTATCGGGGTCTGTTCGTACCCACACACCGCTTTGTGTATGGTTTAACGAAGTTGCACCCTAAGTATACCCCAAACAGATGGTAAAATCAATCCACCGGAGAGTTTTTGTAACCAAACCGAAGCTTTCTTGGCCAGCAGTGTGCTCGAAAGACAGAGAAATAAGTGGAATGCAACATTTTATACAGGCTTCGACAACATCCGGCCAGACCGGCGGCGGAGGCACCAAAGCAGACGATTTTCAACAGGGATCCACATTCGTCAAAATGATGTTGGATAAAAAGGCAAAACAAGTGCCGCTCTGCTTCAAAATTTTGTCATAATTCTGACTTGAAAATTACAAAATGTATGAAGGGTTCTGAGCCTGTCGAGATGAGATTGTGGAAAACCTTGTGGAAAGTGTGGAATTCCACCCGGAAAACAGGCTTGAACGCTTGAGTTTTGAACTTTCTCCACAGGGTTTTCAACTTGTGGAAAAAACAGGGCGGGTATACGGATGGTAAAGCAGTCCGAATGTGGAAAACTTTTACCACAGGCAAAAAGACGGATAACCGGCGCGCAAAAGGCAACACTTCTCCCATGAGGCGCTGCCCGGGCGGGCGGCATAGAAATTTCACGGGAAGAAAAAGCGCAATTCTATGGCAAACCCCTGCCGCTTATGTTATACTTCAAGATGAGTTATAAGCGCTGTACGTCTGAAATGCGTCAGTGCCTGCCGCAAAATGCAGCTTTACAGCGCTGCGGCCCTGAAAACTCGTTTGAAGCGATACGATGACGCCGGGCCGGAAGGGCTTTGGCGTCCTGCGATAGAAACGGAAGGAGAACTTCATGGAAGAACGCAATATGCCCCGCCGTCCCCGCCGCGAAAAGGCCGACGACCAGCCCCGGAACGAGAGCCTCGTCTACGGCAAGAACCCGGTCACAGAGCTGCTGAAGAGCGGCTCCGGCGTGGATACAGTGCTGCTGGCCGAGGGCATGGCCCCGGCTGTGGCCGCTTACTATACCGCAATGGCGAAGGAAGCCGGTGCCACCGTCAAGCGGGTACACCCCAACAAGCTGCGCCTCATGACCGGCACCGAGAGCCATCAGGGCGTGGCCGCCTTTGCCAGTGAGATCGAATACGCAACGGTGGAGGACCTGCTGGCCGCTGCCAAAGAGAAGGGCGAACCGCCCTTCCTCGTGCTGAGCGACGGCATCGAAGACCCCCACAATCTGGGCGCTGTCATGCGCTCGGCTCTGCTGTGCGGCGCTCACGGCATCGTCATCCCCAAGCGGGGCGGCGCATCCGTGACCCCCACCGTCATCAAGTCCAGCGCCGGTGCGGCTGAGCGTCTGCCCGTGGCCCGTGTGGCCAACATCGGCGAGACCATCCGCCGCCTCAAGGAGCAGGGTGTTTTCGTCTACTGCGCCGACATGGACGGCGTGTCCCTGCGCAAGAACAACCTCACCGGCCCCATTGCGCTGGTGCTGGGCAGCGAGGGCAGCGGTGTGTCGCAGCTGGTCAAAAAGCTCTGCGACGGCGTTGTGAGCCTCGATATGACCGCACAGGGTACCGGCGTGGACAGCTTCAATGTCTCGGTGGCCGCAGGCATCATCCTGTATGAGATCCAGAGCCAGCGCGCCGCACAGAGCTGAGCTGGCCCGTGCCGAACGAAACAAGGGAGGGAAGATCAGGATGCCAAAGGATGACGAGCGGAAGGAAATGACGCAGGAAGAGCTCGACGCCCGCGAAGAAAAATTCCGCACCTTTTTTACCACCAGTGTAGCCCAGGTCCCGGAGGAGATGACCCGGCGGGACGATGAGAATGAAGAAGAAAAGCCCAAGAGCCTGCTGGGCCGGCTGTTCCGCCGTGAAAAGGCCGAACAGCAGGAAGGCGGCACACCCGAAGAAAACCGTACCGGCGAGATACAGCTGGGCGGTGAAGAGCCGGAGGAACCCTCCGACCTGGAGCTGGTCCTGGCGCTGGAAGAGGAAGTCGCAGAGCCGAAGCCCGAGCAGCCGAAGCCAGTCGAGCCGGTCAGCGCCCCCCAGCCTGAGCCGGAAAAGCCCCAAAAGCCCGCAGGACCCATCAAAGCGCCGGAGCCGCCTGCTCCCAAGCCGGAGAAAAAGCCGGCAGAAAAGCAGGCTGAACCCCGGAAAAAGGCGGTCCAGTACGAGCTGCGCACCCCGCAGGAGCAGTACGAGGACCGGGAGATGCAGGCGCTCAAAGCCATGCTGTTTGGCGCAAAGCTTCCGCCGCAGGAGGAAGAGCCTTCCCAGCCGGTGAAGCCCGCAGAACCGGAAAAGAGCACCCCGGCAGTTCCGGTCATTGCAGCGAAACCGGACGCAGAAAAAGAGCCGGATGCAGCGCCGGAGAAGCCTGCCGTGCCGATGCCCGCGATGGTGTTTGCAGAAGATAAGGCATCGAAGCCCCATGCGGCCCCGGCGATGCAGTTCTTCGGCAAGGGTGACGACGAGAAAGCGCCCGCAGCCCCGGCCCGCGCGACGCCGCCGGACAATGACGACAGCATGAGCCTGCCGCTCATGTTCCTGAACGACGGCGACGAGGTGGCTCCGGTGGAGCCGCCGAAGGAGGAAGCGCCTGCACAGCCGGCCGAAGAGGCCGGTACTGCCCCGGCTGCTCCGGAGGCTGCACCCGTCGAGGAAGCGCCTGTCGAAGAGGAAAAAACGCCCGAGACGCCGGAACAGGTGGGGGAACGGCTGCACCAGATGGGCGCGGCCCTTACATTGCGCTGTGCGCTGGGCGGCATCCTTGCACTGGTGCTGCTCCACTTCGGCCTCGCCGCAGAGGGCCTTGTCGGCCCGCTGGGCGGCCTTGACCCCGTAACTGCCCCGGCGGCCTTCTATGCCGCTGATCTGCTCTTCCTGGCGCTGGCGCTGGCTGTGGGCTGGCCCGTCGTGAGGGACGGCCTGAAGGGTCTGCGGGGCGAACGCCCCAGCATGGAGACCATGCCCGCGATGGCAGCCTGCGCTGCGCTTTTGCAGGCCGCTGTGGCCCTGCTGAACGCGCAGAACTATCAGGCGTCCAGCTTCACCCTTCTGTCCGGCATTGCGGCGCTGGGGCTGTTCCTTGCACTGCTGGGCGACCGTGTCCTTTTGGCCTCGGTCCAGGGCGGCTTCAAACTGGCGCAGGCCGGTCCGGAGCATCGCGGTGCGTTCCGCGCCAAGGACAAAGACCTTATCCGCATCCTCTCCAAGAACATGGATGAAAAAGACCCTTGGGTGCTGCTCAGCCGACCCGCTGAGTGGGACGACGCGATGGTGGAGCAGGGCTTCGGCCCCCGCGCCTGTGAGCGCCGCGCCCGTAAGACGAATTACATCCTGCTGGGTGCGGCTGTGTTGGCCGGTCTGGTCTTCTGCCTCTTTGGCGGCGGCCTCAACGGCGGTGCTGCGGCGCTGACCGCTGTGCTCTGCATGGGTTCGCCTCTGTCCTCCACCCTCATCGCAGGTTTTGCATCCCTGCGGCTGCAGCAGTCTGCCGCTGCCTCGGGTGCGGTGATCCCCGGCTGGGCGGCGATCGAGGAACTGGGCGGGGTGGATACCGTTCAGGCTGACGCCGATGAGCTGTTCACCCCGGACAGCGCCATGCTCGAGGACATCCGCATCTTCAAGGGCGGACGCATCGACCGGGCCATCCTCTATTCGGCCAGCGTCCTGAGCAAGTGCTGCAATACCCTGAGCGGCCTGTTCCGCCAGATCATCGAGGACCGCACCGACATCCTCTACCCGGTCAAGGACCTGGAAGTCCATCGCGGCCTCGGTTTCTCTGCATGGTGCGACAACAACCGCATCCTCATCGGCACCCGTGCGTACATGGAAAAAGAAGAAGTTCCCCTGCCCGACGAGGAATATGAGGCCAAGCACTCCAAGAACGGCGAGCTGCAGATCCTCTATCTGGCCGTGTCCGGCAGTCTGCACGCCATGTTCGTGCTCCACTATGTGGGGGGACGGAACGCCGCCCGCGGTCTGGAACAGCTGCAAAAAGAGAATATCCAGCTGCTGGTGTCCTGTCAGGATCCCACCCTGACCGCACGACACATCACCGACGCCTACCATCTGCCCGAGGGCATGGTCGTCCTGCTGGATCAGGAGCAGTGTGCCGCACTGGGCGCTGCCACCGCCGAAGACACCGGCTCCGAAGGCTGCTGCATCCTTTGCACCAACGGCTTTGCCAGCCTGACCGGCGGTCTGCGGGCCGCAGAGCAGGCCCAGAACGCCGAGACGACCGCTACCACGGTGCAGCTGGTGTCGGTGTGGTTCTCGGTGGCCATCGCCGTCCTGCTGACCTATGCGGGCAGCGTGGGGATGCTGAGCGTGGCTGCGGTGCTGATGTATCAGGCGGCATGGAGCGCTCTCAGCATCGCCGTGTGCGCACTCAAGCAGCATAGTTGAAAAATAAATAGGAAATATTCTCAAAATAAATAGGAATAATTCTTGATTTATGCCCGAAATTCTGGTATAATACCCTCAGAGACAAGGAAGACCGATCGCACACCCGGTACCGAACAAAGCGGGCTGCGCGTAGAATAAACCAAACCGGACACAGCCCATACTGGCAGTGTCAGACTATCTGAGAGGAGAACAGATTATGGAACTCAAGGGAACCAAGACCGAGAAGAACCTGATGGAAGCTTTTGCAGGCGAGAGCATGGCCCGCAACAAGTACACCTACTTTGCAAGCGTCGCAAAGAAGGAAGGCTACGAGCAGCTGGCCGCTATCTTCGAAGAGACCGCCGGCAACGAGAAGGAACACGCCAAGCTGTGGTTCAAGGCCCTCTGCGGCGGCTCCATCCCCGACACCCTGACCTGCCTCGACATGGCAGCCAGCGGCGAGAACGAAGAGTGGACTGATATGTACCCCCGCATGGCAGCGGAGGCCAAGGAGGAGGGCTTCACCCAGCTGGCCGCTCTCTTCACGCTGGTGGGCCAGATCGAAAAGGAGCACGAGGCACGCTACCGCGCCCTTGCCGCCAACCTCAAGGAGGGCAAGGTCTTTGCCCGTGAGGAACAGCAGGTGTGGGTCTGCCGGAACTGCGGCTACACCTATATCGGCAAGTCTGCTCCCCTCAAGTGCCCGGTCTGCGCACATCCCCAGAGCTACTTTGAGCTGAAGGCCAAAAATTACTGAGTTTTTTCAGATATTCCGTCCGATGAGAGCCGCCGCACCTGTATAAAGTGCGGCGGCTCTTTTGCTGTCTGGTGAAATACAGTCTGCACGATTTGTATAAATTTGGCGGGGGTGTTTTAGTGCCTTTCACGAAAAGGTGCGCGAAATTGTGACACTTCTGGCGAAGAACTTGACCCTTCTTTTGGGTGCGTGTACAATAAACTAATAGTGAGAGGCTAATAGTGAGAGGGATTTTGTGCAGAGCACATTGCGATAAACCTTATCCAAAGGAGGGAAGTGCTACCCTATGAATAAGATCACACGGCTGGCAGCGGCGGTTGTGCTGAGCGGGCTGCTTCTGGCAGCTCCTGCTGCACAGGCGGCCCCCGCATTGCTGGGAGCATCGGCGAACTTTGAGCTGGAAGTGAACGAGATGGAGCTGGAGATCACGGCAGACGACCCCCGCCCCAAAGCCTATCTTTACACCGGCGGGCAGAGCGACTACTACTTCATCGTCTGGATGAGCAGCAACCCCACCGTGGCTTCCGTGGACGGCGATGGCCGTGTCACCGGCCGCAGCGCCGGTGAGGCCACGATCACCGCCATCACTGACCGGGGCGAGTGCGCTGCCTGCAAGGTGACTGTCCGCAAGGAGAGTGGCAATGCGGCCAGCAAAAAGCCTGCCCTCGACCACACCACCCTCAACCTCGTTATCCAGTACAACAACGCCCACCCCAGCCAGAAACTGCAGCTCATCAACACGAGCGGCTCCTTTGTCTATGCCTACCAGTGGATGAGCAGCAACCCTGAGGTGGCAACGGTGGATCCGGAGGGCCTTGTCACGGCCCAGAAGCCCGGCACCACCACCATCACGGCGCTGGCCACCAACGGTCAGGCGCTGCGCTGCGCCGTTACCGTCAACAGCGATGTCGGCAAGGTGACTCTGAATAAGCACGACCTGCTGCTCCGCACGGTGGGCAGCAAAGAGGCGCTCACAGCGTCTGTCGCTGTGGAAGGCGGCACGAATGTACCCATCACATGGGTCAGCAGCAATCCCGGCGTCGCTACCGTGGATGCGTCTGGTGTCGTGACTGCCGTCGCCGACGGCGAGGCAAAGATAACGGCGCTCTCGCCGGATGGACGCTTCGACAGCTGCAGCGTTTTCGTGGGCCTTGCGGCAGACAAGTACGACAGTGAAGAGGACCTGGCCGATGAACTCAAGCTTCCGGACCCCTATGTGGCGGTCCGGATGAACCGGCTGAGCTGAACCGAAAATACAAAGAGGAAGCCCCGCACTGCATCGTTCGATGTGGTGCGGGGCTTTTGCTTATTGATTTACCAGCTCAATAAAGGCTTTCATCTGGGGCGTGAGCCATTTGTCCTTGTGATAGAACAGCTGCCGGTGCATGGTGACAGCGCAGTCGGGGACATGGAGGCGGGCGATACGCCCGGCGGAGAGGGCAGGACGGACGATGTACTCGGGCAGGAAGGAGAACCCCATCCCGCGCTCCACCATCTGGCAGAGCAGCGAGGCGCTGCCCAGCTCGATGTAGGGGTGGATAGACAGCCCGCGGGCGGCGAGGCGCTGGTCGAGGGCGTCACGGTAGCTCATGCCCCGCTCTGTGAGAAGAAATTCCTGTTGAGCCAGAACATCCAGCGGCACTTCGGCCTTGTCGGCCAGCGGATGCCCGGCGGGGGCCACGAAGCAGACGGGCTCCGGCACATTGACGGCCAGCGTCAGGCTGGGCAGGAGCAGAGGCTGGTCGAGGGTGTAGGCCAGGTCGATCTGGTTCGCGCTCAGCAGTCGCAGCATCTCGTCGGCGGTGGCGGTGCGGAGCACCAGCTCCACCTGCGGGCAGAGGGCGTGGAACTGCTGCAGCAGGTCGGGCAGGAAGGTGCTGCATACGGAATCGGCCAGTGCCACCCGAAGGGTGCCGCTGACGGCCCGGGCAGGCAGCAGCGCGGCCTTGGCCTGCTGGGCCGTGATGAGAAGGGTGCGGGCATAGCTCTGGAACGTCTGGCCCGCGTCGGTGAGGCGGACGGTCTTGCCCACCCGGTCAAAGAGAGGCGTACCCAGCTCTGTTTCCAGCTGGGAGATCTGGGCCGATACCGCCGACTGAGAGTAGCCCAGCTCCCGCGCAGCGCTGGAAAAGCTGTGCAGCTCGGCGATATGAAGGAAGGTGTTGATATTTCGGAGTTCCATAACTGTCCCTCCGACGTCAGCGGCGGTCGATGCCGGTGACGGTCAGGACCTCGCCGTCCACTTTGAAGTGGACTTCCAGCCCGCCAAACTCCATGCCGTAGACCCGCTCCGGGTCGTGCTGGTAGGAGGGGCGGGGGTCGTTTTCCAGCACACCCTGCAGAGCGGCCTGCTGGACGGCAGGCACTCTGGCCCAGAGGCCGGCGTCACAGACCATGGTCAGGTGGTGGAACTGGGTCTGTGCTGTGAAGCCTGCGGCGGCGTCCGGGTGGCAGTCGGCGTAGGGGATGTAGGGCTTGATGTCGTAGATGGGGGTGCCGTCCATCAGGTCGGCGCCCCGCACGATGAGGACGGGGCCGACGTCAGGCCGGTGCTCGATGGCTTCCAGCTGGACGCTGGACAGCCCCAGCGGATTGGGCCGGAAGGGCGAGCGGGTGGCAAATACGCCCATCCGGGTGTTGCCGCCGAGGCGGGGCGGCCGGACGGTGGGGGACCAGCTGTCCCGCACCGCGCCGGAAAACTGCCACACCAGCCAGATGTAGCTGAAATCTTCGAGACCGCGCACGGCGTCGGCATTGCGGTATTCGGGGGTAAAAATGACCTCGCCCCGCAGGCTGTCCACCAGCCCGCTCTGGCGCGGGATGCCGAACTTGGTGGGGAAGGCGGTGCGGATATGGGCGATGACCTTGAGGGTCATTTCTTCGGGTGCAGACATGGGGACTCCTCCTTATTATAAGCCACGGCAGAAGCCCACGGCACGGCCCTCGATTTGGATCTCTTCCAGCTGGGGGCCTGCGAATACCATGGGCGGGCAGACGGCGGTGTTGTCGGCCAGCAGCATGACGGTCTCGCCCTGGCGGTGGAAGTGCTTGAGGGTGGCTTCCTCGCCGATGCGGACAGCGGCGATCTCGCCCTGCTCCACCTCGGGCTGGCGGCGGATGCAGACGATGTCGCCGTCGCAGATGGTGGGGGCCATGCTGCTGCCGTGGCAGGTGAGGGCGAAGTCGGCGTGCCACGCGGCGGGGACGCCGATGTAGCACTCGATGTTCTGCTCAGCGGTGATGGGGGTGCCGCAGGCGATGGAGCCTACGAGAGGCACCCGCGCCATCTCAGGCAGAGGCTCGAAACCCGGCGGAGGGCAGGGCAGGTCCACGAGGCCCATGAGCCACGCGGGTGTGGTGTCCAGAGCGGCGGCCAGCTCCTCGAGCTTGGCCCGGGGCAGGTCGTTGATGCCCTTTTCCAGCTTGGTGATGGAGGATTTGGAGCGGTAGCCCATCCGGGCGGCCAGCTCTTCCTGCGACAGGCCCAGCTGCTCCCGGCGCTGCCGGATGCGGCTGGATAGATCGGTATCGGACATATAGGGCCTCGCTTTCTCTGCGGTTTGCACGATTTTCGGTGTTCTGAGGACAGTATAGCAAAAAATTTACTATAAATCAACTTTTAAGGGACTATTTTGCAAATAATGTTGACAAATAATCAACATAAAGATATAATACAACCAATGATTGTACTGAACGCTTTGAATGCAAAACTGAAAGGGGAAACGCCTATGACCGATACCATGATGATCCGCGACTGCATCCGCAGCCAGGGCATGAAACTGGGCCATGTGGCCCATGTTCTGGGCATCACCAACAACACCCTCCGCTGCAAGCTGGAAAATGAGAGTGAATTCAAGGTGAGTGAGGCCGAAAAACTCTCGAAGATGCTGGGGATGACCGTCGAGCAGCGCGACCGCTGTTTCTTTGGCCCGGCGGGCTGAGGGAAAAAGGGGATGGAAGCCATGACACAGGAACAACGCAAGAAGACGAAGGAGGCCCTCAGCCGCTGCGGGCAGAAAAACTGGGTCTACGGCCCCTGCAACTGGGGCTGGAAGCGGGCCATCCAGCTGGCCGAGGAGTATTACCGCGAGGCAGACCCGGGCCTGCGGGGCAGCATCCTGCAGCTGCGCTACATGGAAAGGCGGAGGCGGGAAGAGGTGATGGACAAGCTGAACATCAGTTACAGCACTTATCAGAAGGCCCACGACGACCTGCTGAGCACCATCGCGGTCTTTGCCGCCCACTACGGTGAGCTGTGACGCAAAAATGCCCCCTGACCGGACGGTCAGGGGGCATTCGTGTGCTCAGTGTTTCTTCTCGGGGGTGTCGCAGTGCTGGTGGCAGGAAGAGCAGTTGCCTCCGCAGCCCTCGCCTTTCCAGCCGCCCTGCCGGGAGATCCACACCACCGCCAGTGCGAACAGGACAGCCAGCACCAGCAAGGTGATGATACCGCGTACAGTTATCATAAAAAAGACCTCTCTTTCGAAAGAATTCCAACCCCAGTATACACCATCTGCCCCCGGAGAGCAACCGGAAAGCGCTGCCGGCTCAAACTTTTTTCGAAAAACGAAAATTTGGGCTTGCATTTGGACCAACGGAGTGGTATAATAAGCACGTTCCGATTCGGAGGATTAGCTCAGCTGGTTAGAGCACCTGCATCACACGCAGGGGGTCTGGGGTTCGAGTCCCTAATTCTCCACCATACAGTTCGTACTCGAACCCGATTCTTTACGAAAAAGGGTTCGGGTACGTTTTTTGTTTATCGGAGGTTCTGCGGAAGGACTACTCGGAACGGTAAACGAGCAAAGGCAGGGTATCACTATGATAGTGGTATCCTGCCTTTTGCTTTGCGGAATCAAGTTCGCTTTGTGCGAACTTGATCGCCACCTATATGGCGCATTGAGGGCAATTACTGCGTACGTGCGTACCGGGAGCCTGTACACCTCTGGCAAGGTGTAACACACTAGACTTTGTTCCAAAGTCCGTGTGCTAAGGGGGCAGGCTCCTTAGAATTCCTGTGGAGTGTGTACGCACGTACGCAGGAAAACGGCAAAATTTCACTATATCGGGGTGTTCTTTCATTGGAGAGTATGGTATACTCGGCTTAGTTCAACAAATCAAAATTTGGCGAGGTGATTTACATGAAAAAGAGCGCATCAAGAATCGTCGGTTTGGTAATGCTGATTATAGCTGTTGCATTTATAATGTTTGCGGTGAACCATCCAGAAATGAGTTTTCCTTGGAACAATACCATTACTTGGTTACTGTATGGTTTATATATTATTGTGACAGTCATGTTGCTTATTGCGCCTAAGACGAAGAAGTAAACAATTCGCGTTTGTGGAGCGAAGCGGAACAATGAAAGCCCCAGTGGGGCTTTCAAGCGACCGAACGGTCTTGCGGCAGCAAGATGGAGGGGCCTCGCCCCGACAAGTTCCAGTTTGCCGGGCAGACAGGCAACTGAAAATCACACAAAAAATGAGGGAGCAGCCATGGTACTTTATTTTACGGGAACTGGCAACAGCCGGTATCTGGCACGGCGCATTGCCGAAGGGTTGGAGATGCCGCTTTACGACCTGAACGCCTGCATCAAGGCAGGGGATACCGCCCCGGTGCAGACTGGCCGGGATGTAGTGCTGGTCACGCCTACCTACGCATGGCGCATCCCCCGGGTGGTGTCGGAGTGGCTGGGTAAGACCACGCTGACCGGGGCAGAGCGTATCTGGTTTGTGATGGACTGCGGCAGCGAAATTGGCAATGCGGCAGGCTATAACCGGCAGCTTGCGGCGCAAAAACATCTGCATTATATGGGGACTGCGCAGGTCATCATGCCGGAAAACTACATTGCCATGTTCAATGCACCCCAAAAGGAGCAGGCCCGGAGTATTGTGGAGCAGGCAGAGCCTGCGCTTCAGAAGGTGCTGGCCCAGCTCAAGGCCGGGCAGGAATTTCCTCCGCCGAGAGAGACCCTCTACGACCGCTTTATGAGCGGCCCAGTGAACCCGGTGTTCTATCGCTTTTTTGTAAAAGCGGATGCCTTCCGGGCAACGGATGCCTGCATCGGCTGCGGCAGGTGCGTGGAGCTGTGCCCTCTGAACAATATCCATCTGGAAAACGGCAAACCGGTCTGGGGCAAAAACTGCACCCACTGCATGGCGTGCATCTGCTATTGCCCCAAAGAGGCCATCGAGTACGGCGAAAAGAGCAGGGGCAAGCCCCGGTATCACTTTGAAGCACTGGAAAAGCAGCAGGACGTATGAGGGAAAAAAGGAAAACCGACGATGGTGAAAAACAGATGAAGTATTTATACTTGCATGGATTAGGACAAAAGCCAGACAGTTGGGACAGAGTAATAAAAGAAACGAAGGTCTCGAACAGCAGCGTCAGCTTGAGTCTGGCAGAGATGCTGGAAGGAAAAGCGGCCACTTATGGGGAACTGTATGCTGCATTTTCAGGAGAGTGCGACAAGGAAAATGACGAAATCGTCTTGTGCGGGCTTTCCTTGGGTGCTGTTCTGGCACTTAATTATGCGATAGACCATCCGGACAAAGTAAAGGCGCTTGTGCTAATTGCGGCACAATACAAAATGCCTAAAAAATTATTGAAATTCCAGAATATGCTGTTCCGCTTTATGCCAAATGCAACGTTCAAGCAATTTGGATTCAAAAAAGCAGATGTGATCAGCTTGTGCGACACGATGGCAGAATTGGATTTCAGAGATTCGTTGTGTAAGGTGTTTTGTCCTGTATTGATCGTTTGTGGGGAAAAGGACAACGCAAACAAAAAAGCCTCAAAGGAACTTGCCGGTTATTTGAGCGATTCCTGCTACCGTGAACTTCTGAAAGCAGGTCATGAAGCAAACACAGAATCTCCGGAGGAATTGGCAGCAGTGTTACAGGAATTTTATGATAATGTCGAATAAACTACGATTCATCAAAGAAAGAGGACTGTAAAATGAACATCAAAGAACGGGCGGCACAGGCTGCCGCATGGAAAGCTACTGGACAGTGCAACTGTGCACAGGCGGTGCTGAAGGCATTTGAGGACAAGCTGCCGGTGGATGCCGACACCCTGATGAAGCTGGGCGCAGGCTATGCCGCCGGCATGGGCTGCATGGAGAGCACCTGCGGCGCACTGATCGGCGCTGTGATGGTGGCGGGCATCGTCACCGACGGCAAAGGCACACCCCGCATTTCCAAGGAGCTGCTGCAAAACTTTCAGGAAAAGTGCGGTGCTACCATCTGCAAGGATCTGAAGGGGATAGAGAACGGCGCACCGCTGTGCCCCTGCCCGGAGTGCGTCCGCAACGCTGTTCTGGCACTGGGCGAGGTGCTGGGAGAGTAAGCAGAAGTTACGCTCTATTATAATATACGAATTTAGTTTATTTGAATCAAAGCAAAAAGCTCAAAAAGGAGAGATTATTCATGGTTTTATTGGTTGTAGATGCACAGAATGGTATCGTGGATGAACGCTTATATGAGTTCGGAAAGTTTGTTGGTAATATCAAAAAGCTGATTGGAGCAGCTCGAGAACAAGGCATAGAAGTTATTTATGTACAGCATGATGATGGACCTGATAGCGGATTCTCTATCGGGGATGATGAGTTTGAGGTTTATTCCGAGTTTCAACCGATGCCTGATGAAAAACGGTTTATCAAGTCCGTATGCAGTGCGTTCAAAAAAGAGAGTGGTCTGCTTGAGTATCTGACTGCAAAGGAAGAAAAAGACGTGATGATTTGTGGCATTATGACTGATTTCTGCATCAATGCCACGGTAGAGGCTGGTTTTGAGCATGGCTTACACATGATTGTTCCTGCCTATGCAAATTCTACGCAGGACAATGAGTACATGACTAGGGAACAGGCTTACCATTACTATAATGAATTTCTCTGGCCTGAACGATATGCAGACTGCGTACCAATGGACAGGGCATTGGAATTACTCAAAAAATGATATAGCGTAAACGGTCTTTGCTGAATACCTTTGTTACCGAAATACATTACATAAACTTCAAGATTATGTTGCAGTAAATTCAATAAATCAGTATCATGAGATAATTTATTCATAATAGTATGGTGTCAGGATTATGACAAATCAGAGATTAAAAGGTGCGTTATGTTAAAAAGCATAGGGTTACATTTTAGAAAAATAGATTTTCTGAATTTTACAGTTGGAGCTATAATGCCAATCATTGTATTGTTTATAGTTTATTCATCAGTCAAATCAAATGTAATTCTTCAAGACACTGATTTTTTATCACTGTTGATGAATCATAAAGGGAAATTCATATTTTACTTTTTCGTGTCCTTTATTGAAGAAGTTATTTTTAGAGGAATTATTTTTGGGCTGTTGCTGCAAAAATGTAAAAATAAGTATTTGAGTTGCGTAATAGCTGCACTTATTTTTACACTACCACATATTTTTAATACCGATAATATTTCTATTCTGGTAATGTTTATTTTTCCTTTTCTATATGGAATATTTGCCAATGAAATGTTTTACGCTACAAAGAGTATTTGGATGCCCACAGGATTTCATTGGTTATGGAATTATACAATAACAAGTTTGTTTCTTGTTACAGGAACACAAAGTTTCATATATGTACATATCATAGCAGCAATGATTATAATGATACCGTTGTTTTACATTGTTATTGGGAAAACACGCCTAAGTGGCGATTGATAGCTTACAGTTTATCGCTTTATACAATATCAACTGAATAACCACAGCACGAACCGCTGCTACATGGAAGCTAACAAACCATGCAACAGCGGTTTTTCTTTATCGTTTTTTTCTCTGGCTGATAGGCGTTCCCATTTTCTTTGACTTTTTGAGAATCCGAATCAGCCAGCGAAATTCTTCGTCTGACAGATTTTTATAGT
>ERZ1106941.2250-NODE-2250-length-15059-cov-6.386764_pt1 | contig 15059 bp, 6 predicted proteins | sample MGYA00403670_ERZ1106941 | MGnify/ENA primary metagenome ERZ1106941 (study PRJEB35170, sample SAMEA104062400) | human gut metagenome | biome: human gut; feature: human-associated habitat; material: faeces | place: Denmark | collected 2012-06-04 ...
TGGTTATGAAGCTGAAACTTCTGTCTGCATAAACAGTGATAACTACAGGAATGATTAAGTCTCCCTGATCTGCTGTTCTTGCATTGAACTCTTTTGTGAACTGAACGATATTTACACCGTGCTGTCCAAGAGCTGGACCTACAGGTGGTGCTGGAGTTGCTTTACCAGCCGGAATCTGTAATTTGATATATCCTGTTACTTTCTTTGCCATTTTTCGGCACCTCCTATGTGGTATTGGCGGGGGTTTATGGTCCCTCCCACGATATTGTTACCTTTGCTTGTTACATCTGTTTGATTTCTGCGAAACTAATTTCTACCGGCGTTTCGCGGCCGAAAAGTTCAACATTGATCGTTGCTGTCTGTTTCTGCACATTAAGGGCAGTGATAACACCAACGGTATCTTTCCAGGCACCGCCTGTGACAACAACTGTATCACCCTCTGCGAAATCGACCTGAATTTCCTCTTTCTTGATACCAAGAGGAAGCATCTCTTCCTCGGTCAACGGTACCGGCTTGGACCCTGGTCCAACGAAGCCTGTCACACCTCTGGTGTTACGGACAACATACCATGTATCGTCATTCATAACCATGTTGAGAAGTACATAGCCAGGAAACATTTTCTTCTGAACCTGTTTCAGAGCCCCGTTTTTCAGCTCAGCCACTTCCTGCAGCGGAACACGAACTTCAAGGATCTGGTCTTCCAGGTGTCTGTTTTCGATGGTTTTTTCAATATCGACTTTTACTTTGTTCTCATACCCGGAATAAGTATGAACAACATACCATTTCGCTTCTGACATACAATCACCTTATCCTTATTTCATTAAAAGATTAATGCCTTCGAGAATAAATGAATCCATGACGCTGATCAGTACGCAAAGCACGATCGACACGCAAACTACCACGATAGTCTGCTTAATCAGTTCATTGCGGTCTGTCCAGACAATCTTCCTGAATTCTGACTGAAGTCCCTGAAACCAACTCTTCTTCTGGCTCTTGCCAGCAGATTTTTCATTTCCTTGCATAGCCTGACCTCACAATTCTCTGTGAGTAACTGTTTCGTCCAGTTACCTTGGATTACTTTGTTTCCTTATGCAGAGTGTGTTTGCGGCAGAACTTACAATATTTCTGAGTTTCCATTCTCTCAGGATGGTTCTTTTTCTCCTTAGTCATATTGTAGTTACGCTGCTTGCACTCGGTACATGCTAATGTAATCTTAACGCGCACAACTTCCACCTCCAGTGTTTTCATTTGCATGGTCATTTTCCTCATGCCGGACGATGTATCCGTCATCTTTTCGGGCATAAAAAAAAGACCTAACTTCCATGTCGCTTGTCAAGTTTATCACACATGGCATGCCTAAGTCAAGTCTTTTCTTATTATTTATGCCTATATTTCATCACATATTTTTTACAGGAACTTCCCTAATCTGCCTTTACCCGGTCGGCTCTGTCTGAAATATGATAGGAACCCTTGAAGGTACGTTTCACCTGATACAGACATCCGTCTGCCTCCTCATACAGGTCCTGGAAAGTGATATCTCTTCCATCTGAGAAAACAATCCCCATAGATGCGGAGATCATTACCTCCAGGTTTTCTTTCACATAATCAATATGCAGCTTCGCAGAAAGTACACGCAGACTCTCCTCCGCCGCTTCCCTGGTCATATCCGGCAGAAATACCACAAACTCATCACCGCCCAGACGACAGACGATGTCCTGAGCCCTGCAATGCTTCTTCATGATCAGGACAACCTCGCAGAGAGCCCTGTCTCCCCACATATGTCCCATGACATCATTGAGCGTTTTGAAATTATCCAGATCCACAATAGCAAAAGTATTTACACATCCCGGATGAAGTTCCTGCACAAGCATCCGGTTTATGGCAGATGTGCCCGCTGCCCTGTTCATGGCACCTGTCAGAAGATCCGTCCTTGCCTCCTTCTGAAGCTTGAGCATATCATTCTCCATATCCGTAACATCCTCGATACTGCCGACCATACGGGACACTTTTCCCGATTCATCGTACAGATTCGTAGTCTTGACCTGCAGATACCGCATACGTCCTCCTGCCCACACCTTCACCTTCTGTGAATGCAAAGCTTCAGCAGAATCTACCCTGGCAAATATATCCCTGATCACAGAACAGGTTTCCGGATTGATCTCCCTGATTTTCCGAAGCAGGACCGGTACGCTAAGTTCTGACTGATTCAGCCCCAGATTCTGATATTTGTCATTCAGAAACTGTATCTGTTCTGTTTCCACATCATAAGTAAAAACGCACAGGTCACTCTCCCTTGCTGTGATGCGGTAAGTTTCCTCATTCAGCATAAGCTGACGGTTCAGATTGCGGATAGCGATCCTGTCCTCACGCCGGAAATACAGATAAACTCCAATAACTGCTATAAGACTCAGGATGATCACCAGAGTAATCACAAATACCCATATCCGGTATCTGAGTCCTGCCTGATGAATATACCTGTTATCAGCCATTGTTACCGCAAACAGCTTCGTACCGTCCACAGGTGCCGCAGTCACCATATAATCTCCATCTTCATCTGAAATCGCAAAGTAATATTGGAATCCACTGTCCATCTGGGACTTAATATCGGAAATCGGCAGACTCAGTTCACGCCCCTCCAGCCAGGTCAGGAAATCATTACCAAAAGTGTCATTGCCGCCATCAGACACAATATATTTTCCATGATTATCCATCACAAAAAGCCCTGCATATCCTTTTCTACGGTCTGCCTTTCCATATACGTCCAGACTGCTGCACGGAAGCGTCCCACAGAGCACTCCCTTAATCTGCTGTGCCTCATTTTTGACAGGTACTGACAATATCACTCCATCTGCATAGGAATATCCATTTTCTGCCAGACCCCTGTTACCTAACATAGCCATCAGGAAGTATTCTTTCAGGGAATAAGCCTGTCCGTCCTGCACGCAACGGCCATCCTCACTGATAATCTTCAGCGAATCAAACTTCTCTGTGTGACGATGAAATTTCTCCCTCAGCATCTCCTCTGTCTGTACTTCATCTAAAGGCATATCACTGATATAATCTGCCGCACACTCCAGAAGATCATAGTACATATCAATCCGGCTTCCGACAAGTGCTGCATTCTGCTCTGTCCATTCCAGAAGAGAATCTCTGGCTCTGGAATTCTCTGTTTTCATCACAAAACTGTTAAAATAAAATAAGGCAGCTGTGATGATAATCACTGCGATCATTCCTGCCATAAACAGAATCCGCTTTCGCTTCTTTTTATCATCTGTGCCGTTCTTATCATCAAATCTTTTCATACGCAGCTTTCTCTCCTCCGCTCTCGTTCTGCCTATGATAAAGTCATATACTGCCAGTCCTTTCTACAGACTGGCAGTTATGTCTTGTATTTCATTATATGGACCTGTGGAGAGATTGTCAAACAGAACGTCACTATGCACATATGAAAAGCGGAGCCCGCAAACGGACTCCGCTCTGGTGTTACTTATTTATCATTTTTTCTTTTCTTCTTGTAGAAGATCCCGCCTGCAATGGCAAGGGCTGCGATTACAAGAACTGCTGCATAAGCACCGATTGGGGTGTTATCGCCGGTCTTGACTGCTACCTTTCCACTGAGTGCACTGCTGTAAGAAGCCGGTGTTGAACCTCCGCTTACAGGAGTTCCTGATGACGGAGTACTCGGTGTGGCTTTGTTGACAATCTTAAGCAGGCCACCCTTGTAAGAATAATCAATTTCTCCACTTACAGAGAAGTTATAATCATCATCAACTTTGATCGTTACACTTCCTGCACCTGTATATCCGGTCGGAGCCTGAACCTCTGTCAGAGTGTAGGTACCCGGTTCAAGTTCTAATTCATGAGCACTTGCCTCGGATGTCCACTCATCGATCACAGATCCGTCCTCATCAGTCAGTCTGAAACTTGCACCTGCAAGACCGACACCATTTCCATCAGTCTTCTGTACGCGAAGCTTACCGTCTGTATCTTCCGGAATTTTGTTTACAAGGTTGATGTTACCGGCCAGGTTATCCTTACTTAAAGCAACTGTACCTTCACCGGTTACTTCATATTCAAAGACATCAAGGTCAAGAATATTTCCGTCTGCATCTGTTTCCAGAATGTAGTAGTTGATTGGCTCTGTACCGTCTTTGCCTCCAAGAGGAACCTCAACAGTAACTGTGTCATTCTGTACCAGCGTTACTACCGTGAACAGATTATAAACACCATCATCACCCTTTGTAAAGACACCTGCATAGAACGTATCGTCCGTAGTTGTCTGTGTGGTACCTTTCAATACCTGTTTGTTAATGTTGATCTCGCCCTTATAGGAATAACCTGTAGGAATATCAAAGAATACATTCTCCAAGTTTACAGCACCTTCCTTAGGACCAGCTTTCAGATCCAGTTTCACGGTATTGGAACCGCCATCAACTGTACACATAAACTGTGATCCATTGTGCATACCCTGCTGATCAAGATTAATCACATTGCCGTTTGCATCTGTCTCATATACATAATAGGTGCCCTGTGCCAAATCACTGAAGGTTACACTTCCTGCGGAAGCATTTACCAGATGAATGGCCTGCGGGAGAGCTCCCTTGTATGGATACTTACCTGCTGCATCTGTAAACAGATTTACATAGAAGGTATCGTCCTGAGCGATCAGGTCTATGAAATCACCGCCATTTGCGTAAGTAACTTTCTTGGTTACTGTGATCTGACCGGAACCAGATGCCTGGTAGTCAACCATAGTAACTTCGATTACGTCTTTGTCTTCCATCTTGAATGTCTGGTCTGGAGCTACGGTGTAGCCGGACGGTGCCTTGGTTTCACTTAATGTATAAGTCTCACCTACTTTGAGAACACCTTCTACCGCATGAGGTGTACCATCACTGGTCCAAGTTGCTTTTATATTACCCTTTGAATCCTTGATCACAAGATCAGCACCAGCAATTCCCTTGCCGCTCTCGTCAACCTTCAGAATACTTGCTTTAGTTAAAGCATCTCTCATTACTACACTTGTTACTTTTGTATTGCCTACATAAAGTTCACCAGTTTCATTCAGAGAGAACATAATGTTTGCTGCTTTGCGATATCCTTCAGGAGCTTCTACCTCTTCCAACGTATAGGTAACATTAGGTTTAAATACACCCGTTACTGCTTTATCTTTGCCTTTCTCCGTTGTCCAGGTCTTAACCACCTCATTACCCTGAGGATCCAGAACTCTCAGCTTTGCACCGCCAATAGATTCAATACCTGTAAGAGATTTCTTGCTGATAATTACGGAGTTTGGCACATTCTCCATGGTGACTTTTGTAACTGTCTCAGAAGATTTTATTGTAAATGTCTTCGGATTTGCAAGTGCATATCCTTCAGGAGCCTTGGTTTCTATAAGAGTGTATTCCTCACCTTCCACCAGTTTTCTGCTCTTCTCCTCATCTACAACATGCTCTGTTGTTTCAGATGTCCACTTGTCAATCAATTCATTATTTTTGTTTCGGATTTCAAGGTCAGCACCTTTTAATCCCTGTCCATTTTCATCTATTTTCATGATACTTAATTTAATTGTTTTATCTTCCATACGGACTTCAACAACTTTGCTGGCATCAATTGTAAATGTCTTATCTTCTGCTTTCTTATATCCACTTGGAGCTTTTAATTCTTTCAATGTATATGTTTTTCCGGCAGTAAGACCTTCAATTACATGTGCCTGTCCATCTGTAGTCCAAGAAGCTCCTATCTGTTTATCACCATCAAATATAGCAAGTTCTGCACCCGGAACTCCTTTACCTTTTTCATCTACTTTCAGAATCTGTACACCCGTTTTCTGGTCTACCATAATAAGTACTTTACCGGTTTCATCAAGCTGTCCACCACTCACTACTTCAATTGTACGTACTCCGTCATCCTTAATTGTAAAGATAATCGGATTAGCTTCTGCATATCCGTCAGGAGCTTTTGTTTCTTCCAGAATATATGTTTTACCAGCAACAAGTTTACCAGTTATTGTGTGATCGTTATCTTTTGATGTTGTCCATGTATCAATTGCATCTCCTGTCTTAGCCTTCTTTTCATTATCATATTCAAAGAGTGCTAATTCGGCATCCGCAAGTCTGGCCTTGTTCGCATCATTCTTTCTGATGGTAATGCTGATCTGCTTATTGATAAAGCTATTAATCACATTGTTAGTTACATCAGATTTTAGTTCAGCATCTTTTTCTGAGGCAGCAATAATTTCGGCCTTCAATGTTTTATCCTGATTATCAGTTACTTTTACAACTATTTTTCGAGATGTAAGATCATATACATAACCATCACCATCTTTCGGCTGTACCTCAGTAACAGTATAAACATGCTCACCAAGATCATTGTTTTTACTGTTATATGCATATGAAATTTCAGAGAATGTAATATTTCCATTTTCGTCATTGGTTCCGGTTGCAACTACTTTCGCATTCTCGCCAACGCCTTCTTTTACTTCAAACTTAAATTCTCCTGCTTTGAGTTTGTCTGTACCTTCTACTACTTTCTTTCCTGTCAGGGTAATAGAACCAGCTGCTTCATAGCGGTTAGTAAATACAATCGCCTTTGCTTCTTCGCCAGATTCTGACAATTGTTTACCAGTTATATCATAAATCGTCTGATTCGCAATTAATTTACGATTATCTTTCGGATCCATGCTGACAACAACTTTTACCTTATAGACTGAATTATCATAAGCATATTTCTGATTTGTTCCTGTTGTTTCCTGAACAATATACCAGAATGTTTTTCCTTCATCTTCTGTCTTATAAGGAATAGAATCAAATTCAATGACATTACCAATATTTTCTTTTTTCTGCAGTATTGTAGTTGTTCCATCTTCTTTGAGCTGGGACAGAGTAAACTCAAACTTCTCTTCACCAATTTCTCCTGGACTCAGGAATTTCTTACCAACAATCAATGCAGTTCCTTCTGCCTGATATTTATTGGTAAAGACCGCTTTATCAAAGGTAACTTTTGTTTCTCCCTTATCTTTATCACCTAATACTCTCTTCGGTTCTGCCTTAAGAGTTCCATCACCATTATCTGTAATTGCAACATCGACAATGTAAATATCCTCATCTGTTGTAACACCATCCATGGCTTTTTTCGGATTCAACTCACGAATTGTATATTCATAGCTTTTTCCAACATCTGATAAACCATACTCCTGTGCATCAAAAGTTCCGACTAAATACTGATTTCCATTTTCGTCTGTTTCAACTTTAACTCCGTTTTCTCCTCCAACTTTAAGTTCAATTGTCTGAAGTTCTGTACGTCCTTTCAGTAATGCAAAACGGAAATTATCGCCATCTTTAAATTTACGTCCGGCAAGTTGTTTTTCGACCGTAAATGTGTATTTAGTTGTTGCATCGTAGCGGTTTGTAAATGTTGCCTTATTTTCTCCTGCTGATAATGTGTAAACACCCTTATTATTAGTTACGCCTCCTGTTACATATCCATCCGTTCCCGCTTTAATAGCAACAAACTGTTTTAATTCACCTGTTTGGTCATCAGTAATAGTAACTACAACTGTATACGTTTTTGTATCATAAGTAATTCCATTCTTTACATTATCAGTTGCACCATCTGGAATAACTTCATTTACTGTATATGTAAATGAATTAGTATAATTTCCACTTTCGTCTTTCTGATAATTTCCATCTTTATCTTTAAGATCTGTTATAACATAAGCAATGTCAGGAAATACAAACTCACCATCCGTAGTGCATTTCACTTTTTGTTTTCCATTAGATTTACCATCGGTACCAAGTTTTGGTCCACTGATTTCAAATTCAAATGAATCTTTGTCAACCTGTTTACTATTGGAAATAGTATCAACTAAAGATTTAATTCCCTTAAACTGCACTATAGTTGTCGCATTATAGACATTTGTAAAAGAGTTTTTATTTGGTGTAATATCAAATGTTTTTTCAGTATCTTTATCTATGCCACGCAATTCAGCTACAACAATACCAGGATTAATTTCTACCCCATCAGTATTCGTAATCTGTGTAATTTTACCAGTTGCAGAAAGACTTCCTTTATTATTTCTAACTGTAATTTCAACATGGTACTCTTCCTCACCATAAGTTACACTTGATACATTTCCTTTTTCTTCTGAAATTGTATATTCAAATGTCTTTGAAGATGCTGGATAATTTCCTTCTTTCATTGCATTTAAGTCAAACTTAAGAGTCGGGAAAGAAATCTTACCATCACTGGCATTACTTACAGAAGTATTGCCGTCTATAGTTTCAGATGGTGTTCCATTATCTGCAACTATTTTAAACTTGTAAGCACCTTCTGTTAATTCCTGATTCTCCAGTTTTTTTGTACCAACAAGTTTAACCTTAATAGAATCAGCGTTATATTCATTAATAAACGTTGTATCCTTTGTCAAAGCATATACTAAAGGATTATCCTCTGTTCCTTTATTGTTGCCAACTTGTGAAATAGATTGCTCACCATTTCCATCATTAACCTTTACATCTGTTTTCAGAGTTCCCTCATCCGTAAGTGAAAGTGCTACTGTTACTACATATCTTTTATCGGAATATGTAATACCTGGATTATCGCTTTTATTAGCATCATCTTCTTCAATTTCATAACGATATGTTCTTTCTTTGAGGAATGTACCATCTTTTATCAAATCAGACTGGTGATAAGTAATCACTGGAAAAATAATATTTCCATTTCCATCATTCTGAACAAACTGTGATTGATTATTTTCATCTGTAATAATAAATGAAAACTGCTTCTCCTGCAATTCTTTGTTTAACAGCACTTTTGTTCCTGTAAACTGAATGGATGTAGATGCTGTAAAACTATTTTCAAAATTGCTCATCTTTCCAGTTTGAACCGGAATTGCATATGTCAATTCTTGCTGATCTGAAGTATTACTTTGATTACCGCATTCAACTTTTAATGTACCATCGGTATTTTTACTGACTTTAACTGTTACATCATAGGACGTTTTATCATAAACAATTCCCGTCTTTTTATCATCAACCTCCGAAATTGTATAATGATATTCTTTTTCTCCGTTTGAATCCAACTCTGTGCTCTTATAGGAGATTGGAGTAAACTCAATAGTTCCATCAGCTTTACTATAACCTGTAGCTACCTCTTTGCCACTGTTATCTTTATCTACAACTTTAAAGGTGAAGTCTCCATCCTTTAATGCTCTTCCAGTAAGACTCTTAGTTGCTGTAAATCTAATACTTGCGCCAGATACATTATTTGTGAAAGTTGCAGTTGCTGCATTTGATTCTAAGCTTTTATAAGCAAGATTCTTATAATCAGCAGTTGCATCCGCTTTAGCAGTAGAAATTGCTATATCTTTGTTTCCGGCACCTTTACTTGTTACTACAACTTTAACATAAGTTACACTCGTATCATAATTAATACCATTAGTATCAGCAGGAATTTCCTCTACTATCTTATAATAGTAAGTTCCATTCTTCTCATATTTAATGGTGCCAAAACTTTTAGTCTGAGTATTATTTCCATTTCTATTACTACTTATAACAACTTCATTCCCATTACCTTCTGGCATTGGTACTTTATTATCGCCAGTGTTTCCATTATCAGTGACTTTTTTAAGTCCTAGGAGTTTAAATGTAAACTTACTTATTTCCGCTTTCCAATCATTAAATGTTTTAGAAACATCAAATGCAATCTCGCCATTTTCGCTATAGGTATTATTAACAATAACTTGCTTCTCTTTGTCATTCATAGAAACTGTTAACAAGCTGGGATCTGTTGTCATTTTCCAACCAGCTAGTTTAGATTCATTTACTGTAATAATTACACCTTTCGGAATTCCCGTAAGTATAACTTCACCGCTCTTTTTACCTTTATTAACAGTAATAATTACCTGTGCCTCGCCAGTTTGTGAATTGTAGTTTACTGGATTATTTCCAACTTTTACATTTTCAAAATCAAATACACTATTATTATTTGTCCACTCGCCTGTTAGCTTAAATGTAAAAGTAGTATCCTCATTTACTGCTTCGGTTGTTTTTTTCTGTATATTCAACTTTGTTGCAGTATAATTGTTAAATGTTATTGTATCAACATTCGCTGTTTCTTTTGTATCACTTGACTTAACAGTCGGAGATTGCTTTATAATCAAATTACCATTATCAGATTTATCACGTTCAACCACAAAAGTCACTGTATATTTTTTGGTGTCATATATGTATTCTGAATTCGTATTAGCTGTTTCACTTACTTCAAACTGGTAAGTTCCTTCATAATAAAATTTTATATCTTTAAAAATCGCCTTCCCTACACCGCTAGTGTCACTGTCAGTTACAGTATTATTGACTGTTACAGTATTATTATATCTACTAGTTAAAGAAACTTTTCCATTACCATCTCTTTCAATTTTTAACGCATCTGTATTCGAATCTTTTACATTTGAATTACCATCTTCATATTTCTCTTCTTTATAAGTTCCTGATGGGCTATAAGATTTCAACTTCATATTAAATTGAAACTGATCTCCTGATTTTACTTCTTCACCATCTAATTTTTTTGTTACAGATAGAGAATATTCTTCTTTTGCTGGCACTGTATCATTCGTAACATCATTATATCCACCATCTACATTATAATCTGGTTTCAATCCTAATGTAGAAATCCTTGTCTTCATCTTTTCCGTAGCATCTAAAATAAAATAATGTTTCTGTGTATCAAGAATATAGTTTGTCGGTGCAGATATTTCAATATAATAATACAATGTGTCTTTTTGCAGATCCTGTTCTGTCCTTCTAAATGTTATTTCGCCATTTGTATCTGTCTCATACGTATCGCCAATCTTAGTCTCTGTATACTCATTCCCGTTCCCGCTAAAATCACATCTCCACAATTCAAATACCGCTCCCTGCAATGAAGGCTGTTTTCCGTCGGAAGCTGAATAAGCACTTCTCTTAATTATTCTATATGTACCATTTTTTCCGGTAACTGTTGCAGATTGTCTTTTTATTTTAAATTCATTTGGTGCAGTACTACTAATGTCTCCTCTTCCGCTTACCTCTATTTTATTCGACAATTTTATTGGTGTACCTTCCACCCCACTGGCTTGTACTTCATATTCTATTTTAGCATATGTTTCATCTGGAACAAAAATTGTCAACAACCTAGTTGATGGATCATACGTCGTAGATACACCGGTTCCAGCCACTATGTTAATAGAATCTAAATCCAAAGTAACCTGACTATCAATAACATCTCTTAACTCAACTTTGGTATTAGATACATTATCAGGAAATAACTTTGCTCTTAGCTTATTAAATTCAACTGTATACTTTACTCTATTTCTCTTTTCAATAACTTGTCCCGTCTTCTTTAATAAATCATTCTCAACAGAAACTTTACTTGACGGTGCACCATTGGATCTTCCATTGTCCCATGACCAACTAGCTTTATTTTCCAAATTGAAGTCTTCAATCTGTCCTCGAGGTTTTACTTTATAAGAAATATCATAAGATTTTCCCTGTTCATAATTTAAATTTCCCAATCCCAAAGTAACCGTTTGATTATTATTGGAATATACGATATCTGTTATTGTATTTCCATCAAGCTTAAAGCTTCCATCAACAAATTCAAAGTTAGAAGAAATAGTATCTGTTACCTTAACATCATTTACATTTGCAGATTCCGGAGTAAGAACTATATGATAAGTGATATAGCCATTCTCATCATATTTAATATTTCCATCACTATCTGTTTCATAGTTTTTGGTTCCTGGCAAATTTGATGAATCTAAATTAACATCAACAGAACTTTCCATTCCAGGAAAATCAAACGTAATTTTATCTGTATTGGAGGTAGCCTCTTTATCCACACTCAAATAAAGAGTAAATGTACCTGCAATCTCATTCGGATAATTATGCAAAAAACCGCCTTCACTATTATCATAAACAAAAGTTACAAGATTTCCATTTACCGAATAGCTACCAGCAGCTCCTCTCGGTCCCCATATCGTATCGCTTGGCACATCAAAGGTCCAGCCTGTTCCTGGAAGTTCATAATATCTAATATTATCTGTCTTGGTAGGCTTATTAGCCTCTGAATAACGATAAGTTAATTCCACGGAAACGAGATCATCTCTCTTTAATTTAAAATTGGGATCAGTAATATCTACCTCTTTGTCATTAACATAAATTTTAGAGGTTACTGTATTTCCTGTTTTAAGAATGTTTTTATCCTCAATTTCCGAATTTGTTACTCCAGCTGCTGGATGAGTATTATCGTCATTTTCATCCTGTGCAGCAACTCCATCTTCCATACCTCTCTGTGCCAATAACCGTTGCTGATTTTTTTTCTTAGCTGCTTTAGCTTTTTTATCATCCGCAGCCTGTGTAGGTTCTGCTTCTGGTGTCTCTGTTGCTTCTGATGTTGACTCTTCTGTTACTTCTGGTGTCGGGGTTGCTGTTGTCTCCTCTGCTACTTCCGGTGTCGGAGTGGCTTCCTGTGTGGAATCCTGGTTAGAATCCTGATTGGAGCTCTGGTTAGAATCCTGAGTTGTATCAGAAGGTGTCTCTTCCTGATCTGCCTCTGGAGTCTGTACCGGATTGAGAACTTCTGTGTTTTCCCATGTATAGTTGCAAGAAGTTCCGTTTACATACCATGCATTTACTACGCCATCCAAGTTCTCCGGGATGATCTGGGCTGCGAACTGGTAGGCAACAGTTTCACCTGCGCCGATTGTCTGGTCAGTCCACATAACAATCTGATCATAGCCGTCGGCACTTCCATCCGGAAGGTCAGCTGTGTTGTTGCTGTCTACCGCATAGGCACCTGCACCTGCTGTTTCGGTTCCGTATCCGTTTACCCAACTCAGCTGTGCAGAATTAAGCAGTGCTTTAACGCTTACACCTGTTGCAGGGTTCTCAGCGTCATTATTTGTAATCTGAGCGGTCATCTGCACGAAGTTACAGGTGGTTCCACTGACATCTGCCTGGAACACGCTCTGGGTAATGGTTGCAGATACATCTGCATTGGAAGTCTTTGCCTCAGTTGTTGCATTTCCTGATTCCGGGCTTCCGATATCTGTACTGCCATTCCCATTTTCCTGCGTTTCCTGGGATTGCGTCTTATACTCCTCTCCGTTTGCTCTTGTGTCGACCTGACTCTGAGCCGGCTGTGTTTCTTCAGTCTGTCCCTGATTACCGGCAAGTCGCTGTTCGATCTGTTCATTTGTGACATCTGCAAATACCATAACTGACTGTGCATTCTGCAGCATCATAACTACTGTCAGCATCATAGCAAGTATTTTGCGCCACTTTCTGGTCTTTTCCATAAACCATTCCTCCTGTCTTTTTTATTTTATTATAAATTTTTGATAGCTGTCCTGTGTGTTTATATCATTGTCTCTGTCGTCTTACTCTTCTTCTCATGTGACCATGTCACACCTCCTTTGCGTTCCGGGGGAAGTTCATAATCCATGGAAACATCCCTTGTTTCTACCTTAACAGTTATTTTCTGACTGCCCATTACTTTTCTGAAATTGGAAAGAATTCTTCTCGCCACTTTCTGTGAAGATTCGTAATTGCAATAAGGAAGCATTACCAGATATTGCTCATCACTGTACCTGGCAACCACATCTCCCATCCGCAGATATTTCTTCAACACCTGCCAGAGTTTTGTGCTGGCTTTTTTCCTGTAATATTGTATCCTGGCCGGATCTGCCTGTTTATCCTGCAAATCCAGCCGAATGGTAAGAAGCATAACATATTCTGTGATCCCGGCGCGCAAAGCTCTTCTGGCTTCCAGGCGGTAGATTTCTCTGAATACCGTGTATTCGCAGAAAAAAACACCCTCCGGATCCTGCTCCTGTATTTCGCCGTAGATATCTTCCAGCGTTGCCTGGGAAGCGTTCTGGTTCATTCCCAGGATTTCATCATATAATTCCTGCATTTTCCGGGAACTGTAGGTTCCCAGTTTCTCATACAGAATCTTTACTGCTGTTTCATATTGCTTCAGTGCATTATCTGTATCACCCAGTCCGATCCAGTTTTTAATCAGCCAGTAATGAGCATCCTCACTGAGCTCATCATTGGCTAATACCTGACCGCAGATTTTCTGGACTTTGTCATATTCCTGCATACTGTTGCACAGTTCACACGCTTCATTTACAAGTCTCAGATACACTGAGTGATAATATGTGAACCGTACTGCAAACCAGGATTCTGATGTAAGAATCGAGGTGCAGGGCTTTTTATAGCAGGCCAATGCCTGTTCGTATTTTTTGATCCGAAGGTCTGTATTGCCTTCAGATTCTCTTGTCTGTTCTGCATAATACTTAAATTTCTCCACATCACTGCAGATTTCTATTTCATTATTCCAGCCGTACCTGCCGGCCTGTGAGACTATGTACTCCGCAGTTCCAAGCTGTTTCAGTATATTTCGCAGCCTGTATATGAGATTTTTAAGTGCGCCTATTGGATTGGACGAACCACCATTTCCCCACATCAGCTCTCCAAGTTCTTCTGCCGGAATCATCCGGTTATAGTTCAGAAGAAAAAATGCCAGAAGTGTTATGAGCTTTTTGGAATGAATCTTCTCTTCGTCCAGATATCCAATATCAGTTTCCAGGCAGAACTTTCCAAAAAAATGTACAATTACTACCTGATTCATCTAATCTTTCTCCCTTCCCACTGCTTATTGCTTTTCGCAAACTCCACAGAGGACTTTATCAAAATCAATAATCTTTCTTCTTCTATTATAACTTCTTAATATTTTCAGACTTCTCTCGGTATTATTATAATCTTCTCAGGTCACAAATCAGTCACATAATTTTATTTTTTACATAAAAATCTTCTTTCAAAAAACTTCCCTGTTTTACCTCATAATACCATGGTTTAAACTGTCGGACAATTCCCGAAATATACAAAAATCCCCGACAGGAAAAACGAAATTTTCGTAATCTTATCTGTCGGGGATTCATATTTTAAATCTGTCAGAAGTAATCATATCCTCCATGGATATCTACAATACTTCCATTCATGTAGTTATTGGTAAGT
>ERZ1106941.2255-NODE-2255-length-15025-cov-15.326386_pt1 | contig 15025 bp, 9 predicted proteins | sample MGYA00403670_ERZ1106941 | MGnify/ENA primary metagenome ERZ1106941 (study PRJEB35170, sample SAMEA104062400) | human gut metagenome | biome: human gut; feature: human-associated habitat; material: faeces | place: Denmark | collected 2012-06-04 ...
TCCTCCATGGCAACGGAGATGATCAAGGGTAAGACCGTGGAGGAGGCCCTGGCCATCAGCAACAAGGACGTGGTGGACGCTCTGGGCGGTCTGCCCGCCCACAAGCTGCACTGCAGCGTCCTGGCGGAGGAGGCTATCAAGTCCGCCGTGAAGGACTACTACGACCGCAATGGCATCCCCTACGACCACAGCCAGTTCCCCGATTGCGAAAGCTGCGAGAGCTGCCGCATGGTGTGAAGCCCTTGCGAAGGGGATAAAATTGTGGTATCCTAAGCCTATAAAGGCGGCGCGAGAAAACGCCTCGCAGAGTTTGCCGCCCGCAGACGGTAAAATTTTAAAATCATTTTTCACCGCGACATGCGCGTGGGGGAAAATACCTCTCAGGCTGCCGATGTGAAATTTTGAGCCAAAGGCTCAAAATTATGCGCGCAGCAGACTGCAATCTTATTGGCAGAAAATTCCGCAGGAATTTTCGCCAGGTGCTTGAGGAGGGAGCGGCATGAAAATTTCCACCCGGGGCCGGTACGCCCTGCGGATGATGCTGGACCTGGCAGAAAACCAGGGCAGCGGTGTGGTGGCTCTGAAGGATATCGCCGCCCGGCAGGATATCTCCAAAAAATACCTGGAGCAGATCATCCCGGTGCTGAACCGGGCCGGCCTGCTGCAGACCTCACGGGGCTTCCAGGGGGGATATCGGCTGGCGAAGGTGCCCAAGGACTACACCGTGGGTGAAATTCTCCGGGCCGCAGAGGGAGGGCTATCTCCCGTGGCCTGTTTGGAGCAGTCGCCCAACGCCTGTCCCCGCTGCCACAAGTGCGAAACGCTGCCCATTTGGGCGGGCTTGGAGCAGGTGGTGAACGAATACCTGGACGGCATCAGCCTGCAGGACGTGCTGGATGGGCTGAAAAAGTAAATCATCCCCACAAAATCCAAATCCCACGCCGGCACTTCACCCGACATACGCCTGCAAAATGAAAGCAGGCACTCATAAAAGGGAACTACACCTCATTTATTTAACATGTATTTTATCGTACATGTCTAATAAATGAGGTGTAGTTTATTCACGCATCGTATGGAATCTGTTCTCTTAGAAATGCTTCACCTGACCCGCCAGCAGCAGCCCCGGCAGCAGCCACAGAAGCTGGAACAGCACCAGCCGCAGGGGCGTCAGTGAGGCATAGCCGCCAATGCCCGTGAGGTAGTAGCACAGCAGCAATCCCGCCACCGACGCCAGCAGCGCCAAGGCGATCGTCCACCGGGCCGCCAGCAGCAGCTTGCGGCTGCCCAACACCGTTTCGGCGTAGGGCATGAGCCCGTCCCGGTATACCACGGCATAGGCGGGTCCGGTCAATCGGGCCTGCTCCAGCAGGGAAAGGCGGGTCTGCACGTCCGGATAGATGGGCTTTGCATCCACCTTGAAGCTGCGGCGCAGGAACTCCGGGGTGATATTGCACCCCCGCACCGCCAGCACCGGGGTAACCCGGTTGCGCCGCAGGGCCCGCAGGGCCCAATCCACATTCCGGGAGGGCTGGTACCGCAGGGCGAAGATAGCTGTCAGCTGGCCGTCCACAGCCAGGAAAAGGCCTGAGGGAACCTTTAGCTCCTTAGGCAGGCGCACGTTCTGCCTGCGCATAAAGTAGGCGCTGCCCAGCAGCACCGTCTCGCCGTGGATGGTACCCCCGGCGCCGCCCTCCTCGTACCAGCGAAAATCATCCAAAGCTTCAGCCTGTCCCCCTTGGTCAGAGAGCATCTGCTCCAGCAGGGGCAGGGCCTGGCTGTCTGCCGCCCGGGCCATGGCCACAGAGTAGCTGAGCACCCGGCCCAGCTCCTCACCGTAAATTTTCATGCCGTTGAGAGAAAGTGTCCCGGCGGGGTACAGGTCCTCGTCAGTGATGACCATGCGCTTGGCACCGCTGACGGCCTTGGCACCGCTGTAGCCCGCCACGGCGCAGCCGCTGTGGCTGAGCCGGTGGCTCAAAAAGTAGGTGGGCAGCGTCCCGGCCAAGGGCCAGGACAGGGGCGTAGCCGCCACCAGAAGAGCCGAGCACACCCACAGGGGCTGTGTGGGCTTACTCTCGGACAGGCACACCACCCCCGTTAGCACGCAGGCAGTAGCCAGCAGCAGCGGCAGCACCGCATTGTACCATTTTTGGGGCATGTCCGGCTCCACGGCATGGGTATAGAATCCCTCCAGACGGCCCTGGCACTTGATGGCGCCGGCCTTAGTCTTCTGCACGCTCCAGGGCGGATGCCCCCCCAGATCCGCCAGGCGGAAGCTCTCTCTCCGGGCCGCGCACCGCAGGTACACGCCCCACTCACAGCAGAGGGTCACCAGGGCCGCCGCTCCAGCCAGGGGCAGATGCTCGCCCCCCTTGACCATGCACCAGACGCAATCGCCCAGGCAGGCCACGGTCAGCAGCAGTGCGCCCCAGGCGCAGGAAACTCTCCTTTGCCGGATCCCCTCCAGCATGTCCCGCCACAGGGGCAGGGCCAAGGCGGCCTGGACCAGCAGCAGCGCAGCCACCGCGCCGAAGCGCAGGGGCGGGGTATCTGTCCAGACGGCGGGCAGGGTCACCAGGGTCTCCGCCGCCGTGATGCCCACCAATAAAACCGCCGGCAGGAGGCAGCGCAGGGTAGCGCCCCGGTGCAGACGGCATAGCCGCTTCTGCTCAAATTCCGCCTGGGCCATGTCCGGCTCCGGGGGGATAGTTTCTTCCCCCTCCGGTTCCGGCTCGGGCCGGGCCTTGGGGGCCGCCAACGCCCGGAGAAATCTGCCCACCGCCGCTAATCTCGCCCGGCAAAGGGCGGCCCGGCGGGCCCGGCGGGCCTGACGCTCCTGCTCCTCCCGCTCCAGCTGCCGCTGGGCCGACTCCTCCTCCATCACGGCGGAGACCGTCCGGTCCATCATATCCTCCAGCGACACCAGGTGCTCCCGGGGCGCAGCTTTTTCCTCTATCTCCGGGGAATCCTTCTCTGGGGTCCGGGTGTCCTCTTTCGGCTGCTCCGCCGGGGCTTCCTCCTCGGCGGGTTTCTCCGCTATCGACTCAGGCTTCGGGGCAGGCTCCGCAGCCGGATCTTCCGGCTCCGGGACGGGCTGCGGCGGCTCCGGCCTCGGCTGCTGTGGCTTCACCGCACCGGTACCAAACTCCGCCAGAATGTCGTCCAGGTCATACTCCCGGGTGAGGGGTACGTCCTGCAGGAGCCTGCCGGTGTCCTCCAGGGCCTGATTCAGTTCTTCCTCTGTGTACTTGCTCATAGTCCTCACTTACATCCGGCGGCGCACCGCCTCATATAGTAGAATGGCCGCTGCGGCGGATGCGTTCAGGGACGAGATATGCCCCTTCATGGGGATGCTCACCAAAAAGTCGCATTTCTCCCGCACCAGGCGGCCCATGCCGCTGCCCTCAGACCCGATGACGATGGCCGCCGGGCCCTTGAGATCAGCCTCATACAGGGAGGTAGCCCCCTCGGCGGCCGTGCCATAGACCCATATGCCCTTTTTCTTCAGCTCCTCCAGTGTAGCCGGGAGGTTAGAAACCCTTGCCACGGGCATATAGCTCACCGCTCCCGCCGATGTCTTGCCCACAATGGCCGTGAGCCCGGCGGAGCGGCGCTTGGGGATGATGACCCCGTGGGCCCCGGCGCACTCGGCGGTGCGGAGGATAGCACCCAGGTTGTGGGGGTCGGAAATTTCGTCGCACACCACCAGCAGCGGCGCCTCCCCCTTTTCTTCGGCGGTATCCAGCAGGGATTGCACGGTCACATATTCCCGCATAGCCGCCAGGGCGATGACCCCCTGGTGGGCGTGGGTACGGCTCATGCCGTCCAGCTTGCGCCGGTCGGCCTCCACCACCACGATGCCCTTTTCCCGGGCCCGGGAGGCAATATGGCCCAGAGTCTTGTCTGTCTCGCCCTTGGCCAGGTAGATTTTGTCGATGTTCTCCCCGGAGCGCAGAGCCTCGATCACGGCGTTGCGGCCCTCAATGATGCCGTCCGCCTCCGCCTGGGGCAGGGGCCTCTGTCTATCGTTTTCTCTCATAGCTCGTCCTCACAGAATAAAAATAAAAAAGCCTTGCTTCAGGCTGCCGTTGTAACGCTTTAACGCCGCGCACGAAAAGTGATGCGCGCGGCAGGCTGCAAGCTCTTTGCCGGAAAAATACGGATGGTTTTTTTCGCAGCTTTTAGTATAGCACATACGGGGCATAATAGAAAGGTCAATTCATAGAAATTTTACACGGCAGGGGTTTTTCCGCCCTTGTTTGCTTTTATTTTATATGATATACTGCCATTAATTGCAAGGTCTGTCTACGCGGAAGGAGGCCAACTATGGACTCAAAAAACAACAAGAACAACAAAAACAGCAAGAACAACCGAAACCTTCGGGGTGTGCTGGTGCTGCTGGCCTGGGCGGTGGTGCTAACCATCGGCTTTAACTATTTTGCCGCCTATGCCGGAAACGCAGCCAACAAGGCCACCAGCTTTGAGGTGGATTTCAGCGCTCTGGCTGACCTGGTTCGGGAGGATAAAATCGCCCGGGTGGAGTTTGAAAACGGCCAGATCCTCGCCACCCCTATTGACGGCTATGTCTATACCGACGAGAGCGGCAAGGAACCCAAAACCTACACCAACTCCGAAAAAACCAAGGTCATTCTTTACACCACACAGATCAACAGCAACAATTTCTACGATCTGCTGGACGAGCATCATGTGGCCTACACCGCCCCGGTGGTGGAGCAGATGAGCCCCATTTTGCAGTTTATGATCTCTTATATCCTGCCCACGATTCTGATGCTGGGGGCGTTTTTACTGGTGATGCGTCTGCTGAGCAAGAGCAGCGGCGGCATCGGCGGCATCGGCAGCGTTGGCAAATCCAACGCCAAGGTATATATGGAAAAATCCACCGGCATCACCTTTAAGGACGTGGCCGGCCAGGACGAGGCCAAGGAATCCCTGGAGGAGATCATCGACTTCCTCCACAACCCCGGCAAGTACACCGCCATCGGCGCAAAGCTGCCCAAGGGCGCGCTGCTGGTGGGCTCCCCCGGCACCGGCAAGACATTGCTTGCCAAGGCTGTGGCGGGCGAGGCCAACGTGCCGTTCTTCTCCATCTCCGGCTCCGACTTTGTGGAAATGTTCGTGGGCGTAGGCGCCAGCCGTGTGCGTGACCTGTTTAAGGAGGCGGCCAAGGTAGCCCCCTGCATCATCTTCATTGACGAGATCGACACCATCGGCAAGTCCCGGGATGCCAGCCGCTTCGGCGGCAACGATGAGAGGGAGCAGACCCTGAACCAGCTTCTGGCGGAGCTGGACGGCTTCGACCCCAGCAAGGGCGTTATCGTTCTGGGCGCTACCAACCGGCCGGAGGTGCTGGACAAGGCTCTGCTGCGTCCCGGCCGCTTCGACCGGCGCATCACTGTGGACCGGCCCAACCTGGCAGGCCGCCTGGCTACCCTGCAGGTCCACACCCGGAATATCCATTTGTCCGAGGATGTGAACCTGGAGAAGATTGCCCAGGCCACCGCCGGCTGCGTGGGTGCAGACCTGGCAAACCTGGTGAACGAGGCCGCCCTGCGTGCCGTGCGCAAGGGCCGCAAGGCCGTGAATCAGAACGACCTGCTGGTGGCCTTTGAGGTGGTCATCGCCGGCTCGGAGAAGAAGGGCACCGTCATCACCGACGAGGAAAAGAAGATCATCGCCTATCACGAGGTGGGCCATGCATTGGTTGCCGCCAAGCAGAAAAACGCCCAGCCCGTCAGCAAGATCACCATCGTGCCCCACACCCAGGGGGCCCTGGGCTACACCCTGCACCTGCCGGAGGAGGAGAAATTCCTCATGTCCAAGGAGGACATATTGGCAGAGATCCGCACCCTGCTTGCCGGCCGCTCCAGTGAGGAGATCGTCTGCAACACCATGACCTCCGGCGCCGCCAACGACATCGAGCGGGCCACGGAGATGGCCCGGAACCTGGTGGCCCGGTTCGGCATGTGCGATGAGTTTGATATGATGGCCCTGGGCACCGTACAGAGCCAGTACCTGGACGGCAGCTACTCCATGTCCTGCGCCCAGGAGACCTATGCCGCGGCGGACCGGGAGACCATCAAGATCATCCGTCAGTGCCACCAGGAGGCCAAGCAAATTCTGCGGGACAACCGGGAGCTGCTGGACAAGATCGCCGCCTACCTGCTGAAGAAGGAGACTATTACCGGCCAGGAGATGATGGCCATTATCGAGGGCCGGGATCCGGAGACCGTGGACAACTACGGCGCCACCCGGGAGGACGATGCGCCCCGAAAGGCCTTCCGCCCCTCCACCCCCAACAGCATCGAGGCTCCGGCCAAGCACATCAATATCGTCTCCCAGCCCATCCCCATGCCGGACTTTGACGAGCCCAAGGAGGAAAAGCCGACGGCCAGCTCCCCGGAGGAGAATACCCCGGAGGATAAATCCCCGAAGGAGCCTCCCGCCGATAACGGGAAGCCCGAATAATAACCCCCAAGCCCCCGGAACGTGTTTGCGTCCCGGGGGCTTTTGCGCCGAGGGGAAAGAAGCCGCCTTTTGCCGGACCCTGGCCGTTTTTATGTAGACAAGAAAAAATATGCAACTTTTTCACGGATTTTATGTTTACATAACGATGTGGAAAACTCTGTGGATAATGTGCATAACCCCTTTTATAAGGCTGATTTTATAAGGATGCTGTCTTGCTATAAGAATGGGAGCTGTCTAACATTTTTAAATCTTATTGCAATTTTTGTCAGAGAAAGTCCAGGCACTTGCCAGAACAGAGGAAATGCGGTAAAATAATAAAATATGGCCGGAATCGCCGGCAGGAGGTCTCTATGGCAGCAAAGAAAACCTATAACAACGAAAGCATTTCCAGCCTCAAGGGTGCGGATCGGGTGCGCAAGCGCCCGGGCGTCATCTTCGGGTCCGACGGCCTGGAGGGCTGCGAGCATGCCGTATTTGAAATACTGTCCAACGCCATCGACGAGGCCCGGGAGGGGCATGGGCGGCTCATCACCGTCACGCGGTTTTCCGACCTCTCCATCCAGGTGGAGGACATGGGCCGGGGCTGCCCGGTGGATTGGAACGAGAAGGAAAGCCGCTACAACTGGGAGCTGGTATTCTGTGAGCTCTACGCCGGCGGCAAATATGACAACGAAAACAGCGAAAACTATGAGTTTTCCCTGGGTCTCAACGGCCTGGGCTCCTGCGCCACCCAATACGCCAGCCGCTACATGGATGTAACCGTGTGGCGGGAGGGCAAGGAGTATTCCCTGCACTTTGAACGGGGCGAAATTGTGGGCCAGATGCAGACCCGCCCCCTGCCCGACAGCCAGAAGCGCAAGACCGGCACCCGCATCCACTGGCTGCCGGACCTGGACGTGTTTACGGACATCAGCATCCCCCCGGACTACTACCGGGATGTGATGAAGCGCCAGGCCGTGGTAAACGCCGGGGTCACCTTCCGGCTGCGCAATCAAAACGGCGCGGCCTTTGACACGGAGGATTTCCTCTATGAAAACGGCATCGCCGACTATATTCGGGAGCTGGCGGGGCTGGATGCCTTCACCGAGCCGGTGTGCTGGGAGTGCGAGCGCCGAGGCCGGGACCGGGCAGACAAGCCCGAGTACAAGGTGAAGCTGAACATCGCCTGCTGCTTTTCCAACAAGCATCCCGTGGTGGAGCACTACCATAACTCCAGCTTCTTAGAGCATGGCGGCTCCCCGGAGAAGGCCACCCGCCTGGCCTTTGTGTACGCCATTGACAAATACCTGCGGGACCACGGCAAGTACACCAAGGACGAGAGCAAGATCACCTATCCCGATGTGCAGGACTGTCTGATTTTGGTGAGCAACAACTTCTCCACCCAGACCAGCTACGAAAACCAGACCAAAAAGTCCATTACCAATAAGTTCATCCAGGACGCTATGAACGACTTCCTGCGGGAGCAGCTGCAGGTATACTTCATTGAAAATCCCGATGCGGCGGAGAAGATCGCCAGCCAGGTGCTTATCAATAAGCGCAGCCGGGAGACGGCGGAAAAGACCCGCATCAATCAGAAAAAGAAGCTGACGGAGAAAATAGACATTGCCAACCGGGTGCAGAAATTCGTGGACTGCCGCACCAAGGATGTGAGCAAGCGGGAGATTTACATTGTGGAGGGCGACTCCGCCCTGGGCGCCTGCAAGCAGAGCCGGGACGCGGAGTTTCAGGGCCTCATGCCCGTGCGGGGCAAGATACTCAACTGCCTGAAGGCCGACTATCCCCGCATTTTTAAGAGCGACATTATCACGGACCTCATGAAGGTCCTGGGCTGCGGCGTGGAGGTAAGCGGCCGGGCCGTGAAGGACCTGAATCAGTTCGACCTCAATAATCTCCGCTGGAGCAAGGTCATCCTCTGCACCGATGGCGATGTAGACGGGTTCCAAATTCGCACCCTGATCCTCACCATGCTCTACCGCCTGTGCCCCACGCTGATTCGGGAGGGCTATGTGTATATCGCGGAGACGCCGCTGTTTGAGATCACCTGCAAGGAAAAGACCTGGTTTGCCTACTCGGAGAAGGAGAAGGCGGACATTCTCAAGTCTCTGGAGGGGAAAAAGGTGAAGGTGGACCGCAGCAAGGGTCTGGGCGAGAACGACCCGGAGATGATGTGGCTGACCACTATGAACCCGGAGACAAGGCGGCTGGTAAAGGTCCTGCCGGACGAGGCCGCGGAGACCGAGCGCATTTTTGACCTCCTGCTGGGGGACAACCTGGCGGGGCGGAAGGAGTATATCGCCGAGAACGGGTATAAGTATCTGGATATGATCGATGTGAGCTGAGGGGAAATGGACAGGTTTGATAAAGATATTTCATTTTTGGAAAGTGTTGACCGCGACCCGACGTTGTACCAAAAACATCCAACGGTTTCCACATTGGCAGAACTCCATCAGACAAAGTGCGGCTCACTTCCGTGTCAGCCGGGCATTTACCGCGTGCTGGTCCCGGAAAAGCTGCCTGTTTCCTTTATGGAAAGCCCTGAGAATTCGCGTGCAAAGGGTTATCCAGCGGCGATTTTGGAACAAAAATACGCACAATGCACAGACAAAACCGTATTGTACATCGGTAAGGCCAATGGGCGCGGCGGCCTGCGGCAGCGGGTGCTGCAATATGTAAAATACGGCTGGGGCACCGCCGCCAATCACAAGGGCGGGCGCGCCATTTGGCAGGTGAAGAACTACCCTCTCCTGTTGTTAGAGTACGAAGTCTGCGAAAATTGCGAGCAGCGGGAGCACGAGCTGCTGGCCGCTTACAAGAAGGAAAGCGGCACCTATCCCTTGGCAAATTGGCGGGGGTAGGCGGAGCAAGGGAATAAAAAGCCTCCCCCTGTGTAAGGGGAGATGTGCGAAGCGTCGGAGGGGTTGATGGCCCCCTTGCCTAAGCACGGCGAAGCCGTGACTGGGGGATTCTTCCCCGCACGAATCCCTCCACCAGCCTGCGGCTGGTCCCCCTCCCTTTAGGCAAGGGAGGCTTTGGGGACGGATTGCCACAGCCAGTGTGCGCACTGGCTTCGCAATGACACGGTGGTTTACAGAGAGTCCGGCGCAAAACCCGGCGGGCCGATGTGGGCATTGGCCCCTACGCACCGTTTACCGATAGGATTTTGTAGGGGCGGACGACCCTGTCCGCCCCCGTCAGCACAGTGTTTTGTAGGGCAGGGCCCATGTGCCCTGCCGCGTACGGTGCGCCGCAAATTGAAACCGAGCGTTTTTTGGCGGGGAAAGCCCGTGCATTCCCCGCCAGTTTGAATACGAAAGGAACTATCTTTCATGGCAAAGAAGAAAACAGAACCGAAAGCCGTCCATCCCGCCGCGGACCCCAATGTCATGGGCCTGCGGGGCACGGTAGTGGAGCAGCCCATCACCTCTACCCTGGACGAGAACTATATGCCCTACGCCATGAGCGTGATCGTCTCCCGGGCCATCCCGGAGATCGACGGCTTCAAGCCCTCCCACCGCAAGCTCCTGTACACCATGTACAAGATGGGCCTGCTCACGGGGAACCGCACCAAGTCCGCCAACATCGTGGGCCAGACCATGCGCCTGAATCCCCACGGCGACCAGGCCATTTACGAGACCATGGTGCGCCTGGCCAAGGGCAACGAGTCATTGCTCCACCCCTTTGTGGACAGCAAGGGCAACTTCGGCAAGGTCTACTCCCGGGACATGGCCTACGCCGCCAGCCGCTACACCGAGGCAAAGCTGGCCCCCATCTGCGCGGAGCTTTTCCGGGATCTGGACTGCGACGCCGTGGACTTTGTGGATAACTACGACAACACCACCAAGGAGCCGGCCCTGCTGCCCACCACCTATCCCAATGTGCTGGTGTCGGCCAACCAGGGCATCGCCGTGGGCATGGCGTCCCAAATCTGCGGGTTTAACCTGGGGGAGGTCTGCGACACCACCATCCAGCTGCTGAAAAATCCCGACCACGACATTGCCACCACCCTGCTGGCCCCGGATTTTTCCACCGGCGGGCAAATTCTCTGTGACCCGGAGGAGCTGGGGCGCATTTATGAGACGGGCCGGGGCGGTGTGAAGGTCCGGGCCAAGTACCGTTATATCAAGAGCGAAAATATTATCGAAATTTTCGAGATCCCCTATTCCACCTCCCTGGAGGCCATTTTGGACAAGGTGTCCGAGCTGATGAAGGCCGGGAAGATCAAGGAGATCAGCGACATGCGGGACGAGACGGACCTCTCGGGCCTGAAGCTGGCCATTGACTTAAAGCGGGGCGTAGACCCGGACAAGCTCATGCAGAAGCTCTTCCGCCTGACCCCCCTGCAGGACACGGTGAGCTGCAACTTTAACATCCTCATCGCCGGAATGCCCCGGGTGCTGGGGGTGAAGGCGCTGCTGGAGGAGTGGCTGGCCTGGCGCACGGAATGCGTGCGGAGGCGGGTGTACTTCGTGCTGCACAAAAAGCAGGAGAAGCTGCACCTTTTGCAGGGCCTCAAGCGCATTTTGCTGGACATTGACAAGGCCATTGAGATCATCCGCCAGACCGAGGAGGAGGCAGAGGTGGTGCCCAACCTGATGATCGGCTTCGGCATCGACCAGGTTCAGGCGGAGTATGTAGCAGAGATCAAGCTGCGCAACATCAATAAGGAGTACATCCTCAAGCGGGTCCAAGAGACCGCCGCCCTGGAGGAGGAAATTGAGGACCTGGAGGATACCCTGCAAAAGCCCGCCCGCATCCGCAAGATCATCGTGGGCGAGCTGGAGGAGGTGCGGAAAAAGTACGCCCAGCCCCGGAAAACGGAAATTATCTTCAGCCATGAGGCGGAGTATGAGGAGGAGCCGGAGGAGATCCCGGACTATCCCGTGACGCTGTTTTTGTCCCGGGAGGGATATTTTAAGAAGATCACCGCCCAATCTCTGCGCATGAGCGGCGAGCAGAAGTTCAAGGAGGGCGACGGGCTTTTCCGCCAGGTGGAGGCCACCAACAACACCGAGCTGATGTTCTTCACCGACCATCAGCAGGTGTATAAGGTCCGGGCCGCCGATTTTGCCGACGGCAAGGCGTCGCTGCTGGGAGACTATCTGCCCACCAAGCTGGGGATGGACGAGGAGGAGAAGGTCATCGACCTGGTGCTGCCGGGGGATTACAGCGGGCATGTGCTGTTCTTCTTTGAAAACGGCAAGTGCGCAAGGGTCTCCCTCTCGGCCTACGCCACCACCTCCAACCGCCGCAAGCTCACCGGGGCCTACTCCGACAAGAGCCCCCTGGCGGCCCTGGTACCCCTGACGGAGGACAGGGAGCTGGCCCTCATCAGCACGGAGCCCCGGGCCCTGCTGCTGCACACGGCCCTGCTTGCGCCCAAGACCACCCGCGCCACCCAGGGCGTGGCGGTGATGAACATGAAGCCCCGGTATCATCTGGACCGGGTCTGTACCCTGGAGGAGAGCGGCATCACGAATCTTGCCCGCTACCGGGTGCGCAGCATCCCCGCTGCCGGCGCCCTGCTCCGGGAGGAGGACCAGGGCCGGGAGCAGATGTCGCTGCTGTAAAATAACTGGCGAAAAATCTTCGATTTTTCTGCCAAAAGGATTACAGTCTGCTGCGCGCAAATTCCACACTTGCAGATTGAGCTTTGCCGCCTGCGGGCGGCAAGCTTTGCGAGGTTTTTTCAAGTATAATTCGTTGGTTCCTCTTAAGATTGAGAAGAAGGGAGCGTCCCATGAAAAAAAGAATTCTCCCCCTGCTTCTGTGCGGGGCGCTGCTTTTATCCGGGTGTGGGCTGCTGCGGCGGGAATATACCCGCACAGAGCCCCACAGCGCCACCTATTATGAGGGCGACCGGAGGGATGTGCTCCGGGCAGAAGGCCGCCAGGACCTGGTGAACGACCTGCTGCTGCTGGTGAGTGCCCATGACGTGAGCGGCACCGTTTGGCTGTATGACAGCGAGGACGGAGCGGACGCTTCTCAACTGGCCCAGGTGGCCTGTGATGAGGTGCTGCAGGAGACCCCTCTGGGAGCCTACGCCCTGGAGTATCTCACCTACACCGTGGACGAGGGGGGACGGGGCTATACGCAGCTGCGGTTCACCGCCGGATATCGGCGCACGGCCCAGCAGATTAAATCCATTGTCCACGCCACCAATGCCGCGGCCCTGCGGGACCTGCTGCAGGCAGCAGTGGAAAACGGCGGGAAGGAGCTGGCAGTGCAGGTGGGCAGCTTTGACGGCAGCCGCCAATCGGTGCTGGATTCCGTGGCGACGTTCCAGCAGGAGCTGGGGCACGGTAACCAATCCTGGCAGGTGCAATTCTATCCGGACACGGACGCCTGGGGGATTATGGAAATAATTCTGAAAGAGTGAAAATAATCCTTGACAATGGCCATATTATGCACTATAATAACCATTGTTCTGCGGGCGTAGCTCATCTGGTAGAGCGCGACCTTGCCAAGGTCGAGGTAGCGAGTTCGAGCCTCGTCGCCCGCTCCAAAATAACACCATCCGACAGGGTGGTGTTTTTTTGCATTTGCCGGCCGGGCAGAGGCTCGAACAGGGCACGAGCGAAGCGAGAGAAACATGCCGGGGGCATGTTTTGGTGCCCGCGTGCGTGTGGCGGTCCGGCAGGGCCGCCAGCGAGCCTCGTCGCCCGCTCCAAAAAGAAACACCATCCTTCAGGATGGTGTTTCTTTGCATTTACCGGGCCGCCGGCGATGTGCTCACCGTCATGCAGGCAGCACAAAAGCGTCGTATTTCTACGACGCTTTTGTCTTGCTCGGAAGATGGAGCAAGGGAACGCTATTTCATTATCTGTTATACTTTTTCTTTTTCCCTACAACCGTTGTGCCAATGGCTGCACCGCCGCTGACAAGCAGCAGGGCAATCCACAAAGCAGAGCTGCTTGTGTCGCCGGTCTGGGGAGATTTGGGATCGTCCTTCAGCTTCGCCGTTACGGTGTCGGCTTTTTTGATTTCCTTTGTACCGTCCTTATCGCTGAAATACTTGCCACAGCCTTCGCAGTACCAGTACTCGATATTGCCCTCGGTGGTCTTGGTCGCCGCAGTTGCCGGGAAGTGCTTTAAGTTGGTGTGGTTCTTCGCATCAAGCTCACCGTATTCCGCACCGCAGACCTCGCACTTTGCCTTGTCCTTGCAGGTCGCTTTCCCGCCGGTATGCTCAGTCAGCTTCTTGCCGCAATAATCACACTTGTGGTCTTTGTTATCGTCTGCACACTCGCTGATTATATAATCGCAGATATCACATTTGTGGTCTTTGTTTGCATCGATGCAATTCTCCGTTTGCGTGCCTGCAGAGCATCCGTCAACGGTGCAGGTGCGGGTATGGGTGCCGTCTTCGTTGGATGTCCAAGCGCCCCAGTCGTGGTCCAGCGCATTGCCGGAGAAGAAGGTCGCCTCATCCGCCGTGCCCTCGGAGCTCAGACCGCAGACTGCGCAGGACTTGTAATAGATTGCCTTTTCGGTACAGGTGGCAGCAGACTTCAAATACTGCGCCTCTGCTTTTTCGGCAGTGAAGCTGTGTGCCGCCATCTCGCCGTATTCGCCGCCGCAGACCGTGCAGACAGCCTTGGCGGTGCAGGTCGCCGTGCCGCCGGTGCAGTTATTAGTCTCGGTGTGCGAGGCATCGCGCTTACAGATTCGGGTGTGGGTCTTTTCATCGCTGTTCTGCGTCCAAGTGCTCCAGTCGTGCCCAAGCGGTTCGGAAGATCCGCCGCAAACCGTGCATGTCTTTCCGCTTGTGCAAGTCGCCGTTCCGCTCCATTGGTGTGACATTCCATAATACCATTTATTATCACACACCGTGCATGTAACAGAGAATAGGTGCCATTCATCATTTGAGTATTGACAAGTCATCCTTACCGTTTGTACCTGGCCGCATCTAGTACAAAGCGCTCTATCCGCCGCATATGCCGTCATAGGCATAACAGCCAGCATCACGCACAGTATGAGCACAACGCTCAAAATTTTCTTATTCATATAGTTTCCTCTCCTTTGCTGTCCTTTGACAGCTTAAAGTCATATTTCATTTCCAACATGGCGAACAGCTTATACATTACCTCGGTGGCGATTGCCTTGATATCCAGTGATTGAATAAAGGCAAGCACCTTTGCCTGCTCTGCCTCCGGTACACGATATACTCTCATTGATGCCGTCAAAAAGCGGCTGAGCTTGCGTTCCAATGGAAAATGAATATCACATTTTCTCGCCATATAGCTACGCATCAATCCTGCTGTGCCAATTTCCATCTCGTAAAAGTCGCTCTCGGTATCATCGGGGAAATATTCACCAAAAATCTGCTTCAGCTCTGCTGTGGTATGCAGGTAAATATATTCCGACGTGTCGGGCAGGGAATAGGCTTCAATGTAGATTTCCCGCAGGTTCTCGTTCTGCTCGGTCAGGGTCAGTTGGATCGCCGTTTCCACCGCATAGGCGTAAACCGGCGGCAGCTTGCTGTCTGCAATGCTTCTTGCCACGCCGAACTGTCCGCCGAACATCGTTTCGGTCAATTCCA
>ERZ1106941.2261-NODE-2261-length-14993-cov-3.817780_pt1 | contig 14993 bp, 13 predicted proteins | sample MGYA00403670_ERZ1106941 | MGnify/ENA primary metagenome ERZ1106941 (study PRJEB35170, sample SAMEA104062400) | human gut metagenome | biome: human gut; feature: human-associated habitat; material: faeces | place: Denmark | collected 2012-06-04 ...
CGACAAGGATATAATCAATTCCGTTTTCCGTTATTCTTGGTTTCAATTCGCTCATATTTTTAATCTCCTCATTCTGGCCCATTTTTTTGCAAGTCTGACTCTCCAGAAATATTGGTAAATCTTTGGTAAATTTGAGATCGAAACACAAAAAACGCTTAAAATCGAGGGTTATGAGACGATTTGAGACGTTTCATCATGCCCGGTAAATCCTGCCGTGGCAAACGATTAAAACTTTTATCATAACATTTTCTCCTGATCTCTTAAAGGCGCATTATATTTTTTCAGTTGGAATACTATCTGTAACCACTAATCTCCAACTTTATAGAATAATACTATCATATCCTCGTTTCTTTTTCTACAAATTTTTTATATAAATCACCTTACTTATTCCAGCATATTATACCATAAAACTGCTATCAAGATGCATAATTAGTTATATTCCATCCATTTTGTTTAATTATTTCTCGTCCAATCATACACTTCTGAGGAAAGTGTGAATCCAATTCGAAAATAAAATTCTTGTTCAGACACAACGATAGCTCGTTTGGCACCAAGTGCTTTTGCACGAGCACATGCTTCGTAAATAACTACTTTTGCTAAACCTTGACTTGTCAATTTTTCTTCATCAAGATTATCTCATGTTAATCTCCTTTCTGCCGCTTTCGGCTGGCAGACTTATTTACAATTATGTCAAGCCTATTATTTATCCTAGCATTAGCAAATTTTTATTTACATTATTATTGCACAGTGATACAATTTTATAGTTACAAAAAACCAAAGAAAGGAATTTATAAATGAATTTTATTAAAAAAAATGGAATTGGTATTCTTCTTTGTCTTGCAATTGCTATTCCATCATGGTTCTTAGGAAAAATATTTCCAGTGGCGGGAGGCGCTGTTATTGCAATTATAGCAGGAATGATTATCACAATGTTTTGGAATGATAAGAAAAATGCAGAGGCAGGAATTAAGTGGACATCAAAAATAATCCTTCAGACTGCAGTTGTTTTACTTGGATTTGGAATGAATCTCGGAGTAATCTTTCAGACAGGAAAGCAATCGCTGCCGATCATTATTTGTACTATCACAACATCTCTTGTTATTGCGTGGATATTGAAGAAAGCTTTAAAAGTACCTGCAAATACATCAATACTTGTAGGTGTTGGCTCTTCAATCTGCGGCGGCTCTGCTATCGCAGCAACTGCACCTATTATTGATGCAGATGATGATGAAATCGCCCAGGCAATCGCAGTAATTTTCTTTTTCAACGTACTTGCAGCCATCTTCTTCCCGATACTTGGCAAAGCAATAGGATTTGATACTGTTCATGGTGATGCATTTGGTATTTTTGCAGGAACAGCAATCAATGACACATCATCTGTAACAGCTGCCGCATCAACATGGGACAGTATGTGGAATCTTGGAAGCGAAACATTAAATAAAGCAGTAACAGTAAAACTTACAAGAACACTTGCCATAATACCTATTACACTCGGATTATCATTTATACGAGCTCAAAAAAAAGCAAAAGAAGGAATGAAAGGTTCAAGCTTTAGTTTAAAAAGAACATTTCCAATGTTCATACTTTATTTTGTGATTGCGGCAATAATTACAACAGTTTGCGTACATAATGGAATTGATGCACAAGTATTTCATCCAATTAAGGAATTGTCAAAGTTTATGATTATTATGGCTATGGCTGCCATCGGATTAAACAGCAATGTAATCCAGCTCATCAAAACAGGTGGAAAGCCTATTATTATTGGTGCGTCATGCTGGTGTGGAATCACAGCTGTAAGTCTTATTGTTCAGCATATCATGAACATCTGGTAAAAATACAAGAAGAGCAGCACGTATCATCATCGATACATCTGCTCTTCTTTTTCAGCATTTGCTGCTATTTTTGCCTGAATTATTGCTTTCTTGTCCGGTGTTATTATCTTATAACAAACGTTGTTATAGAATTTTCCTTAAGTTCTGTTTCAAAAATATTTTCAGTAAGTACACTAGATTCAAGCCGGTTCCAGTGTTCTCCATTCTCAATCGAACCACTTGTGCGAATTGGACAAATTTTTGCCCCTTTCAGTGCAAACTCATCTAAATCAACCTTGCAAGATTGTTTCTCATTTGTATCATTGACCATCACAAGAACCAGCTTTCTCTCCTCTTGATTCCATGACGCTATGACATGTTCTCCTGCCTGAATAATAGTATCATTCGGTCTAATATAACGCGAAAACTGTCCCATCGCATAATACTTCATACTCAAAATAATCTTTTTCGAATCGTGATCTGCCGTTGCTAGTCCCCAATAACCGCCTGTATAATCTGGTTTTCCGCTGTCTTTATTTCCCATATAGCCATCACTGCTAATGTGACTGTCAATTACCTGCCATAAAACCCAAGCTGCTGGGAGAAGTCCATTTATATCAGAAATAATCTTGTTTGCCAGCCACAGTGCTGCCCCCATCTCCCCTGCATTGAATCCTGATGTATCGCCGCCATCAACTTCTGACATCCACAAGTTTTTATAATAGCTTTGCGCCAGTTTTCTAAGGCCTTCATTATCACCTTCTAAGTAACTATGTGCGTCAATACGATCTATTGTCTCTCTTGCTACCTCACTAAGACTGTTAATACTATTTATCTGACAATCAATCCCTGTCTCGTCCGTTCCAGATATTAAAATATCATTTAATCCTCTTTCATCCAACGCTTCTCTTAATGCTATAATCATAACAGACTGTGATTCACCAGGATCAAAATGGCATCCTTCCTGCTTATCGCTTAACGCATGCCAATATTCAGTATCAGGCTCATTCATCGCCGTCATACTCTGAAAATGGATGCCCCATTCTTTTGAAAAATGTTGTGCAACATCAGCAAGATATGAAGCAAAGGCACCATACGCATCCTCACGAAGATTATTTTCCCCCGCATTTACTGAACCACTTGAACATCCCGAATTAGTCATGAAATATGGAGGTGAATTTGAAAATCCTTCAACAATCAAATCCTTTCCATAACATTCTGCTACTTTCATTAATACATTTCTCTGATTCTGATCGGCATTCCAGTCGTATGACCAATGATATCCATTAGCATCATGGGAAGGATTTATTGCATACCCAGGCACCATCGAATCTGTTCTTGTAATATGATGATGAGTTGGATCATCTCCACCGCCAATGTTATAGCGAATAATATTCAGCCCAAGACCTTCTTTAGGGTCAAAAAACAACTTTGCAGCCTGCTCTGACAGCTCATCCAAATAGCCAATTCGATTTGGCCACCAACAAAAGCTAGTTCCCCATCCCTCAAATTTTCCACCATTAAACGGTGAACATCTTCTCAAAGACAAATGACAATCAATAAATGATACCATTTATTTTCCTCCCTTTCTAACTCAAAATTGAATTAAAAACTACCTAATCTTTTTTATAGCATATCACAATTTATGCGAAAATATCAATACATTTTTGCATATTATAAGTGCCACAGAGACATTTATTTATCCCTGTGGCACTTAATGTTTGTTAATTTAATTTTTTCACTGATTCTCCTGGTACTAATTCACCTTCAAAAATCAACTGCTGAACATTCGTCTTTTTCTTTATGCTGTCAAAAAGAAGTTTGATAGTTTCTCTTGCCATTGTTTCTGCTGGCTGCCGTATTGTCGTAATGGAAGGATTATAATAAGCTGCCATTTCTGTTCCGTCAAAACCTGCCACAGAAATATCCATCGGTACTCTTTTCCCCGCATCAATCAGAGCCCTAACCGCACCAATTGCCAAGCTGTCAGAAATAGCAAAAATTGCCGTACAATCTACTCCTTCTTCCAAAAGTGCTTTAGTCATGCGGTACCCACTCTCCATTGAATAGCTATCCAATTCTGGATCCATATGACGTATCCATCTTTCGTCCACTGGAATATTATGAGCTTCCAGTGCTTTTTTATAGCCTGTCAGACGAAGTGCACCTATACTCACATCTTCTTTATATGAACAGAGAAGTGCAATCTTTTCATGTCCCTGGCTTATAAGGTGCTCCGTCATGCGGCAGCTCTCCTTTACATCATCTACTGACACAAATGAATAATCATTTTTGTATTCTTTCCCCAAAAGGCTTACGGTACTTAAAACAAAAGGCACTGGGATCTTTTTCAGCTGCTCTTGTGAATGGGAGGCAATACCTCCCAAAAATATAATTCCTCTCAGTCTCTTCTCTTTTTCCAGTTCCAGAGCCACTTCTGTTTCATCCTGCCACGCATCTACATGCTGAAGAACCAGCGAATATTTCTTTTTCTGGATCTCTTCTTCAAAAACCTTGATCATGCTATTAAAAAATGGATTGCTGATTCCTTTAATCAAAATGGCGATGGCTCTGGCATCGGAACGCTTCAAGTTGCGTGCACTGTTATTTGGCACATAATTATTTTCCTTGATAACCTGCATTATCATCTCTTTCGTCTCTGGGTTAATATCCGGATGATTATTAATTGCCCTAGATACTGTACTGACTCCCACACCGCAAACACGTGCCACGTCCTTGATCGTAATACATTCCATGCCTTCACCTCCTTATTCGTTTATTTATTTTCTAAATTACATTTCGAAGGTCAAGTATAATCGAACTGTCCGATTTTTGCAAGAATCTTTTTGTCTGTAATCAGCCTTTTACTGCACCAGCAACAACACCTTCGATGATGTATCTCTGACAGAAGAGGTAGAAAATAATGATTGGGATGATGGCAAGAACAAGAACACCCATCATGGCACCCATATCAACAGAACCATAACCGCCTTTAAGATACTGGACAGCAATCGGAATAGTGATGTATTTTTTCAGATTCAATACAAGGTACGGAAGCAGGTAGTCGTTCCAAATCCACATAGTCTGAAGAATTGCAACTGTCACACATGTTGGCTTCAAAACTGGAAGCACTACACCAAAGAAAGTCTGCAGCGGATTGCAGCCATCGATCATTGCTGCCTCTTCAATCTCTATTGGAATAGACTTGACAAAACCAGTAAACATAAATACTGAAAGGCCGGCTCCAAATCCAAGATAAATGATCCACAGTCCCCATGGAGTGTTTAATCCCAATGAGTTTGCTAACTTTGACAGAGTGAACATTTCCATCTGAAAAGGCACGATCATAGCAAAAAGACAAAGATAATAGATTGCCTTAGTCAATGCATTTTTTACACGGACAATATACCATGCGCACATGGAGGTACACAGAATGATCAAAAATACAGAACCAACGGTTATAACCGTACTCCATTTAGCACCCTCAAAAAAATTTGCCTGTTTGATACCGCGAACATAATTTTCCAGTCCTACATACATTTTTCCATTAGGAATGTCAAAAGGCTTTCGGCTAATGTATGCCTTCTTCTTAAAGGAGTTAATAAAAACAAGCATGATCGGAAAGATATATCCGATAGAAATAATACTGAAAATGGCAGTGAAAACTCCACCGTGTTTTACTTTTTTCATTACTGCTGAACCTCCTTTCTTCTAGTCAAATAGTTCTGAGTCAGTGCAATCACTGTAACAAGAATGAAGAAGATTACTGCTTTTGCCTGACCGACACCTTCATAACCAGTTCTTCCATAGAAGGTATTGAAAATATTCAACGCAAGCATCTCAGACATCTTGGACGGTTCTCCATTTGTAAGAGCCAGGTTCTGGTCGAAAAGCTTAAATGAGTTTGTAAGTGTTAAAAATGTGCAGACGGTGATAGAAGGCATAACCATCGGAATAGTGACTTTTTTAAGAATCTGCCACTTTGTTGCGCCGTCAATCTCAGCTGCTTCAATCAGCTCACCAGGAATATTCTGAATACCTGCAATGTAGATAATCATCATATAACCAATCTGCTGCCAGCACATTAAGATGATCAAACCCCAAAAGCCATATGTCGATGAATATGTCAGGGTACGGCTAAATTTCATCAGGATACCGTTTAACAGCAGCTGCCAAATATAACCAAGTACAATACCGCCGATCAAATTTGGCATAAAAAATACAGTACGGAAAATATTTGTTCCTTTGAAACCTTTTGTCAGTAAAAGTGCCACTGCAAATGCTAGCACGTTAATCAAAATTACGCTGACTACCGTAAATGCCGCCGTATACCAGAACGCGTGGACAAATGTTTCATCTGCAAAAACCTTGGCATAATTAGCAAATCCGATGAATTTTGCATCATTGACTGTCGTAAATTTACAGAAGGACAGGTAAACACCTTCTACAAAAGGAATTATAAATCCCAATGTAAATGCGATCATCGTAGGAAGCACGAAGATCGGAAAATATCTCTTGATTGCTTTTTCCATAATATCACCTTTCTAAGTTAAGGTTTTGTCAGATAGGAAACCCGGGGAAGCTTCCTATCTGGCAAAAGAAAGGCAGGCGATCCCTCGCCCGCCCCTTTCGTCACTGCTTTATTCTGCCTCGGTTGCTGCCTCAGTATTTGCCTCGGTTGCTGCTTCAGTATCTGCCTCAGTAGCATCCTCTGCTTCTTCGCTGTTCATCTCAGCATATTCAGTTGCCCAACCATCAACAAATGCGGTCTTCACTGCATCCCAGTCGCCAGTTCCCTGTGCATACTCAAGAAGTGCGCTGCCTACACCGTTTTTCCAGTTCTCAGATGGCATTGTGGTGAAGCACCATGCAACAGACTCTTTACCTGCTTCAATATACTCATTTGCTGCAGCTACTAACGGATTCTGTGCCTGATATTCATCTGTGAAGGTATCAAACGGAGTTACAAATCCCATGTCCTGAGACAGAGAAGTTCTTCCAGCATCGCTAGTGATTACCCAGTTCAAGAAGTCGAGTGTTGCCTGAATATCTTCCTCAGATGCCTTGCTGTTTACGCACCAATAGTTCTCACTTCCGGTACACAGACCCTGATTTTCCTCACCCTCTACACCAATGTAGATTGGAAGCATACCCAGATCTTCGTCTGCTACTTCGTTGTCTTTGATATCACTGTAAGCCCAAGTACCATTCTGATAGAATACTGCTTCGCCAAGTGCAAACTCAGAAGCTGCATCCTCACCAGTCTTGCTGGAAAGTACAGTCGGCTCACATGTAGAATCTGTGATGTACAGATCAAAAATCTGCTTGTAGTTATCAAGATATGTTCCCTTGATCGCATCAGTGGAATCGATACCGTCTGCCTTGTACTCATAGTAGATCGGCAGGGTTGCCAGATGTGTCTTAAATCTCCAGTCAGAAGAAGAATCAAATCCTGTGGAAGCGAAAGCACCTTCAATTCCCAGATCATCTTTCTTTGCCTGAATATCATCTGCTACTGCTTTCAGAGTTTCAAAATTGTTAATCTCATCAACGGAAGAAACAACAGCTCCATCAGTTGCAATGTAATCATTCAAAAGTTTCTTATTATAAATCAGACCGTAAGTCTCGATTACATAAGCAATACCTGATACAGATCCGTCATCATTCTTCAGCGCGAAATCATCGCTCTTTAAATGCTTGTAAACTTCGCTGTCCTTCAGATCATAGCAGTAATCCTTCCATGTAGCCAGACCAACTGGTCCGTTTACCTGGAACAATGTCGGTACCTCTGACTTAGCCATCTCAGATTTCAAAGTAGACTCATAAGTTCCGGAAGCTGCTGTAACAACATCTACCTGCACACCAGTCTCTTCGGTGTACTTTTCTGCCAGTTCCTTCCACTGATCTGCCTGCTCAGGCTTGAAGTTCAGATAATAAACTGTTCCTGTTGCCTCGTCTGCTGATACAAGTGTAGCTGGGAGCATACCCATTGCCATTGTTGCTGAAAGTCCAAGTGCTGCAATTTTCTTTACATTCTTCATTTTGAAATCCCTCTTTCTTTCATAAAATAAATGAATAATTGTTCCGACTGGAATGTTCTGGAAACGTTGTCAGTAACGTTTCCGGTAACGTTTCCGGTTGATGGCTTTATACTATCACCAATTAGATAGTTTGACAAGTGTTTTTTTACAAAAATTTGTTTTTTGTTTATTTTATTCAGTTCAATCTTGCGTTTTTTGTGCAGTTTTTACATGTGTCAGATTCTTTTATTCTTGATATTCAAAATATATTACGTGATTATAGACATGGCGGCAAAATTGTTACTATTCCCAATATTTGCACCGAAGGGCTTTCGTAACATGACGCGTGAACAGTAACGAGTTTTCACGAGGCGGACCAATAAAAGCAACAATCATCTTGCAGATGAAAATAGTATATGGTATCATTTCCGTGTAAAACAAAGCTGCTTTTTAATTTAGTCAGCTTTCGATTTAAAAATCAAAAGGAGCAACAAAAATGGACAACTTTATATTCAGCATCAATGCAACTCTTCCGATCTTTTTAACCATGGTTCTCGGACTTGTATTTCGTAAGATCGGTGTGTTTGATGATGCATTTACTAACAGAATGAACAGCTTCGTATTTAAATTTGCACTTCCTGCATTGCTGTTTGAAGACTTATGGGAAGAAAACTTTTATCAGGCCTGGGATGGGGGCTTTGTACTTTTTTGTTTCTGTGCCACTCTTGGCTGCATAATTGTTTCTACTGCTTTGTCATCCTTTTTGAAAGATAAATCTGACCGAGGTGAATTTATTCAGGGTTCTTACCGCAGCAGCGCAGCTATTCTTGGCCTCGCCTTCATCGTTAACATTTATGGACAATCCGGCATGGCACCACTTATGATTATCGGAACTGTGCCGCTTTATAACATTTGTGCAGTAGCAGCACTGACGCTGACTTCTCCGGCACTATCATCTGCTAAAAGTGATCCAGCCTCTGAAACTTCAGCATCAAAATCAACTTCAGTTTCTAATAGTGACCGCCTTTTTCGTACTGTAAAAGGCATAATTACAAACCCAATTATCCTAGGAATTGCTGCGGGTTTTGCCTGGTCACTTCTTAAACTTCCGCATCCAACCATCCTTCAAAAAACAGTACATAACCTCGGCGTACTTGCCACGCCTCTTGGTCTGATGGCAATGGGAGCATCTTTCGACATCAAAAAAGCCTTCTACAAATTAAAACCATCAATAGCATGCGCATTTCTAAAGCTTATCGGCTATTCTGGCATTCTTATGCCAGTCGCTATTGCTCTAGGTTATCGAAATGAAGCACTTGTTGCCATTCTCGTTATGCTTGGATCTGCCACAACGGTCAGCAGCTACACAATGGCAAAAAGCATGGGACATGAAGGTACACTAAGTGCCAGTGTCGTCATGCTTACAACACTTTTGTCTGCATTCTCACTAACCGCTTGGCTGTTTATATTAAAGACAATGAGCTTCATTTAATGTTTTGTATTTAACAGAATATTTTTTTCTAAAAAGGAGGCTGCGCTGTTGTGAACAGCGTTGCCTCCTTTTGATGATCATGATCACTCAAAATCTCTTGTAATATTTGTAAGCCATTTGCCTCTGAAATAGTGAATGAATACTGCCGGCATTTTTTCAAACTCATCCAAAGTCATTATAAAATATACCCAGATTGGTGGCAATTTGAAAACATATGCTGCAAGGAATGTGAGCGGAACTGCAACAAGCCACATAAATACAGAATCTATGATCATTCCGAATCTGGAATCACCGCCGCCTCTAAAGCATCCGCATATAAGACAAGTATTGATTCCTTCTCCCAAAAGGCGCCATGTTGTCATAATTATAAAAATGCCAAGGTAATAAATGGCGGTCTCTGTCAGCTTATCACGATAGAAATCAAGTATCAAAGGGCGAATTGCCAGAATAATAACGCATCCGACCATACTTACAATAGTCGTTATTCTAAGCATACGTTTTCCATACTCTCTGGCTGTATCAATGTGATCCTGTCCTAACTCCTGGCTGACAATAATGGTGGTAGCGTTAGCAAAACCACGACAGGCGATAGCACCAATATTTACTACCATGACGGCAACGGCATTTGCAGCTACCATATCATCTCCAATATGGCCAAGGATTGCTGCGAAAGCTGAACTGGCAAAACTCCATACAACATCATTTATTACGGCTGGACTTGCAATCTTCATAAAATCCCTGAACAGAATACCAGACTTTGAGAAGAAGTATTTTATTCTAAATCTGACATCAGAACTGTTTAATGAGTAGATAAGACAAATGAGTACTTCTACCATTCTGGCAATAACAGTACCAAGAGCAACACCAGTGACTCCAAGCTTCGGAAGTCCAAACAGACCAAAAATAAATGTAGCATTACAAAGTACATTGACACAAAGAGAAACAACGTATGTAACAGAAGGCAACATTATTTTTCCGATACTTCGAAGAGCACTCATAAAAACCTGAGAGAATCCCATAAACACAAACGAAAATGAAATCACCCTCAAATACTCACTGCCGGCAGCAATCGTATCAGGACTGTTTGTAAAAATCCTCATGATCGTAGTTGGCATGGAAAATGAGATAATGAAAAATATCAAAGAACTGATCAGTGATATTCGTTCTGCCAGACCAAGAATCTTCTCTACTGTCTTTTTATCACCCTTTCCCCAATATTGAGCACATAACACCGAAGTACCTGTGGCCATACCGTAATATAAACAGAAAAGAATAAAAGTATATTGGTTAGCAAGTGATGAAGCCGACATAGCAGTCTGGCTTACATATCCAAGCATTACCGTATCCGCAATGTTTACTAATGTTCCAATCAAATTTTGAATCATGATTGGAAATGCTAATTTTGATGCGTATTTTAAGAAATCTTTTTTATTAAGCATACAAACGTTCTTCCTTTTTATTTTAATCCTTTTTCGCTAAATTTCAAATCAGATAGTCTCCCGCGAAATTTAACTTGCATCTTCTCGCACAGCTTCGCATATACGTGCTCCACAAACCATGGTTCTGTTGATTTCTCTGCAATCTGATCTACACGAATCCAGGCAACTGCACTATTTTCCTCTGGGCGATTCTGCACAGCATCTTTTGGGTCTGCCTCCATCAGATACGTCACATTTAAATGAAGATGTGTACAAACATAGTTTCCTTTTTTAATATGACCGTCCACAGACAAAATTTCTATCGAAAATGGCTCATCTAATAGAAATTTTACATGTGTCAATCCAGATTCCTCCATGACTTCTTTTTGTGCTACATGGTGCAGATCGGCATCACCATCTGCGTGACCACCAAGCCACGCCCAGGAATGATAGATGTTGTGATATGCCATCAGCACGCTTTTTTTGTCTGGACTCACTACCCACGCAGATGCAGTTAGATGGGCAATTTCATTTTCTCTTGTAAGAATGTCTGAGCCACTCTCAAACCACTTTAATAAAATGGCTTTGTCATGCTCCTCCTGCTCGTTAAACGGCATGAATTTTTGAATTTGCTGTTCAAGTTTAGATAACTCTTTTGTCATTTAGTGGCATATCCTTTCTCTTTTTTTATTGTAACACATTTTTCGAATTTTGCTTCTCCATTCTCTTTAGCTCTGGAAGAACGGTGCACAGCATCACAACAAGGCAAAGTGTTCCACCAATTACATTTGATACTGGCTCAGCAAGGAACACTCCTGCCGTTCCCATGTGAAACATATATGGCATCATATACGTGAGTGGTACAACAATAAAGACCTTGCGAAGCAGTGAGAAAAAAATTGCCTGTTTCTTTTTATTCAACGACTTGAATACGGTCTGTCCAATATATTGAAAATCCATGCAGATAAATGCAGCAAAATATTGTTTTAATGCCGGAACTGCATCCTGCATCAAGGCCGCATCAGAGCTGAAAATTCCAATCAATGCATTTGGGAATAAAATAATAATACTCCACATCACTGCTGTATAGCCAAGAATCATAGTACTCATCACTGCCATAGCTTTTCGCACTCGCGCTGGACGACATGCACCATAATTGTAGCTTAAAATTGGGGAAGTGCCCTCATTCATTGCATAAATTGGAGTCTCAACTAGCTGACGCACGCTTGACACAATCGTCATAACAGATATGTAAATATCGCCGCCGACATCTGACAAAATATTGTTGCAACAGATAGATACCAAACTGTTTGTCAGCTGCATAATAAATCCTGCCGTACCAAGGCTCACAATGTTTTTTGCGTAGCCTATGCATTCAGAGAACTCTTTTTTCTTTAAAAAGCGAACCTTCAGCTCAGATTTTCTTGTCAAAAAGACAAACACAAATACCGCAGATAACGCTTGGGAAATTACGGTGGCAATCGCTGCCCCCTGTACTCCAAACCCCAACACAAAAATAAACAGCGGATCGAGCAAAAGGTTTGCTACTGCACCAACCGCAACTGAGGTCATTCCAATAGTGGAATACCCTTGTGCATTAATAAATGGATTCATACCTGTCGCAATCATAGACGGCAGCGTTCCAATCAGATAAATCATCAAATACGGATATGCATAGACAAGCGCATCAGTTGAGGCACCAAATAATACTAGAAGCGATCTGGCAAATATAAAGCCAACTGCCATCAGCACTACTGCACATACGCAGACCATCGTAAATGATGTATTCATCACATTTGCAGCTCTTTGCGGCTCACCCTTTCCTCGATAAATCGAAAATAATGGTGCACCACCGCTTCCAAACAAATTGCTAAATGCTGTGATCACTACAATTAGTGGAAAACAAAGTCCAACCGCACCAAGAGCCGCTGTTCCAATGTTTGGAATACGAGCAATATAAATACGATCCACAATATTATACAAAAGATTTAAAATCTGAGCGACAAGCATCGGAAGCGCTGCTCCTAGGATATTTCCAGTCACAGTTCCGTGTTCAAAGTCAATTCGTTTCATAACGAGAAAACCATTCCTTTTCTTTCTTTTTCAAACAAAAAATATTTTTTTCATATAATGGTCGTCCCATATCAGCATTCCACTGCAACCTTTATCACTCCATCTTTTTTATTTTCAAAAAGATCATATGCTTCTGCTATTTTGCTAAGCGGATATGTATGCGTGATAAGCGGTTCTGTATCAATTTTTCCCTCTGAAATCAGCCTAAGTGTCTCTTTGCAGTCACAGCCATCCACTCCGCCTGTTTTAAATGTAAGATTCTTTCCATACATATCTGGAAGCGGCAAAAGCTGCGCCTTCTCGTAAAGAGCAACTATCGTCACAATTGCATTTGGTCTTGCGCATTCCCAAGATAAGCGAAACGTTGATTCTGCTCCTGCAACCTCAAGAACAACATCTGCTCCGCCGTGATCACTGTTTGCCAAAACGAAGTCTGCACATGCTTCTGGTGAAACTGTCATTACCTCAGGATAATGCTCATTAATAAAATGAATCCTGTTTTCATCTTTTTCACATAAAATGATTCGCTTCGGCTTCTTTAACATGACACAAAGCAGCGTACAAATTCCTGTCGGCCCAGCACCGATGATTAACACTGTATCATCCTCTGTAATCTCAGAAATACGTGCTGCCCAATATCCTGTGGCTAAAACATCACCTACAAATAAAGCCTGTCTGTCAGTAACACCTTCTGGAATTTTATTCAAGCCCTGATCAGCAAACGGTACGCGCACATATTCTGCCTGACCACCATCAATACGACAGCCCAATGCCCAGCCACCATTCTCATCGGTACAATTATTTACGTATCCCTTCTTACAGAAAAAGCATTCACCGCAAAATGTCTCTACATTAACTGTCACACGGTCTCCTGGTTTAACATTTGTTACTGCTCTGCCAACTTCCTCAACAACACCTACCATCTCATGGCCTACTGTTATGCCAGGAACTGCACGAGGAACACTTCCATGTTTAATGTGCAGATCGCTTGAACAAATGCTGGCAAGCGTTACCTTCACAATTGCATCTCTCTCATGCATAAGAACTGGCTTTGGTTTTTCCATTAATTCAAATTTTCCTTTTGAAACATAAGTATATGTCTGCATTATTTTATTCCTCACTTTTTGTTTTTCTTTATACTTCTAAGAAAATAGCAAATCGACCACGCAATACTCATTCCTGCTGCAATTCCAAAAGCAAAAAGAAATGTATCACGTCCATATTCCAAAGCTTGAACAGTATTTCCTTCTAAAATGCTGTTCATACAATAATAAAGAGTACTTCCTGGAATCAGAGGTATTACGGAAGTGACAAAAAAAGAAGTAGATGTTTCCTTACAGATTCTTGCAAGAATTTCTGCATACACATCTGTAACAAAACTAGCAAACAGTGTTGGGAGAAAAATATTTCCCCAGAAGGCTTTTCCCAGAATAAACACCATCCAGCTAATAAGAGCGCCGGCTGCTGCCAAAGGCAAATATTTTCTTTTCATATGAAAAAGGATTCCGAATCCTACAGAACCAATAGCTCCGGTAATTAATTGTACAATGAGTGTTTCATTCAAAGTCCAAACCTCCCAAATAAAATAACTGCTCCCATAAATCCAAGTGCCAGTGCCGCGGCAAGGAGTAACGCAGCAATCAGGCGTATGATTCCGGAGAGTGTATCGCCAATAAGTACATCTCTAATTGCGTTTGTTGACATCAGCCCCGGAATCAAAAGCATAATGTCACCGATCATAAACACAGCAAAGTTAATAAACAGATCGCACAACCCGTAAGAAAAGACGCCACAAACTGAAAAGTCACTTCATTCATGCACACTGGACGAAGATATTTCTGTAATCCCCAGATCAAAACAGCACCAAGTCCTGCTGCAACAGCATCCAGAAAACTTCCGCCATAAAAAAAAGCAAAACTACATGCCCCCAAAATGCTTCCCATAAGTTTCCACAACTGTTTTGCTTTATTTATGTTAATTTCATCAAATTCCTTCTTAAGCTCTGCTGCTGGAATGGGATGATTACAGAAACGGCGACTCAAGTCATTTAACTGCTCCAGTTTGGTAAAATCATTTCCTCCGCACTCCCTGATCCGTCGGGTCTGTGTCCGCGCTCCTTCTCCCGGAAATTCCATGGTAATAACGATACTGGATGTGATCACAAAAACATTCATCTGTG
>ERZ1106941.2266-NODE-2266-length-14960-cov-5.100101_pt1 | contig 14960 bp, 9 predicted proteins | sample MGYA00403670_ERZ1106941 | MGnify/ENA primary metagenome ERZ1106941 (study PRJEB35170, sample SAMEA104062400) | human gut metagenome | biome: human gut; feature: human-associated habitat; material: faeces | place: Denmark | collected 2012-06-04 ...
TCGTATCCAACTACACCAGCAATCATGTTTTCTACTACATACCACTTCTATTGAGTACACTCGTCTCTATTCCTCTATAGCCGAAGTGTTGATTTATACAGTCGAACCCCGTATACCCTGCTATGACGTTTTCTAAGTGTTGGATTGTTGAATCGAACCCTGTCGGCGCATGAGTTTTGTTAAAACTGTATATATCACCCGGTTCTTTTCTCACCATTCATTATTCATTATGAACAAATCATTCACTCTCACTGCACAAAACATGTATTTATCATCACCATACATGCTCTACTCAACAGCTGTTTTATGAAGTAGAAATCATCTATTTTTCTCTAATTTTCATGACTCAACAAACCGTTATGATGTAGGTGTCATTAGCGGGTCAGATAGTGTACTCAACAGCAGTTTCAGACGTTAATGATAAACTCATGGATTTTTGTTGTTTTATCCTGTTTTCCGCCATTTCCTCATAACTTCCGAAAAAGTTGTACCAATTTTGTGTCACAGGGGTCAAAAGTTCAGTGTTTTGTATGAATTATCGGCATTTTCAGTTCGTATAGCTGTGAAATATTACCAATTTCAGCAACCCAATTAGTGTACAAAACAGGTTCTTTTCGACTATGCTACGTCAATGCGGTTTGTTGAGTAGACATTTTTCTGAACAGCATACCCCCATTCTCACATCGCCCCATCACTCTTAAACACACTCCAAACCGTCTGCCACAATATCTTCACATCCAGCCTCAGACTCCACTCACTGATATATTGCGTATCCAGCTTCACCACTTCTTCGAAGTCCGTTATATTGCTTCTGCCGCTGACCTGCCACATGCCGGTGATACCTGGCTTGATTGCAAGTCTAGCACGGTGATGGATCTCATACTCAGAAACCTCTCCCGGAAGCGGTGGTCGTGTTCCCACAAGACTCATATCACCTTTAAGTACATTAAAGAACTGTGGAAACTCATCCAGACTCGTTACTCTAATGAAATTACCAACACCAGTTTTCTTTGTTCCATCTGGCAGGATCTTATTTCCTATAACTCGCGGATCAAAGTCAAGCTTAAACATCTTTCCGTCTGCTACACGGTTTTGCTTCATCAGCTCAGCTTTTCTTGCTTCTGCATCCATGTACATACTGCGAAACTTATAGATCTTAAACTTCTTTCCATTCTTTCCGATACGCTCCTGAGAGAAGAATATCGGTCCCGGAGAGCTGATATAAATAACCGGAGCTACAAATATGAAAATGATAACTGTAAGCAGACACCCAACAAGTCCGCCTGCAATATCCATTACACGCTTAAATAAAAGCTGTTTTGGTGATGCATAGTTTAAACTGGTTGTAAGCACTGTGTAGGAACCAATCTTTTCCACAAACTGAGGACGATCCTCCACTGCCGCGATCTTTGACAGTCTAAGATGCATCGTCACACCAGTTTCTTCCAGCTTTTTAATAAGCTCCTCTGGATATGGCTTATCATCTGGAACAACGATAAGTACCTCATCTATCCACTGCTGGCACACATACATCGGAGCGTCTTTGCTGTTTGCAATCACATTCACACCGGCAATGCTCTGACCAGCCATATCTTTGTCAACAATGACTAAGCCGCTAATTAAGAACTTTCCATAATTATTTAACTTAACTGTCTCAACAACCTCTTTTGCCTCTGCCTTTGTTGTCACAATCAGCAGTGATCTGCGATTTCTATCCCACTTGCCGCTTGCTAATACGCGTTTCCAAGCTAATCTTGTAGTGTAGGATAATATAAAATATACTACAAGAGTAATGCCAAATGTCATTCTTGAGTAAGCTGCACCTTCCTGCATAACAAACAGGTAAGCACTTCCCAAAAGACCAACGGCAACCACATTTCCAGCCGTTGCTATCAGTTCCCTGTAGCGTCCTCTCTGAGTTACATGATGCAGCATATCAAGCATAAACATCGTGACAAGATCAGCAAGCTCTAACACAATTGCCATATTGCGGTAAACAAGATCATTGTAGGGATTTATACCCAGTCCCTTAATCAGATATGCGAGATAAAACGCCACCTGCAGGCAGATCATGTCAATCAGGATAAAATCGGTGTGTTTGAACCAACCTTCAGATTCTTTTCTGTACATTTCTTCTTTTTGCCCTCCCTTATACAGCCGCAGCACCCCCCCCGAAAATTTTTTCTCTAGGGAGATTCTGCGGCTGTCTTCATCGAAAGTCCGTCATATTTACTATATCGGTTTATACAATATTATCCTACATTTACAAGATCAAGTCAAGTGCCATATTTGTCAAAAGTAAACTTTTTTTACTGTTTGGTGTCAGTCATTGTCACTAGTGGGGAAACCCCTCCGTCTGCGCCTTCGGCACAGCCACCTCCCCTTTCAGGGGAGGCTGTGGATAAATTCTTTCCACGGTTATTTGAACCAACTATTACTGTTTTCCTCCTGTAATTAAAAAACATATCTTTAATTGCAAAAACCGCACTCGCTACCTAAAAATATCAGTAGCGAGCGCGGTCATATATTATGCTTTATCAAAACGTCTGGTCATTTCCCATCTTCCTTATTGCATCAATCCACTCATAGATCATTGTTTTCTTATAAATGAAATTTCCATCCTCATCTACTGCATCTTCTAACGCACTTGCCAAAAGCGCATACTCATTTTCTAGTGATGTAGCAAATACACCCTGATCGTCTGTATTAATTGACACAGACAACTGGGCACATTCATCCAACGCTCCCTTATCGTTCGTTAAATGATAGTTATAGAAATTAAAAATCGGGTGTTTTATGTACTCTTTAAATGTACTGATCAGAACATTCGAAGACGGATTTGTCTCAATTGCAATACCTCTTCTTGCAACTTGTTTCTGCATCTCTTTCTGAATCAATGTAACGGCCTTTATATAATCTTGTTTTATTTTTACCTCAATGCACCGATTTCCCTCTCGTCTCACATCTGAGTTATAATGATAATAGTACATCAGTAAAAACACTTCTGGCTTATATCGGCTCTCAAACAATTTGGGGAATTTCATGTTTACCTGAGCATTTGTTTCCTCTGCCTCATCTGTATCCCATAGAAAATACCCATGTGAATACAAAGCTGGATCATCACCTCGAAGTTTCCAAGCATCATAGTACCGTTCTATATTGAAACTATGATGCTCTGTTTTTAAAGATATATTAATGCCTTTTACCTGATACTCTCGCTGTGCACTTTCCAAAATTAGATGAATTGTGCTATCATCCATGTACTTACCATATACCTCATAGAAAACATGTTCATATTTTCTATGAATATAGTCTTTTAATGAATCCATTCCCTGAATTCCAAACTCGGTCATTCGATTATAAACCCAAGCCAGATTATCCAGATAATCATGCTTTGAAATCAAAATCCGATTATTTTTGGAATCATACCATTCCTTTACATTTATTCCTAGTGCGATTGCATGACCGAAGCGATCTCCGCAATCCATATTTAAGAAATTAATCGCCTCATCAATTGCTCTAAGACCATCTGCTACATCTAAGAAATCTTCGCCGACATGATATGTAATTTTTAACTGCGGAACATATTTTCTTTTTTCTTTATCCTCAATCATTTTTACATGATTCTTCAGATAACGAAATACACTCCCAAACACTTCTGCTCTACAGCCAATCTCATTTGATGCCGCATCAATTCCTTTCACTCTTGCTGCATACTCTGGCGTTTCCTTCTGCAACTGTGTAATTGCATGTGCCATTTTGTACGATTCTTTTCTAAGTTTGTAATGTCTGCATGCAATGCAGTTTCCCATGTAATACTCTTTGTCTCTATTTTTTATAAAATGCAACGTGTAAAAATATTTGTCTTTTGGATCGCCAATAATCTGATCCAATTTTCGAATTTCTTTGCGAAGTTTCTCTGCTGTTTTTTCTGGTGCAATCCTTAATTCTATTGAATCGACATTACTAGAAAGCAATGAGTCCCTTACAGCTCGTCGAACCATTTCCTGTTCAAATATTGATCGATCCATCAGCTTCTTTTTGCGATTCTGATAATCCTGAAAATTAACAAATCCGACCTTTTCATTTGTCTGAATCAATTCTGCACGTAGGTTTTCTTTTAACAAAAGATACATATAAAACAAGTTTTCTTCAAGTTCACTATATTCTCCCTTATAAATTGCTCGCAAACAGCTGTATAACAGCCATCGTTCTCCTGAGAATATATCATTTGAATCTTCACAGCTATCTTTAACACCTTGCAGTGCATAGTCCACCAATTCTGCACTGTTATAATAGGAAGACGAGATACTATTTTTCTGTGCTGTAATAAAACTTTGCAACTCTGGCACGTATGCAATCATATCATTCGGATTTTCTAGCATAGCTATCATACTTTCCTTTGGAAATGATGGCTCTATTCCTATTGCCTTTGTATACAACCATGCCCGAATAAATGCCGCCTGATAGTGTTGTACTCGCAATGAATCTTCCTCGTAATCACTTCCATACCGCACATTTGTGTTTTTTCGATTTTTGTCATATTCTGCAAATGGCTTCTGTACATTAGTACAAATGTTATTCATAAGACTCAACCATGAAATATGAAAAATCGGAGCTGAACCATATAGATGGAAATGATTTTCAGAAATTCCTCGTTTCAATATTTTGTTTAACTGTTGATTATTATGTCCAATTACTACTTTCCATGAAAAGCCAAGTTCTTTCATCTCCTGTGGAGACTTAGTCACAGCACAATAAGCACAAATCAATAAATCTTCACTTAATTGCAGTGTTAGCTTTCTCCAATTCTGTATCTGTGTATACTGGCATACAATCTGATTCTCCTGAACAAGCAATTGCCTTCGCACTAGATAAAAAATCGCATCAAATACGCAAAAACTGTCTCTGCTGTTATTCTGCATTCCATAGTTTTCATGTTCTATTTGAAATGCATCTTTATAGTACAGCCACATATTTAGTAATTCCGACTGGCTGTATCCAGTCATATATGCAAAGGCGATTCTGGCAAAATCATCCTGCCGAAATGATCTTGCCTTTATCTCTCCTCTTAATACACTTTTCGCTGGAATGCGTCTAAACAGTATTGTTAAAATCTGTTCCAAATTCCTCATTATGCGTTTCCCCTATTTTAATCATCGATTCCCCAGTATACATTTGCGTCTGCTTCCGAGGCTATTTTAATTCCCGTTGAATTATGAACTAAATTTACAACTGTTTTTTTAAACATTTCATTAATATCAGGTACAAGATTTCTTGTCTTTTCTTCACCGTTTTGTTTTGCATCACTCAAGATCCACTTTATATATGGACATTCAATGAATATTTTTACATATTCCATTCTTTCTGCATATGAAGAATAGTTTGCATATTCTTGATCATTTTTCTCCAGTTTATTATAAATAAACTGATAAATATCCACAATTTCATTCCATATATCATTAATATTAACGCTTTGCTTCACCCGATCTCTCTGTCGCAATCGCTTCACTATATTGTAAGTTACATCCATATCATAGATCGGTATTGCAAATCCTTTTGATAATGTAATCCAATCATTAAATTCCTTGTCAATCTCCTGTATAATACTATTTTTTGTTTCATTATTTGTTTCATCTTCGCCAAATAAGATATCACATATGCTTTTCACCATTGGCTTAACATTTTCCTCATATAAAAAGGCATTTGAAACAAAGCTAAATATATTGAAGTTTGCATATCCTTTTGCACTAATAATATTTATATTTTCAGTTTTTTCTTCTAGATTATCTATTTTTTCTTTATTTTCCGATTTACTTGCCCTTACAAATTTCCATCTTTCAGATTCTTTTGCCTTATAACTAGGCTGTTCAAAAAACATTGAAAAGACAATCATCGTTTTTACATATGCCCTGATTTTCTTGTACATTGGATCACTTTTGTTTTCAATAATTAAATATCCCTTTGTACAATCGACCTTCGCTTCTGCCGGTAAATCAAATTGAAATACCAATTCCATATCAACATTCTGAAGCATGCCAATCGAATATGTTGTTGACGATATAAATGTTTTTGGCATTATTTTATCTGCCCAACTTCCGACAACTGCACCATTCATAATGTCAGCAAAGTATTGTCTTTTCTTTGCATTATTAATATCAAACTCATAGAACTCTTTTGTTAATTCCAGTGTTGCATATGCTAAAAAGCACCTTACAAACGCCTTACTTTCATTGTTAATTCTTCCCCAACAATAGATAATTCTAAGAATTTCACCATAACTATATCCAACTTCAGCAATACCTTTTCCTAAACTAGTGATCATTCTCTGCTCTTGACTTTGAAAATCAGCTCCATTTCTACCATTCTGTGCTGTATTTCCTTGCGCAATTCTTACAATTTCCGTAAAAAGATTTCTGGCCGCATGAAGAAAATCATTTTCTGTAAGTTTTGCAAACAGCTGCATATAATCACTGTCCAGTCTTTCATCGGCCATTCGATTTAATGTGTCTGCCATTAATACTTTATAGTTATGGTGGAATACTTGCTTGGTTTCATCCTTTTCTGTAATATCCTCCATGCTTTCTAACATCAAATAGAAGCCAACGAACGTTCGAAGTGATTCCTGCTCATAAAAATGTTTTTTTGTTCCCTCGATATCCAAACGAAGTCCTAATTTCTGATATAGTCTTTTAAATAGAAATGTTTTGGGATTCTCTGCATTTCCATTGCTATCTATAACCTGAATGTCCTTTGTATTATGGAACATAGGCATATAAATTCTATAATTACCCGGAAATACTTTATCTAAAAAATCTTTTGATAACTTTCTTACATAATTTCTTCTTCTCTGCAGTTCTGAATCAAACTTAGGAATCATACCATAAAACTGCTTTTCACACAAAATTTCAATTTGGCTATAATCTACAGACAACATAACGATTACATTACTAACCATCGTATATCGATGCAATTTCTCCAACATTTCATATCCCTGATCCAAATTTAGATCAAGATCATCTACTGTAATAACCAAGAAAGACTGATTCTGTTCATGAAATTTCACGCTATAAGTGTTTTCATTTTTTGTATAATTTAAAAAGACAAGATATCGCTCAACTAACTTCTCGAAATCATGTGCTAACTGTAAACTGTTAGCCAAATTTTTTAAATTTAAAATTGATGATTCTCCAATATCATCGTTCTCTTTTCCATTCTTTTCCAACTCACAAGCACTGCGATACACTCGATCAAACGCTTGTTGCAATTCACTTTTTTCATAGTCATAACTTTTTTCCCATGAACTACTACGCTGTCTTAACTTATCATTCTTAAAAAACTCACCATACATCTGAGCTAAAATCAGTTTAAAAATGTCTTCCCCCTCTTCCAAAAGGGAACCATCAATACTCTCAAGACATAAAAATTCTACATTAGCCTTTTCACCATTCTTTTGAAATTCATATGGTTTTCTCTTTATCTCAGTATACTCATTTAAGTAACCAGTAAAAGACATCATCGCTGATGTCTTTCCTGATCCCCTCTTTCCTATAAATGGGATAATATTCTGCTTTTTGGCGTAGGACTTTTCCCTCAACCCGATTGTGTTCTGATCAATAATATCCTGAACTACTTGAAATGCCTGTTGGTATTGATCCTTAAAATAAGATGATTTGAATTCATCAAACTTTTCTATCTTTGCCTGCGTTCCTACTATAACTAATTTATCTTCCTGTTGCATAATGTTCCTCCCTACTGTTTACACTGCATCTGCATTGTTTTTATGCGAAGATAGGTTGCTTCACGAAGTATTTGCTCCTGTTCTCCAAATAACTCTTTATATGCGTCATTTTTCGGTTCTCCATTAATTATCTTACCATATAATTCATTTAGCTTTTTAATTGTGTCTTCGTACCCATCTAAATTCCAAAATACATCACCATATAGTTTACTTATCTCAAAGTACGCTTTCGACAAATATTCATACTCTTTTGGTTGCAGATAATTGTCTTTTTCTTTGTCTGAAAGGATACTGCAAATCTTCCGAAACCATCTTAAGGACTCTTCATATCGACCTTCACGCTTAGCAATTATTGCCAATTTGTAAATTGCTCGGTATTCCAATTCATTTAGCTCATAAGATATCTGATAATACTTCTTTGCTTCTATAATATCCTTCATCGTTCTTTCCCAATAACGTCCATACAGATAATGAGGATAACTGGTGTATTTTTTCTTGCCCATATTATCTAAGGCTCTTTTATAATATACACCACTTTCCTGAGCAAACGCTTTATCGATTCCACACACAATTCCTTTTAATAACTGAGCATTGTAAAAGGTTGGTTGCAAATTCATTGCCCGATCGAGATATTCCAGACACCGCTCTGTCGACAGAAGCAATTTCTGATTCAAAAGTACACAGGTTTCATTAATATATCTTGTGAGATTTGCTAATGTATACAAGGTATACGCTGTTTTCTCGCAGTTACTATAATTCTTCCTAAGCGCCACATAAGCATCAACAAACTTATCTTGTGCCTGCTGAACAAAAATCTCCTCTTCCTTAAAATAGCTATATACATTACGGAAATATGAAATACAATACTTCACATAAATTTTCCCAATGACTTTCATGCTCTCAAAATCAGATACACTTTGTTTCATTCCTTGATCGCTAAGTTTTTTTTCTATGCTGCTTAATCCGTCTTCTAAATAATCAATCCAAGAAAACTCCCATTCTTTTCTTTTTTCTTCTCCTTTGTTCGTATCACTGATGTTGAAGTTTCTACCATCTACACTGTCCAATCGAATCGCATTCGGATATTTCGTACAAACTTCTTCTAATTTAGCCTTATCAATATCTTTTTCAATGACCACTACAATACTAAAATCTTCTGAGTAATCGTCATTTTTCAATGTACAATCCCATACATGTACTCCGATAAAGCGGAAATAATCTGCCCAAAAACGATACTCCTTTATCCGCTTTTCGTCATGAATTATTTTGACTGAATCAATCATATTTATTTCTCCCAGCTGATCTATAAGTGCCTCTTTACCATTCTATCACAATGCAGTGAAAAAGTGAATATTTCTCACTAAACCATTATTTATCAGCTGGTAAGTTTTTCATTGTTTTCTTATAGTCATTCACTAATTTATTAAGTTTTTCTAAGAACAGCTTTGTTCCTTCGCCTTTATCAGCAACGTCTCCCGAAATGCTAACAATATTGTTTTTTTCAAATACTTTTGCCTGCACTTCATTTGGCGTTACGGTAAAGATATAGTCTTTCCATTTGCTCTTACAATTATGCTTTCTTTTCTGAGAAAGATACATAAGTTGTTTGATATTGACATCCGATAAGCTATAACCTAAAAAGAGCACATGATATTTCAATAGATCCGACTGCAATGAGATGTCCATAAACGACTGATAATCCATTCGATCAAAATACTGACTCTGGGTAAAAACCCTTGTATCTGTATTATCCAAATCGCCATGAAATTTCATAATTCGTGGATGAATGTTTCTACATGTATCCATGTCATCTACCGTTACTATTTTATGTACATCTTGTTGTTTAAATTCATAATATTTTTCAATCAAATGATCATAATTAGTCGTATAAATAACAGGAAAATCCAAATCAAAAATATACTTATAAATCTCTGATTTTTTCAACCGTTCTTCTATACCTTTTTTTTGTGTCTCTAGCTCATTCCAAACATCTTTTCCTGTTCCTTTGTCACTCATAATCTCTATATATTCCGCCAACAGCAAATTATCTCCATATGACATAAATACATCCCCGTCAAAGTCCTCTGGAGCTGCTGACTTCAACAAGTCATTCCAAGCCGGTAGCCCTACTGACGCTGAAATACCTGCTCCAACAAAAAGCAGCACCTTTTTTTCAGCAATCAGCTTTGCCAACTCTTTCATTGCTCCATCTTCATTTACACTTTGGGTTTGCTCTTCTTTTATGTTAAGTACTAATTGATCCCACGCTCTTCGACGCATAGAATTTTTTGTTTTTTCACATTCCGCATAGACCTTTTCTTCATCTTCTGGATTGCTTGAAGATGGAATAAAAATATCATCCCATGCAAAAGTTTCTTTTCCTACTGGAAGTTTATCTATGCTATCTATAATTCGCCCTTCCGCTTCCCCTTTTGACACAAAAATTTTCCTTCCATCGCAGTAAGCAAGCCAAGTAATTGTTTTTGCGCTGAAATCTTCTTTATGTACACAATAATCGACAATTCCACTACTTTTGATTTTCTCATAAAATTGACTTGTCTGTAAATCTGGAAGTCCACCAAATGCGTTGATAACCAGCGCTGTATGATCTACTATTATTGGACGCTTTAATTGTAAAAAAGCTTCAAGGGCTTTTACCCTAACCAATGTCTCTCCATCATCAGCTTGCACTTCCTTAATTTTCACTTTACTCTGTTCCAACTCAAACTTTACTACAGAATCAAACTCACCGTTCGCTTGTTTTTCTTCTTCAAACGTCTGTTTAATTGCCTTCAATTCTTCAAATTTTTTCTTATTACTAGTAACAAAATATATTTTTCTCATGCATTTCCCCCATAGTCATGTAATGCTCTTACGAGCTTTCATATACCTTCTATCCGATTCTGACAAATGCTTCGCCACTTCGCCTTCATTCAGACGAACTGTTGTTTTTTTCTTTGACATCAGTTTAAAAGAAACGCGACAATGCGACGATTTCCTGTATACTAAATTTTTCATAATCCTACTCAATTATCCTACATTTACAAGGTCAAGTCAAGTACCATCTCTGTCAAAACAAACTTTTTTGCTGGTCAGTGTCAGCTATTGTCACTAGAGGAACCCCTCCGTCTGTGCCTTCGGCACAGCCACCTCCCCTTTCAGGGGAGGCTCCTTATTATCCTTTATTTAATTTCAAATCATTCAAGTATTTCCTATCGGACTCTCCCCTAGTGTCAGTAAGCAGCCCATGTTCAGAATTGAATTTTAAATTTTCAGATAAACTTCCATAATGAATGATGTTGGGTGCAGTCACCGGCAACTAAGGAACAACAGGCACTGGTCTATGTGGGGATTCTGCGGCTGTCTTCTTCGAAAATTTGAGAAGGAGTGTCAATCATTGTCACTCGATGGAAGCGCTACCGAGTTGCCATCCTCTACTTTATCTTGCTTACACAACACATACATCTCCCTCATAAATTTCTGATAACATTCCCTAATTTCTTCCTTTGAATACTTGCCCTTCTCAATTGAGTATTCGTACACATGATCTACCAAATTAGAGAACTCCTGATAGGAACTAATCACCTCAACGAACTTTTCAACTGGCAAATCTTTATACGATTCCCATTGCTTCGTCGTAATCGGAGAAATTACATATCCCACATTGGAATATTGACTTTTCCCAATACCAAACATTACTTGTGTCGTACATATTGGCTCATAATCACTGATTCCAATCATGCAACGCCTTATTGAACTACCAAACATATAGGAACCTACTAGAGACGATTGCTTTAGCAACAAGCTCTTAATCAAATAATTCTGTGTATTCTCGTCAATAGACTCAGGTAATTGTTTTTCAGTTGTAGGCACAACTAAATAAAGAGAACGTTTATTTTTCTCTAGTATAATCATAAATTGACTGTAAAATACAATTTTCAACTCTTCATCGAATTCTTTATCAACTACAACCCTTGAAAACATCACATTGGATTTACGCAATAAATCTCTTATTGGTATAAGATCCATTTCATTATTAAATTTTCGATATGCATGCAAATTACGAATTATTAATGTTTGGTTTAAATCCGCCATTACTCTCTTAAAATCTATTTTTTTATAAACAAATTCACTATTGTCATTTCTTTCAAGGATATTGACTTTTCTGTTAACCTTGCTAAATGTAGTTTTATATTTTTCTAATAATTTTATTTTCTTCTCTAAAGGTACAATACACCAATATGTATAAATCTGATCATATTCATCCTCACTTCTATTTTCTCGTTCTTCTAATAGTCTTTCTTCTATCTCTGAAAGAAAAAAATCAATCAAATCTTTAATAATTTTTTCAATATTTTCATGTTCTTCATCCCGTATTCTTTTCCTATCAAGAGTAAGCGTCTTCTTTGTATCCAATCCATAAAAATCAATACTATATATAATTCCACTTTTTCTATAAGCAAAGATATCACCATCCAACTTTATTCCTCTAAAAAAAATTTCAGCTTCTTCTCCTACGCGGTATTCATTTCCTAACATGATGTTAATTTTTGTGCATGTTTTTCTATCCCATATCACCATTGCATATTTATCTTCAGACAACAGCTTAAACAAATACCGGTTATTTGAATCACATGTATCTGATTTTTTTAACAACTGTACTTTTATCGTATCCATCAATACATCATCAAAATATATTTCTGCTGGAAAATATGTTTTTCCCATTGTAAAACGTAATTCATCCCAAATTTTATAATAAATCAAATCTTTCTTATTATTTAAAAGCGGATCATAATCATTCTCTAAGTATTGAGACATCTTACCATCAAACGCAATGATAGTCTCCAACTCTTTCGGCACTACCACATGAATCTCCGTCCCCTGATACTTCAGCTTATCCGACTTCGACACCTGCACATACCCATTTTTTCGTCTTGAAGTCACAGTTACGCGAATGCAATCCTCACCAGCAGCTTTCGAATAAATCTCAAATTTTGGTGCCACCAGGAAAATTGACTGTAAACCGATACCAAAACCAGCCGTCGGGCGAAGCCACAACGGCATACTATTGATCTCTTCTTTTCTCTCTTTATCTCCTGAATAGCTGACTCCAACATTGCAAATTTTCTTTAACTGGCCTGCTGACATGCCAATTCCATTATCCTTAATAACCACCTCAATATTCTCTGCATCACAATCGGAAATCCTTATTTCGACTCCATAATTTTCAAAGACTTCTTTGTCAATATCGAACGGCTGTAACTCTTCAACTGGCATCTTCTCAATCCAGCCTTTATATCGTCCTTCACATAAATCTCTCCATAGTTGCACCTTACAAGCATCTAATGCATTCTGCACAGTTTCTCGCAAAAAGACAAACTTATCCTTATAAATATTCGCGCCTTCAATCACCTCAAACGCCTTCTCTGGTGAAATTGAAAACTGCAAATCAGAAAGTCCCTGAATGTCTGGAACTCCATTTAAAAGCAACTCACATTTTCCAAGCTTAGGTGCACTGCCATTAATGTTCTTTGGCATAATTGCTTTCCAATTAAGCGCCCAGAACTCAACCTCTTCTTTCAGCCATGATAAAAAATTACGTGTCTCACGATATACTTGTTCACTTTCACAATCAGCTCGATACTCAATTATATCTGGTGTGATTAATATATGGCGTGCTGATTTATGCTTTTCCCAGTGATTCTTTGAAGAATCTGGAATCTCGCCAAACACAAATTCATTTGTCGAATTAAAACGGTTATTATCTGCGTCTAATAAATCTCCCATTCTCAACATTTGCGCAATAAATCTAGGGTGTGCATAATCTGCATTAAAGCCGTTTGTCCGATAGTCTAAATCCAGTATTTTCCTACCTGATTGTGTATGCAAACATATAATATCTCCTAGAAGCTGGATTAAACGCTCTTGGATCAGATTGTTAAAACTGAAATCGAGATGGAACATGCTTCCCATATCTTTTACATATGAGCCTGAAGTTTCTGCATGCTGTCTTCTATAATACTCTGCAATAAGAAGCGTTACCGCATTTCTCACATGCACTGGCCAAGAAGACACATTTTCTTTTTTGCCTAGTTTATCACCAAGAGAATTAATAAACTTTGCATTTTTTGCCATTGAATCATCATTTGAATCTTCCATCTCATGCAGATACTCCTGAAATTCCTTAGATTCCCAATTCTGCTCGATTTTTTTGCATTCTATCACCATTCCTATATCATGCAGGTACGCTGCCTGCAATAAAAGCCACGTATCTGTAGGAGATAATGCTCGAATGACTTTTTCTCCCAACAGCATCTCAATATTTGTAATAATGGCCTCACAGTGCGACACGTCATGGTTCGTGTAGTGTGGGTAATTCATAACTACAGTATTCAAAACATCCTGACACATTTTTTTATTAATATTCCAAACTGACAGTAAATTTTTATATGTAGCGCTGCTGTTACAAATTTCAGTCAAATGCTGTTCTAATTTGTATGGTAATATAAGTTCTTCTGTTGTCATCTCTGTTTCCTCACATTCGTCATCTCAATTATTTTTAGTTCTTTCATTTTTCTGCTCATCCATTTCTGCAATTTCGTTCCATCTATTCAGTTCTTCTTTCATAATTCGTTCAGTTCTGGTTACTAGTCTTTTTAACTTTTCATTATCTTCTCCGTCATCTACAGAATACCACACCAGTGCACTCTTTATCTGTTCTACTGCATTTCGATAATTTGTCCACTTTTCCTTACACTTTGATACAGCTAAAAGTGTAGACGAAAACGATGTTAATACTGAACATACTGCTATCACTATGCGAATGGAAGCACTACCCTTCCCATTTATTTCAATACTACTAATTATCGTTATTATAAGTGGCGCTACTATACCAAATATACTTAATACCCAAAACCATATCTTATATTTCATCGCATTTTCAATATACCATTCACCACTGGACTTAATTCTTTCTCTAACTACATCATTTTTTATACCTTCATACAATTTTGCAAAATTCACTTTTTCTCTTTTTATTTTCCCGCCTAGACACATTCTTTTGTTCCTCCCTTTCTTTTTCCAGATACTTTTCGATGTTGCTTTCTTTTAAAAGTATCTGTTATTTTTTCTCAAAAGTCAAGATATATATAGCATTTTCACATATTCCCCCTCCGCCTGCGCCTTACGGCACAGCCACCTCCCCTTTCAGGGGAGACTG
>ERZ1106941.2271-NODE-2271-length-14906-cov-3.902902_pt1 | contig 14906 bp, 12 predicted proteins | sample MGYA00403670_ERZ1106941 | MGnify/ENA primary metagenome ERZ1106941 (study PRJEB35170, sample SAMEA104062400) | human gut metagenome | biome: human gut; feature: human-associated habitat; material: faeces | place: Denmark | collected 2012-06-04 ...
TATCAATTTTAATTATTATAAAATTACATTTTTACTCGGAGGTAGAAAATATGATTTCAGCAGGTGATTTCAGAAACGGCGTTACTTTTGAAGAGGATGGCAATGTGCTTCAGGTTATCGAATTCCAGCATGTTAAGCCGGGCAAGGGTGCCGCTTTTGTAAGAACAAAAACAAAGAATGTTATTACAGGTTCAGTAGTTGAAAAGAGCTACAATCCATCAGCTAAGTACCCTACTGCATACATTGAAAGAAAAGAAATGACTTATTCATACAATGATGAAGGTCTTTACTACTTTATGGATAATGATACATTTGAAATGATTCCTGTATCAGAATCTGATCTTTCAGATAACTTCAAGTTTGTTAAGGAAAACGAAGTTTGCCGTATCCTTTCATACAAAGGTAAGGTATTTGGTGTTGAACCACCTACATTCGTTACTCTTGAAGTTACAGAAACAGAGCCTGGCCTTAAGGGCAACACAGCTACTAACACACTTAAGCCTGCAAAGGTTGAAACAGGTGCAGAAATTCGTGTTCCTCTCTTCATTAACGAAGGAGATATGATTAGAATCGACACAAGAACTTGCGAATATATGGAAAGAGCATAAGTTATTATAACTTATTCATCTTAATAAGAAAGGATTTTTATTATGGATACAACTGAAAGCTTAGGCTATCTTAAAGGTTTAATTGAAGGTCTTGACCTTGGCGATAACAAAAAGGAAACCAAGGTTTTTTCTGCCATTGTTGATGTACTTTCAAATCTTGTTGAAGATATTGATGATATGACAGACGGTGTTGAAATGCTTGCAGACCAAGTTGACGCTGTTGATGAAGATTTAGCAGACCTTGAAGAATATGTATACGATGATTATGATGACGAGTGTGATTGCGACGATTGCTGCGATGACGATGACGAAGACGAGGAAGAATTTGAAGTTGAATGCCCGCTTTGCAACACTCCATTCACAGTTGATGCTGAAACAGCACTTAACGGAACTGTTCCTTGCCCAAATTGCGGCGAAATGCTTGAATTTGAGGTTGAAGAAGCAGAAGATGATGAATAATCATTAAAGGAGAGGCTTTTTTGCGATGAAAAAATTATTAGCAGTATTGCTTGCAGTAATTACCGTAGGTTGCGTTTTTGTTGCCTGCTCAAAAGCAGATAATAAAAAAGAAACGACAACAAAAAGCGAATCTACTTCATTCACAGTTCAAAATCCTACCGATAAAGCGAAAATCAAAGATAAAGATGCAATTGATTTTATCAAAAATGCTTACACCCCTGAAGAACTCGGGCTTGACAAAGTCAAGGAAAAGTATTCATTTATGATTTCTTCAAACGGTGAAAAAATTGATAAAAAAGAATATGTTAAAGTTGCAGCAAATGTTATGAAAAAGAACAGCGAAAAGAATGCTGACGGCAAGGAAACATATTCGCTCACCCCTGTCGGTGAATATTATATTTCATTTGACGGGCAGGAGGTACTTATGAAAGACCTTAAGTCAGGTGAGTACAAAAAGCTTGAAAATCGCTATAAGGATTATAAGTCAAAAAGCGAAACAACAACTAAAGCAAAATAACAAAACCCCGTAAGTTTAAAACTTACGGGGTTTTCTGTTGTTTTACTGTACTTTTTCAGCTCTTTCGCAATATTCTTTAATTACAGAACAGGTGTGCGCCATCTGTTCTTTTTCTTTATCATTAAGCTCAAGTTCGATAATATCTTCAATTCCGTTTCTGCCGATAACACAAGGTACACCGCAGGCAACACCATCAATTCCATATTCGCCCTGAAGCAAAACGGAAGCCGGTATAACCCTTTTTTCATCGTGGAAGATTGCCTTGCAGATATCTGCGCAAGCAGCACCGATACCAAATTCAGTAGAGCCTTTACCGTTGATAATATCGTATCCTATATAGCGAGTTCTTTCAAGTACAAAATCCTCAGTTAGCTTGCCATACTTTTCAGGCTTAGCTTTTTGAAGCTCTTTGTAATTTTTTCCGCCGAGTGTAAGAGTTGAGAAAGGAACAAATGATGAATCACCGTGTTCGCCGATTGCACAGGTGGTAACACTTCTTCTGTCAATATCAGCGAGTTCGCTTACAGTTCTTTTAAGCCTTGCTGTATCAAGCGAAGTACCGGTTGAAAAACATCTTTCCCTCGGAAGTCCGAGATGAAGCCTTGCATAATTTGCAATAACATCGGCAGGATTTGTAATTGAAACAAAAATGCCCTTAAAATCAATCGGCTTAAGATTTTCCACAACATCTTTCATCATTCTGATTGAATCATCAAGCATATCAAGCCTTGTTTGGCCAGGTTTACGCGGCATACCGATTGAATTTACAATAATATCGGCATCCCTGCAATCCTCGTAATCCCCTACTTTTATTTTAGTAGTTGAACCTAAAAACAAGCATGCATCGGCAACATCATAGCAGTTTGCAATTGCTTTTTCTCGGTCAATATCAATAAATACTATCTCATCACAAGTGCCTTGAAAACAGAGAGCCATTGCAACATGAGAACCTACATGGCCGGCACCGATGATAACAACTTTACGCTTATCTAACATAATTTTACCCTCCAATAAGTAGTACTTATATATTATACACCTATTATTATCAAATTCAATAGAAAATAAAATGAAAAAAAGATAAAAAAATGATTGACAACGGGATATTCCAATGATATACTGAACCTGAAAGATAACTGTGATATTACAATTAGCACAGTTGATAGAAAGTATATATTAAAGGAGTATGGTATGGCAAGTGATATTTTAATTAAAACAGTTGATTTATCGCGTCATTATCAAGTCGGCGAAGAAGAAGTAATTGCGCTTGATAAAGTCAACCTTGAAATTGAGCGAAACAAAATTTGCGCAATACTCGGTACATCAGGTTCAGGCAAAAGTACACTTCTTAATATGCTTGCCGGAATTGAGCACCCAAGCGGTGGCGAAGTTTACATCGGCAAGTACAGGATTGACAATTTGAGTGAATCAGATTTGGCAAAATTCAGGCAAAAATTCACAGGATTTATTTTTCAATCATATAATTTGCTGCCCACAATGACTGCACTTGAAAATGTGGCACTTCCGCTTATGTTTAAAGGTGTAGGCAAAGAGGAGCGAGAGCAAAGAGCAATGGAAATGCTAAAGCTTGTCGGCATTGATAACAGATATAAGCACAAGCCAAAAGAAATGAGCGGTGGCCAGCAACAGCGTGTAGGCATTGCAAGAGCATTTGTAACAGACCCAAGTGTAGTTTTTGCTGACGAACCCACAGGTAACCTTGACAGTAAGACTACATTTGAAGTTATGGAGCTTATACAAAAGCTTGTATACACAAAGAATCAAACTTTGGTAATGGTAACTCACGATTCAAATGTTGCAAAATATTCCGACATTACAGTAAATATTTGTGACGGAAAAATCACATCAAAAGATTATAATACAAAGTAATGGAGAGAAGACAATGAAAAAAACACAATTATTCACATCAATTATACTTGCAATAATTATGATTATTGCACCACAGACATTTGCGCTTGCAAGTGATGATATGCCAAAAAGCAGCTCGGCTTCAAGCTTGATTGCAGACTCATTTTCACTTGATAAAAATACAATCTATGCAGGTGACACATTTAAGCTTACATACAAAATCAAAAACACAAGTGTTGATATTAAAAATCTTAATATGCGCCTTTCAGGCGGCGAAACTTTCACGGTAGCAAATGATGTTGATACCATTTATGCTTCTTCCCTGGCAAAAGGGGCAAGCGCACAATTCAGTAAAAGCTTTTTTGTAACTAACGGTGCAACTGCCGGAATGTATCCTATTACAATTAGTGCAACATATGATTATGTAGAAGGCGGCGAAACTGTTAGCGCAAGCTCTGAATTTTCATACACTGTTCCGGTTTCTGCCGGCCAAACATCACAGCAAAGTAATCAAAACTCACCAAGCCTTACAGCTAATTTTTCTGTAAATAAGTCAAACTTGCTTTCAGGCGATAATTTCAAATTAAGTTTTAAACTTGCAAACAAGAGTGCTGCTTATGACATAAGCAATGTTAACATCAAGCTTTCAGGCGGCGATGCATTTGCAATTGCGAGCGATGTTGATACTATTTATAAATCGTCTATAGCAAAAAAATCAACAGCTTCATTCTCAAAAGCATTTGTAGTTAACAAAAGTGTAGGTGCAGGAATGTATCCTATAAACGCAGTTGTAACATACGAATTTACTTCCAAAGGTGAAAAACAGCAAGGCAGTGCCGAATTCAATTTCAGCATTAAAGTTAATCCTAAAAAATCAAGCAAAAGCAAAACAGATTTAACCCCACAGCTTATTATTTCAAGCTTTAATTATGGCAAAAGCACAATTTCGGGCGGTAAAGAATTCACATTAAACTTCAATGTGAAAAACAATTCATCTAAAATCAAAGCGCAAAATGTACTTGTTAAACTTGCCGGCGGTGACAGCTTTGTTGTTGCAGACGGAACGGATACTATTTCAATCAAAGAAATAAAGCCAAATCAAACAATAAGCGTAAGCAAAAAATTCGCTTGCTTAAGCAGTGCGCAATCAGGTGTGTACCCTATTACCGCAACCGTATCATTTGAATACATTGAAGGCGGAAAGCAAAGTGCAAGCAACGATTTAACAATGAGCATTCCGGTAGTTCAGCCTGATAAAGTTCAATTCCAGCAAATTGCTTTAGCAGATAAAACAGTAAATGTTGATGAAGAAAGTGACTGTTCGTTCCAAATCATAAATATGGGGCAAACAAAACTTTCTAACGGTACTGTTAAGCTTGTTGACTCTAAAGGAAAAGAACTCAACAGTGCATATGTAGGAAATATTGAAGCAGGCGGCCAATTTGCAAGTAACTATACCCTGCCTGTAACATTTGATAAAACAGGTGAATACAAATTAAAGCTCATATTTGAATATGAAAATGAAAATATGGACAAAAAATCAATCGAGCAGGAATTCAAAGTAAAAGTTGAAAAACCAACTGACCCGTTTGACAACATCAATGACAGTACAGATAATACAGATAACAGTGAAGAACAAGACAACCACAGCACATCAAAAATTAAAATCTACATTGGATGCGGTGTGGGTGCAGCAGCAGTAGTAATTGCAGCAGTAGTAATAATTAAAAAGAGAAAGCACAAGAAAGGCAGTGTAAAGTTCGATGAAAAAATCTGACATCTTTGCAATGGCTTGGCAAAATCTGCGAAACAGAAAAACAAGAACAAGACTGACTATCGCAGGTGTAGTTATAGGTACTTGTGCAATCATTATAATGTTATCAATAGGTATTGGTATTGATAAAATGATTACTTCGCAGTATAAGCAGGATTCTACACTCAACAAAATCACTGTATATTCCATGGGGGATTATACAAATGATTCAACGGGCGAAGTTCAGGAAGCAATGCCTTTTGATGAAAGTGCAGTGAACTATTTTTCCAAGCTTGATAATGTAAAAACGGTTGTACCCACACTTGAAATAAGCCAATATGTAAACATTGCTCACGGCAAATACAATTATTCAGGCAGCGTTTACGGAATTCCGCTAAAAGAAATGGAAATGCTCGGTTATAAAACCGAGCATGGCGATTTTAAAAAATACAGTGAAAGAAATGCTTGCTTTTTCGGTAAAGATATAATTCAATATTTTAGCGATGTTCAGGGTAACAGCCCAAAATATAAATATGATGAAAATTACAACATAAGCGAAAGTGAATTTGACTTTATGAAAGACACATTCACCATAAACGCAAAAAATCAGCAAGGAAGTGATGATTCATCAAATTATGCTCCGCCAAATGACGATAACAACAACGACAACAACACCGGCAGCGAAAACCAAACTTCCGGCGGCACTCAAAAGCTGAATGTTATCGGCACATTAAAGCAAACAAGCAACGACTATGAAGCATCAAATGCAATTTTTATTGACCTTGACAGAGCCAAACAGCTTGTTAGCGAAAGTAACAGATTAAGTTCTGTTAAAAACTATAAACTTTCATACAGTTCCATCAATGTTTATTGCGATGACACCAAAAGTGTTTCAATAGTACAGCTCATCCTCGGTGCAATCGGCGGGGTTTCAATGTTTGTAGCAGCCTTCGGTATCAGCAACACTATGGTTATGAGTGTATTTGAAAGAACAAAAGAGATAGGCATAATGAAAGTGCTTGGATGCGACATCAGGGATATTAAAGATATTTTCCTTTATGAAGCAGGAATTATAGGAATGTTCGGCGGTGTAATAGGAATTATAATAAGTTATATTATATCTATAATAGCGAATCTGATAGCGGGCAAGGTTATGAGCAGTATGGTTGATACAACTATGGGAATGAAAATATGCGTATCTTCAATTCCGTGGTGGCTTGCAATTTTAGGTATCGCTTTTTCCGTTGGTGTGGGTGTACTCGCAGGGCTTTCGCCTGCTAATAAGAGTGTAAAAGTAAGCGCACTCACAGCAATTCATAATGAATAAAGAGGAAAAATAATAAACATAAAAACAGCCTTACCATTGTATAAGCAATGGTAAGGCTTTGGTCTGCCCGGAGAGATTTGAACTCTCGCTCGTTAGAATCGGAATCTAATGCATTAGCCACTGTGCTACGGGCAGTTATTTAATTTCAAATTCGTCACTTTAATATTATACGAGTTTTGTATATTGCAGTCAAGAGCGTAATATGGTAAAATGACTTTTGAGGTGATGAAATGCTGAGTTTCAAAAATGACACTTTCAAAATATTGCAAATTGCCGATACACAGGAGGGCAAAAAAATCAGCCCTGATACACTCGACCTTATTAACAGCGCGCTTGACAGGGTTGAGCCTGATTTAGTAGTTTATTCCGGTGACCAGATATGGGGCAAAACAACTTTTAAAGGCAACCGTGACGCTATAAAAAACTCACTTGATATTTTAACAAAGCCTTGCCGAAACAGAAAAATTCCGTTTACAATTTGCTTTGGAAATCACGACAGGCAAGTAGGATTATCAAACGAAGAGCAGTTTGAAATTTACAAGGAATTTGATTGTTTTGTAGGCGAAAGCGAAAAAGATATTGACGGCTGTGCAAATCATATTATAGAAATAAAAGACGGCGATGAATTAAAATTTTTGCTTTACCTCATCGACAGCCATTCAAACTTGGAAATAGGATATGATAATGTACACGAAAATCAAATTGAATGGTACAAAAATAAGCGTGATTCATATGAAGAAAAATACGGACGCCTTATCCCATCAATAGTAATTCAGCACATTCCGGTATGTGAAATTTTTGAGCTTTTAAATGAAGTAAAGAAAAGTACAAAGGGCGCTGTAAGAGGATTCAGAACACACGCAAACAGATTTTATGTTTTAAATAAAGATAAAGTTAATGCAAACGGTTTTATGAAGGAATCCCCTGCCGACCCGCAAATTAACAGCGGCGAATTTGACGCTTTTAAGGAAAAAGGCGAAGTTTTAGGCGTATACTTCGGCCACGACCATAATAATTCATTTAACGGTAAAGTTGACGGTATTGACTTAGGTTACACTCAAGGCGCCGGTTTTCATGTTTACGGGCCGGGAAAAGACCGCGGTGTAAGAGTTATTGAATTAAATAAAGACAGCACCTTTAAAACATATGATTTAAGATTTAAGGATTTAGTAGGCAAAAAAGTAAAAGAACCTTTAAAATATTTATTTTACCAAATTATGCCTACAAATACATTTGATGCAGTTCACCGGGCAATAAAATTCTTTATCGGGCTTGGAATTACCGCATTGATTGTAATTATTTTGATATTATTATTTGGTTAAAATACAAAAAGCAGAGTTCAATGAACTCTGCTTTTTTATGTTTTGCATTATAATTTATCAGTCCGTGCCGATTTCGTTTTCAGGCTCTACCGCTGTTGTAGTTTGCACTTCACCGTAAACCTGAAGCACAATTTCTTCACCTACTGCTGCTGTTGAACCTGCTGCCGGCGCACTAGCATAACTTTCCTTAACGGTATTTGCAGTGTGTGAACCATCGTTATATACTTCAACGGTTGATACCTTAAATCCTTTATCTGTAAGAGCTTTTGTAGCCTCATCAACTGTTTGCCCTGCAACATTAGGTACACTTTCAGTCTGCACACCTTTGCTGACGGTAAGAACAATTTCTGTATTTTGATCAACTTTTTTACCGGCTTCTATACTTTGCTCAAATACTATTCCCTCTTCAACATCGGTTGAATATTTAGAAGTAAAAGTAAGTTTAAACTGCTTATTCCAAGCACCGTTATTTTCAATATCACTTTGGTTATACCCTGCTGATACAAAATCAGGAACTTCATATTGCGCCACAGCAACACTTTGCGAGGTGTTTTCCTCTTTTTTGCCGATTCCGCCGTTTTTGGCAACATATACACCTGCGCCGATTGCCGCAATAATAAGAATAACCAAAACCACTATTATAATTTTATTATTCTTATTTTTCTTTGGCTTATCATCATAAACGGGATAGCCCTTGTAATGTTCTTCTTCAATAACAGGTTCAAAATCTTCCGCTTTTTCAGTACGCTTATTTTCCCTTTGCACCTTTTCATCCTGCGAAGCAGTTGCAATTACGGTAGGCGATGCGTTAAGCTGTTCACGGAAAGTGTTAATATCCTGCGTCCTTTTTTGAGGGCAAATCTGCAATCCGCCGCCGAGCGCACGGATAACATAAGTCGGTATTTTCTCTGCAATCGTGTTAGGAATCATCAATTTATCATTGAGTTCCCTTGACTTAGCATCAGGCGGATTTTGACCGACAAGTGCCCTAAAAATGCAAGCAGAAAATGCATATATATCAGTTGCAGGGCACATCTTATGATTATTCTCATACTGTTCAAGTGCTGTGTAACCGTCATTTACATTAAATTCAAGCTCACTTGACATAGTATTTGCCTCGGCAATGCAAAAACTTTTAAGCCTTACCTTGCCGTCCCTGCAAAGCACAAGGTTATCAGGGCAAATACCACCGTGAATAATACCTTTTGAATGAAGTGCTTCAAGAGTAGTAAGCACGGGCATAAACATAATTCGTGCCTGTTCCCAAAGAATGTTGCCGTCAGGATTGCGAAGCAAAAATTCACGAAGTGAAATAGTTTCCATATATTCGCTGACAGCATATGCGGTTGAATTAAGTTCAAACACATCATAAGTAGGAATAACGGCAGAAAGATTTTTAAGCTCGCTTATAGTTTCCCAAAGTCTGATAAACGAATTTTTAAGCTTATCAAAAGACGGTTTAAATCTTTCCCTTACATGAACATCAACACTGCCCTCTAATCTTGCGGCAATGCCCTTTGGCAAAAATTCACGCACCGTTACCACTTTTAATTCCTGCATATCATATGCCATATATGTTGCAGCATCACTTTCGTGGCTTACAAATGCACCGATTGCATAACGATCATTAAGTATAGTTTTAGGTTGAAGGTAAACAAAGCTTGTTTGCGTATCATTATCATAATCACAATTTGCGCAAACACTGCCCTGTGTTAACTCTTCAAAACAATTCATACATAAATTATCTAAATTTTTCAACAGAAAATCACTCCGTTTGTTATTTGAAAATATTTTACCAAGCTAAATATACTTTGTCAATTAGTTATTGAATAAATATGTAAATTATTATATAATAATTTGTAAATTAAATCAACGACAGAAAGGAATAAATATGGCATCTTTTGCGTTAATAAAAGAATTATACGAAAAAACAGACAAAAACGGTAACGGCTACCTTGATATGATTGTTATCGGCAGTGACAAAAATGAATATCCGGCAAAAGTTTGGAGATTCGAAAATAACGGCCAATTTGAGAAAAACTGTGTGGTTGAAATTGAGTACACGGTAGATAACTATAAGGGAAAGCAGCAACTTAATATAACATCAATTAAAAAAGCACCTGATGAAATGATTGCCGAATTTGTACCTACAAGCGAGTATGACGGAAAATCGGTTTTTGCAATGCTTTTAAACAAGGTTAATGATTTTAAAGACCAAGAATTAAAAGATATAGTTAAATCCATATTACTTGAAAAAAGAGAAAAGCTTGAAATTTATCCTGCGGCATACAGACTTCACCACGCAATAGTGGGCGGCTTAATGCTGCACACCGCTTCAATAGTTGAAATGGCTGAAAAAACCTGCCAAGTATATCCAAATATAGATAGGGAGCTTTTGCTTTCGGGTGCGATACTACACGATGTTGCAAAAACTTTTGAAATGGAAACAGACAAAACAGGGCTTTGCACGGGATATACTGTTTCAGGTGAACTTATCGGTCATCTTGTTAAAGGAGCAATGATGGTTGATGAAGCAGCAAAAAAGCTCGGCATTACAAGTGAAAAGGTCATTTTACTTGAACATATGATTATATCTCACCACGAACTTCCGGAATACGGTGCTGCTGTCAGACCAAAATTTTTGGAAGCAGAAATTCTTGCAACACTTGATGCGCTTGATGCCACAATTTTTGAAATAAACGCAGCAACAAGCAAGGTTGAGCCGGGTAATTTTACTGACAGGCAGTGGGCGCTTGATAGCAGAAAGCTTTATAACCACGGACTTTCATCAACTGAGCATACTGTTAATTTAGGAGAATGAGTATGAGTGATATTCAAAACGAAGTATGGAGTGAAATCAAAATCACTGTTGATACAAATGACATTGAAGCTGCAGGAAACATCGCCAATATGGTTGTACCGTACGGAATATATATAGAAGATTATTCCGACCTTGAAAACGAGGTAATGGAAATTGCGCATATTGACTTGATTGAAGAAAAGCTTTTGGAAGCAGACCGTTCAAAAGGAATTATTCATGTATATGTTAACCCGCACGAAAACCCACTTGAAGCAGTATCATTTATTGAGGAAAGACTTAAAAATCTCAACATAAAATATGACATTCAAATTGATGATTGCAAAACTCAAGATTGGGTTAACAATTGGAAGCAATATTTTCACCCGATGCCTATCGGCAACAAACTGCTTATTCGTCCTACTTGGGAAGACGAGTATGATGCAGGCGAAAGAAAAGTTCTTCATATCGAACCCGGGCTTGCATTTGGCACCGGCAGCCATCCGACAACAAAGCTTTGCCTTGAAACACTTGAAAATTACATCAGTAAAGATTCAACAGTTCTTGATATTGGCTGCGGCAGCGGCATACTTTCAATTGCATCACTTTTACTTGGTGCGAAAGAAGCTTTCGGTGTTGATATTGATTCCCTCGCAGTTAAAACAGCGCAGGCAAATGCACTTGAAAACGGATTTGATGAAAGCAAATTCAAAGCTGTTCAGGGAAATTTATCCGATAAAGTTACAGGCAAGTACAATGTTATTGTTGCCAACATAGTTGCCGATATAATTATGGAATTTAATAAAGAAGTCGGCAAATATCTTGATGACGGCGGAGTTTACATTACCGGCGGCATTATAGAAAGCAGAGAAGATGAGGTACTCCTAAGCTTTGCACAAAACTCATTTGAAGTTATTGAAAGATTTGAAGAAAAAGGCTGGCTTGTATTTGTATTAAAAAAAGCATAAGTTTGATTGCATATCATAAAGTAAAAGCACTAAATCATTTTTGATTTAGTGCTTTTTAACATATCAATCATTATTTATTATGTTTAAGTTCATCAAATACTTCAACAATTTCATCATCAGGCTTAGGAGTGACAAGCGAAACAATAACATTAACTAAAAGACCGCAAATAAATGCAGGAAGAAGTTCATAAATATCAAATATTCCGCCAAGTTTAGCAATAGCATATTTCCATACGAACACCATTATTCCGCCTACAACCATACCTGCAAGCGCACCGTAACGGTTTGACCTCTTCCAGAAAAGTGAAAGAAGCATAACGGGGCCGAATACTGCACCGAAACCTGCCCAAGCAAATGAAACAATGCCGAATACAGATGAATTTGAATCCCAAGCTATAATTACACCGATAACAGAAATTGCAATAAGCGTAACTCTTGCAACAATCATTTGTGATGTTTCATTAAGCTTAATTCTAAAAAGACCGCCGATAATATTTTCACTTGCAGCAGAAGAAGCGGCAAGAAGCTGGCTGTCCGCGGTAGACATTGTACTTGCCAAAATACCGGCAAGGATAATTCCTGCAAGAAGTGCCGGCACAACACCGACTTTTGAAAGAAGTGTTGCAATTTGAATAATAATTGTTTCACTATCATCAAATGCAGGAAGTGCGCCCTCTTTTACCATTGCCATACCGACAACACCGATTAAAACTGCAACTGCCATTGAAATAACAACCCAAATTTCTGCAACACGCCTTGAAATTTTAACTTTATTCGGATCTTCAATTGCCATAAATCTTAAAAGAATATGAGGCATACCGAAATAGCCAAGTCCCCAAGCAAGAGTTGAAACAACTTTAATTGCACCAAAACTGCCTGCACTGTTTGTAGCGGCATCATAGCCTTTAAAAACATCAAGATAGCCTGCAAGATGATTTGCATTTGCAATAACTTGCTCCATTCCGCCTGCTTTGTTAACGCCAAATACAAGAACGATAATGAGTGCAGCAGTCATAATGATTGACTGAATAAAGTCAGTCATAGAAGCAGCATTAAAACCGCCGAGTGAAGTATAACCCACAATAACAATTGCAGAAACAACCATTGCAATATGATAATCAATACCAAACAAAGTGCCGAAAAGTTTACCGCAAGCCGCAAAACCCGAAGCTGTATAAGGAACGAAGAAAATAATAATCATCAAAGCCGCAACAGCCATAATAAGCCTACTGTTATCCTTATATCTTTTTGAAAAATAATCAGGAATTGTAATAGCGTTAATTCTTGCTGAATATTTACGAAGTTTTTTGGCAACTATAAGCCAATTAAGATATGTACCTATCGCAAGGCCTATAACAGTCCAGCCTACTTCGGCAAGTCCGCTTACAAGTGCAAGTCCAGGAAGTCCCATAAGTAAATAGCTTGACATATCAGACGCTTCAGCACTCATTGCTGTAACAAGAGGGCCAAGCTTACGCCCACCGAGATAAAAGTCGCCGACATTTTTTGTTTTTTTCGAATAAATTACACCAATCATTACCATAGCTACAAGATAAACAACTATGGAAATCATTATGCATATTTGTGCCTTTGTCATAAATATGCCTCCTAAAATAAAAATAAAGCATTATAAAAAATACAATGCCTTATTTTAACATATTTTTAATTTTATGTAAAGTTTTTATTATCAGTTGTTCTTTTTAAGCCTGATAACATTCCAGCTGAAAGGTTTAATTTCTGCTGTAAGGGTATTATCATCAATAGCCGGAAGCGGATTATTGTGTGGCTTTACAAAAGGATTTTCAAATGAATTTTCATCATTTTTGTTATACCCATCCATTGAAATAAATTCAACAGGTACAAATCCTTCAAAATCAAGAAGATTTACATCAAGCGTCATTCCCTCATCCATTGACTTGTTAACACAAAATACAGTCATAGATTCAGTTTCTTCATCAAAAGTTGCAATAGCATCAAGGTACGGTACATCTGTATATGCTTTGCAATCGTATTTTGGGCTTGAAATAATAGGATTAAGCGCAACGCCCCTGCCAAAATTGCTCAAATGTTCAAAAGGATAAAAAATTGTTTGTGCAAATATTCCACCGCCTGTTTTAGTAAAAATAGGTGCAATAACATTAACAAGCTGTGCAAGGCAAGCTATTTTAATTCTGTCACAATGGCGAAGAAATGTAATAAGCATCGAACCTACGAGAAGTGCATCTTCAAAATTATAAATATCTTCAAGCCTCGGCGGTGCTACCGACCACCTTTCATAAGGTGCGTTATTTGAATGATACCAAACATTCCATTCATCAAACGAAAGCATCATTGTTTTTTTAGAGTGTTTTTTAGCCTTAATGTAATCACAAACGCAAATTACGGTATGAATAAATTCTTCAAGCTGAAGAGTGTATGAAAGATAGCTCATAGTATCACCGTCGTGATTTCCGTAATACTGATGAAGTGATACATAATCAACACTGTCATATGCAATATCAAGTGACTCTGCTTCCCACTGGCCAAAGGTTTTTGAATTGATACTTGATGAACCGCAAAGCACGGTTTCAATACTCGGGTCTGTCCATTTCATCATTTTTGAAGCCTCAAGTGCAACTCTGCCGTATTCGGTAGCGGTTTTAGCACCCATTTGCCAAGCACCGTCCATTTCGTTACCAAGGCACCAAAGTTTAATATCCCAAGGGTCATCATAACCGTGTTCTTTTCTTAAATCAGCCCAGGCAGAACCAGATTTATGATTTGTGTATTCAACAAGATTTCTTGCTTCTTCAGGACCGCGAGTACCGAGATTTACCGCCATCATACATTCGGTATCCGCTTTTTTGCACCATTTCATAAACTCATTAGTGCCAAAATAGTTAGGCTCGGTTGTACCCCAAGCCAAATCAAGCCTTTTAGGTCTGTTTTCAACAGGGCCAACACCGTCTTCCCAATTGTAACCGGAAACAAAATTACCGCCCGGATAGCGAACAATAGGAACATTAAGCTTTTTTACAAGGTCTATCACATCACGGCGAAAACCGTCTTCATCTGCTGTCGGGTGGTCAGGTTCATAAATGCCGCCATACACTGCACGACCGAGATGTTCAATAAAAGAGCCATAAATTCTTTTATCAATTTCACCGATTTTAAATTCTTTTGCAAGGGTGATTTTTGCTTTCATCATTCTTTCTCCTTATTGTCTTTTTTATTTTTATATAAGATTTTTTTGAATTTTTCCCTCATAAATACGGTCGGCAAGCGGTTTTCTTATCACCTTGTCACTAGA
>ERZ1106941.2279-NODE-2279-length-14863-cov-7.171664_pt1 | contig 14863 bp, 10 predicted proteins | sample MGYA00403670_ERZ1106941 | MGnify/ENA primary metagenome ERZ1106941 (study PRJEB35170, sample SAMEA104062400) | human gut metagenome | biome: human gut; feature: human-associated habitat; material: faeces | place: Denmark | collected 2012-06-04 ...
TATTATAGTGTCAGAATAACTATAAATCAATATAAAATAACATATTTTAATAAACTGATTAGTTGATAAGTTTAAATGACACTATGTATTATAAATAGGGAACATTTGTTTGTTGCTTGAGTCAAAATGTGCTATAATCTGAATGAATTATTAAACTAACAAATTTAAGAGGTAGTCAAATGGAAAATGACAGTTTTAAAGCACAAGTATCTGCAGTTTTTGATATGAACGGACAAATACATCCACGCTGGTGCCGTTTTAAAAATGGACTAGGTGAAATCATAACTGTGGAATCATTGACAGTTGAAAGAGAAAATTCAGTTGATGACCGTATTCAGCGGGCCTTTTTGTGTAGCACATATATGTACAATAGAAAGCGATATTTTTGTTTATGTTACAATATATCATTTCATACATGGACTGTAGAACAAAGAATTTCTATCGAAGAATATAATTATTTATTATCACATGATAGAAGTCAATTTAGATAAATATGCTGTATATACTTAAGTATTAGTTTTTATATACATATGTATATACATTTTGTGTTGTTATCAATACAAATTAAAGAGTAGCAATTTCTCACTTCTCTTCTCTCCTATTACCACTTATATCCACAATTTTTACAATGCATAGTTTTTCTTATATCGGAACTAAATAATCCAAACAAAACTCCACCAACAGCTTTCTTTCCAAGTGATATTTGTTCTTGATATTCTACTTGATGGAGAAACATTAGAATATTGATTGATACAAAACTGCACTCAGGGATATTGTGGGTGCAGTTTTGTATTAAAATTATTGATTACGATACAGTTTCTGATATGCAGTAGGTAATATCTGAAATATATCTCGGAAAGCCGATGTAAATTTACTTTGGCTTTTATATCCCACAGCGGCGGCAATTTCCGAAATAGATTTATCTTCCTGCAACAGCATATTCGATGCCAATTTCATACGGTATTCTTTCATGTAAGAAGCGATGGGCATTCCATAGACTGCTTTGAAAACGGATTTCAAAGTAGTGGTGTTCATCAGGTACTGTTTTGACAACTCTTCAATTTTGGTAACTTTTTTGAAAAAATTTGGATTAGACCACCAGTTAGGGGCTAACCCTGTAACTTAACGAAATGACATTGAAGTAACATAAAAATAAGATTTTTTGTACTGTACACAGGACAGTTCTTGACGTATACAACTGTGAAACGTATAATAGGCAAAGGATATTCAGACAGAAGATGGAGGAAATTTCATGGCATTAAGTAAAAAGCCGGTCAACGGCATGAAAGATATTTTACCGGAGGAGATGCAGATCCGGGATTATGTGCAGCAAGTCATCAAAGAGACTTACCGCAGTTTCGGATTTACGCCGATCGAGACACCTTGTATGGAAAATATTGCAAACTTGAGCAATAAACAGGGTGGAGAAAATGAAAAACTGATTTTTAAGGTAATGAAGCGCGGTGAAAAGCTGAAAGTCGCTGAAGCAAAAGAAGAAGCGGATTTAGTTGATTTTGGTATGCGTTATGATCTGACTGTTCCGTTAGTTCGTTTTTATTCGAATAATGCAAATGATCTTCCATCTCCGTTTAAGGCGATTCAGATGGGAAATGTCTGGAGAGCTGACCGCCCGCAGCGTGGACGTTATCGTCAGTTTATGCAGTGTGACATCGATATTATCGGAGAGCCGACGAACCTTGCAGAGATCGAGCTGATCTTAGCAACAACTACAACGATCGGAAAACTCGGATTTAAGAATTTCGAGATCCGCATCAATGAGCGCCGGATCTTAAAGGCGATGGCAGCATACAGTGGATTTGCAGAGGAAGATTTCGATACTGTATTTATTATCTTAGATAAGATGGACAAGATCGGACTTGACGGTGTGGCAGAGGAACTCGAAAAAGAGGGCTATGCAAAAGAGTCGATCGAGAAATATCTTGCACTTTTTAAAGGTGTTGAGGAAGCTGAAAACGGCATCAAATACCTTGCAAAGACTTTGGAGGGATATTTAGATCCTGAGGTGGAGCGTAATCTTTTAGAGATCATCGATACCGTGGAGGGTGCAAAGGCGGCTTCCTTTAAAATGGTATTTGACCCGACTTTGGTTCGTGGTATGAGCTACTATACCGGAACCATTTTTGAGATCTCCATGCCGGAGCTTGGCGCAGCCTGTGGCGGCGGTGGACGTTATGATAAGATGGTTGGCAAATTTACCGGACAGGATGTGCCGGCATGTGGATTTTCCATCGGTTTTGAGCGTATCATCCTTCTTCTGATGGAGAGCGGATTTACGGTTCCGACACAGCGTCCGAAAGTTGCATACCTGATCGAAAAGGGATGCCCTGCAGAAAAACTCGGCGAGATCATCGGAAAGGCACAGGAAGAACGTGCGGCAGGCAAACAGGTGCTGGTTGTCCGCATGAACAAGAATAAAAAATTCCAGAAGGAAAAATTAGACGCCGAGGGATACAAAGAGATTGTAGAATACTTCAATAAATAGATATCGGATAAAAGTACAATCTCTTCGAAATCATTGAGTTTTTCAATAAATAAAGTTTAATGACAGAGTGAATAATCTCTTCGAGATTGTAGAATTTTTTAATAAGTAAAAGGAAAGAGGTTTGCAGTAATGGCAGAATCAATGAAAGGCTTACACAGAAGCCATAGATGTACCGAGGTTTCAAATCAGAATATCGGTGAGACCGTAACCGTCATGGGATGGGTACAGAAGAGAAGAAATTTAGGAAGTCTGATCTTTATCGACTTAAGAGACCGTTCGGGTATCTTACAGCTCGTATTTAACGAAGAGAGCGTCGGCAAAGAGGGATATGAGAATGCAGAGCGTTTAAGAAGTGAGTATGTGATCGCGGTAACCGGAAAAGTTGAAAAACGTTCCGCAGCAGTGAATGAGTCTTTAAAGACTGGTGATATTGAAGTGATCGCAACCGATATCCGCATCTTATCCGAGGCAGAGACACCTCCATTCCAGATCGAGGAGAACAGCCAGACAAAAGATGAAGTCCGTTTAAAATACCGTTATTTAGACCTGCGCAGACCGGATATCCAGAAGAATCTGATGCTCCGCAGCAAGGTTGCATACCTGATGCGTGACTTCATGGCAAAAGAGGGATTCCTTGAGATTGAGACTCCGATGTTATGTAAATCAACACCGGAAGGTGCAAGGGATTACCTGGTACCGAGCCGTGTCCATCCGGGACATTTTTATGCACTGCCGCAGTCACCGCAGCTTTACAAACAGCTTTTAATGTGTTCCGGTTATGACCGTTATTTCCAGATCGCAAGATGTTTCCGTGACGAGGATCTTCGTGCAGACCGTCAGCCGGAATTTACACAGGCAGATATGGAGCTTGCATTTGTGGATGTGGAAGATGTATTAGATGTCAACGAGAGACTGCTCAAATATATTTTCAAGGAAGCAATCGGTGTGGATGTGACACTGCCGCTGCCGAGAATGCCATGGCAGGAAGCAATGGACCGTTTCGGTTCCGATAAGCCGGATACACGTTTTGGCATGGAACTCTGTGACGTATCCAAAGTTGTAGAGGGCTGCGGATTCTCCGTATTCACAGGAGCACTCGAAAATGGTGGTTCCGTCCGTGGTATCAACGCAAAAGGACAGGCCGGCATGCCGCGTAAAAAGATCGACAAACTGGTGGAATTTGCAAAAGGCTACGGTGCAAAAGGACTTGCTTACCTTGCAGTGAATGAAGATGGCACTTACAAATCCTCCTTTGCAAAATTCATGACAGAGGATGAGTTAAAGGCACTTGTTTCTGCAATGCAGGGAGAGCCGGGAGACTTATTATTATTTGCAGCAGACAAAAATAAGATTGTATGGAACGTGCTTGGAGCGCTTCGTCTTGAACTTGCGAAAGAATTAGATCTGCTTGATCCAAACCAGTACAACTTTTTATGGGTAACAGAGTTCCCGCTGTTAGAGTGGTCTGACGAGGAAAACCGTTTTATGGCAATGCACCATCCGTTTACCATGCCGATGGAAGAGGACTGGGACAAGATCGATTCTGATCCGGGCAGTGTGCGTGCAAAGGCATATGACATCGTATTAAACGGTACAGAGCTTGGCGGTGGTTCCGTCCGTATCCATCAGGATGACATTCAGGAGAAGATGTTTGAGGTGCTTGGATTTACCAAAGAACGCGCACATGAGCAGTTCGGATTCCTGTTAGATGCATTCAAATACGGTGTTCCGCCACACGCAGGATTGGCTTATGGACTTGACCGTCTGGTTATGCATATGGTACACGCAGATTCCATCCGTGATGTCATTGCATTCCCGAAAGTAAAAGATGCATCCTGTCTGATGACACAGGCACCTGGAATCGTGGATAAAAAACAGTTGGAAGAACTGGGACTTGAAGTTGAGGAAGTGTCAGAAGAATAAGTAAAAAATTTGGCAGGGCGTCGGGGACGCCCTGTTTTTGTATATGGGGGAAATATGGGAGAGAAAGTTAAGAAAAAGGGAACATGGGATGCCAGATGGCTCACCATACCGGAGTTTGCCGATGCCTTGCCCGTTAATCTCTTTCACAAAGAACAGGTCCAGCCAGCTTTTGAAGGAGAAAAAACGGCAGAATTTCAGAATGTCCATGTGTTTGTGCGCGGGCATTTTACTTTAGAGCGTGCGCAGAAGATTTTCTGTAAGGTCACAGCCGATGATCATTATAAGGCATATCTGGATGGAGCGTTTATGGGGGAAGGACCTGCCGCGGCATATCATACGAAGTATTATTACAATGTTTTGGAACTGGGGACATTTGCTGCCGGGGAGCATGTGCTGGCACTCCATCTGTATTATCAGGGACTTGTGAACCGTGTGTGGAATAGCGGGGATTTGCGTTTTGCCTTTGCGGCGGAGCTGTGGGATGAAAAGGGAAAGGAGATACCGGTTTCTTTTTGCTTTTTGAAAACGGATTGTTATGAGGGAGAGACAGTCGGATACGAGACACAGTTTTTGGAAAATTTTGACAGCCGGAAATACCCGTATGGGTGGAAAAATACCGGGTTTGATGCGGACGGCTGGGAGAAACCCGTTCCGGCGGTGTGGGCAGATTATACGCTAACGAAGCAGCCAACGGAGATGCTCTCTTACATGGAATATCAGTTGGGGACTATAAAGCTGCACGCTGGTAATGAGCATCCACTAGAACCGACAAAGCTGCACTCTGATGCCGTACAGCCATTGGAACCGGCAAAGCTAGAGCACAAGTGTGCAGATCATAACGGTCACATACATCAGATCACACCGTCCGTGATAAGACAAGATCCCGATGGTTCGATGCTTCTGGATGCGGGCGAGGAGATCACAGGCATGATCCTGCTCACCGCGGAGGGGAAAGACGGCGATCAGGTGAAGTTGTTTTACGGGGAGGAACTGGACGGGAAGGGCAGTGTGCGCTATGACATGCGGTGCAACTGCTGTTACAGAGAAATCTGGACGCTGGCGGATGGCAGATGTGAGTTTGATCCGTATGATTACAAGGGATTCCGGTATGTTAAGATCGTGCCGGACGGGGGCGTTAAACTGTCGGATATCCGTTTTCTGGTAAGGCATTATCCGATGGATGAATCACTTTGTGAGTTAAAGACAGAGGAGAAAACATTAGAAAATATTTTTCAAATCTGCAAAAATGCAGTGCGTCTTGGAACACAGGAGAATTATGTGGACTGCCCGACGAGGGAAAAAGGTCAGTACTTAGGGGATGCGGTCGTGACGGCGCACGCGCAGGTACTTTTGACCGGAAAGACGGATATGCTGTTAAAATGCATCGATCAGTTTGCACAGACAGCGAGGGTCTGTCCGGGACTGCTTGCGGTTGCGCCGGGCGGCCTGATGCAGGAGATTGCAGATTTTTCACTGTTGTATTCGCAGCTCCTTTTGCTGTATTATCGTTTTACCGGGGAGAAAGAGACGGTGGACCGTTATTATGGAATCGCAGATGGGATTTTAAAACATTTTTCGCAGTATGCGAGGGAGGACGGTCTGTTAGAGCAGGTCGCTGACAAATGGAATCTTGTGGACTGGCCGGAAAATCTGCGGGATGGATATGATTTTCCACTGACGAGACCTGTGGTGGCGCTGGGCTGCCATAATGTGATCAATGCACTCTACATCGGGGCGATGGAGACACAGAATACGCTGGCAGAGATCTGTGGCAGGGAAATGCCGTATCAGACGAAAGAAATTAAAAAAGCATACCGGAACGCTTTTTACCGGGAAAAGACAGGACTTTTAGCGGACAGCGAGACGAGCAGCCACGCGGCACTGCATTCGAATGTTTATGCGATGTACTTTCATTTACTGCCAGAAGCGGACGAAGAGAAAATACTGACGTTTATGAAACAGAAGGGATTTTCCTGCGGCGTGATGCTGAGCTATTTTGTGCTGCGTGTGTTCGCAGAACGCGGACAGTACGATATGGTGTATGAGCTGCTGGTCAATGAGGGCGAACACGGATGGGTCAATATGCTGCGCGAGGGCGCAACGACCTGTTTTGAGGCCTGGGGGAAAGACCAGAAATGGAATACCAGCCTGTGTCACCCCTGGGCATCTGCACCAATCCCGATTTTGATTGAAGAGATCGCGGGTGTACATATAGACGCGGCAGAGAAGGGTGGATATTACTGGACACCGCACATCCCAAAGGAAATCAGAGAGTTCCGCCTCTGTGTGCCGGTGAAAGGGAAAAAAATCATTGTCGAAAAGAAAATGGGGGAAGCATATGCAGTTATCAGAGAAGACAAAGAATAAGTTAAAAGGCGTCATGCCAGTCACAAAAGAGGAGCGCGAGGATGCTCTGGCATCTGCATGCATGCAGGTAAAGCGTGTTCTGCCGGAATTTACGACAAAATTTCAGAATGCATACAGTGAAAATGGATTTTACCGTCCAATCGACAACGTGGAGTGGACGACGGGATTCTGGACGGGGGAGATCTGGCTTGCCTATGAATATGGCGGGGAGGACGTTCTGTTAAAGGCGGCAGAGATCCAGATGCAGGATTTTTTGCACCGGATCGAGCAGAAGATCTGTGTGGATCATCATGATATGGGATTTTTGTATACACCATCCTGTGTCGCAGGTTATAAGCTGACCGGTTCCGGGACGGGAAAAAGAGCGGCGCTCCTTGCGGCAGACCAGTTAAAGAGCCGTTTTCAGGAAAAGGGAGAATTTATCCAGGCGTGGGGCACTATGGGAGAGCCGGAAAATTACAGGCTGATCATAGACTGTCTGCTCAACGTACCGCTGCTTTACTGGGCGTCACAGGAAACGGGAGATGAGAGTTACCGTCAGATCGCTGACCGGCATGTACATACCACACTTGAAAATGTGATCCGCCCGGACTTTTCGACCTGGCATACATTTTTCTTTGATCCGGTAACTGGAAATCCGGATCACGGGGCAACCTGTCAGGGCTACCGGGACGGTTCTGCCTGGGCGAGAGGCCAGGCGTGGGGAATTTACGGAACGGCACTCGCATACCGCTATACAAAAAGAGAGGAATACAAATATATTTTCCGTGGTGTCAGTAAATATTATATAGAGCATCTGCCGAAAGATCTCGTACCGTACTGGGATCTGGAGTTTTCGGATGGTGATGCACAGCCGAGGGATTCTTCCTCCGCCTCCATTGCAGCGTGCGGAATGCTTGAGATGGCAAAATACTTATATGATGAGGAGGCGGCATTTTACCGGGATCTTGCGGAAAAATTTATTGGTTCTGTATACCGGAACTATGCGGTAAAAGATTTTGAAAAATCCAACGGGATCGTACTGCACAGCACATATTCGAACCGTTCGCCGTATAATACCTGCAATCCGTGCGGTGTGGATGAGTGCAATAGCTGGGGCGATTATTTTTACATGGAGGCGCTGACGAGGCTGCAGAAAGACTGGCAGATCTACTGGTAAAGGGGAAGAGATGGAATTTTACAGGATAAATGCGCAGATGCTCCCGAAGGTAAATTTTGTGGATGAGACAGAGATAAGACCGCCTTATGTCCACAGGAAACGCAGGGCGGGAGAACAGATCTTATATTTTATCCGGCACGGGGAGATGCATCTGCTTGAGGACGGAAAGCCTCTGATCTTAAAGCCGGGGGATGTCTGTCTGCTGGATAAGGATCGCACGCATGAGGGAACAAAGGCGACGACCTGCAATTATTATTATGTACATTTCATGCATGGGGAGATGGAACTGGTCGATGCAAAAGAAGAGGAAGTCGCCAGGCAGCAGTTTGAACGCCGGAGAAAGGCGATGGCAAAGGAGCCGTGTGAGCCTTATGGAAGTTATGATGAGAGTGAGATCTGGCTGCCGAAATACTGGCATATCAAAAAAGTCACCGACCAGATCCACATTGATGAGCTGATCAAGCAGGCGATCGCGGAGGATTACAGCACGTTTGAGAATCACAAGATTCTCTGTGCCTGCCGGATACAGGAGGCGTTGATCGAGATCGCGCGCTGTTTTGCGACAGCGGAACGCGAAAGGACTGCAGGCGGGTTCCCGGAAAGCTATTATAAAGTCCAGAAAATACAGGAATGGCTGAATGCGTCTTATGCGGCAGACATTTCGGGGGAGCGGTTAGAGGAGGAGTTTGACGGCAATTTTGATTACATGAACCGCATCTTTAAGCGCGTGACAGGACAGACCATTTTCCAGTATCTGACGGCAGTCCGCATGGAACATGCCAAGCGTCTGATCGCGCAGACGACGATGCATACCGGGGTGATCGGCCAGGAGGTCGGCTACCCGGATGAATATTATTTCAGCAAAGTGTTTAAGCGCAATGTCGGGATGTCACCGCGCGCCTACGCAGATTCTCTGTCAAAAAATAAATCATGAAAAGTCGCTAAAAGACAAAAAACGTCACTATTCTCCATTGTATCATACCTCTGTTTTTTACTATGATGTGTTTAAAAGAAAACATAGACCGTAGTAAAAAATGGAGGTATTTTTTATGATTATGAATAAAACAGAACTGTTATTAAATGAGGGATGGAAGTTTCATTTTGGAGAATGTGAGGAGGCATGGTATCAGGGATATGACGATCGTGCATTTGAGCGTGTCATGCTGCCGCATGACTGGGCAGTGGCTTATCCGTTTTCAAAACAATATTCCAGCGGCACCGGATATCTCACAGGCGGGATCGGCTGGTACCGGCTGCATTTTTATCTGCCAGAGGAATATCAGGGGAAAGCGATCCGTCTGGTATTCGACGGTGTGTATAAAAACAGCCAGGTGTGGGTCAACAGTTATTATCAGGGAAAACACCCGTATGGTTACACCGGATTTTCCTATGATATCTCTGGGATCGCACATTTTGGGGAGCAGGAAAATGTGGTCAGTGTGAAAGTGACGCACACGGACATTGCGGATTCGAGATGGTACACGGGAAGTGGGATCACGCGGAAAGTCACTCTTGTGGTGGAAGAACAGGTGCATCCGGCAGAATATGGCGTGACGTTTGTGACAGAGAAACTTGTGGCTGATGGGAAAGAGTTTCCGGAAGTGCAGGCGGCAGTCAGTATCCATCATGAGATATGCAACCAGACGAAGGAGCAGAAAACATGTGTGGTCTGCACAAAACTGTCTGATCCGCAGGGAACACCTGTGGCAGAGTGGAAAGAACAGGTACAGATCCCGGCAGGAAATACGGTATCCTGCAGCATGCATGGCACCATCCGTGATCCGAAGTGCTGGTCGCCGGAGCACCCGGATCTCTATGGGATGGAAACCTGGTATGAGACAACGGACGAGGATGGAAAGAAAATATCTTATCTTGCAGATAAACAGAAGGTAGGGATCCGTGTGGCAGAATTTGACGCGGACCGGGGATTTTTCTTAAACGGTGTGCCGATGAAAATCAAAGGTGTCTGTGTGCATCATGACGCCGGCTGTCTCGGCGCTGCGGTGACAAAGGAAGTATGGCACAGACGGTTTGCAAAACTAAAGGAATGTGGCTGTAATGCGATCCGGTGCAGCCACAACCCGCATATGCCGGAACTGTATGAGCTGTGCGACACGATGGGATTTCTTGTGATGGATGAGGCGTTTGATGAGTGGGAAAATGCAAAAAACAAATGGTCCACGGGACACAATGTTTATCCGCCAAAACATCAGGGTTATTTTGAAGATTTCCCGGAATGGCACGAAAAGGATCTGCGTGCCATGGTAAGGCGTGACCGCAATCATCCGTCCATCATTTTGTGGAGCATCGGAAATGAGATTGACTATCCAAACGATCCGTATTGTCATCCGAGTTTTCTGGAGATGACCGGAAATAACGACGCGAACAAACCGGCGGCAGAACGGCAGTATGATCCGGCAAAACCGGACATGCGAAGACTGCTTCCGATCGCCGAAGAACTTTCCAGTATTGTAAAGAGTGAAGATGAGAGCCGTCCGGTCACCATGGCACTTGCCTACCCGGAGCTGTCTGCAAAGCTTGGTATGTTAGAGCATCTGGATGTGGCAGGCTACAACTATAAGGAGCAGTATTACGAAGCCGATCACAAAGATTTCCCTCAGATCCCGTTTTTAGGGAGTGAAAACGGGCACAGCTATGAGGCGTGGGATGCGGTAAAATCAAATGATTATATCAGCGGACAGTTTTTGTGGACCGGGATCGATTATTTAGGGGAGGCACATGGCTGGCCGGTTCATGGATCTGGAGCCGGAATTTTGGACTGTGCCGGATTTGAAAAAGCAAGATATTACCGCAGAAAATCATTGTGGTGTGAAGAACCGCAGCTTTATCTTGCCACAAGACCGTGGAGTGAGGAATCTGCAGAGTGGATCCCATGTCGGGAAAACTGGAATTACAAAGCTGGAGAAAAGGTCATCGTGATGTGTTACTCAAATCTGCCGGAGACAGCTGTTTTTATCAATGGAAAAGAGGCTGGCAGACAGATTGGCTATAACGACGACGGCGCATATCGTTTTGAGGTATTCTGGGAGGCAGGGATCCTTGAGGCGAGTGGTTATGATGAAAACGGAAATATCATAGAACAGGAGAGACTGCTTACAACGCAGAACGCCGCTGGTATCAAAGCTGAGGTCTATCAACCGGAGGAGATTCCTTTTTCAGAGACACAGGAAAATGGATATCTCTATCAGGTCGCGCTCACACTTGTGGATCAAAATGGGCAGAAGGTTGTCTGGGATGACAGAAAACTGCGTGTGGCAGTGAGCGGGGCAGGCATGTTAGCAGGAATTGAGAACGGGGATCTGTCGGATGTGACTCCATATGCGGAAAACATGAGAAAGACAAAGGATGGAAGGCTCATGATTTATGTGAGAAGAATAAAAAAGGGAAAAATCCGTGTAGAAATTTCAGAGACAGACAGCATAGCGGAAATAAGTACTATCACAGAAAAAAACAGAATCACAGGAAAGACCGGCATAGCAGAAAAAGACAGCACAGAAGAAAAAGGAGGAATGCATCTTGAAGTGGAAATGGATTGATGCAGACTGCACCAGCGTTACTACGGCAGAGGGAACGCTGACGCTGAAGGGACTGTTTATCCCGTTGTTTATTGAACAGCTTTTGATGAATATGACCGGTACGGTCAATACGCTGATGCTTGGGCATTATGCGGATGATGCGGTCGCAGCAGTCGGTGCGGCAAACCAGGTGATCGGATTTTTGTACACGTTTTATGCGGTATTCAGCGGCGGCGCATCGGTTGTTATCAGCCACAGACTGGGGGCGGGAGATGAAAAAAGAGCGTCCGATGCAGCGTTTACCTCCATTGTGTGCGGAGGCGCGATCAGCCTGATTTTAGGAACGATACTGGCATTTTTTGCAGGTGCAGTCATGCGTCCGATGCAGTTGGAAACATCGGTGTATGAGATGGCGGTGATATATTTTCGCATCTGCATCGGGTTTTCCGTACTGCAGGGCATTATTTCTGCCATCTCTGCGGTACTGCGCAGCTATGGAAAACCGAAACTTGCAGTGACAGTATCTTTGTTTATGAATATCGTGAATGCAGTGTTAAATTACGTTGTGATTTTCCAGCCGGTGAAAATTGTGCCGGAGGGCGTGGAAGGTATCGCAATGGCAAACGTGGCAAGTCATGGGACGGCGCTTTTGCTTGGCGTCTGGTTTCTGTTCCATTGCGGACTGCATCTTGATTTTGCCTCGAAAAATTTAAAGACATTATCCTGCGTGGGTGGAATCTTAAAGATCGGACTGCCGGGAGGGATCAGTTCCCTGTCGTATTCCTTTTCACAGATCGTGTCAACTTCGATCCTGGCGGTGCTTGGAACAGCGGCGCTCACCGCAAAGATCTATGTTTCATCCATCGTGTTTTATGTCTATGTGACCGGAATGTCACTCGGGCTTTCCACCGCGATCCTGATGGGATGGATGACGGGTGCAAAGGAGTATGAAAAGGCATACCGGCTGAACCAGCAGGTGTTAAAAATCGCGGTCAGCTTAAATATCGTGCTTTCGGTTCTGATCTTTCTCTGCCATAGACCGTTGATGCATTTATTTACGCAGAGTGAGGAGATCATCGGGATGACGGGTGTGATCTTTTTTATCGATATTTTCGTGGAGATCGGGCGCGCATTTAACCATGTTGAGGACAATTCACTCCGGGGAGCGGGGGATGTGTTCTTCCCGATGGTCATCGCCGTGATCTCCTGCTGGGGCGTCAGCATTTTGTTTGCATATCTGCTTGGGATACGCCTTGGGATGGGACTGGCAGGATGCTGGATCGCGTTCATGCTCGATGAGATGTTCCGCGGAAGTATCTTTTTTATCCGTTTCCGCTCACGAAAATGGACGAAAAAAAGAATCTGACCCTATATTGACAAACCTGCAAAATCCCGATAAAATTAACTTGAAAACGTTTTCAAATATGACTTTTAAGGGGGATGGCCGATGGGCAGTGAGTTAAATATTTATAAAATTGCACAGGAAGCGGGAGTTTCACCGGCAACAGTGTCGAGAGTCATGACAAAAAATGCGAGGGTGAGCGAGGAAAAGAGAGCGCGTGTGGAAGCAGTGATCCGCAAATATGATTACAGGCCAAACGCGCTTGCGCAGGGACTGATCAAGACGAAAACGAACGTCATCGGTGTGCTTGCTGCAGATCTGGTCAATCCTTATTATTCATCCATGGTGGAAAACTGTGAGAAGGAGATCATTGCGCGCGGGTATGTGCCAATGATCTGCGGAACATTAAGCAATCCGGATCTTGAGGTGGAATATATTCAGAAAATGTTTGACATGCGTATGGATGCGATCATCATTATCGGGGGAAAATCAGACAGCCTTGTCACGGAGCCGGAATACGCAGATCTGATCAACCGTGTCGCTGAATCCATCCCGGTCATCACAACAGGAAAAGTGGAGGGCGGTGAGTGCTGCCAGGTCACAATCGACGAGGCAGAGGGTATGAACCAGAGCATGGAGTGTCTGATCGGTTTAGGACATAGAAGGATCGCACTGATCGGCGGAGTCGAGGAGATGAAATCCACCTATGATAAACGCATCCGCTACCGCAGTCTGCTGCGAAAGAACGGTCTGACCTACCGTGAGCGCTATGTGATCAATTCTGATTATTCGATCGAGGGCGGTTATCAGGGATTTGAGGCACTCTTTCAGGGAAATAAGACACTTCCCACGGCGGTGATCGCGATCAACGACTACAGTGCAGTGGGTGTGATGCGCTCCATCAAAGAGCATGGATTTAGGATCCCGGAGGATATTTCTCTCATCAGTTTTGATAATACGTTTATTGTAGATACCGTCATACCAAGGCTGAGCAGTATTTCCTATGATTATGAAGCATTTGGAAAGCTTTTGGTTGACACCGCATTAGATAAGATTGGCGGAAAAGAAGTACCGGAGGTACAGAAAGTAACACCGACTCTGATCATCAGAGAATCCGTAGCGGAGTTAAAACGGTAAAATCCGTTAGAATGACGGAAAAATAAAATAAATGTGAAATAAATATGTACAAAAAGTAAAATAACCTGTTGACAACTCATAATATGTATTGTAATATAACAATATGAAAAGGGTTTCAAATTAAAAAGCACTATAAAATACACAACTGGTGTAAAAGCCGGCTGCATGGATGGTGTTTACGCAGCGAAGGTGTAAGATAAGTGCGGAAAACATGCAAAAAAGAAGATATAAAGGCGTTTCTGACACTTAAGATCAAAAAATATTACACCTTATGGAAGATGGCAGACAGTTTTGTGAAAAATATAAGTGCTTTGTTTTTACAAGGTTTTGAAATCGGTTTCAAGAAAACGTTGGAGAGGGGAAAATATATGAAAAAGGAGAACGGTGTTACAAAACAGGTTGGCAAAAAACTAAACTTCTGGCAGAAACTCTGGAAGTACCGTGTACTGACACTGATGTGTGTCCCGGCAATGATTTTTTTCTTTGCATTTAACTATATGCCATTGCCAGGAATCTATGTTGCGTTTGTTAAATACAATTACCGCGATGGTATTTTTGGTAGCAAATTTGTAGGGTTACAGAATTTTGAGTTCCTCTGGGAATCAGGAAAACTTTTATCACTGACGAAAAATACAATTTTATATAATCTGGCATTTATCCTTCTTGGAAATTTACTTGCGGTCGTGGTAGCGATCCTTTTAAATGAAATGAGATGTAAATGGTTCAAGAAAGTATCACAGACGATGATGTTTCTTCCATATTTCATTTCACAGGTTTTAGTCGGATTTCTGGTATTTAACTTATTAAATTATGATACCGGATTTGTAAATGAGATCCTTACTAGTGTATTGGCACATTGATTTTTAGCATTACAACAACTTCCTATTCGGAAGCTG
>ERZ1106941.2285-NODE-2285-length-14814-cov-4.125076_pt1 | contig 14814 bp, 8 predicted proteins | sample MGYA00403670_ERZ1106941 | MGnify/ENA primary metagenome ERZ1106941 (study PRJEB35170, sample SAMEA104062400) | human gut metagenome | biome: human gut; feature: human-associated habitat; material: faeces | place: Denmark | collected 2012-06-04 ...
CTTTTCATATCAAGGCCGAGAAGAACAATAGTACCGCCCGCCATATATTCGCCGAGGAATGAGCCTGCATTTTTGCCGATAACAAGAACCGGACGCATTTGCCTAAATTCTTTCATATGAATACCGCCGCGGCAAGCCACATTATCACGAATGTAAATTTGACCGTCACGCATACCATAGCCCATAGCGTCACCCGAATGGCCGTGAACTACGATTTCGCCGCCGCCCATTGTATTGCCGACTGCATCTTGGCAATTACCGTAAACAACAACTCTGCCGCCATTTAAATAGCAAGCCATATCATTGCCCGGTGTGCCGTAAACTTCAACGGTTTTACCCTCATCAAGAGCGCAACCGATATATCGCTGGCCGTTAACATCTTTAACAGTAACTTTGTTTTGCTTTTTAAGTTGCTTTTCAATTTCTTCATTTACTGTTTCGTATCGAGTAAGCCCTGCTTCGATAATCATAACAAAATGCCCCCTCTCAATTTTTGAATTCTTGTTTCTTTATCAAACATAAATATTGACGGTGTATCCATAATATCACCCTCAAGTGAATTAAGGTCAACTTTATTTGAAATAAGATTTGTATAAATACCGGCATTTTCGCTTGAATTGATAAGGACAAAGCCTACGAGTTTGTTACCCTCAAAAACAAGCCTTTTATAAACATCACCGTCAGATTTGATTTTATCACTATACTGCTCGCCCTGTGCATTTATAAGACCGCAGGTGCAAATGCGAAGTGAGAAAAAGTCAATTGCATTGACTGAATAAGTACCGTTTACAACTTCGCTTTCGCAAGCCATTTGATTGCCGGCAACTCTACCCTGCTGCACAGCATTAGGCCAAAGAGCAATAATTCTCTTTGAACCGTCAAGCATATCAACCGAAACGGTGCAATCTCCTGCCGCATAAATATCTTTATCACTTGTTTGCATTGTATGAATATCTGTAATAATACCTCTGTTTACTTCAAGTCCGGCTTTTTCGGCAAGTTCGGTTTGAGGTCTTACACCGACTGCAAGTACAAGCAAATCGCATTTTAACACTTTTCCGTCTTTAAGAGTCACGCCTGTAATGTGCTTACCCTTTGACTGTGCTTTAACAACGGTATTTTCAAGATGAAATTTAATTGCGTTATTTTCTAAATGTTTTTTTACCTGGCGGGCAGATGTTTTATCAAGAATTGACGGAAGAACTCTTGGTGCAAGTTCAACAACATCAACACTCTTGCATATTTTTACAAGTCCTTCGGCAGCTTTCATACCGATAAGACCCGCACCAATAACTACCGCCTTTGTATTTTCATTTGCAAGCTTTTTCAGCTCTTTTGCAGATGCTAAATCAAGGAAAGTTACTGCATTATCCTTACCGTCAACATTTTCCATTGGCGGAACAAAAGGCTTTGAACCTGTTGCAAGGCAAAGTTTATCATAAGGGTATGATTTTTTGCCGACTTTAACGGTTTTATTTTTTCTGTCAATAGAAGTTACTTTGGAATCTGTAACAACATTTATATTATTAGCTTTATAAAATGCAGGCTTGCGCAGTGCCATATCACTTTCTTTAACTTTACCTTTAAGAAAATAGCTGATTGACGGGCGTGAATAAGGAAGATACGCTTCCTCTGTAAGCATTGTAATATTGCCTTTAGCGTCAGCTTTTCTGATAGCTTCCGCTGTTGAAAGGCCTGCTGCACAAGCACCGATAATAACATAATTCATTATTTAGCACCTCCCACTTCAAGCCATAACAAAGCGTGGTTAGGGCAATTTTTAACACAGGCAGGTTCTTCGCCTTGGCAAAGGTCACATTTATATGCAATGTTTCCCTGCTTAATACAACCTATCGGGCAAACAGCAAGGCAGGTCATACAGCCAATGCATTTATCCTCATTAACAGAAACTATGCCTGTTTTTTTATCTTTAGTCATTGCACCTGTAATGCAGGCTTTTACACAAGCCGGGTCATCACAATGGCGGCAATTAACTGCCACCGAAGCGACCTTATCACCAAAAACAGAAATTCTGCTTACCGGTTCAGGCTTCTCCGACTTATAAGCTTTAACTATATCTTTTGATTTTGAATGAGCTGTTTTGCAATAAACCTCACAAAGACGGCAGTTTATGCAAAGCTCTTCTCTTGCGAAAACTTTTTTCATATTTGCATATCCCCCTTATTCACCTGCGTGTTTAATGCCGAGTATTTCAAGTTCTTTATCGCTCAAGCCTATACCACGAAGCATAAGTCTGTTACCGCGAAGCGAGTCGATAGAGTTAATACCCATACCACCCATTATTTCTTTAATTTCGTGGTTCCAAGCATTGATTAAGTTAATTACTCTTTGATGTGCAATTTCAGGGTTAAGGCGGCGTGTTAAATCAGGCCTTTGAGTAGCAATACCCCAATTGCATTTACCTGTATTACAAGTTTGGCACATATGGCAGCCCATAGCAATAAGAGGAGCAGAAGCAACATAGCAGGCATCTGCGCCGAGAGCTATTGCCTTAACAATATCTGCCGAACAGCGAAACGAACCTGCGGCAACAAGTGATACTGTTGAGCGAATACCCTCATCACGAAGTCTTTGGTCGGCAGAAGCAAGTGCAAGTTCAATAGGAATACCTACATTATCACGAATTCTTGTAGGTGCGGCACCTGTACCGCCTCTAAATCCGTCAATAACCACAATATCGGCACCGGCTCTTGCAACACCGGAAGCAATAGCTGCAATATTATGTACAGCCGCGATTTTAACAGAAACAGGCTTTTTATTATGTGTAGCCTGCTTAAGCGACCAAATAAGCTGGCGCAAATCTTCAATAGAATAAATATCGTGGTGCGGTGCAGGTGAAATAGCGTCTGAACCCTCCGGAATCATACGGGCATTTGATACTTCAACATTTACTTTTTCACCCGGAAGGTGACCGCCGATACCCGGCTTTGCACCCTGACCTATTTTAATTTCAACGAACTTTGAATTATTAAGATAATCTTTATGCACACCAAAACGGCCTGACGCTACCTGAACAACAGCATAATCGCCGAAAGAACGCAAGTCGGGATGAAGACCGCCCTCACCTGTATTAAACAATGTTCCGAGTTCAACGGCTGCCATAGCAAGTGACTTTTGAGCATTAAGTGAAATAGAACCAAAGCTCATAGCCGAAAACATAATAGGTGTTTCAAGCATAACCTGCGGCGGCATTTCAGTGATAGACTTACCTTTCTTTTCAACCTCAATTTTATCTGGCTTGCGACCTAATATAGTACGAATTTCCATCGGTTCACGAAGAGGGTCGATAGACGGATTGGTAACCTGTGATGCATTAAGCAAGATTTTATCCCAATAAATAGGATAAGGCTTTGGATTACCCATAGCGGAAAGAAGAACCGAACCCGTTTCTGCCTGACGGCAGATTTCCTGCTGATAAGAAGGTGTCCAATTCGCATTATCACGATAATCACAAACATATTTTTCTATACGCAATGCTCCTGTCGGGCAGAGGTCAACACATCTGTGGCAGGCAACACAATTTTTTGAATTTACTAATACTGTTTTTCCGTCTTCATCAAAAAAGTGGCATTCATTTGAACACTGACGAACACAGCATCCGCAATTTATGCAAAGTTCTTTATCACGAATAACAGTAAATCTGCGTGGAATATAATTTATCATCAGTTCTCATCCTCCTCTTCATCAATTTCAAGCGGAATAAATACAGGCTCTGCACCTGAAACAGACCATACCTCATCAGGATCAGGGCAAATAATTCTGATTGCCGATTCTTCAGAAGCAAAATAAGCACGGTTTCCTTTAGTTGCGGCAGTAAGTGAACGAAGCTTCAGCCTATCGTTAATAGCAAGAAGTCCCTTATTAGAACCGAGAATTACAGAAAACGGGCCATTAACAAGCGCACCGTTATAAATAGAACGAAGATCGGTAAAATATTTCTTTTTATCATCGTCCATTCTGTCAATTTCATCCCATTCAGGTGCTGTAAGTACATCTGCGGCAACTTCAATAGGAAGATTATGATGGCGCAAAAGATGGTCAAAAAGATAAGTGATAACTTCTGTATCTGTTTGCATCGTGCAAATATATCCAAACTGCTCAATATATCTGCGGTTGGCATCATATGATGATATTTCGCCGTTATGCACAATTGACCAATCAAGAATATTAAAAGGATGAGCACCTCCCCACCAGCCGGGTGTGTTAGTCGGGAATCTGCCGTGCGCTGTCCAAATATAAGCTTCATATTGATCAAGCATATAAAATTCACCTACATCTTCAGGATAACCTACTGCTTTAAAGCAGCCCATATTTTTACCGCTCGAAAAGATATAAGCACCCTCAATTGCATTATTAACTTTAGTTACACACTGTGCAACATATTCAAGTTCATCAAGCCTTGCGTCTTTCATTCGCACACGGTTTGCCTTACCGAAATAACGCCAAATATCAGGTCCTTTTTCAATGCTTGGAACTTGGCGGGTAGGTATTCTCTCCGCAACATCAATATTAAAATGCCTAAAAAGAAAATCTTCGCACTGCTTTCTTGCCTCGCTTGAATCATAGAAAACATGAATAGCGTATTCATCCTTATGTTCAGGATAAATACCATAAGCAGCAAAACCACCGCCAAGACCATTTGACCTATCGTGCATAAGTGCAATAGATTTAATGATTTGAGAACCGTTTATGCGGTTGCCTTTTCTGTCAATAATAGCGGCAATGGCACAGCCTGACGGAATTCTGATTTCTCCTTCTTTCAACATAGTATCCTCTCCTTAAGTTATGTGTAAATAACAATATATTTTATGAACATAATGTTCAATAAATATTGTGTTTTCTTAATTTTACAATAAATAACACTTATTAGTCAATTATACAAATTACAAAATTAGTGCAATTTTTGAGTTATTTTATGTATAATATCACAGTATCCATACAACTTTTAGTATAGTTATTCAGTTTCTTATGTATACGGTTGTATTTTTATACAATCGCATAAAAGAAAAAGGACTGAATTAACAGTCCCTTTTCTTTGGTAGAAAATAGCAAAAACAATTATATAAAAGAGATTTTACAAATCTGTTTTACACATCATCCTCACCCTGCAAAGCATCATATCCTCTTTCGCCGGTACGAACTTTAACCGCATCTTCAACATCATAGATGAATATTTTGCCGTCGCCGATATTACCGGTATAAAGCACATTCCTTGCAGTTTCAACAACTGTTTCAACCGGAACAGCAGAAACAACCATTTCAAGTTTCATTTTAGGGTTAAGATTCATTTCTTCGATTTCAACACCACGGTATTTTCTGATGTGGCCTTTTTGTGTGCCGCATCCCATTACATTTGTAACAGTCATACCGGTAATGCCGATTTCGTTCATAGCAGATTTAATTTCTTCAAACTTAGCAGGATTAAATATCATAACAACTTTTGATAAAGCCGGTGATTTTTTAGTCGTATAAGTTTCAACTTCAACTGCCTTTTCAACCGGAGCAAGCGGAGTTGCAGGTACACTTGCTTTTGGAGCTGAAGCTTTGATAGAAGAAGATGTTGCAAAAGCCATAGCCGGCATAAAATCTGCGTAAGCAGACGGAAGATTATGTTCGGTAGCATCAAGACCTTTGATTTCTTCCTCTTCAGATACGCGAAGTCCGTTAGTTTTCTTAATAATGAAAAATACTATTGTCATAGTAACAATCGTCCAAGCGGCAACACAAACAAGACCTAATAACTGCTTGCCGAGAAGCGAGAAGCCGCCGCCGTAGAAAAGGCCTTGGAATGAATCATTACCCGGTACGGTTGTAGTGGCGAAAAGACCGACTGCAACAGTACCCCACATACCGTTTACGCAGTGAACTGCAACAGCACCGACAGGGTCATCAACTTTAAGCTTAATATCAATAAATTCTACTGCAACAACTACAAGAATACCTGATACAACGCCTATAATGCAAGAGCCAAGTGCATCAACAACATCACAACCGGCAGTTACTGCAACAAGACCTGCAAGTGAAGCGTTAAGTGACATTGAAACATCAGGCTTACCGTTTTTAATCCAAGTGAAAATCATAGTTACACAAGTAGCAATAGCAGGAGCACAAGTTGTGGTTACAAATATTGAAGCAAGCTGTGGTCCGCTTTTTGCAGCAGCACCGTTGAAACCATACCAACCAAACCAGAGAATGAACACACCGAGTGCACCGAGAGTTAAAGAGTGTCCCGGAATAGCTTTAGCAACTTTTTTGCCTGTTTTCTTATCTTCAACATACTTGCCGATACGAGGGCCAACCATAATTGCGCCGATAAATGCCGTGATACCGCCAACCATATGAATTGCACAAGAACCCGCAAAATCGTGGAAGCCGAGATTTGCAAGCCAACCGTTTGGATTCCAAATCCAACCTGCTTCAATAGGATAAACAACAGCAGAAATTACAGCTGAATAAATACAATAGCTTGAAAACTTTGTACGCTCAGCCATTGAACCTGAAACAATAGTTGCCGCTGTTGCGCAAAATACAAGGTTAAATACAAAATTAGACCAATCAAAATTTTGATAATTTGTGAAAACGCCCAAGGTTGGCATACCGCAAAAGCCACCTAAAACTTCTTCACCCATCATAAGACCGAAACCAAGCAATATAAACATCGGAGTACCGATACAAAAGTCCATAAGGTTTTTCATAATAATATTGCCGGCATTTTTAGCCCTGGTAAAACCTGTTTCCACCATAGCAAAACCGCATTGCATAAAGAAAACAAGAGCCGCACCGATTAAAAACCAAATGCCGAACACTTCACTGTCGACTTTTTCAAGAATAGATGTTATATCCATATATTCTTCCTCCTAAAATTTAATAGTTTGTAATGATAAAAAGAAAATAAAAAAAGAGGCACGACAACACATAACATTGTCGCACCTCATTGTGCTAAAAATATATGTCAAGCCGACACCGGAAAGCGATGCCGGCCTAACAACTGGCATAATTGCCATAAGAGAGGGTTAAGTAAAAGATACAGATTAGTAATTAACCATATATCTGTCGATTTCCCACTGTGAAACCTTTGTTCTGTATTCATCCCATTCAGCTTTCTTGCCTTCGGTATAAGCATTGAATACATGGTCGCCTACTGTTTCTTTAACAAATGGGTCAGCTTCTGAAGCTTCAACTGCTTCTTTAAGTGAACCAGGAAGGCAATCAATACCTTTTGCTGCAAGTTCTTCATCTGAAAGGTCAAATACATTATAATCAACTGCAGGAGCAGGAGTGATTTTATTCTTAATTCCGTCAAGACCTGCTGCAAGGCAAAGAGCCATTTCAAGATATGGGTTACAAGTTGGGTCAGGGCAACGAAGCTCTACACGAGTACCCATTCCTCTTGCTGCAGGAATACGAACAAGACATGAACGGTTAGATGCTGACCAAACAATATAGGTAGGAGCTTCATAACCAGGTACAAGTCTTTTATATGAGTTTACGGTTGGGTTTGAATATACTGCAATACTCTTAACATGCTTTAAAAGACCGCCGATGAAATAATGTGCCACTTCGCTCAAACCGTCTTCGCTTTCAGGGTCATAGAAAGCATTAACTACTTTACCGTTAGCATCTTTAGTCATAAGTGACATATTTGTGTGCATACCTGAACCGTTGATACCATAAATCGGCTTTGGCATAAATGTTGCATGAAGACCATGCTTTGTAGCATAAGTTTTAACAACATGCTTGAAAGTCATTACACGGTCTGCTGTTGTCATTACTTCATCAAACTTAAAGTCGATTTCGTGCTGGCCTTCAGCTACTTCGTGGTGTGATGCTTCAATTGTATATCCCATTTCCTCAAGAGCGAGGCAAATATCACGGCGGCAGTTTTCACCATGGTCAATAGGGTTAAGGTCAAAGTAACCACCTTCGTCGCCTGTTGTTGTAGTTGGGTTGCCGTCTTCATCAAGTTTGAAAAGGAAGAATTCACATTCAGGGCCTACATTAAAGCTATAACCCATTTCAGCAGCTTCATCCATAACCTTTTGAAGAACATTTCTTGGGTCACCGAGGAACGGTGTTTTATTATCGGCACAATATACCGAGCAGATAAGACGAGCTGTCTGTGCGTTCTGGTGCTTTCTCCAAGGGAAAATAGTCCATGTATCATAATCAGGATGAAGATACATATCACTTTCGTTAATTCTTACAAATCCATCAATTGATGAACCGTCAAACATACATTCATTGTCAAGTGCTTTTTCAAGCTGTGAGCTTGTGATAGCGACATTTTTCATAATGCCGAAAACATCTGTAAACTGAAGTCTGATAAATTCAACTCCGTTTTCCTGTGCACTTTTAAGGATGTCTTCTTTTGTGTACTTACTCATAGTAAATACTCCTCTCTTGAGTAATTTTGTAAATTAAAGCAAAAAAATAGGCGCTCCGAATCAACTCGGAACGCCTTTGTTCTTACTACACTTTCATTATAGCCAGCAGGTATAAATTTGTCAACGATTTTATTCAATTTTGTCAATTTACTGCGTGAGCATCAATTCATGTTAAAACTTTTTGTATGATATGCCAAAAATAAGATACTATGATAAATCAAGATACTTTTCATCAATTACTTTTTTCACGAGTTTATTATAGTATTCAGGTGTTCCGCCGTTTTGTGAATGTGACTTTGCAAGTTCATCTGTATAATCGGAAAGTTTATAAACATCAAATCTAAATTTATCACCGTCTGTTCTGTTATAATGAGTAACAATCGGAATAAACTTACCGTTAACAGTTATTTTTCCGTTTTTCTTTTCAATATCAACACTTGCAATACCGCCGCAAAGCTGGTCAATTTCAATTTGATGTGAAATAAAATTACCAAGCGAATAGTAAACAAGCATTTTGTGGCCGCTTTCATTAGTAACTTCCTTAACCGGCTCAATTACATGCGGGTGACAACCGATAACAAGGTCAACACCCAATTTACTAAACAAATCGGTGTATTCCTTTTGATAATCCGAAATACCGAAACTGTTTTCAGTCCCCCAATGCGGAAATACAATTACCACATCGGCATTTGCCCTTGCTTCCTTAATATCTTTAGTTACTTTATCCTTGTCCATCATATTAACAATCCAAGGTTTATCACTCGGAAGGTCAATACCGTTAGTGCCATAAGTGTAATTAAGCAATGCAAATGTAATATTATTTTTTACATAATACTTTATAGTGTTATAGCTCTTTTCATCTTCGTTAATACCAAGATAAACAACATCCTTATGCTTTTTAAAATATTCAATTTCATTCATAATGCCTTGTGAGCCTTTATCCATTATATGATTATTGGCACAGTTAAATACATCGAATCCGGCATTTATTGCGGCATCGCCGATTTCCTGAGGAGAATTAAACACAGGATAGCCCGTATATTCAAAATCAGAGCCGCCGAGTACAGTTTCCTGGTCGATTACGGAAACATCGTATTTTTGAATTACAGGGGCAATGTTTTGGTAAAGTGAAGTATAATCATAACTTCCGTCTTCCTGCTTGCCTGCGTCAATCAATGTATTATGAATAAGATTATCGCCGACAGCACAAAGCGTAACCTTTCCATCTGAATTTTCGCTTACAGGTTCACTGCTTTGCTCATTAACTGCAGAAACGGAAGTTTCGGCAGTCGGTTCTTTTATATCTTCTGTTCTCGTTAAATGCCCACTCACTGCAAGAACAATCAAAACGAATATTGCAACAAAAATAGGAATAAGTATTATAGGACTGAATTTTTTATTTTTAGACATAATGTCACCTCATATCAGTATTAGCTTAAATATTATATCATATATCAATTTGCAAAACAACAAATTTTTAAGGTGAGAAAATGGCAACAGCATTAACTTATGTGTTTTTTATTATCGGCTTAATTTTAATAATTAAGGGCGGTGATATTTTCGTTGACGGTGCAACAAAAGTTGCAAATATACTTGGTGTTCCTAAATTTATCATTGGCGCTACAATAGTATCAATTGCAACCACACTGCCTGAAATTATAGTAAGTATTCAGGCAACATTAAGCAAAAATGTTGATATGGCGGTCGGCAATGCGATAGGTTCCGTCACGGCAAATACAGCTTTGATTTTAGGACTTTTTATTACATTTATGCCATTTGAAATAAAAAGAAAAGATATTTCATTTAAAAGTATCGCTATGATATTTGCTGTTGTTTTTATAATAATAGGCTGCATAGTAACGCAAAAGAAAGAGCTCAGCTTTAAAGGTGAAGTCGGAGAATATTATTTTCTTTCGGCTTTGGGTGTAACTCTCTTATTTACAGTATTTGCAATATTTATTTTTGAAAACATAAAATGCATAAAAAGCGAAACAAAAAGTGATGAAAGCAAAATATCATACTGCACAAAAGAAAAAGTGAGTTGCATAATTCTTTTTATTTTAGGTGCTGTGGGCATAATATTCGGTGCAAGACTTCTTGTTAAATATGCCACACAAATTGCCATAAGCCTAAATATTTCGCAAAGAGTAATAAGCGTTATCGCAGTTGCTATCGGCACTTCCCTGCCGGAGCTTGTAACAGCTCTTACAGCACTAAAGAAAAAATCCGGCTCACTTTCAGCAGGAAATATACTTGGTGCAAATATAATTGATTTAACTTTAATTCTTCCGATTTGCTCACTGATATCAATTACAAAAGGAAGCGGCGAACTTGCAGTTTCACTTTCCTGCGTTAATTTTGATTGTGTAATGTGCTTAGGCGTAATTTTAATAGCTGTTTTGCCTACTATCATCAGCCAAAAATTTCAAAGGTGGCAAGGTATATTACTGCTTATAATTTACGGAATATACATATACTTTGTGGTTAGATAGAACAAAGGGAATGGCAAAAGCCATTCCCTTTAAATATTATTATTTTACTTTAATGTTAACTGTTTTATAAACACCGTTTTGAGCGTATACATAAATTGTGCATTTACCTTTTTTAACGCCCTTAACTTTACCTTTTGCATTAACAGTTGCAACAGCGGTATTTGATGATTCATAGCAAATAGCTCTGTGTCTTCTGATTTTTTTATCCTTCTTGATTTCAGAAGCTTTGATTTTGAAAGTCTTACCTTTCTTAATTGTAGCCTTTGTTTTATTTACCTTAACAGCCTTTGCTACGCCGTATTTTCCGCCAAGAGTAGTTGCGTGAATTTTCTTTGACACAGCGGTAGTAACTTTAGCACCGTTAATATTTTTAAATGCTACGATATTGTACTTGTAATAAGTACCTTTCTTAAGCTTCTTTTGAGTATATGATGTTGTTTTACCTGAAACAACTTTAAGCACTTTGTACTTGCTCTTAGCACCGCACTTTGCGCCGTAAACAATGTAACCGTCTGCATTCTTAACCTTATTCCACTTTACAGTCACGCTATTTTTAGTAATCTTAGTGGTTTTTGCTTTTAAAAGACCGAAGTTTGAACCTTTATAATCACCGTCGCCCTTAACAGGTGTACCTGTCATTACCTTTTCGGTTAATGATGAAGTCTCACTTGAAATATTATTTTGGGTAAGATAAATATAAATTAACTTGGCTGTTGCAGAATCCACACCGTAATTATTGGCAATTGTGCTTTCACCCGGTGTAAGCGGAGGTGCTGACGGTGCCGGAGTTGAAGGTGTCGCCGGAGTTGAAGGTGTTGCCGGAGTTGAAGGTGTTGAAGGTGTTGACGGTTGACTTGGTGCAACATAATTAGGATTAGCAGTACCGCAACCGTTCAAACAAAATTGTGCGTTGTTTGAAAATTTATGTCCTTTTGCATTTACAAAATCGGCAGTTTTTGTGTCACCGCAATTTTTACATTTATAAATTGTATATCCCTGTTCGGTACAGGTCGGTGCTACAACATTTTTAACATATGAATGTCCAAGCTTTGTACCTTCTTTTGTAACAACATCCTTATGGTTACATACCTTACAAATTCTTACGCTATATTCATCTTCTGTACAAGTAGCCGGATGTACTGTCGCCTCTCCGTATTGGTGACCTGTTGGAGATTTAATATCGTTATAAAATTCTTTACCTTCACTATTTTTGTAAAGTGTATAACCAATTTCAGTACATTTAGGTGGAACTGTTTCAACTAAAGTATATCCTGAAGGTACTGTATATGATGTGTCTACTTTTTTTTCATCGCCGCATCTGCTGCAAACGATTTTCTTTTCAGCTTCAAAATACTGATAGTTATGGCCTGTTGCCTTAATTACTTCACCGCCGGTATGCTTTCCGCACTTTGAGCATTTATATACAGCTTCTTTACCGTCTGCTGTACAGGTAGCTTCTTGTTTTTCTGTTTCTAATAAATAATTGTGCTTAAGAGCAGGAATTACATCGCCGCCTATTGTATCACCGCAGTTTTTACATTTCTTTACTTCAGTTTTACCTGGAGTTTCGCAAGTGGCATCAACCTTTGGCGAATCAACTACATAATCATGACCTTTTTTCTTTTCGCCTACTTCAGTTTTTATTCTGTGGCAAACCGAACATTCGTATACAATCTGTTCGTCCTGTGTACATGTTGCAGGTGTCGAAGATTTCTTTACATAAGAGTCATCACACAAAGCCCAGTCTTTATATCCGCATTCTGAACAGGTGCGGATATGACCGTTTTTACCATCTTGTGTAATTTGTGAGTATGCGCCATAATTATGCGGCGTTTTTGCCGGTACTATTTTCGTTTCAGCATAGTTAACATTTGCACTTGCAGTTTTTTCAAAAGCAGGCTGCCATTCAAATGTTACAGTGCAATGGCCTGTTTTATCACAATCTTCATAACTATCACTGAGAACAGGTGCAACTATTGTATCTCCTGCTTTATAATAGTTATCTGAAAGAAGATCTGTATTTGAATTTGTAAACTTAATGCGATATTGCTTACTGCTTTCAAGCTTAAGTTTTGCTTTTTCATAAGCACTAACGCGATTTTTAATATCGTTTGCACAATTTGCAACTTTAGCTGCAGTGTCTGATATATCGGTTACATCCTTACCGTCTTTTTGGTTAAAAGATGAATTCGGGTCACAATCATACAAATCCTGTATTGCTTTGTAATACTCATTAACTGCATCAGGAGTATACAATGTCTGGTCAAAACTTTCCAAATCTTTTGCAGCTTCATTTGCAGCTGTAACAATCGGCTTATAGTTTACAACATAAATTGTTGAACTTGACTCTTTTGAATTATTGTCATAAGCAGTTGTAAAATCTACATTACTTGAATTTGTTGTCCAATAAAGTTTTTTAGCCAAAAAACCGTTTGAGATAAAAGAAGTGTCATTATCAATATTTGAATCAATATGAAGAAAACTTGCCAAATCTCTGCTGCCAATATCCGTACCGAATGAATAACATTTATTTGCATTTTCCCCTGTACTGATAAATTCAGTTAAAACCTTTGCTTCAAAACCAAATGGTGTATTATTACCATACATATTACCGTTGAAATTTTCATTTTGTTCAACTTTAGTTCCGCGCCAAGTATCAGCATAGAAATTTGCGCTGTGAGCCGGCGAAGTGGCATTAGATATACGCTCACTGTCATAAGGTGCAGCATAATAAATAACTCTTCTTCCGTCAATCTTATTTGTATTTTGTGCTATACACATAATCGGCATATAAGCATCAGTCGTGCCATCCCACATAAGTACAGCTGACGGATAATATGCTCTGAAATCTAAATGATTCTTTTGAAATTGCAAGCAATCAGTTGTACCGACATAAGCGCTCGGCCAATAAAGTACATTTGAAGACGGAGCGTATGACTGCTTATGAAATTTACCGTCTGATGAGCTTACTTCATTAACCTCGGCACTGTTAAGCCAAGAAACTTCACTCATACCCGTCTTTGGTGTAAAGGTTGTTGACGGAGCTGCATGGTACTTTTTGTTTGTTTCGTCAATGTTTGAGCTTACGCTCTTTGCCGTAGCCGCAGATGCAGTAACAGCTGTAAACGGAGTTACAGTCATTATCATTATAAGCGACATAAGGCATGCAATGGTTTTTTTGAATGTAAGCATAGATTATTCCTCCCACATATATAATATAGTTTTAGTATTGTTATTATATTAACATAAGAAATCATTTTTTGCAATATTTTGTACACATTTTTTTAATATCATACTGTATTTTTATGCAATATTTTATACATTACTTTTTCAATGTACAAAAACGGCGGAATATAAACAAAAAGTGCCACAAAAGTGGCACTTTTTATAAGTTTGTTAATTAAACAGGATGAACTTTTGATTCAAAGTCTTCATGTTTACCGTCAAGATTGTATTTTTTATCTCTTCTCTTTTGGAAGAACTTAACTGCAACCTGACCGAACTGGGCATATGAAAGAACATCTTCTTCCTGCTCATAATATTCTTTAATTTCATCCTTGAAATCATCAATTTTATCATGAATAAGGTCAGCAGGGCGGCAGGTGATAATTTCATCATCGCCTACAATCTTCTTCTGGAATTCAGGGTCAATATCACAAGGTGTTTTACCGTACTTACCGGCAACCATATCCTTAAATTCCTTGGTTACCATCTTATATCTTTCACCCATAATAACATTGAAAACAGCCTGTGTACCAACGATTTGAGATGTAGGAGTAACAAGCGGTGGGTAACCTGAATCTTCCCTTACTCTCGGAACTTCGGCAAGAACTTCATCAAGCTTATCTGCCTTGCCTGCCTGCTTAAGCTGTGATACAAGGTTAGAAAGCATACCACCCGGAACCTGATAAAGAAGG